>JAABUZ0100002575.1_pt1 | contig 29697 bp, 26 predicted proteins | sample 5562091 | NCBI WGS metagenome assembly JAABUZ01 (sample SAMN12813069, study PRJNA571459) | rock metagenome | isolation source: Antarctica rocks | place: Antarctica: Victoria Land, Linnaeus Terrace sud | collected 2015-12-21
TCTTCACTGAAAGTGCCTCCTGTTTCGTGGCGGAATGTGGCTTCAGCACCATCATTCTCCCACGTCAGGAGGCCTTTCACGTGGATTGCAAGGCGTCTCGGCCTAGCGAATTCGGTGTATCGAGGCTTAGAGACCGGTCCACCAGCGTGCGCCATTCCGTTGGGCCGTCTGGCCCGAGAGATCCGCGAGGGCATGGGCCGCACCGTGTCGCCGTGGGCCTCGGCCCAACCGCTGCTCGCCGACCCAACCGACCCGGAGGACGGTCGAAAGTACGAGCCGCCGGTCTACGACCCGGCCGACCCAGGTGACCCCGGCCCGCCTGGCTGGCAATAGCATCCTGGCAGTCCTCGGCCCACCGGCCGGGGTATCACCGTGCCCGAGGTTCGGTCTGGCCGATGTCACACCCCCTGACAAATGTGCAAGGGGGTAGGGGTTTGCCGGCGAAGCGAAGGGCGAAGCGCAGCGGAGCCCGTAGCGGGAGCCGGCCTCGACAAAGTATAGAGAATTACCCTCGTTCCGGCAGCCACCGTCAGCGACCCGACACAGGGAGTCACAGTGATTCGACGCAGGGAGACCACCAGGGCAGTTCGTTGGGATGTGCGCTTACGCAGCCCCGATGGGACTGAGCGCAGCCGGACCTTCCACACCCAGCGGGAAGCCAAAGCCTTCGACGCCGCTCAACGTCAATCGTTGGCCCACGGCGACTGGGTCGACCCCAGAGCCGGTGCCGCCAGTGTGGCCACGGTTTCGTCAGCATGGCTCCGGTCGAATCCGGCCAAGCGGGCAGGCACTTTAGCCCGAGACACGAGCGCCCTGCGGACCCATGTTTTGCCACGCGTGGGTGAGCGACCTGTAGCTACGGTGACCACGGCTGATGTACGAAAGTTGGTCGGCGTCTGGTCGCAGGCCATGGCCCCCCGGTCAGTGGCAAGGGTGTATGGGACTTTGCGGACTGTTATGTCATATGCCGTTGAGGCCGGCCATTTGGCCCGGTCACCGTGTCGGGGTATTAAGTTGCCGGCCATTGAACCACGGCACCCCCGGATAATCAGCGCGTCCGAACTGAAGTCCCTGGCTACAGCGATGCCCGTCGAGTATGCACCGATGCCGTACCTGGGCGCCGTCCTGGGCCTTCGCTGGGGCGAGGTCGCTGGTCTGCGTGTTCAGGCAATCGATGACGACCGCTGCACCATCGCTGTGGTCGAGCAGGTGTGTCGCGGTCAAGTAGCGACGACTCCACCAAAGTCGTGGGCCGGTCGCCGGGTCCTCACCATGCCTGCACCGTTGATGGTCATGATGCGCCTTCATCTGATGGCTCAGGGGCTCACTGTCAGTCCTGCCGCGTTGATTTTTACCAGCCCAGCCGGGCAACCGCTGGACTACGCGCATTGGCGTCGCCGGGTCTGGCTGCCGGCCTGTGCGGTCGCCAACCTTACTGGTCTTGGGTTCCACGACCTGCGAAGGGCTAACGCTACGGAGATGGTCCGGAGTGGCGTCGACCTCAAGACAGCTTCGACCCGTCTGGGTCACAGTGACCCCAGGCTGACGTTGGCCGTCTATGCCCAGTCCACCACCGCTGGCGATGTGGATGCCGCTGAACGGCTGGCGGCTTGCTTCTTTCCCGCTGCGCCGGAATCTCGCGGGATGGACGCGGGATAAGTTCTCGGCGGCGGGAATGGTCCGCCAGACCATTTACCCCTTCTGACCTGGGCTTTCATCGTCGGGAAGGCGGGATTTGAACCCGCGACCTCAGCGTCCCGAACGCTGCGCGCTAACCAAGCTGCGCTACTTCCCGTTGGTCGAGGCGATGCTACCCGATGGCCCGGCCCAGGTCCGGCGTCACGCCCGGCGCCCCAGCCAGGCCCGGCCACCCCAGCCAGCCCCGACCGCCCCGGGCTCACGGAGCCGGTCCTGGGTCCTCTCCCACCAGGATGGGTGATGGCTGGTAGGAGGTGTCCTCATAGGTCCCGCCGGCCAGGATTGCCTGGATGGCTCCCCGCAGCCGGATCGGGTCGAGGGGCTTGACCACCCAACCCTCGGCGGCCGAGCGCCGAGCCAGGAAGACGTCAGCCCGGCGGTCCAACAGCATGAGCACGGGCACGTGCGGGAGACGCCCGGCGGATTCCTCCAAGCGCAGGTCCAGGCAGGTTGCCATGCCCCCCATGTTCCCGATCTGGAGATCGAGCACCACCAGATCGGGCGGTTGGGTCTTGACCTCGGCGGCCGCCTGGGCCCCGGAGTCCAGCTCATGGACGTCGCCGGCCGGTCCAGCCAAGACGGACCGCACGTCTGCTCTGACGTTGGCCGCGTCGCTCACGATCAGGACCCTGGGCACGCCCAAGGGTAGCCCGGCTGGCACCGGGGTAGGATCGACCCACCGATATTGCCGAATGGTCCGATAGTCGGCCGGCGGTGCTGAGATGCGATCGACCTGAAGGACAGCAACAGTCCCCGAGGCCAACAAGCGAGGAGGAGCGTTGCTAGACATCCAGATCGATGCCCAGGAGGGGTACACGTTGTGCCGCCCGGTGGGGGAGCTCGATGCCTTCACCGTCAGCCAATTCCGTCAGGCCCTGGCCCAGTTGGCGACCAGCGCCCGGTTGCTCATCGACATGTCAGCGGTGCCTTTCGTGGACTCAGCCGGGCTCGGAGCACTAATCGGTGGCATCCGCCGGTCCCGTGAGCTCGGCGGGGACGTGGCCGTCAGCTGCAGCCGTCCCACCCTCACCCGCCTGTTGCGCACGACCGGGTTCGACCGCATAGTGACGGTGGCCGGGACGGTCGAAGAAGCCGCGGCCGCGCTGTTGGCCAGCCCGTCGACCGACGAGGAGTGAGACGGATCAGGCCGGTGGCCCAGCCGGTTGCCCTCGGTCCGGGCCGAACAGGTGAGAGGCGATCTGGCTCAGTCCGCCAAGATTGTGGACGTCGTCGGCCAGTAGGGGCACCCGTGCCACCGGGGCCGTTCCCAGCCGGGACACCAGCTCGGCAAAGCCAAGCTCCTCCTTCTCCGACACCGCGCAAAAGTCGGCCAGGTTGGTCACCAGCGCCCCCAACGGCCCAGTCAGCCCGGCAGGCGGGGGGGCGTGCTCAGTCCCGAAACGGGGATGCAGGCGGTTGACCACCAGGGCCTGGATCGGGACCTCCGCCTCCTGGAGCTTGCCGACGAAGTAAAGAGCCTCCTGCACGGCGTCGTCTCGCGGCGAGGCCACCACCACAAACGCCGTCGTCGCCTCTGACAGCAGACCTCGTACCCGGTTGGCTCGGTCCTGGAAGCCATCCTCCATGCCCTCGAAGGCCCGAAAGAACGCAACCGCGTCACTCATCATCTCGGTCCCGACCACCTTGGAAATGGTACGCAGGAAGGCCTGGGTGGCCACGCTCATGGCCCGGAGGTAGGTCTTGGTGGGCATGACCAGCATGCGGAACACCCGGTTGTCGAGGAACCGGGTCAGCCGGCGGGGAGCCTCCAGGAAGTCCAGGGCGTTGCGATTGGGGGGGGTGTCCACCACGATCAGGTCGAAGGAGTCACCCTCGTGCAGCTCGTAGAGCTTCTCCATGGCCATGTACTCCTGCGTTCCCGACAGGGCGCTGGAAAGGTTGCGGTACAGCCGGTTGCTCAGGATGACCTCGGCCTGCTTCGCCTCTCCTGCGTAACGGACCACCAGGTCGTCGAAGGTGCCCTTGGTGTCTAACATCAGCGCCCACAGCTGGCCCGGCCAGTCGCCCCCGACCAGTCCGGGACGATTGGTGAGGGATTCCAGTCCCAGGGCGTCGGCCAGCCGACGGGCCGGGTCGATGGTGACCACACACGCCCGCCGGCCTCGCCGGGCCGCTTCCAGGGCAATGGCCGCTGCGGTGGTGGTCTTGCCCACGCCGCCCGCGCCGCAGCACACCACGATGGACCGGTCCTCTGCCAGTCCACCCATGTCCAGGGCCAAGTCGATGAGCGTTGCGCTCTCGGTCTCACCCCCCTCGGATGGCTCCCCGCCCCCAGCCGACTCCTCCGCGATCCCGCCGTCCGTCTCGGTCACCGGTCGCCGGGCGACGCCGGGCCCGTGACTGCCAAATCCGGGAGCCGGGCACCGTAGCCGTCGGGGCCGGGTTCGGGCAGCGCCCGAATTCCCTCGACCAGGGCATCGGCCAGGGTGACGCTCTGAGCCACACCTGTCGAGGTGGTGAAGAGGTAAGGAAGGCTCACCTGGGGCAGCGGCAGAGCCTCGGCCAACCGCCGAACCTGATCGCTTTGAAGTCGCTGGCGTCGACCGCGAAATGCGGCCGCCTCCCGCAGGGCCACCGCCTGACCGTCACCCAGTGTCACCCCGGCGGCGGCCGCCGCAGCCAAGGGATCGACGTCGAGACCCTCGAGTCGAGGGTACAACCCGTTGACCACCACCGGACCGAGGCTGATGCCCACTCGGTCCTCCAACTTGTAGGCAGTCTCCACCGCCTCGTTGACCGGGGTCTCCTCGGGGAGGGTGACCAGGATTACTTGGCAGCGACTGGGATCACTCAGCATCTCGACCACCTCGGCTGCCTGGGACCGCACCGGTCCGCCCCGGGCGGAGTCGAGCAGGCCGGCCGCACTGGTGAGGAAGGTGATGGCGTGACCGGCCGCCGGAGCGTCGACGATGATCACGTCGGCCGCCTCCGCTCGTTCCAGCTGCTTGACCTTTCCCAGGACCAGGATGTCCCGGACACCCGGGACTGCGGTGGCGATCACCTCGGCTGCTCCCGACGACATCAGACGCTTGGCCACCCGGCGCAATCCGTGGTCGGCCAGGTAGTCCAGCAAGGCATCGTCGGGAGTCAGGACCCGGCCCCGGATCTCGGCCCGCCCCGGCCCCTCCGCCCCCGCGCCCTCGGCCCGCCCCGACCCCTCGGCCCCGGCATCCCCCGACCCATCCGGGTCGACCGGCTCGAGCAAAGACTCGTGGTAGCTGAGCACCTGGGACTGGCCGAACGCGGCCGCCAGCCCGCTGGTGGCCTCCAGCTCGATGATGAGGGTTCGCAGGCCCCCCCCGGCGGTGGCCCGGGCCAGGGCAGCAGCGACCGTGGTCTTGCCCACCCCCCCCTTGCCGGCGACGATGATGACGTGGCTCTGCCGGCAGAAGGCGGCGACATCCATCTCGACGATCATCCTACCGTTTGCCCCTTGTCCCGAACCGGGGCCGGGGGTAGCGTCGCATGGGGGAGGGACGTCGGTGAGCATGCAGAGTGTCGAGGAGTTGTGGCAGGTTCGGGCCGCGTGTCGGGGGCCTCACGCCGCTGCCTTCTTTCCTCCGTCTCACACCGAGCGCAAAGAGGACAAGGCGGCCCGCGAGTCAAGGGCCAAGGCCATCTGTGGAGAATGTCGGGTGCGCCAGCAGTGCCTGGACTATGCCCTTCGCATCCGTGAGCCCCATGGCATCTGGGGTGGCCTCAACGAAGTCGAGCGAAAGGCTTTGCTGGACGACGTGTCGGTCTGACGGCCTGGTCTTGGCGGTCAGCTGGAGTCGGTGCGCCCGCCAGGCCGACGTGGGCCGTGCCCACAGCCACCAGCATGAACAGCCCGAAGGTGAGCACGTGGACGCTGGTGCACCAGAGGCAGATGTGGTGCAGGACCAGCAGCTCGGCGTAGACCAGGTAGAGGACAAAGGCCATGCCCACGCCAGCCAGGGCCATCCGGGCCGGTGCCACCCAGCGCAGGGTGGTGCGCCAGGCGCCGGGGAGGCTCAGGCCTAGCATGGCTGCGAACCAGCTCAGCCCCAGCACCGCCACCGGGATCCCGAAGACCATCGACTGAGGGCTGGTGGTCACGGCTGCGCAATCCACCAGGCCGGTGCTGTTGCAGGCCAGGATGGACGCGGTGGTGTAGTGGGCCAGGGTCAGGTAGGTGGACGCTCCCAGTCCCGCCACCGCCACTGCCGCGGAGATCCAGGGAAGCCATCTGGGCGCACGCCCAGTGGTTGAGACCCGATCCTCGCCCGTCATCCGTCCGAGCCGGGAGGGATCATCCGCCCGAGCCGGGAAGGCTGGAGCCAGCCGGGTGGCTGGAACCGGCGGCCGGGGTGCTGGAACCGGCGGCCGGGGTGCTGGAACCGGCGGCCGGGGTGCTGGAGGCCCCTCCGTTGCCAGTGGTGCTGCCGAGAGCCGCCTCCGCCTTGGTGATGGTCGGCGTGGCGCACACCGCGCCGGGTTGATTGCCCGTCACCTCGCAGAGGGCGGCGGTGAGCAGATTGGCCGCCCCGTCGACCTGCTGGGCGATCGGACTGGACGGGTCGGCCAGACTTCCGGCGATATTGGCCCTGGTCACCCCGGACAGGGTGGTGGCCGGGTAGCTGGCCCCCGCCGTCAGATAGCGATTGGCGAAGTCGACGAAGGGGATGGCACCGTCCTGTGAGGCCGGCAGTCCCGTGTAGGTGGAGGCGTCGTAGGTCTGAACCAGCTGTCTCTCGAACGGTGTCACCGGCTGGAGCGGGGCGTAGGCGGCGCCCGAGGCCAGCGGCTGGTTGGTCTGGTTCTCGATGGGCGTAAAGGCCAGGTACGGGCTGGAGTAGTGCGAGCCGTAGAAAGTGAGGGTCTGGAGGGCCGGAGGGTTGTCGCTGGTGGACGACTCGGTGACCCCCAGGTTGGAGAAGGTGCCGAACCGGCTGAGGGCAACCACCATGGCCCAGCGCTGGGCGGCGCAGTACGGGCAGTACTCCGCCCCCACATAGACGACCTGCGGCAGTCCACCCAGTGTGAGCTGGGGTGCGCCCTTGATCGGGCGGGGAGCACTGGTCCCACTGCCCAGTCCCACCGCGGCCAGGGTGGCCGGCGGCACGTGAGTGGCCGCCTGGACGATGTCGGACGGCGCCGCAGTGGAATGGGCTGCGGGCTTGGGGGACCCCTTGGTCAGGTACACGGCCACGAAGGCGGCTACCACGGCCAAGACCACCACGCCGGCGATCCAGGCCAGAGCCACGTTGCGCGACCGGCCCGGCGGGGTACCCCGGGGTACGGATTTGACCGATGACTTGGCCGATTTGGACTTGGTCGAGGGGGGCTTGGCCGATGGAGACTTGGCGGATGGAGACTTGGTGGATGGAGAGTTCACATTGGCCATGTTCTGCGCCATCATAGCGAAAGAAGCCATTACCGCCCTGGCGCCTCGCCCTCCTGCAATTGGTCGCGCCACTGGCTCACGCCGGCCCCGGAAGTCGCGGACCGCCGATACGAAGATCCCCGCGGCGCCTGGTCACCCCGGTGGCGTCCAGCTGGGCCAGGAGGGGCAGGACGTGCTTGCGGGTGGTGCCCAGCTCGTCTCGCACGGCGGCCACCGTCACCCCCTCAGGATTGGCCAGGAGAAGACGGGCCACGGACCGCCCGGCCTGCTCCACCGCGACAGGGGCGAACCAGGCGCCATCGCGCTCCACGACCAGGCCGCGCCGGACCAGCTCCCGCAGCTCTGATGGGTCGACTCCGGCCTGGGCAGGATCGGGGGGGGCGAACTGGGCCCTCTCCAGGGCGGCTACGAAGGGATGGTCAACCCACGCGGCCCCGGGCCCTTGCCGGTCATTGGTTGCCGGGTGGGCCCGGCCTCCCTCCACCACCACGTCGGGCAACCCGGCCAGGACCGCCCGCCCCCGGTCGTCGAGGGACGCCAGATCCAATCCGACGGGGCCGGCCGTGTCCAATGCAGCTCTCACCTGGCGAGCCTTTTGCTCCAGGGCGCCCGGATCGACCACCCAGCGCCCCAAGGTGGGCGCCTGGCGCTCCCCGGTCAGGCGCTCCAGGGCCTGGGCATCCACCCATCCCCGCTCGGCCACCAGCCGGGCCACCGACCGGCTGGGATGGGCCCGCGAGGCGGGCAGGACCGGGGCCACATCCAACACCTCGCCCCCCCCGATGGTCTCGTCCCGTCCGCTCTCCCGCAGCACGTAGCGGTCGCCGGGGATCAGGGGGATGGCGGTCGGCAGGTGCAGACGCACCAACCCCTGGCGGCCAGGTTCGATGGCGTCGGTGCCCAGTACCCGCAGGCGCGCCGGGTGCTCGCCCGAGCCGATGTGGGCGTGATAGGCGCCCCGCCGGCCAACCGGGTGGTCGAGGGCCGACAGGACCGCCAGTGAGCAGTCGAGGACCCGGGACGGCGCCCACTGGTCCGGGCGTACCAGGGCGTCACCTCGGGCCACCTCGTCGTGGGCCACGCCGGCCAGGTTGACGGCCACCCGTCGGCCCGGTTCCACGGAGGTGTGTCCCTGGCCGTGGCTCTGGAGCGTGCGGACCCTCGCCCGTCCCCGGGAGGCGCCCCCATGGGTGGCACTTGGGCCGACGACCGCCAGCTCGTCGCCCACCACCAGGGCTCCTCCGGCCAGGGTGCCAGTGACCACCGTTCCCGCCCCTCGTGCCGGGAAGGACCGGTCCACCCAGAGGCGCGGTCGGCCGCGGTCGGCCGCGGTCGGAGTCTGCGCCAGGAGCCGGTCGATGCTCTGGCTGAGCCGTTCCAGGCCCATGCCGGTAGGGGCATCCACCTCGACCACCTCGGCCGCCTCCAGGAAGGTGCCGGCCACCCGGTCGGCCACGTCCAGGGCGGCCAGCTCTCGCCATTCGTCGTCCAGCCCTGCGACCTTGGTGAGGGCGACCACCCCATGGCCCAGCCCCACCAGCTCCAAGATGCGCAGGTGCTCCTCAGACTGGGGCTTCCATCCCTCGGTGGCGGCCACCACGAACAGGCAGGCGTCGACTGCCCCCACTCCCGCCAGCATGTTCTTGATGAAGCGGACATGGCCGGGGACGTCGACGAAGGCCGCCTCTCGCCCGGAGGGCAGCACCAGCCGGGCGAAGCCCAGATCGATGGTGAGGCCCCGTTCCTTCTCCTGTGCCCAACGATCGGGGTCGGTCCCGGTCAGCGCCTTGACCAGCGTCGACTTGCCATGGTCGACGTGGCCGGCGGTGGCGACTACGTGCAATGCGCTGCCGGCTCTGCCGGCACTGCCTGTGCTGCCGGCACTGCCTGTGCTGCCGGCACTGCCTGTGGTCCACAGGTGGCCAGGGCGTCGGCCACCACCTGGTCGTCGGCTGGATCGACGCTGCGAAGGTCGACGAGGGTTCGGCCGCCGACCGTCCGGGCGATCACGGGAGGGTCATGGGCCCGCAGGGCGGTGGTCAGGTCGCCCGCCAGGCTCACACCGGCCGATGGGATCTCCAGGCCCGGTAGCGAGCCGCCGCCAGCCACCGAGCGGCAGTCCACTGGCTCGCCCACCGCCAGAGCGAGGGAGCGCCGACGCAGCTCGGAGACCTCAGTGGTGGCCATCCGCCAGAAGGGGATGGCCAGGCCGTCGCCCCGGAGGTACGACAGGCAGGTGGCCTGGAGGGCGGACAGCACCAGGCCACCTGGCCGCAGGGCGCGGGCCAGGGGATGGCGAGCACAGCGCTCGACCAGGTCAGCCCGCCCGGCCACCACGCCGGCCTGGGGCCCACCCAACAGCTTGTCCCCCGAGAAGGTGACCAGAGCTGCGCCGGCCGCCAGGGTCTGCCGGGCGGCCGGCTCGCCGGTCAGCCATCCGGGAGGGCCGCCAGGCAGCCAAGGGGCGCGTGAGTCGAGCAACCCGGAGCCGATGTCGGCCACCACCGGGCAGCCCAGGGCGGCCAGCTCAGCCACCTCCACCGCCTGGGTGAAGCCGACAATCCGGTAGTTCGACTGGTGAACCTTGAGAACCAGCGCCGGAGCCTGCTCGAGGGCGTTCGAGTAATCGGCCAGTCGGGTGCGGTTGGTGGTGCCCACCTCGACCAGTCTGGCTCCTGAGGCGGCCAGCACCTCGGGGATGCGGAACCCGCCTCCGATCTCCACCAGCTCGCCCCGACTGACCACCACCGCCCGGTCGGCGGCCAGGGCAGCCAGCACCAGCAGGACGGCGGCCGCCCCATTGTTCACCACCAGGGCCGCCTGAGCCCCGGTGGCTCGGGCCAGGAGGGCAGCCGCGTGAGCCCGGCGGGATCCCCGTTTGCCGGTGGCGAGGTCCAGTTCCAGGTTGGTGGCCCGGGTGGCACCCTGGTCCGGGCTGGTCCCGAGGGGAGCGCGGCCCAGGTTGGTGTGCAGCAGCACCCCGGTGGCGTTGATCACCGGGCGGAGCAGCGCCCGGCCAACCGACTCGGCCACCCCCCGAGCCGAAGCCGGATCGCCGGAGGCGATGGCCTGACGGGCGGCATCGACCAGCAACGGGTGGGGCAGACCGGTGTCGGCCAGGCTTCGGGCCAGCGAGTCGACCGAGGGCGGCCTCACCGGCCGAATCCTAGACACTCGGGGGGCTCCGCCCCTGCTGCGCAGCCGGCTGGTCGGCAGCCGGCTGGTCGGGCTGCCAGGATGGGGGGGAATGTGGGCCGCCATTCGCATTGCTGTCGGTGCCGTCCTGGGCGTGATCGGCGCGCCCGTGGTGGCCGTCATGGTGGTGGTGGCCGCCTTCGTTTACCTCCCGCTGCCGGCCGCACTGCCTCCCCCCAACCTGACACCGGCATCCCAGGTCAGCACCGTCTACGACGCCGCCGGCAACCAGATCGGCGAGTTCCGCCAGGTCGGCCAGAACATCCCGGTGCGGATATCGGACATTCCGACGGTGCTCAAGCAAGCGGTGGTTTCCTCCGAGGACCGCAACTTCTACCACGAGGGTGGGGTCTCCTTCGGGGGCACCCTCAGGGCGGCGTGGGCCGATGTCACCAACGGCAAGACGGTCCAGGGCGGCTCCACCATCACCCAGCAGTATGTGAAGAACGCCTACACCAACGGCCGTCGCACGCTCGCCCGCAAGCTGCGGGAGGCGGTGCTGGCCACCCAGCTCAGTCGTAGCGCCTCCAAGGACCAGGTCATGTACGACTACCTGTCGACCATCTACTTCGGCGAGGGCGCCTACGGGGTGGGAGCGGCCGCCGAGGAGTACTTTCGCATCCCGGTCAGCCAGCTGGACGCGTCCCAGGCAGCCCTGCTGGTCGGCCTCATCCCTGCGCCCAGCGACTACGACCCTCTGGTCAGCCTGGCTCTGGGAGAGCAGCGCCGGCAGTTGGTACTGGGGGAGATGGCCGCCCAGCACTACCTCGACCCGGGTCAGTACCAGGAGGCCATGGCCGAGGCACTCACCCTGCCTGATGGTGTGAAGAAGGGGCTTCCCCAGACGGTCGTCTACCCGCCGCCGCCGCAGGCGGCGCCCAAGTACCCTTACTTCTCCGATTACGTGAGGCGATACCTGCTCACCAAGCTGGGGCCCGACCAGCTCTACAAGGGGGGCCTGCGCATCCAGACCACCCTTGACCCCGCGGTGCAGGCCAACGCCCAGCAACGGATATCGAGCGAGCTGGCCGGTACCTCCCCGCCTCTCGAGATGTCACTGGTCTCAGTGGAGCCGGCCACCGGCTATGTGAAGAGCCTGATCGGTGGCCGGGACTTCGCAGCCTCGCAGGTCAATATCGCCCTGGGTGGCTGCCCGCAGGACCTGTCCTCCGACCCGGCCGCCCAAGTTGAGGTGAAGGCCACCTGCTGGAATGGCCAGACCGTCACCGGTGGGGGCGGCGGCCTACAGGCAGGATCCGCCTTCAAGCCCTTCACCCTGGCGGCCGCCCTGTCCGAGGGTGTCCTGCCCAGCCGGGTATATCCCGCTCCTGGCGTGTTCCAGGTCCCCGGGTGCACCGGCAGCCAGTGCGCCATTCACAACGCCGAAGGCGGCGGTCAGGGCCCGGTGAGCGTCGCCACTGCCACCTGGCTGTCGATCAACACCGTGTACGCCCAGATCATCCGGGATGCCGGAGTGGCCAAGGTGGCCGAGATGGCCAAGAAGCTCGGCATCACCAGTGCCTGGTACAGCCCCAAGTACCAGGGCCTCACCTACACCCTGGGCGTCGTCGGAGTCTCCCCCCTGGACATGGCCTCGGCCTACTCCACATTCGCCAATCATGGTCTGCGCATAGAGCCGTCGCCGGTAGTGCGGGTGGTGGGGCCCTCGGGCAAGGCCATAATTGACAACACGCATCCTCATGGGGCCCAGGTGATCAGCAAGGCCATCGCCGACAATGTGACGGACATCTTGACCGGGGTGATCCAGCACGGCACGGGATACCCCAACGCCGTCCTCAAGGGCCGACCGGCAGCCGGCAAGACCGGGACCACCGAGGGGTTTCACGACGCCTGGTTCGTGGGCTACACGCCGTCTCTGTCCACCGCCGTGCAGATGGGGTTCTCGGACTTCGAGTTCAAGCACACCCTGACCGGCATCAAGGGGGTGGGCCAGGTCTTCGGGGGCACCATCCCGGCCCAGGTCTGGCACGACTTCATGTCCCAGGCCCTCCAGGGAGTGCCGGTCACCGCCTTTGACCAACCACCTCCGCTAAGCGTGCCGCCCGACGTCCTGGCCCTCCAGGAGCGTCACGGCATCAACCCCGGTGACCAGCTCCTGCCGGCGCCGACCGGCTCGGGCGGCCCCTACATCTACGGGCCTTCCGCTCCCAGCGCCCCAACACCGCCGGCCAACGCTGCCCCTGCCCCTGCCCCTGGTCCTGCCCCGGTCCCGGTCCCGGTCAACCCGGTTCCCCCTTCGTCGACCACCACCACCACGCCCGTCACTCCTGGTCCTCCTGGTGCTACCACCACGACCAACCGAAGCCCAATCTTCGGTCATTGAGCTTGGGTTACATGCCCTCCCAGCGGACCATCGGCAACCGACGCGGCGACCGGCACACGCCAGCGAACACCCTTAGCTGGTCGTCTCAAGGGGGGCCACCGGGACCTGCTCCAGGTAGAGACGTCGAAGGAAGGGTTACCTCAGGCTGAGGGTGAGCCGGCCTGGGGGGTGCCGCCGGGACACTTGAGGACCTGGGTGCAGGCCATCTGGATGGGCACGCCGAAGTAGATCCCCGTCGAGGGGAAACCGAGCGGGCTGTAGGTGAGGGACGCGATGCCCACGATGTTGTCGCTGGCATCGAGGAGCGGACCTCCCTGGAAGGAGGGGCCAATCGGGACGTTGTTCTGGATCAGGTTGGTAGAGGCATCGTTGACCTGGCCGGGGCTGACAGAGCCGCCGTTGGAGCCCACTCCCGAGACGGCGAAGAGCTGCTGACCGACGGTCGCCGGCGAGGTGGAGAAGGTCAGGGTCGCCAAGTGGCCCATGTTGAGCTTGAGCAGAGCCAGGTCGCTCCCCGGCTGCCAGTTGTAGAGGGTGGCAGGAGTGTCGGTGTTGTTCTTGCGGACATAGACGGTGGGCCCGGGGCTGTGGGTTGCCGCCTGGACGGTGCTGTAGGAGGTGAGCAGGAGGGTCTGGCCGCTGTCTGACGCGACCGCCACGGCCGATCCAACCGATGGTGCACCATCGGGGCCCAGGGTGTGGACGAACCAGACCGCGGGGGCTGCCTTGCGCAGCACATTGTTGAGAGTGCCGCCGCCTCCCCCGTTCTTGACCAAGGGCTCGAGAGCCTTGGCAATGCCATTCTGGGCGTTGGTGCTGTCGGCCTGGATGGTGGACAGGGCGGTGCCGTAGCGCTTGTCGAAACCGTTTATGAACGAGTTCACCCGGCTCTCGGTGGTGGTCTGACGGTACTGGTAGTAGGCGTACAGGATCGTTCCGCTCAAGGCTGCTCCGATGGCCGCCGCCACCAGCAGGGCGGCCACACCGACTACCGAGCGAGGAAGGATGTTGCCATAGCCCTGCTTGCCGTTGCCTGGATTGGAGCTCGCCATTGCCCCTGAGGGTAGTACGGCGACTCAACCGTCCTCGATCAAGCCTCCTCGATCGAGGGACCCCCATCCAGTGCGGCCTCGACCCGACCGAGCAGCCGGGCGGTGCATCCGGTCATCTCCACCAACGGGACGATCTCCCCCACCAGGCGCTCGGCCAGAGTGGCGAAGGCGGCGGCTACCGGTCCTTCTCCGTCCAGAGCCACCGGAACGCCCGAGTCACCTCCTGCCGCCACTGCCGGGTCGAGCGGGATCGACCCGATCAGGGGGGCCCCGATCTCCTCGGCCAGGCGCCGTCCTCCACCCTCTCCAAAAAAGGCGTGGCGCTGGCCGCACCCGCAGGTGAAGGTGCCCATGTTCTCGATGACTCCTGCCACTCGCAGGAAGCACTTGCGGGCCATGTCCGCCGCTCGGGCCGCCACCTTCTGGGCGGCCAGGGCCGGCGTGGTCACTATCAGCAGCTCGGTGCGAGGGATCAGGCGGGCCAGGCCCATCTGGATGTCGCCGGTCCCAGGTGGCATGTCGACCAGCAGGTAGTCGAGCTCGCCCCAGCGGACGTTCTCCACGAAGTGCTGGAGGGCTCGATTGAGTAAGAGTCCTTTCCACATGATGGCATCGTCCTCCCCCTCGGTGAGCAGGCCCATGGAGACGACCTCCAGACGGCCTGGCCACACCTTTTTCTCCATGGGGACGATGAGCCATTCGTCCGACGTGCCCTCGGCCTCCATGCGACCGTCCAAGCCGAGCATCCTCGGGATGGAGAACCCCCAGATGTCGGCATCCAGGAGACCCACCGTCAGGCCTCGGGCGGCCAGGGCGGTGGCCAGATTGACGGTCACCGACGACTTTCCCACTCCCCCCTTGCCCGACGAGACAGCGACCACCCGGGTGGTGGAGGAGATGTCCGTACGCTCCGGGCGCTGGCTGGCCTTCCACCTGGCCCGAACCATGACCGAGCGGCGTTCGTCAGCGTTCATCTCGGCCGTGTGGACGACCACCGAGCTGACGCCCGGCAGGCTGGTGACCTGGCTTTCCACGTCGCGGCGAAGCTGGCCTCGCAGTGGGCAGCCGGCGATTGTAAGGGCGACCTCCACACTTATCTGGCCGTCGTCGCCCACACTTACCTGACGAACCATCCCGAGGTCGACCACATTGTCGCCCAGCTCTGGATCGATGACGCCCCGAAGGACGCCCCGCACCGTCTCCTCCGATGGGGGTGTGGTCCGGGTGGTCACGCCCGTAGTCTATTGGCCGGGACCGATTAGTATCGGGGTGAGGATTACGAACTCGAGGAGGCAAGAGGTTCCCGTGAGTGCTACCACTGTAAAGATCGGTCGTCGTCCCAGCCCGGTGACGCTGTCTAACGAGGCCGCCGTCAAGGTTGCCGACCTCATCGCCCAGGAGGGCGCCGACCAGATGCTTCGGGTGGCAGTTCGGCCCGGCGGCTGCTCGGGTTTCAGCTACGAGATGTTCTTTGACACCGAGTTGGCCGACGACGACATCGTGCGGTCGTTTGGTGCCGTGAAGGTGGTGGTCGACCAGGCCAGCGCCGAGATGCTCAATGGAGCCACCCTGGATTACCGGGACGGGCTCAAGGACGCCGGATTCCACATCACCAATCCCAAGGCCACCCGTACCTGCGGGTGTGGGTCCTCCTTCAGCTGATCGGGCTGACCGGCCGGTGCTTGGGGTCGCCCTGAGTAGGCGCTTTACCGGCTAGGTTCAGGTCACATGGCAGACGCGGCTCGGCCACCGACGAGCCGTACTGGGCCATTGCTGGTTTCCACCCGGCAGCCCGCCGCCGGCAAGGCGTCGGGGTCCGAGCGTGCCCCTCGTACTGCTCCCTCAACTCGGACTGCTACGACCAAGCCTCGGCCGGCGCCAACCCCCACAAGCCGGACAACCCCGGCCCCCCGCCCGACCACTCGCAGCGCCCCAGCCAGCGCTGGCGCTGCCGCGCCCGGCCCGGTCACTCGCAGCACCCCGGCCCGAAGTGTCGCACCGGTAACCCGCCCGGCTGCCCGCCCCGCCTCCCGACCGGCGCCGGCACCCCGTGCCGCGTCAGGGCCCCGTCCCGTCAATCGGCCGGCCCCGGCAACCCGCGCGGCCCCGGCTGCCCGCAGCGCCCCGGCACCCCGCCCGGCCCCGACTGCCCGCAGCGCCCCCGCCCCTCGGGCCGCCGCTCGTCCTGCTCCGGCGCCTGGTCCGCCGGCCCGAGACGTCGCTGCTCCGGCCTTGCCGCCCTCTGTTCACCGTACCGATCCCGCCGCCCAGAGCCCCGGTATCGAGCGTCGAGTCCCTCCGCCCTCGCCACCTCCCGTGCGGACCAGAAGTCGACCAGAGCCGAGCCCAGCAAGGCGCCCGATCGGGACTCGCCTGCTGGTAGGAACGGCCATACTCGTGGTCCTGGGCCTGCTCAGCTTCCTGGTGGCCACCCAGATCGGCATCGACGGTCATCGGGTGGACAACACGGCCGCCACCAATCGGCTCTCTCGCCAGCTCCGGGCCCAGCAGGCGCTGGACGTCGCCCTGGCCAGCCGGGTGACCGCCATCGAGGCCATTCTCCATCATCAGCCAGATCCGGCCGCGGTGGCCAAGACGGTGGGGGCGGCCGTCTTCACCGTTCTCAGTGGCAAGGACCTCGGGTCGTCCTTCGTGGTGGCCTCTGCCGGCTCCAGCGCCTCGTTGGTGACCAACTACCACGTGGTGGCCACCACCTACGAGACAGGTGGTCGCCAGGTGTCGTTGCGCCAGGGATCCATCCAGCTGACCGGCACCATCGTCAAGGCGGACAAGGCGGCCGACCTGGTCCTGATCCAGGTCCCCATGGCGCTGCCCGTCCTGGCTCGGGACAAGCTCGTGCCTTCGGTGGGCACGGGCGTCCTGGCCGTCGGGTCACCCTTTGGACTGGGGGGCACGGTGTCCAGCGGCATCGTCTCGGCCATGCGCAACGGTCTGATCCAGTTCTCGGCACCCATCAGCCCCGGCGACAGTGGCGGCCCCCTGGTTGATGTCTCGGGCCAGGTGATCGGTATCACCGAGTCGAAGCTGGTGGGGGCGGGGGCCGAGGGCCTGTCCTTCGCCATACCCGTGGCGGTGCTGTGCCGGACGGTCGCCTCGTGCTGAGCGACTGACCAGGTGCAGGTCGGTTTCGTCCTCGACGGCCGAGCCGTGGAGGTCCTCGACGACGGCGCCTCGCTGCTGGAGGTCCTTCGCCAAAACCTCGGAGTGCGCACCGCCAAGGATGGCTGCAGTCCCCAGGGCCAGTGCGGCTGTTGCACGGTATGGGTGGACGGCACGCCCCGGGTGGCTTGTGTGACCCCGGCCCGGCGGGTGGCCGGCCGCCGGGTGACCACCCTGGAGGGCCTGGACGCTGACCGACGCCAGGCATGGGCGCAGGCTTTCGCGGCCACCGGGGCCAGTCAGTGCGGGTTCTGTACTCCCGGCATAATCATGCGACTGGCCGGTCTGGAGACCAAACGAGAGCTCGATGACCAGGCCGTGGGTCGGGCGCTGATGGCCCATCAGTGCCGTTGCACCGGTTGGCAGACCATCTTGGAAGCGGCCCGGATCGTGTCTCGCGAACCTGTCGCCCTCCCGCGAGACCTCGAGGCAGCGGCCCGTAAGGGCGACCATCGAGGGAGACAGCCCCCAGCAGGTCGGGCCGGCGGTCGCACTCGGCCAGGGTGGCTTTGCCGACGACACCGCGCCTGGTGACGCGTTGGTGGCGGTACTCGACGCGGAGGGAGACTGGGCGGTGGGCGAGACACTGGCGGCGGCCAGGGCCAGGGCCGGCAAGGTTCAGGGCCGGAGGAGCACGGTAGGCCTGCACCATCCCCTGGAGCTGCCTCCGGGATCCTGGGATCTCTGCCTGCGCACCACCTGGGTCGAGCCCGCCTATCTCGAGACCGACGCTTCGTGGTGCCGGCCGGGGGGGGAGCCGGCCCCCGCCCTGGCCAACGGCGGGGCCTTTGGCGCCAAGCTGGCCTCGGCTGCGCCGGCCGCCGCTCGCCGCCTGGCCGGCGAGACCGGCCGACCGGTTCGAGTAGTGCTCTCTCGTGAGGATGTCGTGCGTCGCGGGCCCAAGCGACCGCCAATGGCAGCGGGGGTGAGAGCCGACGGGACCGGGATCATGCGGGTGGCGCGTACGCCCGGGATCGCCGCCGCCGTGGCCCGAAGCGCCCCTGGGGTGCTGGTCGAGGAGGTCGACGTGGTCGGGCCACCCACCTCGGCCACCATCCGCGGGGCGGGATGGGCCGAGGCCCTCGTGCTGCGGGCGGCCGCCGCCAGGCTGAGCCAGGACACGGGGCCGATCGGTGTCACCGCCCCCTCGGGGGGGCAGGCTGAGGCGTGGGTGGCCGAGGACTGTGTGCGGGTGAGGGTATCTTGTGGAAATCCTCTGGATGAGGTGATCCTGCGCTCCTACTGCATCGGGGCAGCCCACATGGCCATGGGGTGGGTCCGTTCGGAGGGGATCGCAGTGGACCCGGTGACTGGCGCTCCCCAGGACTTGACCATCCGGTCGTTCGGCATCCTGGGGGCCAGCCAGATGCCGAGGGTGGAGGTGGAGGTGGTCGACGGCGACGGGCCGCCGGTGAATGGGTCGGACGCCGTCCTGGCGGCGGTGGCGGCGGCCGTCTGGGTGCACGATGGGCTGGCGGGAGAGTGGCCGACCGCTCGGACCGGCCAGCCGGGAGGGATGCCATGAGCAGGCCAGTGGGCCCGTACACGCCCCTCGTGCGAGCCGGTGAGTGGCTCGTCTGCTCAGGTCAGCTGGGCCTGCGGGCGGGGGAGTTGGTCGCCGGGGTGGCGGCTCAGGTGACGCAGGCGGTGGCCAACCTGGAGGCGTTGCTGGCCGGGGAAGGTGCCAGTCTGGCCGACGTGGTCAAGACCACCGTCTTCCTGGCCGACATCGACGACTACCAGGTGATGAACCAGGCTTACACCGCTGCCTTCGGAGACCACCGTCCGGCCCGGTCGGCAGTGGCGGTGGCAGGCCTGCCCCTCGGCGCCCTGGTGGAGGTGGAGGCCTGGGCCCGCCCGGGAGGCGGGCCGGAGGCCTGGGCCCGTCCCGGGGTCAGAGCTTCCAGCGAGGCTGGCCGAACCGATAGCCCACCGACCTGACCGTTTGGATCAGGGCAGCGTGCTCTTCGCCGAACTTGGCTCGCAGCCGGCGCACGTGAACATCGACGGTGCGTGCCCCCCCAAAGTACTCGTATCCCCATACCCGGCTGAGCAGGGTCTCCCGGGTGAAGACCTTGCCCGGCCGAGTGGCCAGGAACCGGAGCAACTCGTACTCCATGAAGGTCAGGTCCAGGGGTCGACCGGCCATCGCCGCCTGGTAGGTCTCCAGGTCGATCACCAGGGGACCGTGCTCGACCAGCTCCGGCCGGGTGCCGCGTCCCGTCCTCCAAAAGAGATGAGCCAACCTGGCTGACAACTCGGCGGCCACGTACGGGGCCACGCAGAAGTCGTCGAACAGGTCCTCCCGCAGATCGAGCTCTCCCAGCATGGGTCGGCTGATGACCAGCAGGACCGGCTTGAGGGGATCGTCACCCTTGCGCAGGGCCCGGCACAGGGCGAAGCCCGTCTCGGCGCCGTCCTCCCCGTCACCATCTGTGGCTCCCGCACAGATGACGGCACCCGACCACCCTCCGTCAGGCTCATCGGCAGCCGCCTGCTCGGGACTGGACACCGACAGCCACGGGTACTCGGCCTGGTCCAGCCCCTGTGTCAGGGCGGGCGGGGGTGGGTCGGGAAAGACGAGCAGGGGTTCCATGACTCCAGGTTCGGGACTCTAGGTTCGGGACTTGGGGTTAGGGACTTGGGTCCGGGACTTGGGGTCCGGGTTACTTACCGGCTGACATATGGGTTCGGACGACCCGTTACAGGCGGGGCAGGTAACGGTCCAGCTCGAACTGGCTCACCTGGGCCTTGTAGTCGGCCCACTCGGCCCGCTTGTTGCGGATGAACCATCCGAAGACGTGTTCTCCCAGGGCCTGGGCCACCAGCTCGGAGCGGGCCATCACATCCACCGCGTCGTTGAGACTCCCGGGCAGCGAGCGGATTCCCTCGGATGCCAGCTCTTCGGGGGTCATGGCGTAGAGGTTGGCCCCGGCCTCGGGCGGGAGCTCGTAACCCTCGGAGATGCCCTTCATCCCGGCCGTGAGGATCACCGCGAAGGCCAGGTAGGGATTACAGGCCGGATCGGGCGCCCGGTACTCGACCCGAGTCGAGTCGACCTTGCCGTGCTTCACGATCGGGACCCTTACCAGGGCCGAGCGGTTGTTGACGGCCCACGAGACATGGACCGGGGCCTCGTAGCCGACCACCAGGCGCTTGTAGGAGTTGACCCACTGGTTGGTCACCGCGGTGATCTCGCCGGCGTGATGGAGCAAGCCGGCGATGAACCCCTTGGCTGTCTTGGACAACCCGTGCTCGTCCCCAGGGTCACAGAAGGCGTTGGTGTCCCCCTCGAAGAGCGAGAAATGGGTGTGCATGCCCGAGCCCTGGACCCCGGCCAGCGGCTTGGGCATGAAGCTGGCGTAGACGCCCCTCTCCTGGGCGATCTCCTTGACCACCAGGCGGGTGGTCATCACCGCGTCGGCCATGGTCAGGGCATCGGTGTAGCGAAGGTCGATCTCATGCTGGCTGGGGGCGTCCTCGTGCTGGGCGTACTCCACCGGGATGCCCATGTCCTCCAGGGTGAGCACCGTCCGCTTGCGCAGGTCGCCGGCCAGGTCGGCCACCGTCAGCTCGAAATACGAGCCGGAGTCGATGGGCCGGGGGCCATGGCTCGGCTCGGCCTCGGCGAAGTAGAAGTACTCCACCTCGGGCGCGGCGTAGAAGGAGAAGCCCCTCTCCTTGGTCGCGTCCAGGGCTCGGCGCAGGACCTGGCGGGGACAGCCCTCGAAGGGACTGCCGTCCAGGTAGGAGATGTCGCAAAAGACCCGCGCCACCGGGGCGTCGTCCCTCCATGGCAGGAGCTGGAAGGTCTTGGCGTCCGGGCGGGCCAGGACGTCGCTCTCCTGGACCCGGCTGAAGCCCTCGATGGCCGAGCCGTCGAAGGTCATGCCCTCCTCCAGGGCATTCTCGAGCTCGGCCGGCGTGATGCTGAACGACTTGGCCGTGCCCAGCACGTCGGTGAACCACAGCTGGACGAAGCGGACTCCGCGTTCCTCGACCGTCCTCAGCACGTACTCCTGCTGGCTCTGCATTTGATGCCTTCCCCTCGCGGTAGTGCGCTGGCCAGCCCCCTTTGTGTCGTAGCGCTTGGGTGTGGGAGAGCCGCCGCACTAGTGTCGCAGACGCCAGCCGCTCCCCGGGCCGCTTCACAGGGTGTTCACACACCAGCAACGGGCCGGAAATCGCAAAGAGTCAGGCTGGCCGACCACCAAGACCCATTCTCGAGGAGGAAACAGTGCAGCAGCGCACGCCAGCCGAGGTACTCCGCCTGGCCCAGGACGAGGGTATCGAGATCGTGGACCTGCGGTTCTGTGACCTTCCCGGCCTGACCCAGCACTTCTCGGTGCCTTTCCATCAGCTCACCGAGGATGTCTTCGAGGAGGGCTTCGGCTTCGACGGCTCGTCCATCCGGGGCTTCCAGGAGATCCAGGAGTCGGACATGATCCTGCTGCCGGATCCCAACACGGTGGTGGTGGACCCCTTTCGCCAGCACCCCACCCTCAACCTCAACTGCTTCGTCCACGACCCCATCACCGGAGAGAGCTACTCGCGCGACCCGCGCTACGTGGCCAAGAAGGCAGAGGCGTACCTGGCCACGACGGGGATCGCCGATACGGCATATTTTGGCCCCGAGGCCGAGTTCTTCATCTTCGACGACGTGCGCTTCGCCCAGGATCAGCGGTCGGCCTCCTACTCGGTGGACTCGGTGGAGGGCATCTGGAACTCCGGCAAGGACGAGGGCCCCAACCTCGGGTTCAAGCCGAGGTACAAGGAGGGCTACTTCCCGGTGCCGCCCATGGACCACTTCCAGGACCTGCGCTCGGAGATGATCCTCACCATGGAGCGCCTGGGGATCGAGATCGAGGTCCAGCACCACGAGGTGGGCACCGGTGGCCAGGCCGAGATCGACATGCGCTTCGACACGTTGCTGTCCATGGCCGACAAGCTGATGCTCTACAAGTACGTGGTCAAGAACGTGGCCCGCAATGCCGGCCACACGGCCACGTTCATGCCCAAGCCCTTGTTCCAGGACAACGGCTCGGGCATGCACTGCCACCAGTCCCTGTGGCGGGGTGGCGACCCGCTCTTCTACGCCGAAACCGGCTACGCCGGCCTGTCCGACCTCGGTCGGTGGTACATCGGGGGCCTGTTGCGCCATGCCCCGGCGGTGCTGGCCTTCGCCGCTCCCACCACCAACTCCTACAAGCGCCTGGTGCCGGGCTACGAGGCGCCGGTGAACCTGGTCTACTCCCAGCGCAACCGGTCGGCCTGCTGTCGGATCCCGCTGTACTCCAAGAGCCCCAAGGCCAAGCGGGTCGAGTTTCGCTGCCCGGACCCATCGTGCAATCCGTACCTGGCCTTCTCGGCCATGCTCATGGCCGGGCTGGATGGTGTGCAGAACCGCATCGAGCCGCCCGACCCGGTGGACAAGGACCTCTACGATCTCCCGCCCGAGGAACTGGCCCAGGTGCCCCAGGTCCCCGCTTCCCTGGACGAGGCGCTCCTGGCCCTGGAGTCCGACCAGGACTTCCTGCTGGCCGGCGGTGTCTTCACCGACGACCTGATCCAGACCTGGATCTCGTACAAGCGCCTGCACGAGATCGACGAGGTCCGCCTGCGCCCCCACCCGTGGGAGTTCATGCTCTACTACGATATCTAGCGTCTGACCAGCATGTTCACCCTGTCCAGCCCTTGTGTGACACAGTGCTGACACGTGAGTACTCGGAGCCTCGGCTTCCGGGGGCTTGGGGCCGTGCGGCTCCACGCCCCGGGGGGCCTGGCGGCTCGCCCCCAAGGACGTCTTCTATGGCCTGACGAGTTCGATCTTCCTCGTCGGGGAACAAGTGTCCGTACACGTCCAAGGTCGTTTTTGCTGAGGAGTGCCCGAGCCGGGCCTGGATCACCTTTACCGACGCCCCGGATCGGATCAGCGTCGAGGCGTAGAAATGTCGGAGGTCGTGCGGGGTGGCCCAGGCCGGGAGTCCAGCCCGCCGGCACGCGTTGGCGAACACCACCGAGAACGGGTGCTGCTGGATCGGTCTGCCAGCTTCGTTGGTAAACACCACACCGAGCTCAGGGTGAGGTCCATAGAGGTCGCTGTGAGCGGCGATTATCCCTGCGACGCCCTCGGGCAACGGCACTGTACGGTACGACGAGAAAGTCTTGAGGGGTCCGAGGCCGACGCCCTCGCCACGTACCCGAACCAGTTGCTGCTCGACCCTTACGCGGCGACGAAGGAACTCCACTCGTGGGAGGGTCAAGCCGAACAGCTCTCCTGGGCGAAGACCGAGTCCAGCGCCGGCCACGATCAGGGCCCGGTAGCAATCAGGGACCGCGTCAGCGAGCAACAGGACCTGGGACGGCGTGAGAACCTCCGCGACTGCCGAGCTGGTCCGGGTTGAAGGCAACCGAATGCTCACGCAGGGACTTGAGGCGATCACCCGGTCGCATACGGCTGCCCGGAAACGGCCGTCACTCGTCCATAGACCACGGCGAGGGTCGACGGCGCAAGCGTCTCGGACAACGAGCGCACCAGCGCTTGAACCTCGCTTGTTCGGACAGCGGCGATGGGCCGCGCCCCAAGTGCTGGGTAGACGTGCAATCGGAGATGCTGTTCCACGGCGATAGTGGTTCCGGCTCGGTGCGGTTGCACTTGCCGCCAAGCTTCGGCGTAGTCACGGAACATCACCCTGCCCGCCGCCGGATCGATGTAGGCACCGGTCAGCTTGGAGTGCTCGACCGACGCCAAGTGCCGCTGCGCATCAATCTTGCGAGCGAACGTCTTTGACCGAGACCGGCGGTCCGGGGTCCGCCACCTGGCCCGCCAACCGGTCGGCACTCTGTCGATGCTGGCCACTACGCCACGCTCTCAGCCTGGCTCTCGACCCACCGCTGCACGGCTCGCGGATCGAACCGTAGATGCCGTCCCACGCGAAACCCTGGAGGCCCCGTCCCCTTGTAGCGCCACTGGTAGATGGTATCCACCGGAACACCCAGGAGATCAGCGACCTCGGCCGGCCTCAAGTAGCGAGCCGGAAGGTCGGCGTCACGCCTCTGGTTCATAGCGCCACCTGGTTACCGGGGGTTGAGCCAGCCACTCCTTCTCTCCCCCTCCCTGCTGAGCTACCTGCATCGATGGCGGCCCGTACGCGCCGGGCCAGCCATCCGTCAGGACCAAGGCCATGTTCGGCGAGGGCGCCGGCTGCGGCGTCAGCGAAGCGGGCTTGCGCGTCGGAGCTCGGTAGGTGCACTCCCAGAGCGCCCAGGCGGGGCACCACGGCCTTGAGGACCTGACGGGGGCTCGTACCCCGACCGAGGGCATCGGCACAGAGGGCGCCGGCAACGACACGCCCGGCAGGGAGGGGCCGGAGGGGAGGGGTCGAACCAGGGAGGAGGCGGCCTGGACGGGTGAACGCGACCAGCCCCTCCGTGCCACGCCTCTCCAGCCAGTCGGCCGGGTCGGCACCCGCTGGCAGGAGCGTCGCCAGGCACTCCCGGCCCTGCGTGGTGATCGTCGTGGCCCACTTGGCGGTGGCCGCAAGCCCAGCAGGATCGCCGTCGCCGCAGACTACCGGCGGGCCGGGGTGGATGGCGAGCACGGAGCGAGCCTGTTGAATGGTGATGGCGGTCCCCGAGGGCGAGACCGGCGCGTAAAGGGCGGACCGCCCGGCGCTTGCGGCCGTTGTTGCAATGGCCAGAGCGTCAAGGGAGCCCTCGCAGACTAGGACGGTGGCGTGGCGGTTAAGGGCCGGGGAGGAGGGCCGGTAGAGAGCGGCCCCCTTGTTGAACACCGCGGTGTCGGGGGTGTTGAGGTACTTGGCGTTGGCCCTCCCCGTGAGATCACGGCCGTACACGCCGACTACCCGGTCCTCGGTGTCGCGGACAGGGATCATCAGCCGGCGCCGGTACCGGTCGGCCAGCGTGCCGTCCAGGTGACGCGACGCCCAGCCGGCATCGACCAGCTCCTCGACGCTGAACCCTCGCCGACAGAGGTGCTCGACCAGGCCGGTCTCGGACCAGGGGGTGTGCCCGGCCAGGGGCCGGCCAGCTTCGGACTCGAGGGCACGCACGTCGATCCCACGCTTGGCAAGGTGCTCCCTTGCGCGCTCGGCGAGGCCCGGCAGCGTGAAGTACCGCCAGGCCTCGGCGTTCGCGGCCAGGACCCGCTCGAGCGAGGTACGGCGGGGGTCGGGCCTTTCAACCGACGAGACGGCAACCGACGGGCGGGCAGACGGCGCCACTGGACCGGTGCCAGCGGGTCTCACGGACGGGCCGGCCCCGGGCCGGCTTAGCGTCGGTCTCGACGTGACCGGCCGGAACGGCGGGCCGGGTCGGATTGACCCGTGACTTGGCCTGGATCCCGGTCTTCTCGTCGACCGACCAGACCATCGCGTTCTCTGGCGGGTCCAGATAGAGCCCGCACACATCGCCCGCCTTCTCCCAAAAGTCGGGGTCGTGACTGGTCATCCACGACTCGGTCTGCCATGGCTTCAGATCCAACGCCCGGCAGATCCGCCACGCCTGCGACGCCGAGATCGGGACCCCGTGCTCAGCCATGCGCTCGGCCAGAGCGTCCATCGTCCACCGCGTCGCGGTGTCCGGGGGCGGCTCGGTCACCGTCTTGACCAGCCGGAGCACATCGTCATGGCCGTACACCACCGGCCGACCCGACCGTTCCTCATCGACCAGACCGGCCAGTCCGAACTCCTCGTAGCGGCCACGCCACACCGCCACCTGGTTGTAGTGCATCCCAATCCGACGGCCGATCTCCCGATTCGCCACGCCATCAGCGGCAGCCAACACCAACTCGGCCCGCTGCACGTCACGAACCCCATAGGTCCGCGACGCCGCCCGCCGAACAAGCTCCTCACGGTCACCATCACGCAGCACCAACGCAGCCAGACGCATACGGCAAACTACATCATTGTAACTAACGTCGGGCAAGCACTAGGCCAACCTGATCGACCCGGTGACGGCTCCGAGCGCTGTCAGCGGCGCAGGCTCCACACGGCTGGAGTGCTCTATCTGATGCGCTCCCAGTGTCTGAACCAGGCGGCTGCTCGCCGGTAGATCTTCTAGAACCCTGCCGCAGCGGGGGTACACGGACCCACTATTTGGCGCCCACCCTTCACCTGAGATAGGAACGTAACTGGAAATAGCAACGTAACCAGTTCAGGCTGGCGGCGACCCCTTTCCGTTTGACCGGCGGCGGCTCGCCCGCAAACGATGTTCTAGCGCTCCGTCTGCCCGGGCGACGATAAGGTCGTCTGGCGATGTCTGGTCGGGTGTTCTGGGCGCCGAGAGGGTCGTGGTCCGTCCTGTTGGGCCTGTCGGTGGTCAAGTCTTGGCGCCGCGAAGCAAGAGCCACACCAACCGGGCGGTTGTGCTGGCCGGGTTGGCGTCAGGCCGGAGCAGATTGAAACGGCCGCTGATCGCCGATGATGTAGAACGGATGGCGGACGGGGCGCGAGCCCTGGGAGTGCCCGTCACTGCTGAGGGCCCCGATCTGGTGATTGACGGGACCGACGGCGCCTTTCCCGGCGGCGACGTGGTGATCGACGCTGGGTTATCGGGAACCACTCTCCGGTTCTTGACGGCTGTGGCCGTGTTGGCCAGCGGGCAGGTGACGATCACAGGCGGGAGCGGGCTGTTGGCTCGCCCGGTGCTTCCCCTCGTCGACGCCTTGGTCAGGCTTGGCTGCCGCGTCACCACGACGGGCGGACGACCACCGGTAGTGATCCGCCCGGGCCGACCGCGCGGCGGGACGTTGTCGGTAGACGCCTCGAAGAGCAGCCAGTTCGCCACTGCGCTGCTACTGGTAGCCCCCTTCGCTGAGTCTGACGTCGAGGTGAGGGTCGCTGGGCTGGGTGCTGCCGGCTACGTCGACATGACCATCGATCTGATGGCCAGATTCGGCGCCGAGGTGTTCCGGACCGGGGACTCGATCGCCGTGCGAGCCGGGACCGGGTACCGGCCCCGGGTTGAGACAATCTCGGGTGACGCATCGGCCGCCGCCCACATTTTCGCTGTGGCTGCGGCCACCGGGGGCGAGGTGACCGTCGGGAACCTTCAAGGCGCCGAGGGCCAACCTGATTGGGCGTTCCTCGAGCTTCTCCACCAGATGGGGGTCACCTCGACCGCCGATCGCGTCTCGGGGACTGTGACTGTCCGCGCCCCGAACCGGCTGACGGCGATCAACGCCGGCCTTTCGGCCATGCCGGACCAACTGCCAACCGTCGCCGTGCTCGCCGCGCTCGCCGATGGGCGTTCAATCTTGACCGGGTTAGCCGTGACCCGCGGCCACGAAACCGATCGGCTGATAGCGGTCGCAGCAGAACTCGCCAAGGTGGGAATCGCTACCGACACCGGCCCCGACTGGATCAGCGTCAACGGCGGGCAACCCCGCGGCCCCGCGACGATCCACACCTACGACGATCATCGGATGGCCATGGCCTTCGCCGCTCTGGCTGCTCGAGTGCCCGAGATCTCCATCGACCACCCTGGGTGCGTCGCCAAGACGTATCCCGCCTTCTGGTCGGACCTGATCGCTATCGGCTGCGACTTCTCACACCAACCCCACTAGTGCTCTCGCGCGGAAATCATTGTGACTTACGCGACCTGGAGTGGGCGGCCGGCGTAGGTCCACTTGAACGGCTTGGCCCTGCGGTAGTAGTCGTTGATGAACGCGATGATCTTGCCAGCTAGGTCATCGACCGAGGTGAACTCGCCGCGGCTGAGGAGCCGTCTCTGCATGATCGAGAAGAACAGCTCGACCTGGTTCAGCCACGACGCGTGCGTCGGCGTGTAGTAAGCTGGACGTGGCTGTTCTCAGGACGCTCCAGGAACTCCTTGACCACCGCCGACTTGTGGGCCGACAGGTTGTCGCAGATGCAGTGCAGATCGAGGCCCGCGGGCGTCTGTTCGATGAGGTCCTTCAAGAACAGCACGAAGTTGTCCGACCGGCTCGAGTCGGCCACCCAGCCGGCGATCTCGCCGCCATGAACGTTCAACGCCGCGAACAGCATCGCCGTCCGTTCCGCTTGTACTCGAACTCCTGACGGACGGGCCGGCCCCGGGCCGGCTTAGCGTCGGTCTCGACGTGACCGGCCGGAACGGCGGGCCGGGTCGGATTGACCCGTGACTTGGCCTGGATCCCGGTCTTCTCGTCGACCGACCAGACCATCGCGTTCTCTGGCGGGTCCAGATAGAGCCCGCACACATCGCCCGCCTTCTCCCAAAAGTCGGGGTCGTGACTGGTCATCCACGACTCGGTCTGCCATGGCTTCAGATCCAACGCCCGGCAGATCCGCCACGCCTGCGACGCCGAGATCGGGACCCCGTGCTCAGCCATGCGCTCGGCCAGAGCGTCCATCGTCCACCGCGTCGCGGTGTCCGGGGGCGGCTCGGTCACCGTCTTGACCAGCCGGAGCACATCGTCATGGCCGTACACCACCGGCCGACCCGACCGTTCCTCATCGACCAGACCGGCCAGTCCGAACTCCTCGTAGCGGCCACGCCACACCGCCACCTGGTTGTAGTGCATCCCAATCCGACGGCCGATCTCCCGATTCGCCACGCCATCAGCGGCAGCCAACACCAACTCGGCCCGCTGCACGTCACGAACCCCATAGGTCCGCGACGCCGCCCGTCGAACAAGCTCCTCACGGTCACCATCACGCAGCACCAACGCAGCCAGACGCATACGGCAAACTACATCATTGTAACTACGCGGGCAAGCACTAGCTAGTTGCGTTGTCCCAGCACGCATGCTCGTAGCAGCGGCGCGCACCTCGACGGGGGGAGCGACAGGCGCCGGCGATCAGACGGCAAGGCCGATACTCCACGCGGTCGGCTGGTGCCATTGCGACATCACCAGTAGATTGCGATCAGCTCAGTGTCCAGGATCCGAGCCTGGCCTATAACCCGCCGCGGAACGGGCGCTGCGCTGTCTTGACTGATGGCCGATCCAGCCAACGGCACCAGCCCCGCCTGGATGAGTGCCCGATGGCGTAACGTCGCCATGAGTTCGCGGTTCGGATGGATGCCGAGCGTCTCCCGCATCTGATGCGTCAGCGCCTCGAACGGTGGTCGCTGTTCTTCCACGGTGTCCCAGGCCAGCGTCGGGTCCATCGGGAGAATATCCGGGGTGACAACGGCCGGGTCCCACATCTTGTCGTGCTGAGCGGCGAGGTCCCGGCCGTAAGCATCCAGCGCTGCCCGCATTTTCGTGTGACCGGCATCGCACACTGTCGCGGGGACCGTGCTAGCCCTGATGCCCGAGACTAACTCCGGGCCTGCGGCACTAATCTGCTCCGCCACCTCTGGAGCGAACTCCCGAATGACGTCGACCAGCTTCACAGGCGTCCAGTCGTCGTGCAGACCATCGCGGCCGATCCGGCACAGGAGCGAGTACCGCGCCCCCGAGAACAGCACGCGCCGGATGTCCTTCCAAAAGAGGGACGCGTCAGCGACCGCCACCACTTCCAAAGGTTGGGCGTGCTTCGCCCAGCCCTCAGGTAACTGCTGCGCCACCGATCGGTGGACTATCCATTCTTGATCCGCTGCCCTTACTGTCACGTAGTCGATCGCCCGCCCGCGCACGGGGACGAGGCCGACTAGCAGCTTCTTGAGCACGGCATTCATCGACAGCACCTCGCTAGGCTGGTCCCCCATATGACGACTGAGCAGTTCGGGGCTTTCTTGGAACAGTTCAACTGGCCTTGCCCCGGTCTGCCGGACACCCTGATTATGCCGCCTGAGCGGCCCTGTGGGGACGAATTTCGGCCTCGTAGTCTGCTGGGCTGAGGAAGCCCAGGGAGCTGTGAAGCCTCTGGCGGTTG
>JAABUZ0100002577.1_pt1 | contig 29681 bp, 26 predicted proteins | sample 5562091 | NCBI WGS metagenome assembly JAABUZ01 (sample SAMN12813069, study PRJNA571459) | rock metagenome | isolation source: Antarctica rocks | place: Antarctica: Victoria Land, Linnaeus Terrace sud | collected 2015-12-21
TACCTCGACTTCCCGGTGTCTACGCCGATGTTGTAGGGCTGGCGGCCGAACATCGCCGAGGTCTCGGTCGGGTCGGTTGTGGAGATCTCGGTCCAGGAGGCGCTCAGGGCTGGCCGCTTCCCTCGGTGGAGCACGGGGAAGACGGCGAGCCCACGGTCCGCGAGGTCGAGCGCGGCGGCCTGCTGGGCGGCGAGGTCTACGACGGTGCCGGTCATGCGGCCACCTTCCGGACCTGCTGGCGGACGACGCGGACGTAGTACGCGCCGCCGCCGCAGGTGGCGTCGCGCACGCCGCCGACGGGCGCTCCGGCCTGGTGGCGGTGGGCGAGCCCGCACAAACAGCAGGAGGCGACCCACAACATCCACATTGTCCGGCGCCCGATCGGCGGGACAGCGACGGCCGCGACCATCGGCAGGTCTCGCCCGTGCCGGTGCTCGCCGCTACGGTGGTGGTGATCGGTGTCTTGGTCGGTGCTGGTCACCAGTGGGATTGCGGTGGCCGGGGATTGAGCCCCCCGGCTTTCCGCTTGCCTGGGAGTCATCCGTTGCCCTCCTCGTCACTGTCGAGGCTCATCGGCCATCGCCACCCGACGTCGTCGCCAGCAGGCCGAGCACGCGACGTGCATCGGCAGTGACAACCCGGACGGATCGACCGTGGCGAAGGACTCGGACACCGACCTCCTCGAATGCCCCGCGCGCGACCAGCTGGTAGCCGGTGTTCTTCCCCGTCAGCCCGAACAGGACCACGGTCGCGTCGGGGACCGTCATGGTCGGGCCGGCCGTCGCGAGAATGCGGGTCGCGGCCTGGGCCACCGTGGTCTCGGTCGCCGCAGTCATGCCACACCATCCCGCAGCCTGGCGGCGTAGCTAGCAACCGCCTCGCGAGGAATGCGACGTGCACGGCCGATCTTCACGGACTCGATCTGGCCTGCCGCGATCATGCGGGTAATGGTCATTTCACTGAGGAACCAGCGTCGTGCCAGCTCAGCGACGGTATAGAAGTCTCGATCCAACGTGCTCTCGGGTGTCATCCCAGCGGCCTCCTGTCCTAACCTGACTGTTCCCAGGCTACGGCCGGACCGCTATGCTGACGTAGCGACTTCGCTAGGTACTCAATCGCTAAGGAGGGATCGGGTGGACGACCACACCGCGGACACTCCGGGATGGCACACGAGGTGGGACTTCCCGTGGTCCGATGCCAGCACCGATCTCGGAGACGACCAACAGGCACCACGGCGCCTCGTCCAGTGGCTCAGGCCGTACAAGAACGAACCCGCCATCGAGGTCGTGCACGAGATCACCACGGACGGCACCACGCGATGCACGTCGGTCACCGTCACAGCGCAACCCGCCGGACGTCAGGTGCGGCACGCTGACCTTGACGTCCCTCTAGCCGACCTCATCGAGGTGCCGCTAGCGCAAGCACTGGTCACGGCCAGCGATCACCAGCTCGACGACGGTTCCACAGTTCGCTCATTCACCATGCGAGACCCGCGCCTGACACCCGCACCAGTCGCTAGAGACGCCGCCCGGCGCGCCCAACGCCGCGGCCACCGCCGCGTGGACGATCACACCCTCCACAAGGTTGCCGAGGTCTACCGCACGGCTCTACACGAAGGCCGGTCTCCCACTGCAGCCGTCCGCGTTCACCTGACCCCGACCTCGCACCCGGACGACCTGATCGGGCACCGCACGGCCGGGGACTACATCAGGCGCGCCCGAGACCGCGGCTTCCTCGGCCCCTCACTGGGCCGCGGCAAGCCCGGAGAACAGACCGACCCGCCCACCGACACCACCACGAAAGGCTGACCCCCGATGTCAGGATCAGGACGACTCTTCCGCCGCTGCGGATGCCGCGACGACGACGGCCGCCAGGCCGGCACCCGATGCCCCAACCTCACGGCCAACCGGAAGCACGGGACGTGGTGCTTCCGTATCGACCTCCCCACCCAGGGCGGCAAGCGCCGCCCGATGGAACGGGGCGGATACACGCGCAAGGCCGACGCCGAGCGGGCCCTCACCGACGTCATCAACCGCCGCGACGGCGGCATAGCCATCAACGATCGGGAGACCGTCGACATCTTCCTCGCCGAGTGGCTCGACGGGCGCCGGCACAGTTTGAAGCCGAAGACATGGCACTCCTACTCGGAGTACGTCCACAAGACCATCATCCCGGCACTGGGCACCGTGAGATTAGAGGCCCTGCGCCACGGGCACGTCGTCCAGCTCGTGAACGACCTCGAAGCCGCCGGGAAGGGTCCCGCCACGATCCACCGCGTGGTGGCCACCCTCCGGTCCGCGCTGTCCACGGCGGTCGCCCAGCGCCGGCTACCGCACAACCCGGCCGCGCAGGTCGAGATGCCCCCGGAACGGCCCGTCGAGCGTGAGCCGTGGTCGGTGGCGCAGGCGGTGACGTTCCTCGACTACGTCACCGGCGACCCCCTCGCCGAGGTGTTCGAAACGATGATCTGCACCGGGCTGCGGCGCGGCGAGACCCTGGCGCTGCGCTGGTCGTTCATTGACCTCGACCGGCGCCTGCTGCGCATCGACCCGCGGCGCGGGAACCTCTCCGACGTCAACGGCCGGTTGATGTTCACCGCACCCAAGACGAAGGGCTCCGCGGCCGTCGTCGGGCTCTCCCGCCGGGTCGTGGCGGCGCTGGCCCGTCAGCGGGCCCGCCAAGACCTCGACCGCGCCGAATGGGCCGAGGCGTACACCGACGACGACCTCGTGTTCGCCCGCCCGGACGGCGCACCGCTGCGCCCGGAGAAGGTGCTGCGCCGGTTCCGGGCGCTGTCCGCGGCGGCCGGCCTCCCGGAATGCACCCTGCACGACCTGCGGCACCTCGCGGTGACCGTGGCCCTCGCCGACGGGGTGCCCCTGGCGATGGTGAGCAAGTTCGCCCGGCACGCCACCACCGCGATGACCGGGGACCGGTACGGGCACCTCGCGCCGGACGTCTCCACGGCGGTCGCAGACTCGATCGGCGGGGTCCTCGACGCGGCGGCGGCGGAGTTGGCTGCGGAGCGTGCTCTCCGCGCCGTACGCACCACGGACGCACACGACCATGATCGGGAGGGTGCTGACACGTGATGACCATGCGTTTGTGCTGGTCAGAGCTGCGCGCCCGAAGGGATTCGAACCCCCAACCTTCTGATCCGTAGTCAGATGCTCTATCCGTTGAGCTACGGGCGCATGATCCACTTGTGACTCCGGCCCGGGGTGACCGCAGCTGCGGAGGCTCCGGGATTTGAACCCGGGAGGGAGCCGAACTCCCAACCGCATTAGCAGTGCGGCGCCATAGACCAGACTAGGCGAAGCCTCCCGAGGCCCTGGGGCCACCGTGCGAGGACAGTACACACCGTCGAGGTCGCGAGGGCGACAGGGTTGCGGCGCGGACGACGGCGCGCACTCGACCATCGAGGCGGGTCGGCTAGGGACGAGTCGCTGACCACCGCGCTGAACGTGACCAAGCCGGGCAGCGCCGTGGGCATCGTCGGCGTGCCGCCGAGCGGCAACATCCCCAACGCGGCGGTGAAGTTCACCAAGAACATCAGCGGCGGCATCGCCTCGACCCAGGCGAACATCGCCGACCTGCTGCTCGACGTGCTCGACGGCACGATCCAGCCGGGCAAGGTCTTCGACCGCACCGTCGGTCTCGACGAGACCCCCGAGGGCTAGCGCTGGGCCAGCGCGCGATGAACCACCCCGAGGCACTGAGGTGCTCGGCCCTGAGGCGGTCCGAACGGCGCGTTCGTTCCGGAAGTACGGAACGAACGCGCCGTTCGTTCGCGGGGGCTCAGCGCCGGAGCAGGCGCAGGACGGCGGGGGGGCGCCCGCCGTACCCCTCGGCCTCGAAGGCGGCGACGGCGATGCGGGGCAGGTCGCGGACGGCGTCGAACACCAGGTAGCGCGGCACCCATTCCGGGCCGAAGCGGGCGTTGAACCGGTAGAGCGTCTCGATCTGCCACCAGCGTGACGCCATCCGCAGCAGCCGCGCCCACAGCCGGGCCACCGGGCCCGCACCGATCCGCTCGCCAGCGGCCAGCGCCGACCGGAAGACCGCGAAGTTCAGCGACACCCGATCGACGCCCAGCGCACGGCACGCGGCGAGCAGGTCGCAGATGAGCAGCTCGTTGAGCCCGTTCTCGCCGACGGCTGGGTCGCGCACCATGAGGTCGAGCGAGAGCCCCTCCGTGCCCCACGGCACGAACTGGAGCAGCCCCCGCAGCTGGCCCTCGTGCCGGGCGGCGACGACGACGGCGTCGGGGTCGGCCTCGGCGTCGGCGACGCGGGAGAGCGCCATGGAGAATCCGCGCTCGTCGGGCCCTCCCCGCCAGCGCTGCACCGCGGTCCGGAGCTCGGAGAGGTCGGCCGCGGAGTGGTCCCGCAGGCGCCGGACGTCGGTCTCGTAGCCCGCGCGACGGATCCGGGAGACGGCCTGGCGGACGGTGCGCATGGACCGGCCCTGCAGCGAGAAGGTCGCCGCGTCGACGACGGCCTCGTCCCCGAGCTCGAGCGCGTTGAGGCCGCCTTCGCGCGCCCAGACCTTCGCCCCCGCCTCGGAGCACCCGAGGACCGCGGTCACCCAGCCGTAGCGCCGGCACGCCGCGAGGAACTCCGTGATCGCGCCCGGCCAGGCCTCCGTGTCGCCGAGCGGGTCGCCGGAGGCGAGGGCCACCGAGGCGACGACGCGGTAGGCGACGGCCGCCTTGCCCGTCGGGGAGAACACCACCGACTTGTCCGAGCGCAGCGCGAAGTACCCGAGCGAGTCGGCGGCGCCGTGGCGACCGAGCAGCCCGCGGATGCCCGCGGCGTCGTCGTCCGTCAGCGCCAGGCGCGGCTCGGCCGAGCGGAGCAGGAAGTAGCCCCCCAGGATCAGGGCGCCGACGCCGAAGGTGAGGCCGATCCCGGCGGTGAGGTCGTCGAGCCAGTCCGCGCGGAACGCCACCGGCCCGCTGACCCCGATCAACGACAGCGCCGCCTGGGCCAGCCGTGCCCCGAGCGAGGGCGAGCCCTCGAGCGCCGAGGGCCGCACGAGCAGGAGCACGGTGACGATCCCGAACCCCGCGACCAGCAGCTGCACGACGACGCGGAGGGCAGCGAGGCGGCCGACGGGGTCGGGGAGCGCCGTGAACTCGCGCCGCGTCGCGAGCAGCGCGACGAACAACACCACCGCGACCACCAGCGGGAGCGGCGGATGCCGCCCCACCAGGTGCGATGCCGCGATGAGGATGCAGAGGGCGACGCCGAGCTGCCACGCGCGCCGCTTGCGTCGCCGTAGCCCGGTCGCGAGCAGGACGAGACCGACGCCGGCGGTCGCGAGCAGCACCGTCCCCACCAGCGAGGCCTCGATGGGCAGGCCGAACCACGTCGCGGGCTGCAGGCGCCGTCGCAGCAGCGGCGCCACCACGGAGAGGACGGTGAGCACGCCCGCGATCCGGGCCGCCCACGTGATCATGCGAGCGGTGCGGGCCGCCTGGCGTCGGGCGCGCCCGGTGCCGACCGGGTCCGTGGTGCCGACCGGGTCCGTGGTGCCGCCCGAGGACTCGGGACCGGCCTCACGCGCGACCACGCACGTCCTCCTCCTCGTCTCTCACCGCAGGTGCGCGTCGAACCAGTTCAGGACGCGGCTGCGGGCCTCGACCATCGACGCCTCCCCCGAGGGGCCGGCGAGGAGGTCGTCCCCGGAGACGCCGCCGCGCGACTCGGCGGCGTCGAACCGGTGCTCGCCGTCGGGGTAGACGACGACGTCGACGACGCGATCCGACGCGTGCGCGGCCTCTCTCAGCCGGTCGACGTCCGCGGGGTCCACCGCGTCACCGTTCTCGCCGTAGAGCCCGAGCCACGGGCAGGTGAGCTCGCCGACCACGTCCATCAGCGCCGGCAGCCCGGTGGCCAGGGGCTCGGTGACCCCCGCGGCGGCGACGGTGACCGCCGCGCCGAGGGAGCGCTGCGAGGCGACGACGAGGGCGGCGGTGGCGCCGAGGTCGAACCCGAGCACGCCCATGAGGTCGGAGGAGACACCGTGGTCGGCGAGCCAGCCGAAACTGGCGTCGGCGTCGGCGAGCACGGACTCGCCGGAGACGCCGCGGGCGGAGGTCCCTGGGTCGTCGGTGTCCGGAGCGTCACCCTCCCGATGGTGGAGGTGGGGGGCGACGGCGAGCCACCCCTCCGCGGCGAGTCCCTCGATGATGCGGGTGGTGCGGTCGGTGACGCCGCGGGCGGCGTGGAGGATGACGATGCCGCCGCGCACGGCCCCCGCGGGCTCGGAGACGACCAGCGGCAGCTCGCTGTCGTCCACGAGCGGGATGGTTTCGGTGCGCGTCCCCGTCATGGCGTCACCTTTGCATGTTGCGGCGACGACGCGCGTGGGGTGAACCCGCTCTCTCCCGTCCGGGTTCACCGGGCGCGTGACCTGCGGATTACCGTGGATGTCGTGTCCGTCCCGCTCCGTCCCGACCTCGCCGCACTCCCCGCCTACGTCGCCGGGCGCACCGTCCCCGGAGCGGTCAAGCTGGCCAGCAACGAGATGCCCGCCCCGCCCCTGCCCGCGGTGCTCGACGCGATCGCGCGGGCCGCCGCGGACGGCAACCGCTACCCCGACATCGGAGTCTCGCTGCTGACCGCGCGCCTCGCCGAGAGCTACGGCCTGGACGCGGAGCGGATCGCCGTCGGATGCGGGTCGGTGGCGCTGTGCCAGCAGCTCGTCCAGGCCGTGTGCTCGCCCGGCGACGAGGTCCTGTTCGCGTGGCGGTCGTTCGAGGCCTACCCGATCGTCTCCCTCATCGGGCACGCCGAGGCGGTCGCCGTCGGGCTCGACGCCGACCACGTCCACGACCTCGACGCGATGGCCGACGCGATAACAGCGTCGACGCGGATGGTGTTCGTCTGCAACCCCAACAACCCGACGAGTACCGCGGTGCACCGCGGGCCGCTCGAGGGGTTCCTCGCGCGGGTGCCCGACGATGTCGTCGTCGTGATCGACGAGGCATACCGGGAGTTCGTGAACGACCCCGACGTGCCCGACGCCCTGACCCTGCTCGACGCGCACCCCAACGTCGTCGTGCTCCGCACCTTCTCGAAGGCCCACCGGCTCGCCGGCCTGCGGGTCGGGTTCGCCGTGGCCCCGGCGCCGCTAGCGGCGACACTGCGAGCGGTGTCGGTGCCGTTCTCGGTCAACGCCCCCGCCCAGGCGGCCGCGATCGCCGCCCTGGACGGGCTCGACGAGCTGCTGGCCGACTGCGTGGCCGTGGTGGAGGAACGGACCCGGGTGCGCGACGCGCTGCTCGGGCTCGGCTACCGGGTGCCGGTGTCGGCGGCGAACTTCGTCTGGCTGCCGCTGGGCGACGAGGCCGCGCCGTTCGCGTCGCACGCGCTGGACAACAAGGTCGTCGTGCGGGCGTTCGCGGGGGACGGGGTCCGCGTCTCCACCGGCACCCCGCAGGAGAACGACCTCTTTCTCGCCGCGGCGGCCTCGTTCCCCCGCTGACCGCCCGCCCGATCATCCCGGGTGAGCAGGCGGTGGAGGGGGCGCTCGGCCAGCACCGTCAGCGCCCAGCCGAGTCCGATGGCCAGTCCGACGACGACGGCGATGCGGACCATCCGGTGATCCCGGCGCCGGCCTGCAGCGCCCACGCGGCGAAGTAGCCGATCTGCTGGTTGAGCAGGTAGATCCCGAACGAGATCCCGGCCATCCAGGAGAGGATCCGCGGCAGCGGCCCGACGCGCAGCAGCGTCCAGTCCGGGCCGAGGGGCGGCGCATCCAATCGCGACGCAGCCGAGGGCGAGCACGGCGGTGGCGACGGGGTCGGGCGTGAGCAGTGGCGACCCCGGCCGTGGTGAGGGTGAGCAGGTGGGGCACCGAGATGCGGCGGCGGTGGGCCAGCCACATCGCGAGCCCGATGACGAAGAGCTGCCAGCGGAAGACCACCAGGCCGTCGACCAGGACCCGCAGTCGGTCGGTCGCGAACACACCCAGCACCAGCGCGAGCGCGATGCCCGTCCACGGTGGCGGGGAGCACGCCGGGTCGACGCCAGAACGCGAGGCCGGAGGCGGCGACCGCGAGCGCGGCGACGGTGAACACGCCCACCTGCAGCGGCAACGTCCAGTAGGAGCCGTCCAACGGGGTGACGCGCGGGTCCCACGACTGCACGAGCAGCAGGTTCCCGACGAGGTCGCGCAGACCCGGACGCCACCCGTAGCCGTAGCCGGCGGCGACCAGGGTGGCAAGGTAGGTCAGCACGACGGCGACGAGGTAGGCCGGGATCAGCCGGGCCATGCGGTGCCACCACCAGCCCCCCGCGCGTCGCTTGGCCAGGGTGACGCAGAGGAAGAAGCCGGAGACGACCATGAGGACGTTGGCGCCGGCCTCGACCGGCCAGACGAACGGCGGGGGCGCGAGGAAGGGCAGCACCCCGGACACCGTGTAGGTCGCGTGCTGGACGACGACGCTGAGGACGGCCACGACGCGCACGACGTCCCAGCTCAGCGAGCGCGAGGACGGCGTCGCGGGCGGAGTCATCGTCCAGCACAATATGTGAGGTGTCTGAGACCTCGCTGAACGCCCGGTCGGGCGACTCAGCGGGTGCCCCACCGACGGTGACACGATGCGTCGGTGTCCTCGGGAGCCCCAGTGACGGTCGGGGAAGCGGGCCGATGCGCATCCTGAGGTTCTCCCCGTACTCCGACCCCGAGGGCGGGCTGCGCGAGATCGCGCCTCTGGGCCTGAACTACGACCCCGCCGAGACCGACGAGCCGGGCTGGCACCACGACCGCCTTCGACATCCCCTCGGCGCCGAGACGCCGGGCGACGCGGTGCCCGGCGGGGTCTTCGAGGTCGCGTGCCGGCTCGTCCGCGACTATGAGTTCGCCGACCCGGCGATCATGCACGCCTACTTCCACCGCGACGGCGAGCTGGTGGGGCGGAACATGCTGCTGGAGGGCCACTTCCTCGTCCTGCGCTTCCCGATGGGTGTGCGGGTGGACGCCGAGGTGGACGAGACGCGCATGCGGGCCGACGGGACGAGCGAGCGGTCCTGGGGATGGAGCTACCGGACACTCGAGCACCACCTCGAGCGCGGACGCCTCGTCTACGAGGTGGTGAAGAACCTCGACACCGGCACGGTGGAGTTCGTCATCACCGGCGTCTCGCGGCGCGGGAAGATTCCGAACCCGATCATCGCCGTGGGCTTCACCTTCTTCGGACGGTGGACGCAGTGGCGCTTCTACCGCGCCGCGGTCAAGAAACTCGAGCGGCTCGTCGCGCGCGCCATGGCGGGATACGACCTCCCCACCCCCGACCCGATCGGGAGCCGCGACGTGGTGGTGGCGCCGTCGCGCGGGTGAGGTCCACGGCCGGCGGAAGCGGGGGGATTCGAACCCCGGTACCTTGCGGTACGTCCGCTTTCACGCTGTAGGCCTGGGCGGTTCGGCAGGAGTCGGGATGGGTCGACGTGGTCTCCGCCGCCTGCGGCGACCTGCACGAACGCCTCCGCACGCGGGCGACTGAGTGAGACCACGCGAGCCAAGCTCCACCTACAGCCCCCGAGCTGAGCTGAGCTGAGAGCCAGCGCCCCAGCGTGCTGCGGTCGACGCCGACGATCCACCGCAGATGGCTGGCGTGTGTCTCCTCCTCGTCTCCTACTTGAGCACCTTGTCGAGGACGTCGACTCCGTAGCGCATGTCGTCCTTGGTGGTGCCCGCGTAGCCGAGGAGGAGAGCTGCGCCGTGCTGGGGGTGGACATAATGCGTCGACAGTGGCCAGACGTGCACGCCGTGTCGTAGTGCGCGTTTGGCGATCGCCCGGTCGTCGCGGTTGTCGGCGAGCCGCCCGACCAGGTGGAGACCTCCGTCGGAGGGGGTCAGTTCGATGGTGTCGACGATGCGCTCGGCTTCTCGGATCAGCGAGTGCTGGCGTTCGAGGTGGAGTACGCGCACGCGGCGTAGGTGGCGGGCGAAGTGGCCTTGGTCAATGAAGTCGGCGACGACGGCCTGGTCGATCAGGTGCGCGTGCATGTCCGTGCTCAGGTGTGCGGCGACGAACCCGTCGACCAGGTCGGGAGGGGCGATGACGTAGCCGAGCCGCAGGCCCGGGAAGAGGGACTTGCTGAAGGTCCCGACGTAGATGACCCGCTGGTGGGCGTCGATGGCCATGAGCGCGGCGTGGGGTTTCCCGACGTAGCGGAACTCGGCGTCGTAGTCGTCCTCGACGATCCACGCGTCGTTGTGGGCCGCCCAGTCGATGAGGGCGAGCCGGCGTTCCAGGGACATGGTGTGCCCGAGCGGGAACTGGTGGGACGGGGTGACCACGGCGAGCCGCGTACTCGGTTCGAGGTTGATCCCTGCCGCGACGTCGAGTCCTAACTCATCGACCGGCACCGGGACGATGCGGGCGCTCGCGGCCGTCAGGGCGGCGCGGGCGCCAAGGTATCCCGGGTCCTCCAGCCAGGCGGCCTCTCCGGGGTCGAGCAGGATTCGGGCGCAGAACTCCAGAGCCTGCTGGGAGCCGGTCATCACGATCACTTGGTCCGCGGTGCAGTGGATGCCGCGTGCGGTGCTGATGTAGGAGGCGATCGATTCTCGTAGCGGCCGGTAGCCGGCCGCGTCGTCGTAGCGCATCAGCTGTGGCGCGGACCGGTCGAAGCGTGCCGTGTAGAGCTTCTTCCAGGTCTCGAAGGGGAAGGCGTCGAGGGCGGGCAGCCCGATGAGGAACGCCGTGCCGCGTGGCTTGCGCCCCAGGACGGAGGGTAGGGGGACCCGCTGGGTCCGGGCCAGGCGCTCACCGCGTGCCGAGAGCTTCGCCGTGGTCCCGGTCGAGGCCGCAGGTGACGACGGGGCGCTTCCCTGCACTTCGAGCATCTCTTCGGGCAGGACCCTCGCGACGTAGGTGCCCGATCCCTGGCGCCCGGTGATGTAGCTCTCCGACTGGAGTTGCTCGAAGGCGGCGAGCACCGTGTTGCGCGAGAGTCCGGTCTCGGCGGCGAGCTCACGGCTGGGCGGCAACCTCGTCCCAGCGCCGAGCTGTCCGCTCAGGATGCTGGTCCGCAACTGCTCGTAGAGCGCCTTGTAGGCGGGAACGCCCGAGCGCGCCGCGCCGCCTCTGTCTCCGCCCGCGATGTTGCGGTCAGGTGACACGTGGTTCCTCCAGCCGCTTCCCCATTGGCCCTGGTGGACCCATGCTCCGCGGCTAATCTCTAGAGCCAACAGGCCGGAAGCAGGATAGACCTTCGCAGCGTCGCCACAGGTCGGACAGTTCCTTCCTACCCGGTGCTCACCACCACCAGGAGGATTTCGGTGCCCATCTACCTGAGCATGCAACGCGTGCGGTTCTCCAGCCCGGACGCCTACGAGAAGTTCAAGGTCGTCTTCGGTGACACCCGCCATCACTTGATGCAGCTGCCCGGCTTCCTGCACCTGACCTGGTGGGAGCACCCGGACGACCCGACCTGGTTCAACGAGTGCAGCTTCTGGACGAGCAAGGAGGCACTCTACGACTGGCACATGGACACGTACCACAAGCATGCGAAGGCGTGGGCCGCCAATGGCGCGATCATGGAAGACATCATCACCAACTTCGAGCTCGTAGGAACCCGGCTCCTGCGCATCTGTCCGTGCTGTAACGAATTGCAGGACAAGAGCTACGAGCTCGCCCAGGAGCAGGCGGTCCTGCGCGAGCAGTGCCCCAAGTGCGGGTTCCACTTCCCCTACCTGACCGAGCAGCCCTCAAGCTTCGCGGTGTTCAAGGACGTACCGCTCGACAAGCTCGACCCGGACACCGAGGCCGAGGGTGGCGAACCGGACCCCCCGTTCGACGTCGGTGCGGCCCAGGCCGAGATCGAGGAGAACGAGACGGTGCAGGCCTAGCTAGGCCTTGAGTGCACCGCCGCCCCGAGCTCCTCCACGGCCCGAGGAACACTCACCACAGAGTGCGCCATGAGCGTCGTAGGATGCGTACTGCTGGCGTTCCGCTCTCGCGATCAATTCATGCGGATGGAGGCGCGCCCGAGACTGCCCCGAGAGGGCGGGCGGCCGGCGGACTCGTGGTCGTCGAGACGAAGTCGCGCCGGCCGTCGCGGTCTCGGCCTCCCTGATCCGTCCGTGGAGCGCCAGCACCGCATTGCCCAGGCCGCCGAAGGGGATGTGGCGGCCAAAATCTGGGAGGAAGGCGACTGGGTGTTCGCGAAGCACGACGGGCGGCCGATCAATCCGCGCACGGCTCACAACCGCTGGAAGGCGCTTCTGCGCAAGGCCGGCGTCCGAGACGCGCGGCTGCACGATGCTCGGCACACCGCCGCGACGATGCTGCTCCTCCTTGGCGTCCCAGAGCGCGGTCATGGCCACGATGGGGTGGTCGCACACAGCCATGGCCATGTGCACAAGCACATGACCGAGCCGATCCGACCGACATCGCCAGCCGGGTCGGTGGGCTGAGACCACGCGTTCGACAGCCCTCGCGGAGCTGGTGGGTTCCCGACAAGGTGCCTGGTCTGGTTGGCGGAAGCGGGGGGATTCGAACCCCCGGGTACCTTGCAGTACGTCCGCTTTCAAGACGCCTCGGCTCTGTCTGACGTGCGGAAGTCCGTATGAGGGATGGGCCTCAACCGCCCTCGGTGACAGCGGTGCTGCTGTCACCTGCCGCTGTCAGAATCGCCCACGCCCTTCGCGCTCGTCAGTCCACGTCGCGGAGCAGTGCGTACGCCAGTTCGGCGGGATGGCTCAGCGGGGAGCAGTGGCCCCCGGGCAGCTCTTCCGCGACCACGCCCAATCGATTGTCGGCCAGGCGCCGGCCGAACGCGGCCTGCAGGAAGCGATCATCCCGGAACAGCAAGACTCGGGTCGGGACGTCCGGCCATGCCCCGAGCGGCAACGGCTCGTCCATGGGGCCGGCGGACTGCGTCCTGGCTCGGCGCGTCGCCTCCTCGGCGATGTCCCGCGGAACCTCGTTGTAGAAGCTGACGATCGGGTCCGCGTTGTTGGTCAGCCCTCCGTCGGCCTCGCCCTGCTCACGGGCCGCATCGGTGTATCCGGTAGCGCTCCACCACTGGTTCACCGTCTCGCCCGGCAGCGGGATCATCGGCGATCAGCACCAGCCGGTCAGCCTTCTGCTGCTCGGCCACGACCGGCGCGGTGAACGCTCCGAGCGAGTGACCGACGACCACCAGCGGCGACGGGTACGGCGTGCCTGCCGACCGCAGCGCCTCGCCAACGGTCGAGGCGTACTCGGACAGTCCAGCGTCGTCCTGCTCGCTCGGCAGGTCGGGGGCGACCACCGTGTGCCCCCTGCTGTGCAGCTCATCGGCCACGCGGTGCCAGGCCCAGCCGCTGTCTCCGGCCCCGTGGATCAACGCCACCGTCGCCATCGAAACCCGCTCCTATCTTTACGTGCCGCAGTCCTAGAACGGAACGTAGCAGGCCAGTTGTCGTTGCAACTGCCTTACGGGTCGACCTCGGGGTCTCCCTCGGCGGCGCGTGGCCGTCGCAGCCGGGCCGGTCGTGCGGGTGCAACCCCTCCCCCGGCTCGCCCGGTGTCACGCCTTGGTGTCCGTCGAGGGGTTGCGGCTGTGCGGCCGGGCTGGCAGGCTCTTCGAGCGCCGTCGAGGGTGAGGCCCCGCCCCGGCCACCACTGCCTTAGCTCGCGCCCCTGCTGGCCGCTGGTGGGGCCCTCCCGAGGTGGGGCCCGGGTCCAGGGCGGAGCGCCTGGCCGCCGGAGGCCGCTCCCGTCCCGGTGCACCTGCCTGTGTGATGTCGCGGCTGGGTCTGCCGTGTTGCCCGGTCCCGAGGGCGGGCGCCGAGCACGGGTCGAAGACAGGAGTGCGACGGTGCTCGGCCCGACGGGGCCGGGCTCCGGCGCGCCAGCGCCGGCTCTCACCGTTGGTGGTGCCGGGTGACGCGGCCGGCTCTCGGTAAAGGGGCAAGAGCTCTTCACCCGACGCGCCGCCGCCGGGAGAACACGGGCCCGCAGAGCGTCGATCACCAGCGCCAAGAACGGGCCCGGGTGCGTCGATCCGGTTGGTTCGCCCGCCGTCGACAGCTCCACCGGACTGTCCCGGGTCCGCACCTGCGGCACCCCGCTCGACCGCGACGCCGGGGTAACGGTGGCGCTGACGACGAACCGGGACGGCTCCCGCACGGCCGGGTTCGCCGGGTTCGCCTGCGGGTTTCGGTGTGGTGCTGCCCGCAGTGCGCGGCCAAGGTCGCCACCCGCCGCGCCGACGACCTGGCTACGGTGCTGCGCACGGTCGACGAGCTGGGCGGCTCGGCGTTCATGCTCACCCTGACCATGCGCCACTGCCGCGGGGACCGGCTCGGGCTCTCGCGCGCGGACCGGGCGCGGCTGCGCGAGCTGCAGAAGCGCCGCGCCGAGTACGAGTCGGCCAACGAGCTGGGCTGGGACTTCGACGAGCACCAGGCCGAGGCCGATGCCATCGAGGAACACGAGATCACCCAGCGGCGTGGCTGCTGGGACGTGCTCGGGGATGCTTGGGCCAAGGTCACCGGCGGTGCCCAATGGACCCGGGACCAGGAACTGCGTGGCGGGCTGCTGGGCTGGGCGCGGGTTGTCGAGGTCACAGACGGCGAGAAGGCTGGCACGTCCACGTTCACGCGCTGTTGTGCTTCGCCGACGGCGTCTCCGCGGAGCTCGTGGCCGCCGGAGTCGGAGCGCGCATGTTCGCTCGGTGGCGCGCCGAGCTCTACCGGCGCGGCTTCGACGCCTCCGACGAGCACGGCTTGGACGTCCGCAAGGTCCACCTGGCCGGCGGGGACTTAGCCGACCACTTCACCAAGATCGCCCATGAGGTCACCGGCAGCCACCGCAAGGAAGGCACCCGCCGCGGGGGCCGTACCCCTATGCAGCTCCTCGCCGACGCCGTCGAGACCTACCGCGTGGAAGACCTCGAACGGCATTGGGCCTGGGAACGCGTCAGCGACGGCCGACGCCAGCTCGCCTGGTCCCGCGGCTCACGAGACCTGCGCAAGCTCGCCAAACTCGGACAGGAAGCCAGCGGGCCGGTCAACGGCCCCGACGCCTACGCCGTCGTCGGCGCACTCGCCGAACTCGTCCACCGGCTGCCCCAGCTCCTCGACTACCTCGGCCGGGGGCTGCGACGCGCCCGCCCCGCCGAGAACTACGCCGACTGCGGCCATGACCCCGCGGTCGCGCTGCGCCACGCCGACGCCCACCTCACCGCCACCCTCGGCGCCCTCGCCGCGGCGCGGACGTCGTCTTGCGACGCTCTCACCTGCGGAAGCGGGGGGATTCGAACCCCCGGTACCTTACGGTACGTCCGCTTTCAAGGCGGGTGCAATCGGCCGCTCTGCCACGCTTCCGCAGGCCAGGGTAGAGGTCGGTCGGCCGGCGCGGTCAGGGGCGGAGCTTGCCCACCAGGCGCTCGAAGACGTCGCCGATGACCCGGCGCTCGTGGTCGTTGAGCAGGTCGACGAAGTGCTCCCGGACGCCGCGCAGGTGGTCGGGGGCGGCGGCCTGGAGACGGGAGAAACCGGTCTCCGTGAGGACGGCGAACACGCCCCGCCCGTCGGAATCGCAAACCTCCCGGCGCACGAGCTCTTCCTCCTCGAGGCGGGCGACCTGATGGGAGAGCCGCGACTTCGAGGCCACGACGTCCTCCGCGAGCACGCTCATCCGCATGCGATGGTCCGGCTGCTCGGAGAGCCGCACGAGGATCTCGTAGTCGGCGAAGGCCAACTGGTGGTCGTCCTGCAGCTCCCGGCCGAGACGGCCGATGAGCAGGGCCTGTCCGGCGATGAAGTTCCGCCAGGCGCGCCACTCCTCGGCGTCGAGCCAGCGCGGTCGGTCATCGGACATCTGAGCATGATAGGCCCGGCTCGCGCCGAGCGGCTGCGTCGAAGGGCTGCGTCCAACGGCTGCGTCCAACGGCTGCGTCCAACGGCTGCGTCCAACGGCTGCGTCCAACGCGCGACGATCCCCGGTGCCGGTCTACCGTCGGCGCCCGTGTACGCCGTCGCGATCCGTGAACCCGGTGGTCCCGAGGTCCTCGAATGGACCGAGCACCCCGACCCCGAGCCGGACACCGGGGAGGTCGTCGTCGACGTCGTCGCCGCCGGGGTGAACCGGGCCGACGTAATGCAGCGTCAGGGCAACTACCCCCCGCCCGCCGGCGTCTCCGAGGTGCCCGGGCTCGAGTGCTCGGGTCGGATCAGCGCCCTCGGGGCGGGCGTGAGCCGCTGGGGCGTCGGCGACGAGGTGTGCGCCCTGCTGGCGGGCGGGGGCTACGCCGAGAAGGTCACGGTGCCCGTCCCCCAGCTGCTGCCGGTCCCGGCCGGGGTGTCATTGACCGACGCGGGCGGGCTCCCCGAGGTCGCCTGCACGGTCTGGTCCAACCTCGTCATGGCCGGCGCCCTGCGCTCCGGTCAGACCCTGCTGGTGCACGGTGGCAGCGGCGGGATCGGCACGCATGCGATCCAGGTGGGCAAGGCGCTGGGGGCGACGGTCATCGCCACCGCCGGACATACGGACCGGCTCCAGATCTGCCTCGACCTCGGCGCCGACGCGGCCCTCGACTACCACGACGACCTGCCGTCGGAGGTCGCGCGCGTCACGGACGGCCGCGGCGTCGACGTCATCCTGGACAACATGGGGGCCTCGACCCTCGACGCGAACCTCGACTCGCTGGCGACGGGCGGGCGGCTCGTGATCATCGGTCTGCAGGGCGGGGCGAAGACCGAGATCAACCTCGCGACGCTGCTCACCCGCCGTCTCTCCGTGGGCGCCACGACCCTCCGCGGTCGCCAGGTCGGCGGCTCCGACGGCAAGGGCGCGATCGTGGCCGCTGTGCGCGGCGATCTGTGGCCGCTCGTCGAGGCGGGCCGCGTGACGCCAATCGTGCAGGAGCGCATCCCGGTGTCGGAGGCGTCGCGGGCGCACGAGGCGATGGACGCCGGCGGCGTCGTCGGGAAGCTGCTGCTCGTCGTGCGGGACGAGGACGAGGTGCACGCGGACGACTGAGGTCGGCGGGCCGGTGATCGACGCGGCATTCCTGACGCTCAGTGTCAGCGGAGCGCCATGGCTGAGAGTCGGGGACCGACGCGGCCACTCCTCGCCTTCAGCAGGACGCGAGGGCGCGCACGAGCATGTCGACCTCGGCGCGCGAGGTGTAGTGGGCCAGCCCGACCCGGACGACCCCTCCGACCTCGGCGCCGCCGATCGCCCCGAGCGCGCCCTGGTCCCCGGCATCGATGAGGACGCACACACCGTGGTCGGCGGCGCGCTCGGCCACCTCCTGCGCGGTGCGTCCGGCGACCACGAGGGCGAAAACCGGGATGCGGCGGGCCGGGGCGCCGACCACCGAGACGCCGGGCACGAAGCGCAGCTCGGAGAGCAGGTGTGAGGTCAGGCGGTCGTGGTGGACGCGCAGCGAGCTCATCGAGGTGAGGACGCGGTCGCGGCGGGAGCCGGTCGCCTCGTCGTCGAGGTCGGCGAGGTGATCGACCGAGGCCGCCAGCCCGGCCAGCAACGCGTAGGGCGCGTCGCCGAGCTCGAGGCGCTCGGGGCCGCGCGCTCCGGCGTGGAGGGCGGCGCAGGGCAGGCGGTCGAGAAGGGCGGGGGTGCGGAACGCCAGCGCCCCGACCGCAGGCCCACCCCACGACGACCCCGACACGGCCACCACGTCGGCGCCCATGGTCTCGAGGTCGAGCGGCAGATAGGGCGCGGCCGCACCGGCGTCGACCACCATGAGCGGCGGGAGGTCGTCGGTGGGCTCGGACGCCGCCGCGAGGTCGGCGACCTTGCGAGCGATCGCGGCCACCTCGGTGCGGGTGCCCATGTGCGAGCACGCCGCGGTCACCGTCACCACCCGGGTGCGCGGGCCGAGCAGGTCGTCGTACTGCCAGCTCGGCAGCTCGCAGGTCTCCACGTCCACCTCGGCCACCCGCACGAACGCCCCGGAGCGGGCGGCGGCCCGGTGCCACGGGGCGACGTTCGCCCGGTCGTCGAGGCGGGAGACCACCACCTCGTCACCGTCGGACCATCCCGGGGCCAGTGCGTCGGCGAGGCGCTCGAGCAGGGCCGGCACGGACGGGCCGAGGACGACGCCCTTGGGGTCGCCGCCGACGAGGTCGGCGACGGCGCGGCGGGCGGCGTCGACGATGGCGCCGCCGCGGCGCGACGCCGGGAACACCCCTCCCGGCGGGGAGATCGGCGCACGGAGGGCCGCGGACACGGCCGTCGCGACCTGCTCGGGGACCTGCATCCCGGCGGGCGCGTCGAGGTGCGCCCACCCGTCGCCGAGGGCGGGCACGAGCCCCCGGACCCTGGCGAGGTCCACGGTCATGGCGCCAGACGGTACGGTGCCGGCGCTCCGGCGGGAACGGTTCGTGCGGGGAGCGGCAGGATGGGGGACATGAGCGAGGGATCCACGGGCACCCGACCGGACGATGACGCCGAGGGCTCGGCGCCGGACGGCGACCAGGTGATGATCGTCGGTCCCGACGGGCAGCCGGTGGGCACGGTCCGGTTCCCCTCCGGAGGCGACGCGCCGGGCGGCGCGGGAGACGCGGTTGGCGGGTCGGACGCCGGGAGCGCGGACGCCGAGGAGCTCGCGGGCGCCGTCGAGGAGCCCGCCAAGGTCATGCGCATCGGAACGATGATCAAGCAGCTGCTCGACGAGGTGCGGGCCGCCGAGCTGGACGACCCGAGCCGGCGGCGTCTCGCGGAGATCCACACGGCGTCGTTGCGGGAGCTCGAGGCGGCCCTGTCGCCGGAGCTGCGCTCCGAGCTCACGCGGATGATCGAGCCGTTCGACGCCGCGTCCCCCCCGTCCGAGGGGGAGCTGCGCATCGCACAGGCCCAGCTGGTGGGCTGGCTCGAAGGACTCTTCCACGGGATCCAGACCGCGTTGGTGGCCCAGCAGCTCGCGGCGAAGATGCAGCTCGAGTCGATGCGCCGGGGGCTTCCCCCGGGGACGCGTCGAGGCGACGCGAGAGGGCTCGACCCCACCGCCGGCGGCGCGACCGGGCAGTACCTCTAGCCGGTGCGTCCCGGGGGCCGGCCGCCGGGCCGGGCGTCGACATCGGTGCCCGGACGCGTCGGGGGCCGCAGGTAGCCTCAGTGCTCGTGGCCGTCCCCGCGCTCGAGCGACCGGACGCCGACGACGCGGAGGATCCCGCGGCGTCGGCGGAACTCCTGCTCACCCCGTCCCCCCGCAGCTGGGGACGCGCGTTCGGCGACATCCGGCAGGCGATCGCGCAGCGGGAGCTGTGGGGGCACCTGGGCTGGCAGGACATCAAGCAGCGCTACCGCCGTTCCGTCATCGGCCCGCTGTGGATCACCATCAGCATGGCCGTGACCGCGGGCGCGCTGGGCGCGCTGTACTCGCAGCTGTTCGGTCAGCCCATCGCCACATTCATGCCGTACGTGACCGTCGGCTTCATGATCTGGTACTTCATCAGCGCCTGCGTCACCGAGGGCACCGAGACCTTCATCTCCAACGAGGGCCTCATCCGCTTCCTGCCTGCGCCGCTGATGATCTACGTGTTCCGCACGGTGTGGCGCCAGAGCCTGTTCTTCGCCCACAACCTCGCGGTCTACGTCGTCGTGCTCGCGATCTTCTTCACCCAGCTCGACGAGCCGTACCAGATGATCCGGCCCCAGGGCGTGCTCCATCCGGGGCTGAGCTGGACGGCGCTGCTCGCCATCCCCGCCTTCGTGATGATCGTGGTCAACGGGCTGTGGGTGACGCTGCTGTTCGGCATCGTCGCCACCCGTTTCCGCGACATCCCGCCGGTGGTGCAGAGCTTCATGCAGCTCTTCTTCACGATGACGCCGATCATCTGGACGCCCGACCTGCTCGCCGGCGGTGCGCCGGGCAGCGGGAAGGCCGTCGTGGAGCAGATCGCGCGGCTCAACCCCTTCTACCACTTCATCGAGATCTTCCGTGCGCCGCTCGTCGGGCAGGTCCAGAGCTGGACGCACTGGCTGGTGGTCGGGGTGGTCACGGTCGTCGGCTGGACGCTCGCGCTCGTCGCCCTGCGCAACTACCGCTCCCGCGTCTCGTACTGGGTGTAGGCGTGGCATCCGAGGGCACCGCAGGCGAGGTCGGCATCGAGGTGCGCGGGGCGGGCGTCGACTTCCCGATCTTCGACGCCAAGAACCGGTCGCTGAAGAAGTCGGTGCTGGGCCGCGCGGGCGGGCGCATCACCCAGTCCAAGGTCCCGGTGGTGGAGGCGCTGCGCGACATCGACCTGTCGCTGCACGCGGGCGACCGCGTCGGGCTGGTCGGGCACAACGGCGCGGGGAAGTCGACGCTGCTGCGGCTGCTGGCCGGCATCTACGAGCCGACGCGGGGCCGGGCGCGCATCCGGGGCCGGGTGGCCCCCGTGTTCGACCTGGCGGTCGGCATGGACCCGGAGATCTCCGGCTACGAGAACATCCTCATCCGCGGCCTCTTCCTCGGCATGACCCGCAAGGAGATGGAGCGCCGTGTCGACGGGATCGCCGAGTTCTCCGAGCTCGGCGACTACCTGGCGATGCCGCTGCGCACCTACTCCACGGGCATGCGGGTGCGCCTGGCCCTCGGCGTCGTCACCTCGATCGACCCCGAGATCCTCATCCTCGACGAGGGCATCGGCGCGGTGGACGCGGCGTTCCTGGAGAAGGCACGCGACCGGCTGCGCGACCTGGTGGACCGCTCCGGGCTGCTGGTGTTCGCCTCGCACTCCGACGAGTTCCTCGTCGAGCTCTGTGACACCGCGATCTGGATGGACAAGGGGGAGATCCGGGAGCGGGGCTCTCTGCGGGAGGTCGTGAGCCACTACAAGGGCCGGGACGTGTTCGACAGCGTGAGCCCGGAGACGTTGCGGCGCCTGCACCTCACCGACCAGGTGGAGCAGCCGTGACCACGGTGGTCGCCGTGGTCGTGACCCGGCACCGGGCCGAGCTGCTCGCCGGTGGCCTCGCGGTGATCGCGGAGCAGACCCGCCGGCCCGACCACCTCGTCGTCGTCGACAACGGTCCCGACGCCGCGACCCGCGGCGTCGTGGAGGGGATGGCGGGGGCGGGGCTGCCGGCGACGTACCTGCCCAGCGAGCACAATCTCGGGGGCGCGGGCGGCTACGCGCTCGGGATGCTGACCGCGCTGGCCCGCGGGGCCGACTGGGTGTGGCTCGCCGACGACGACGGGTGGCCCACCGACTCCCACGTCCTCGCGACGCTGCTCGACGTGGCCGAGCGCCACGGGCTCGCCGAGGTGTCGCCGGTCATCGCCGACGCCGACGACCCGCGCAAGCTGGCCTTCCCGCTGCGGCGCGGGGTGTCGTGGAAGCGCTGGCGCCACGAGCTGGAGGGGTTCGCGGGTCCGTACGACGGCGAGCTGATGCCGGGGATCGCACACCTGTTCAACGGCGCGTTGTTCCGGGCGTCGACCCTCGACGTCGTGGGCGTGCCCGACCTGCGCCTGTTCGTCCGCGGCGACGAGGTGGAGCTGCACCGGCGGCTGTCGCGGTCGGGCCTGCCCTACGGCACCTGCCTGACGACCAGCTACTCGCACCCCAACGGCGCCGACGAGTTCAAGCCGATGCTCGGCGGACGCCTGCACGCCCAGGACCCCGGCGACGCCACCAAGCGCTACTACACCTACCGCAACCGGGGCTGGCTGCTCGCCCAGCCCGGGCTGCGCCGGCTCGGGGCGATCGAGCACCTGCGCTTCGGCTGGTACTTCCTCGTCGAGCGCCGCGACCCCGCCGCGCTGCGCGAGTGGCTGGCCCTGGTCCGCCAGGGCCGGCGCGAGCGCTTCCTGCGGAGGTGACGCCGACGGCCCACCTCACAGCATCCTCCCGCCGCCCGGTTATGTTCGCGGCGTGCTGACCTCGGAGCACGAGGTCGCGGCGAGGACCCCCGCGACGGACACCGCTCGCGCCCGCACCGCCCGCAACGGCGACTGCCCGTCGCGTCGCCTCCGTGTGCTCGCGTCCGTCCTCGGACTCCTCGGCGCCGGGCTCGCGATCCTGTTCCCGTTCCTGCCTGTCGTGCAGGACACCGCGACCATCACGTGGCCGAGCGCGACCACCGGCACCCGCCCGGTCGACGCCCCGCTCGTCGCGTTCCGTCCGCAGTCGATGACGATGACGATCCCCTGCGCGGCGGTCCGCTCCCTCGACGCCCGCTCCGACCAGCGCGCCACACTCTTCTCGACCACGCCCCCGCTCTCCCCGACCGGTCCCCAGGTCGGCATGCAGCTCTCGGTCGACGCCGGGCAGCTCCTGCTCACCGACCGCGGGCTGCAGGCGGCCACCGAGGTGGTGGGCCCCGATCCGTGCGCGGTCTCCATCTCCTCCGCCGCCACCTCGACGGTGGTCGACCTCGGCAACGGTCAGGAGGTGACGCTGCCCGGCGACGCCCGCCCGCAGGTCGTCGGCATCTACTCCGACCTCGACGCCGCCCTCGACCCGGTGGCCGGGACCGCGGTCTCGATCGTCACCGACACCCGTTTCCAGACCTCGCCGACGACGCTGAAGGTCCTCGCCGGGCTCCTCGCCGCGGTCTGCGCGATCGGCGGCGTCTACGCCCTGCACCGCCTCGACATCCGGTCCGGCCGCCGCTCTCCCCGGTGGGCGCCCCGCCGCTGGTGGCGTCCGACGGGCCGGGACGCGGTGGTCGTCGGCGTCCTCGCCCTGTGGGCGGTGATCGGGTCCCAGACCTCCGACGACGGCTACATCATGGGCATCGCCCGAGCGCGGGAGAGCGCGGGCTACATCGGCAACTACTACCGCTGGTTCAACGTCCCCGAGGCACCCTTCGGCTGGTTCTACGAGCTGTACGCGGTGTGGGCCCGGATCAGCGACGCCGTGCTCTGGATGCGGCTGCCCTCGCTGGCGCTCGGCATCGTGTCGTGGCTGCTCATCAGCCGGGAGATGCTGCCCCGCCTGGGTCAGCAGGTCCGGCGCTCGGCCGCCGCCGGTTGGGCCGCCGCGATGGTCTTCCTCATGTTCTGGCTGCCCTACAACAACGGGCTGCGCCCCGAGCCGGTCGCGGTGGTGGCGGCGCTGGTGACGCTGTGCGCGGTGGAACGCGCGGTGGCCACCCGGCGCCTCGCCCCCGTCGCGTGGGGGCTGCTCGCCGCCGGGTTCGCGCTCGCCGCCACGCCCACGGGCCTCATGGCCGTGGCCCCCTTCCTCGCCGCGGCCCGCCCGCTCTTCCGGCTGTCGGTCCAGCGGATCCGCACCGTCGGGCTGCTGCCGGTGCTGCTTCCGGTTCTCGCGGCCGGTGTCGTCGTGCTCGTCGCGATCTTCGCCGACCAGACCTACGCCGCGGTCGCCGAGGCCAGCCGGGTGCGCTTCCTGCTCGGCCCGAACTACAGCTGGTTCCAGGAGCTGCTCCGCTACCAGCAGCTCTTCGCCCCGTCGGCGGACGGCTCCCTGGCCCGCCGCGCCCCGGTGCTGCTGCTCTTCCTCGGCCTCGTGACGTGCCTGGTGGTCCTGCTGCGCCGCGACCGCATCCGCGGTGCGGCGCTCGGCCCCTCGCAGCGACTCATCGGCTCGACGTTGCTCGGCTTCCTCGTGCTCGCCCTGACCCCGACGAAGTGGACCCACCACTTCGGGTCCTTCGCGGCGCTCGGGGCGGGGATGGCCGCGCTCACGGCGTTGGCCACGTCGTCGGATGTGCTGCGCTCGTGGCGCAACCGCTCACTGTTCCTCGCTGCCGTCTTCGCCACCCTGGCGCTGGCCTTCACCGGCCCGAACGCCTGGTGGTACACCAACAACTGGGGCGTACCCTGGTGGAACTCCCCGCCGGCGGTCCTGCTGGGCGGAGAGCCCTACGACGTCTCGACACTGCTGATCGCCGCCTCGGCGCTGTTCGTCCTCATCGCCGGGATCGAGCACCTGCGCGGCATCGCCGAGGAGCGCACCCCCCGCGAGCCCAGCACCTCCCGGGTCGGACGCCTCCTGCACGGGCCCCGGGCGGCCGTCGGGCGCGTCCGGCGCTCCGAGCGCGGGTCGCGGGTGGAGCGGCGGGCGCGGGCGCTGCGGCTGGGCTCCGCCCCGATCGCCCTCATCGCGGGCGCCCTCGTGCTCTTCGAGGTGTGGAGCATGGCCGAGGCGATCCAGGCGCAGGAGCCCAGCTTCTCGCTGGGCGGTGACGTCCTGGCCCATCCCTTCGGCGACACCTGCGGTCTCGCCGACCACGTGCTCCTCGAGGGCAGCCCCAGCGCCGGGTTGCTCGCCACCGCGGCGCCGCCCACGGGGGTCGCTCCCACCGACGCGGGGGTGCTGCCGACCATCGCCCCGCCCGCGTCGCCGCCGCTGCCCGGTCTCCCGCCCGCACCGGTCGTCCCGCTCCCCGCCGGGGTCTACCCCACGTCGAGCCCGCAGGCCCAGATCGTCGACCCGACGCCGTCGAACACCGGCTTCCACCGCGAGAACGCGACCCCGCCGACCGGCGGCGGCACCGGCGTGTCCGGCTACGAGTACTCCCTGCGCAACGACCTGGCCGGCGACACGCTGGGGACCTACGACGCCGCGGGCACCGCGACCGGGGTGCTGCGCAGCGACTGGTTCTCCGTCGACGACGAGCTCCGCTCCGGCCGGACCCCGCTGGTCATCACCGCGGCCGGCCGGCTCAACGGCGGCAACATCCTCACGCTGCAGTACGCCCAGCGACTGCCCGACGGCCGCGTCCGCATCCTCGGCCAGGACCCCGTCGACGACGGTGCGGGCGGCGAGCCGCCGTGGCGCGAGATCAAGGTCAACCTCGCCACGACCGCCGGGGCGCGGGCCGACGAGATCCGCCTGGTCGCCCAGGACCGCTCGCTCGGACCCGACGGCTGGCTCGCCGTCGCCCCCATGCGCGGGCCGAAGCTCGTGCCCATGACCACCGTCGCGGGCAACGGCAGCCCCATGTACCTCGAGTGGCCGGTACAGTTCGCGAGCCCGTGCCTGCGCCCGTTCGACGTCCGCGACGGGATCGCCGAGGTGCCGCGCTTCCGGCTCGTCGCCGACGCCAGCCAGCTGCGTGTCGGCGGGGTCACCTGGTCCTCGCCGACCGCGGGCAGCCCCCTCGGGTGGATCGACGTGCTCGCCCGGCAGGTCGACGTCCCCTCCTACCTGCGCGGCGAGACCTCGCTGGACTGGGGCCGGCTCGACCGGCTCGAGCCCTACGAGCCCGACACCGTCCCGCCGACCGTGCTGCGGGGCACGAAGGAGGTCTGGGGGAGGACGACGGAGGGCGAGATCGGGCTGCCGCCGCCCGGCATCCCCTCACCCGAGCGCTGAGGACGTCACGGGAGATCAGTCCCGGAAGATCACCGTGCGCATGACCAGGAAGTTGATCGTCGTCGCGCAGGCTTGCGCGACGAACCACGAGACCAGGCCGGGCAGGGGCGGTGTTCCCACGGTCGGCGCGTCGAGCAGCCAGAGCACCAGCGAGGCGACACCGACGTTGACCGCGAACGTGGCGGCGTAGAGCGCGACCACGGCGAGGAAGCGCCCCCGGCCGCCCGCCGACGACGCGAACGTGAACCGCCGGTTGAGCAGGAAGGCCGTGGTCGTCCCGAGCAGGAACGACACCCCCTTGGCGAGCGGCGCCCACGTGTCGAGAAGCAGCAGGAGTTGGTAGACGCCCAGGTCGACCAGGGCCGCGAGGCCCCCGATGAGGACGAAGCGCACGAGCTGCCCCCGCAGCGGCAGCGGGGCCGGCCCGGGCGCGGCGGCAGGGTCGGCGGCGGGGTCGGCGGCGCCGGCGGTGTCGGCCGTCTCGGCGGGAGGCACGGACATGGCGCCGAGCGTACGAGCCACGCCCCCCACCGGCGGCATGCGCCGCCGTCGATACTGTCTGCGCCCATGGCCGTGGTCGCCTCCCCCGTCGGGGACCTGGGGTCCGGCGACGGATCCTCGACCGGATCCGGGGACCCGACGCCGAGCGACCCGGCCGACCGGTCGTCGGTCACGCGCCCGCGGCCCGGCCCCGGGAGCTGGTTGCTCGCGGGCCTCGCGCTGCTCACCGTCGTGCTCGGGCTCGCGATCCCGCTCGCGCCGGTGATCGGCTCCGACCCCGTCGTCACCTGGCCACGCGCCGGCCAACCGGTCGGCTCCACGTCCCTGCCGCTGACGCCCTACCGGCCGCTGGAGCTCACCGCGCAGGTGCCGTGCGCGGCCCTGCGCACCGACGGGGACGCCCTCCGGACCGAGCCGGAGTCCGCCGGCGCCCCCGGACGCGGGCTGACGGTGACCTCGAAGGCGGGGCGGGTCACCGTCACCAGCTCGGGGGCGACGCTCGTCGACGAGCCGCTCCCCGCCACCGGGTGCCTCTACACGGTGCGCGCCGACGCCGCGGGTACGCGCGTCGACCGGGACGGCGGTGGCGGGGTCCTCGCCGACCGTGCCGGGCTCGAGGTCGCGCAGGTCGCCGAGCTCGCGACCGACGCGCCGGGCACGCCGGGGCTCGGCGCCACGGTGCACACCGACGACCGCTACTCCTCGGTCCCCTCGACGCTGAAGCTGGTCCTGCTCGTCGCGCACGCGCTCGTCCTGCTCGCGGTGCTCGTCCTCGCCTACCGTCGGTGGGCGGGCGCGGGCCGCCGGCCCCGGACGGGCCTCGTGTGGCCCCGGCCGCACCCCGCCGACGGCGTCGTCACCCTCGTCTCGGCCGCGTGGGTCGTGCTGTCGCCGATGCAGAACGACGACTCGTGGTACCTGCTCATGGCCCGCGGCGCGACGCCCACCGGCTACATCGGCAACCAGATCTACATGTTCAACGCCACGGAGAACCCCTTCGTCGGCAGCCAGTACCTCATGGCGATCTGGGGCCAGCTGGGCAACGGCTTCGGCGCCGTCGGGTGGGGTCTGTTCTGGATGCGCCTACTCCCGCTGCTGCTCGGGCTGGCGACCTGGGTCCTGCTGCGGACGCTGCTGGCGACCTCTCTCGGGCGCATCGAGCGGCGTGCGGCGGTTCCCTGGGCGCTGTTCGTCGCCCATCTCGGGTGGTGGCTGCCCTACGGGATGGCCCTGCGACCCGAAGTGTTCGTCGTCCCGCTCGCCGCCGCCGTGCTCGTGCTCTGCGAGCTCGCCCGGCGACGCGAGGCGGTCGGCCCGCTGGTGCCCGCCACGGCGCTCGCCGCGCTCGCGGTCACCACCTCCCCGTCCGGCCTCGTCGCGGCGGCGCCCCTGGTGGTCGCGCTGCCCTGGCTCTGGCGGTGGCTGGTCGAGCACGGCTGGCGGGCCCGGCTGGGGGCGGCCGGCGCGGTGGTCGCGGCCGGGACGATCGCCATCCCGATCGGCTTCGGGGACGCGACCCTCGGCGACGTCGTCGAGGCCACCGCCATGCACTCGTGGTACTACCTGACCTTCCCCTGGTACGAGGAGTGGGCGCACTACCGCACGCTCATCGAGACCGGGACGTGGGGCCGGCGGCTGCCGGTGCTGCTCACGGTCGTGCTGCTGGTCGTGGTGTCCATCGGCAGCGGGCGGCGGGGGACCGGAGGCCCCGTCCGCGTCCTCACGCTCTCCACGGCCGTGACCACGGCCGTGGCCCTCGGCCTGCTCACCCCGGGTCCCACCAAGTGGGTCAACCACTTCGGCGCCGTCGCCGCGCCGGCGACGGTGCTCGTCGCGCTCTGCCTGCTCGCCTCGCCCCTACCGCGTCGGGCGGGCGCGCTGGTCTCCGCGGCCGGGGTCGCGCTCATCACCGGGGCGGCGGTGCTCGGGTTCGCGGGGCCGAACGTCTGGAAGCCGTATTCCGACCGTGGGCAGCCGTTCGGGAACCACCTCGACACCGACGTCTCCCTGCTCGACCTCGAGCACCTCGCCCCGCACATCGACACCGTCTACCCGCGCCAGCTCTGGTGGTGGGTGATCCTCGCGGTGCTCGCGGCGGTGTTCGTCGGCTGGCGGCGACGCCGCGGCCGCCGCACCTTCGGCGTCACGCCCGAGCGCAGCGTGCTCGTGGTGGCGTGCGTCGGGCTCGTCCTCGGGATGCTCGCGGTCTTCGTGTACGCGCCGCTGCACCAGCGGCCGGGCTGGACTCTCGCCACCGCCCAGGCCCAGGCGCTCGGCGGACGTCAGTGCGGACTGGCGAACGTGACGACGGTGATGACGCCGACCGCCGCCCGCCTCGGCGCCCCGGTCGGCCCCGACCAGCGGACCGGCGACTTCGCCCTGGCCGCCGCCGACCCGGCCCCGCTCCCCCCACCCGGCCCCACCCCCGGCGGTCCCGCGCTCTTCCACGACCAGGTGCTCCTGCCCCCGGACGCCGACCCGGCCACCGGCACGGGACGCGGCACGCTGACCACACCCTGGTATCCGATCCCGGCGGATACAGCCGCGACCCACGTCGTCGTTCCCCTCGCGGGCAACGACGTGGCGGACCAGAAGGTCGTCGTGGAGTTCGCGACGGGCCCGGCCACCCCCGCGGGGTACGCCGTCGCCGACACCGAGCCCGTCGCGCCCGCGCCCGGCCTGACCGCCCGCCAGTGGCAGGAGGTGCCCGTCGCCCTGGCCGGCCGGGACGGGACGCGTCCGACCCCGAGCGCCGTGCGCCTGCGGGTCGAGGACCGGCTGCCCGGGGCCGACTCGTCGCTGAGCGTGGCCCCGCCCGCGCTCGCGGCGCTGACGGGGGTCGACGCCGCGACGGCGGGCCGGGCCGTGTTCGCCGACCAGCTCTCCGCCGGGCTGTGGCCGTGCGTGGACCAGGTATTCGTCCGCGACGGCATCGCGCCGACCCCGCAGTTGCGGCTCGCGGCGGCGGAGGACACGCCCGAGTTCATCCTCGCCAATCCGACCTACGAGGCCTGGGGCGGGACCCTGGTCGGCTCCGAGCGCACGTGGGCGACGGTGCGGGTGTTCTCCGCCGTCAGCCCCGGAGGGCCCCCGACCTCCCAGTGGGGCAACGTCGATCGCCTCGTCTACGACCATCCGACCGACGGTTACGATCTGCGGGTGGACGAGGTGCCCCGGGGCGGCTTGACGCGGTTCCCCACGCTCGCCTCCGAGGAGTACTCCGGACGGGAATACCTTGGCTGAGCGGACCCCGGTGCTGACGTCCGACGCCGACGTCGACGCCGCACCGTCGGCGGTCACTGCCGCCACCTCGCCGGGCCCGCCGGGGCCGCCGCCCCCGCCGCATCCCTATCCGCGCCTGCGGCTGTTGGCCGCACTGCTCGGCGGTCTCGGGGCCGCGCTGGCCCTGGCCTTCCCGTTCCTGCCCGTCGTGCAGGACACCGCGACCATCACGTGGCCGAGCCCTACCACCGGGACGCGATCCGTCGACGCCCCGCTCGTGGCCTACCGACCGCAGTCGATGGCCGTCACCCTCCCGTGCGCCGCGGTCCAGAGCCTCGACGCCCGGTCGACACCACCGGCCACGGTCCTCTCGACCACCCCACCGCTGTCTCCCCTCGGGACGCCGGTGGGGATGCGGCTCTCGGTGGCCGACGGGCAGCTGACCCTGATCACCCGGGGGCTGCAGACCGCGAGCGGACCCGTCCCCCGCGGGCCCTGCGAGATCTCCATCGACGCCGACGAGACCCGGACCACGGTGGACCTGGGCGACGGGCAGGCGGTGACGACCGTCGGGGACACGCGGCCCCAGGTCGTCGGCATCTACTCCGACCTCGACGCCGCCCTCGACCCGGTGGCCGGGACCGCGGTCTCGATCGTCACCGACACCCGTTTCCAGACCTCGCCGACGACGCTGAAGGTCCTCGCCGGGCTCC
>JAABUZ0100002578.1_pt1 | contig 29673 bp, 19 predicted proteins | sample 5562091 | NCBI WGS metagenome assembly JAABUZ01 (sample SAMN12813069, study PRJNA571459) | rock metagenome | isolation source: Antarctica rocks | place: Antarctica: Victoria Land, Linnaeus Terrace sud | collected 2015-12-21
GTCGACGACAACTCGCCCGACGGAACAGGCGCGGCGGCGGAGGCCCTCGCGGCGGAGACCGCGCGGGTCCACCTGCTGCGGCGGCCGGCGAAAGCGGGCCTGGGGACCGCGTACCTGGCGGGCTTCCAACATACCAGAGAGCGTTGGAAAGGACGAGAGAGTATTGGCATAGCCTGCGCGGCGCTATCGGGCGCTGGACCGGGACGTAGCTATCTCTCCCTCTATCATGAAACGCGCTGAACCGCAGCTGGTGAGAGGGCGTGGTGGTTTTTGACTGTGCCGCGGCGCGGCATCAAAGGGCACTGCTCACGCCCTATTCGCCGGCCTACGACCACGCACCGCAACTGTAAAAGCCATGGTCCTCGGTTGCGCTCGGACAGACCAGCAGCCGTAAACATCATAGCTCCGGGGAATAATACGATGAACAGCACATTTTCTGACAGCTCCTCGACCCCTCCGACCTTGGTCGATCTCCTGATGCAGCGGGCGCGCCAACAGCCCGATCGGCGCGCCTATACTTTTTTGGTGGATGGAGAGGACAATGAGATCTGTCTGACCTATAGAGAGTTAGACCGTCAGGCGCGCGCTGTCGGAGCCATGCTGCAGCGCGCCGGGGTAACCGGAGGCCGCGCCCTGCTGCTCTATCCACAAGGGCTGGATTACATTGCCGCCTTTTTCGGGTGTTTGTATGCCGGGGTCGTCGCCGTCCCCGCGTACCCCCCGCGCCTCAACAGGCCCACACCCCGTCTGCGCTCCGTCGTCGCCGACGCGCAGCCCACGATCACGCTCTCCACGTCCGGCATTCGATCCGACGTGCAAAACCGCTTCGCCCTTGTCCCCTACCTGGAAGGCATGCGTTGGCTGGCCACGGACACGATCGTGGACGGCGCGGAGGATGGATGGGCGCCTCTCACCGTGGATGGTGACAGCCTGGCGTTCCTCCAGTACACGTCGGGGTCCGCAGCCGTGCCGAAAGGGGTTATGGTCAGCCATAGCAATCTTCTGCACAACTCGCGCATGATCCAGAAGGCCTTTGGCCATACGGACCAGTCGGTCCATGTCAGCTGGTTGCCTCTTTTTCACGATATGGGCCTGATTATGACGATGCTGCAAGCCGTGTATATCGGGGCCCCGTGCATCCTCCTGTCCCCGGCGGCCTTTGTGCAGCGCCCCATCCGCTGGTTGCGGGCTATTGCGCGCTACGGCGCGCACACCAGCGGCGCGCCCGATTTCGCCTATGATCTGTGCGTGCGCAAGATTCCTGCGGAGCAGCGCGAGGGGCTTGACTTGAGCAGTTGGCGTGTCGCCTTTAACGGCGCCGAACCCGTCCGTCACGGAACTTTGGAGCGCTTCGCGGAGACTTTTGCGCCCCACGGATTCCGCCGCGAGGCGCTCAATCCGTGCTACGGGCTGGCTGAGGCGACCGTTTTCGTGTCCGGTAGCTCCCCGGCGCGCCCCGTCGCGCAGGCGGTCCGAACGGCGGCGCTCGAGCGCAACTTGGTCGTCGCGACCGACCGCGTGGATCGCGAGGCCCGCGTGGTGGTTGGGTGTGGGCACGCGGCCTCCGGTCAGACGCTAGCCATCGTTGATCCCGAAGCGCGCACGCCCTGCGCTCCGGACAAGGTCGGCGAGATTTGGGTAGCGGGCCCGAATGTGGCGCGCGGGTACTGGCGGCGAGCCGAGGAAACGCAAGCCACCTTTGGGGCCTACCTGGCAAGCGAGAGATCTCCGGAGGGCGCGGACACTTCCACGGGCCCTTTTCTCCGCACGGGAGACCTGGGGTTTATGCGGAACGGCGAACTGTTCGTGACAGGGCGGCGCAAGGACGTCATCATCATCCACGGCCGCAACCATTACCCGCAGGACGTTGAGTTGACGGTGGAACAGAGCCATCCCGCGCTGCGACCAGGCTGCGGCGCGGCTTTCACGGTCGAGGTTGCCGGCGAAGAGCAACTTGTGATCGCGCAGGAGGTGGAGCGCGAAGCCCGCAACGTGGACAGGGACGCGGTGCTCGCGACCATCCGCCGGGCGGTCGCTGATGAACACGAGATACGAGTATATGCCGTCGCGCTCCTGAAGACCGGGACCATGCCGAAGACATCGAGTGGCAAGATCCAGCATCGCGTCTGCCGGGCGCGTTTTCTGGATAACAGCCTGGAGGTTGTGGGGATGTGGATGGGGGACGACGCCGCTGCGGGGACACGTGACAGTCGCGCTCGCGCCGACGAACTCATCGCCTGGTTGCGCGACTATGCGAACAGGCGCGTCAACTCTCGCCTCATCGATGAGCGCCGCGGTATCCCTCCCCATGTCGTGCTCGATTTTGGGAATCACGGCCTCCTCAGCATGCAGGCGCCCGAGGTGTACGGGGGACTGGGCCTCCGGACGCGCGACGCGATGCGCGTGCTCGAGCAACTCGCGGCCGTCGACCTGACTCTGGCCACGTTTGTGTGCGATAACAACTTTCTCGGCATCCGTCCCATCCAGCGGTACGGCACACAGGCCGCGCGCGACGCCCTGCTTCCGCTCCTCTCCACCGGCCGTGAGTTGGCGGCGTTCGCCCTCACCGAGCCGGATGCAGGCTCGAACGTCAGAGCCATTACGAGTCGGGCGGTCGCGGACGGCGATGGAGGATGGCGCTTGCATGGCGCCAAGGTCTGGAGCGGATCGGCCTCCTGGGCCAGCGTCATCAACGTCTTTGTCCAACTCACCGGCGAGGATGGGGAGCCGCGAGGGGTCACCGGTTTTGTCGTGCGACAGGGCGCGACCGGCGTCCGCATGGGCCCCGAGGCATTGACGATGGGCCTGCGCGGCATGACGCAAAACAGCCTCGATCTCGACGGTGCGCGGGTCGGGCCAGAGGATATTCTTGCGACGCCAGGGACGGGCATGGACGCCGCGCAGGACGCCTTGATGTTCACGCGGTTGTGCCTGGGAGCGATGAGCGTCGGCGGCATGAAACGCTGCGCTCAACTGATGCATCGCTATGCGACGCGGCGCGCCATCGCGACGGGGCGATTGCTGGACAACCCGGTCACGCTTGCGCGCTTGAGCGACCTTACCGCCGCGATCACGGCGGCGGAGACCCTTGTCGCACTCATCGCGGGACGACTTGACGCGGAGCAGCCCGTCCCCGAAGAGATTTTCATCGCCTGCAAGACATTCGGCCCGGAATGCCTGTCGCGCGCGGCCGACACCCTCGTCCAATTCCTGGGTGGCCGTGGTTACGTGGAGACGAACGTCGCGCCGCAGCTGTTGCGCGATGCCCGCGTCCTGCGCATCTTCGAAGGCCCCACGGAGACCCTGAACATGTTTCTCGGCTCACGCGTCATGAGCCAGGGCGCGGATCTACACGCCTTTCTGTGCGATCAGTTGGGTGGCGCGGCCATTTCCGCGCGATTGAAGGACGCCGGAGAGCGGATACAGGCCCGCTGTTCCGGCCCGCACGCCCCCTTCCCGGAGCGCGCCGCGGGCCGCCAGTGGGCCTCCGCCCTTGTCGGCGAGGTTGCCACCTGTGCCATTGTGTGGGCTGCGGTCCGGGAAGGGGGCGTGCGGACGCCATCGGGCGACCTGCGGCGCGCCGACGACTGGGCGCGGTCACGATTCGAGCATGCCCTCACGCAGGCACTCATGGGGACACCGGCCGAATCCGTCCTACCTGGTGTCACCGAAACGTCGCGGCTTGTGACGGGCTATATTGAGGCCATCGGCGATCTCGAACAGACCCTCCCGGGCGAAGACGATGCGCTCGATGCGCTGCTCCGCCGGGACGTGTCGTCACTGGACGCGACACATGTCCCGACCCAATCAAAGATTGACCTCCCGAACGACGCGCCCGTGGCGAGAGATATGACACCCCCGCTGCCTGCGGTGGCGTCTATTGAAGCGTGGGTGTCCGGATGGATCGCGCACGAATTGGGCGTACCGGTTAATACGATTGACGCGCGCGCGTCTTTTACGCAGTATGGTCTGGATTCAGTGACGGCGGTGATGCTCGTCGGCGCCCTGGAGGAACAGTTCGGACAGCGATTGTCTCCCACTTTGACGTGGGAGTATCCCACCGTCGAAGCCCTCGCTGCGCATGTGGCGGCGCACGGCGCGAGCGAGATCGACGATCCCCAGGGCGACGGCGACATAATGGGGCGGGAGACCACGCGTGATGGGGGGCCGGTCGTGGACGACGACATCCTCGGAGGGGGGCGGCCCGACGCGCTATTAACACGACTCGACCACCTATCGGATGAGGATGTCGACGCCGTGTTGAGCCGCCTGTTAGCCGAGCAGGGGGCGATCGAATGAGCGTCGCTCCCGAGAGCAGCGAGGGGTACTCAATGGACGCAAAGCGCGCGCTCCTGGCCCGGTTGCTGCGCGAAAGGGTGGGCGGTCCCACGCCCGCATCCCCCCTCGCCTACAGTCAGCAGGCGCTGTGGTTCCTGCATCGGCTAGCGCCCTTGAGCCCGGCGTACAACGTGCTGTTCTCGGCGCGTGTCCGGTCGGCCATCGATGTCCCCGCGTTGCGCCACGCGTTCGAGACGCTGAGCGATCGCCATCCGCTCCTGCGCACGACGTATACGGCCGGCGACGGTGGGCCCGTTCAGCAGGTTCACGCGCTCGCCACGTTTACGTTGCTGGAGACGGACGCCTCCGCCTGGGATGAGCACGAGCTGAAAGCCCGGCTGGACGAGGACGCGCGCCGCCCCTTCGACCTGGAGCAGGGCCCGGTTCTGCGGGTAGGCCTTTTCATGCGCGAGGCGCGGGACCATATCCTCTTGGTGACCGTGCATCACATCGCGTGCGATTTCTGGTCCTTAGTGGTGCTGTTGGACGAACTCGGCGTGCTGTACCGCGCCTATGCGACCGGCGCGCCATCGTCCCTCCCCTCGATCGTCGCGCACTATTCCGACTATGTGTCCTGGCAAGCCGCCATGCTCGCGAGCCCGGAGGGAGATCGGTTACGGCGCTACTGGCTGCGCCAGCTGGCCGACGCCTCGACGACACTCGATCTTCCAACCGATCGACCGCGACCGGCGGCGCAAACATATCGCGGCGCCTCACACCCCTTTTCGATCGACGAGGGATTAACCCGGCGGGTCAAAGCGTTGGCGCGGGCCGAGGGGGCGACCCTATATATGACGCTCCTGGCGACGTTCCAGGTCCTCGTGCATCGCTACAGCGGTCAGGACGACATCCTGGTGGGCTCGCCGGTCGGTGGCCGCAACCGGCGCGAGTTCGCGGGCATCGCGGGCGATTTCATCAATCCCGTCCCGATGCGTGCCGACCTGTCGGGCAACCCCACCTTCGCAACGTTCCTCGCGCGCGTGCGCCAGACCGTGGTGGACGCGCTCAAACATCAAGAGTATCCCTTCTCGTTACTCGTCGAACAGCTCGCGCTGCCCCACGACCCCAGTCGCTCGCCGCTCTTCCAGGTCATGTTCCTCTTGCAGAAAGCGCATCGCCTCAAAGGGCTAGCCGACTTTCTCCTGCCCGGCGGCCGCGAAACGGACATGGACTGGGGAGGGCTCACCCTGAAGCCCTTTGCCTTGCCGCAGCAGGAGGCCCAGGTCGACGTGACGCTGGAGATGATCGAGACGGGGGGTACGCTCACCGCCGTCCTCAAGTACAATACAGATCTGTTCGACGCCGGGACGATCGCCCGGATGGCCGGACACTTTCGCACCCTGCTCGCGGGCGTCGCGGCGGATCCAGCGCGACCCCTTGCCGCGCTCCCCCTCCTGCCCTCGACGGAGCGTCAGCAGGCGCTGGTTGACTGGAATGCCACGGCCGCGGCCTACCCGCGGGGGCGCTGCGTCCATCAACTCTTCGAGGAGCAGGCGGGGCGCACGCCGAACGCGATCGCGGTAGTGTGCGAAGACGATCGGCTGACCTACGCTGAACTCGACCAGCGCGCGAATCGGCTGGCCCGACATCTCCAGACCTTGGGAGTCGGACCGGAGACGCTGGTAGGGTTGTGCGTGGAGCGCACCGTGGAGTTGGTGGTGAGCCTCCTGGCTATCCTCAAAGCCGGTGGGGCGTACGTCCCGCTCGACCCCACCTACCCGCGGGACCGTCTCGCCTTCATGCTGCGGGACGCGGGGGTCCAGGCGCTGGTGACCCAGCAGCGACTCCTGGCGAGGTTGCCGGCGCACGAGGCGCGTGTGGTGCGCATCGACGCCGACCGGGCGCTTATCGCGCGGGAAAGCGCGGCGAGACCGGTGGGCGCGGCGCGGCCTGACAACGTGGCCTACGTGCTCTATACGTCCGGCTCAACTGGCGCGCCCAAGGGCGTCATGGTGACGCACGGCAACGTGTGCAATTTTCTCCACGCCATGCGCCAAGAGCCGGGCCTGTGCGCCCAGGATCGGCTCCTCGCCGTGACGACCTTATCCTTCGACATCGCGGCGCTCGAGATGTATCTGCCGCTGATCGTGGGCGCGTGTCTGGAGATTATTGGCCGCGATATCGCGGCCGATGGCGCGCGTCTGGGCGCGCGGCTGCACGTGAGCGGCGCGACCGTGTTGCAGGCGACGCCTGCAACCTGGCGGCTGCTGCTTGAGGCGGGCTGGCAGGGCAAAGCGGATTTACGGATGCTGTGCGGCGGGGAAACCCTCCCCGCAGGGCTCGCGCGCGCGTTGTTGGACAAGGGGGCGGCCCTGTGGAACTTGTATGGGCCGACCGAAACGACGATTTGGTCAACCGTAACCAAGGTCGAGTCCGGGGAGGTCGGGGAGGGGAAGGAGAGCGTCCCGATTGGACGGCCCATCGCGAACACGCAGGTGTACGTCCTTGATCGGCACATGAGGCCCGTGCCTATCGGGGTGGCGGGCGAGCTCTACATTGGCGGGGATGGCGTGGCGCGCGGCTATCGCGGCCAGCCCGCGCTGACGGCCGAGCGCTTCGTGCCGAACCCCTTCGACAGCGAACCGGGCGCGCGCCTGTATCGAACGGGGGACCGGGCGCGCTACAGGGCCGATGGTATGCTTGAGTATCTGGGGCGGTTGGATCACCAGATCAAGCTGCGCGGTTTTCGCATCGAACTGGGCGAGGTCGAGGCCGTGTTGCAGGGGCATCCAGCGGCGCGTCAGTCCGTCGTCATGGCGCGTGAGGACACGCCCGGAAACGTGCGGCTGGTGGCGTACGTGGTCCCGCGGGAGGAGCGTGCGGGGGAGGCGTTCGTGGGGGCGGAGCTGCGCCGGCACGCTGCGACCCGGCTGCCCGCCTATATGGTGCCGTCGACGATAATCGCCCTGCCCGCGTTCCCGCTGACGGCCAACGGCAAGATCGACCGGCGCGCGCTCCCGGCGCCCGGGCCCGAACGGCGCCTCGGGGCAGGGCCGCGCGAGGGCGAGGCGCCGGGGCACCCGCTGCACCAGACGCTCATCGGGATTTGGGAGGAGGTGCTTGACATCCGCCCTGTCGGCCTCCGAGACGACTTCTTCGCGCTGGGCGGGCACTCGCTACTGGCGGTGCGCCTGCTCGACCGCATCGAGCGCGCCTATGGCCGTACGGTCCCGCTGCAGGCCCTGTTCACCGAGGCCACCGTCGCGCACGTCGCGGCGATCCTGCTTGGTGAGGGGGACGACAAGGATGATAACAGTGGGGATAACGCGGGTAAGAAGATGGGCGATCCAGCGGTGGCGCCGCCGGGCGTAATCGCCATCCGGGCGCGCACGCCCGGCTCTCAGCGGCCGTTGTTCTTCCTGCACGGCGATGTCTACGGCGGGTACTACTGTCGGAAGATCGCGCCGCATCTGGAGCCCGACCGGCCGTTTTACGCGCTGCCGCCGGTCGGGCTAGATGGTACGCCGGCGCCCGACTGCGTTGGGGCTATCGCGGCACGGCACGTGGAGGCGCTGCGCGCCGTGCAACCGGACGGCCCGTACCTGCTCGGCGGCTTCTGCAATGGGGGCATCGTGGCCTATGAGATGGCGCAACAGCTCGAGAAGCAAGGACAGAGGATCGACCTGCTGTTGCTGATCGACACCACGCCGACGAAGGACGACCACGCCTTGGTCGACGTGTTAGCGCGGCGTGTCGGCCCCCTGCTGCGCTGGGATGCGCAACGGGAACGCACTGCCGCGCTGGCGCTGCGCTACGGGCTGGCCCGCCTGCGCGACTTCCGACAGCAGGGGTGGACGCGGCGGGCAACGTCGGTGCATAACATCGTGCGCGGCCGCGCGGAACGTCTGCGGGAGGTCGCGCAGGCGGCCCATGACGGGTTCGGGTCGGACCCGGCGGACGGACGAGCGCCCCGCGGGGCAGATTCCGTGATGTGGCGTCAGCAGTTGTTGCGCGCATACTGGTCGGCGTGGGCGCGCTACACGCCGGAACCGTACGTGGGCCGGGTCACGCTGCTCTGGCCGCAGGAGGATGCGGCGCGTGCCCGACGCGCGGACCCGACGCTAGAGTGGCGCGCCCTCGCGGCCGAGGTGGATGTCCATATGATCCCCGGCACACACGAGACATGTACCACGACGCACATCGAGTCGCTCGCCGCGTGCGTGGCCGCCTGTACGACCCGGTCCTCGCCGCCAAGGGAACCGCGTCAGGATGCGGAATGATGACTATAGTTTCCTTGGTCCTCGTAGCAGAGCCGCATATCGCGTCGCGCTGCGGCCTTGTGGACGCCGACCTTGGCGTCGGCGCTCGACGGCGAGAACCGACCTTACCCTCACCACTGGAGCGATGGCAGGTCTTAGGCGCATCCCCTCGTAACGTTCCCTGAACGACACGCGCCGGCACCTCGACGCCCGCGACGCGACGGGCTACCGGCGGCCCCAGGATGTCTCGTGGCGTCACACAGGCATGCGAGCGCGTTCGGACCGCCGCGAATCGCGGCGATCCGGCGCGTACAAGAAAGAATCTAGGAGAATAGCATCATGGAACGAGACCGACGCGCATGTGGGCACATAGATCGACGCGCCGACGCCGCGCGCGCGCCGATCGGTGGGGCGGGCGTGGCCGCGGAGCGCGGGCGGACAGAGCACGACGGCGCGACGCGCGGCGGGGCAGTCCTCGGCACGGTCCAGGATGTGGTCGATACCCTGCTGGTCATCGAGCAACTCATGTCGACGTTGTATTACGCGGCCCTGACGACGCGCCGGCTCATGCACAGCCCCGCCTTGGGCGGATCCTCGGCCGACCCCACGATTCCGGGGCTGCCGCCCGATGGCAATCCCAGGAACGTGCATCTCTTACAGGCGGCCCTGGACGCTGAGGTCAAGCATGCGGCGGCCGCCGCGAACGCGACCGCGATGGCTGGGCGCGCGGGGTTCTATTTTCCCGCGGCCGCCTTCGACCGCCTGGGGGGCCCGTCGGAGGCGACCAGCTTCCTGGGGCTGCTCGATGCCTTAGAGACGATGTGCGTCGGGATCTACATCGCGGCGGCGCGGCAGTTCCTGCGGGTGGGGCGCCCCGATTTGGCACGCGTCGCGAGCCAGATCATGGGGGTCGAGGCCGAGCATCGCATGATGGGCCGTGTGATCGGCGCGGCGCGTCCCGCCAACAACCTCACGCTCCAACGGGCGCCGTACGCGTCCGTCGGAGACGTGGACGAGACGCTCCGCCCCTTCATGACGGGCCGGGGCTTTACGGGGGGGACGATGGCCATCGCCGTCCCGACTGCGGCGCAGGCGGATCGCGTGATCGGACGCTACCACACGCGCGTCGTAACGTCCTTTCGGTGAATCAGGGCAAGGCGGCCGCCGGCTGACGCGCGGCGCGGATCGCATCGAGGTGCGGCGCTGTTCACCAGAACAGGCCGCGTCCAGAAAAGGAGAGTTAAGACATGAGCAAGAATGAGGCGGGAGGAGAGAGTGATCCCCTTCGATTCGGGGTTGGGCTGAGGCGCAAGCGGTTTCTGCAGGCCAGCGCCATCGCGGGGACGGGGTTTGCAGTGGCGGGTCCTGTCGCACGCGCCGGGCTCGCGGCGAATCGTCCCGCGGCGGCTTGCGGCGAGAGCGTGCGAGAGATCTTGGCTACGGTCCTCGGCGCGGAGCGTCTGGCCGTCACCTTGTACCATGCGGGGCTGTCGGAGCCCGCGATCCTGCGGTCGCGCAGGATCGCGGGCTCGTCGGCCAACCCGAATGCCGTCGCGGACAATGGCGATCGGGGACACGTCGCGTCCCTCCAGGCCGCGCTCGACCAGGAGGACAAGCACGCTCGGATTTGGCACGGGATGGGCGCCCGGACGGCGCACAAGCGGTTCTATTTTCCCGTCGCGACGTTTGACGCATTGGGCTATACCACGCGCCACGGCACCTTCCTCTGGGTCCTCGACCATCTCGAGACAACGGTTATCGCCATGTACCTGGCGGCGGCTGCGCGGTTCGACGCGCTCGGGCGGGACGATCTCGCGCTCCTCGCCCTGCGCATCCTGGGGGTCGAGAGCGAGCACCGCGCCCTGTACCGGCTGATCGCGGGGGACGAACCGGCGGACAACGTCACGGTCGAGGTCTCCTCGTTCGCGTGCGTCGAAGATGTCGCGACGGCCTTGCGGCCTTTCCTTACCGGCCAGGGCTTTGCCGGCGGCGGTACGGCGCGTGCGTTCCCGTCGCGGGAACAGATTGGCCGCGCGGTCGGGCGTTACACGAGCCGCTAGTCATGGTGCGTGATCGTTGTAGAGTTGCGCCATAAACGGGAAGTGCGGTGGACATGTCCAGGGCCTGCGGGCGCATGCGCCTCCCGCGCCGTGCTGTCGACCTTAGGGCGGCCCGTCTTGGGGACGCGGCGCCTACACGGAGAGCGACGCGACGACGCTCTCGGCCGTCCGCCACCGGATGCGTCGTGTCTCGGTGGGTCGGGACATCCATCTCTCTACGCTCGCCGGGTGCAGGGAGGAAGGCGCGTTCGCGCGCAAACACATCCTCCTTCAGGCGCGTCCGTACGCGTCACGAGGGTGCGGGAGACGACGACAAAGCGTTGCGACACCTGGGGGCGATCTCTCGGATCGTCAGCGCGTGACGGGACGCGGTAAGGATACCGCGTTCGTGACGCGCCATCGTGTGCGCAACCGCGCTGTCTGGTCAAGTCTGAGCGTGGACCACGTCGCGCTCGGGCTGCTCATCATCGCCTGTGCGCCGTTGATCCGCCCATGTAGGGGATGGATGAAACGCTCGAACGCTGGCGGAGTATGACGATCGCCGCCGGCATCGACCACGACCCCGTTTGTTCCAGCCACGACCACAGTGTCAAAGCGCGGGTCCCGCGTTTGGCGCATCCCATACTTCTAGTCCCCATCCTCTGATCGCCACCCCCTGTGACCCAACTCCTACGTCGGACGCACAAAGGCCTTGCCCATCTCGCGTGTCCGTACTCCTTTGAAATGCCGTGGCGCCGTCTATCACCATCGGCACGCGACCGTCACTGCTTGCACGCGACGCCTGGTCCGTATGGGCGAGACCGCCGACGCCGAGATTGACTTTCTCGCCGTGACACGGTCTGGCGCGACGATCGTGACGCGCCCGCGCCTCGATGTCCGCTTGTGCGTGTCGGCGCCGCCGCACCCCGGAACGAAAAGGGGCGCTCTCATGTCATCGGGGCGCGCCTGCCCACTCTCGCCGCACGTCTCGCTGATCCGGCAACGACCTGGGTGCCCCGACCGTTCCGGTCGGGGCTGGCGATACCGGTCGGATCATCGGGATCGTCGCGGAGACGGTCGTCTGGCACAGCGCCGGTTCGCCGGCTGTTCGTCCGCGGTAAGCGTTCATCCGCGCTGTCGACACCACGTTCCCGCTGCGGATCCGTGCGCGTGCTGCCGACGGCGCCGCGCGTCCGAAGAGGATCGTGTGCCGGTTCGTCCCGCACGCAAGGGCTGAAATCCTCGTGCTATGTTCCACGAGGTCCGCCCTTACCCTCGCGTGGAGATAGGATGTGCGCGGTCTGTGACGACGATTTCTCGCAACACGCTGATCGCCTCGTCCTGCCCCTCGTCGTCACCCCGCGGGCGCGCCACGCCCGGGAAGATGGAACGCCGTTCGTCACGCCTACAGCCTGATGCGCTAAAGAGACGCCCCCGTCGTCGACGCTGTCGCCGTGGTTTGGCACTCAACGCAGGCGGATGTCGCTTTTCAGATATCCTCGCCTACTGATGACCTGCGACACGTCCTTCCCGTGTTGGTTGATCACCTGTGTGACGCGCTCCGCTACGACGCTCGAGTTGGCCAAAGTCTGGCTTGAAAATGACGCGTGCCGGGAAGACATTGTCCACCGGCGGCGGATAGGCCCTTATGTGGCTGGACGCGGCGGTCCGTACCAGAGGTGGTTGGGAGACGCGCAGATCCGGTCTCCCGTGCGGTACCGTGGACATCAAACATGTCTGTCCCCCCAGCGCATCCCGCGTTAGTACCGTGACGGCCCGGCAAAATGGGCGCCCCTGAATAGGGGATTGGAGCATTTTCCGTTACGGCGTACGTTGCGTAGGCGCGATGTGGACGACCCTACGTCACGCCATTGAGCGCCGACAGAATGTACAAAAGACGGGCGACGATCGACCGCAACATCGACAGTAGGAGAAAGGAAGACTCTTTATGCGTCCCCCAGTGGTACCACTTCGACTATACGCCTGCAAGCGCGAGCGCATTTTGCGGATTGTAGCGCTCCTCCTCGCCGTCGTCCTGGCGCCACTCGCGCCAACCGCGGGATCGGCGCGCCCGGTTCAGGCCGCGAGCCCCGTCCTCACGGGCCTGCACGCGCAAGGTAACGCACTGGTTAATGGCGCGGGCCAGTCCGTGCGCCTCTTCGGTGTCAACCATCCTGGGTCCGAGTACGCTTGCGTCCAGGGGTGGGGCGTCTTTGATGGGCCGTCAGACGCAGCGTCCGTCCAGGCTGTTACGGCGTGGCATATCACGGCCGTACGCATTCCTTTGAACGAGGACTGTTGGCTTGGCATCAACGGCGTGGACAATCGGTACGCCGGCGCCGCCTATCAGCAGGCGATTGCCGCGTATGTCGCGACTATCACGCAAGCCGGCCTCGTGGCCATCCTTGATTTGCACTGGAATGCGCCCGGCTCCACCATGGCAACCGGCCAGGAACCGATGGCCGACCGTGACCACGCCCCAGACTTTTGGCGCGGCGTCGCCAGTACGTTTAAGAGCAACTCCTCGGTCGTGTTCGACCTCTACAACGAGCCCCACGACATCACGTGGGCATGCTGGCGCGATGGGGGCGCCTGCGCTGGCGTCTCGTTTCCGGTCGCGGGCATGCAGGAACTCGTCACCGCCGTGCGTAGCGTCGGCGCGACCAATGTGGTGATGCTCGGAGGCCTCGCGTGGGCCAACGACCTGTCGCAGTGGCTCGCGTACAAGCCCGTAGACCCGCTGAACAATATAGCGGCCGGCTGGCACGTCTATAACTTCAACGCCTGTGATACCACGTCCTGCTATGACAGTCAGGCGGCGCCAGTCGCGACACAGGTCCCATTGATCGTGGGCGAGTTCGCCGAAAATGACAGGGCCAGCAGTTTCATCATGCCCCTCATGACCTGGCTCGACGCGCATAATGCCAGTTACATGGCCTGGGCTTGGGCGGCCTGGGGTGACTGGCAGTCGTTGATTACCGATCAGACCGGCGCCCCTAGCTCATACTTCGGTCAGCCGTATAAAGACCATCTCGCGGTCGCGGTCGCTACCCCACCGAGCATGGCCGCGACGAACACGCCGGTCCCGGCGACGGCGACGAACACGGCTCTCCCGGCGACGGCGACGAACACGGCTCTCCCGGCGACGGCGACGAACACGGCTCTCCCGGCGACGGTGACGAACACGGCTCTCCCGGCGACGGCGACGAACACGGCTCTCCCGGCGACGGTGACGAACACGGCTCTCCCGGCGACGGCGACGAACACGGCTCTCCCGGCGACGGCGACGAACACGCCGGTTCCGGCCGCGACGGCGACGGCCCCGGCCTCCGGGGGGAGCGTGGCGGTGAGCCTGCAGGGCCTGGCGAACAACGCCGGGACGAGCAGCGACACTAGCGGCGGTGTAGGCAACTTCGACGGCCAAGGCTACAGCTACTCGGCACAGGCGCTACAGGGGGCGGGCTTCGGGGCGGGCCAGACGGTGGTCGTCAACGGCGTCGGCTTCCGCTGGCCGGCGGCCACGACGGGCAGCGTCGACAATATCCGGGCACAGGGGCAGACGGTGACGCTGCCGACCCCCGCGTCCGGCGCGAGCCTGGCGGTGCTGGGAGCCGCGAACAACGGCCCCGCCAGCGGCACGGGGACGATCGCCTACAGCGACGGCACGACGCAGGCGTTCACCCTCGCGCTGGGCGACTGGACCCTCAACGGGGGGAGCGCGCAGCCGCTGGCGGGGAGCACGATCGCCGCGACGATGACCTACCGCAACAACGGCGGGCACCCCGAGACGATCAAGACCTACGTGTTCTACGCGGCCGTGCCGCTGCAGGCGGGCAAGAGCGTGGCGCGCGTCATCCTGCCCGCCGCCGTCTCCCAGGGTGGCCTCCACCTCTTCGCCCTCTCTGTCGCGGGCGCGTCGCCCCCCGCGACCCCGACACCTCCTGCGACGACGAGCACGGCGACGGCCACGCATACACCGGCCCCGGTTGCGCCCCCGGCGACGGCGACAAACACGGTGGCTCCCTTACTAGCGACGGCCACGGCAACGCGTGCGCCGCTCGCGCTGGCCGTAACTACGGCCCTGCCCGTGCCCACTGCCGCCGAGCCTGTCGCGGAGCCGCTCGCCTTCGCGATCGCTAACGCCGCCGCGAGCGGGTCCCCGGTCGCCCCCGTCGCGCCCGGCGGGGTCGCGCCCCTCACGGTCACGATCACGGCCACCCGGTCCCTCGCCAACGAACTGGTGGACTTCGAGGTCTACACGAGCGCCGGGCAGCGCGTCTGGCAAGGCTGGCGCGCCCCGATCACCTTCGTCGCCGGGACGCCCCGGACGCTCGCGCTCGGCTGGCCCGTGCCGGCGACGCAGCCCGCGGGGGTCTACACCTTCAAAGTGGGGCTCTTCACCGCGACGTGGCAGGGGCAGCAGTGGGACAATGGCGTGGCGCGCGTGATCGTCGGGGGGAGTTCCGTCGCGGCCGCAGCGCGCGTCGGGGCTGCCCTCGCGCGTGAGGGCTCGCGGGGAGCGACCGCGAGGACCTCCGCGCCCGGATCGCTCCGGGCACCTCTGGCACCCAGATCGCTCCGGGTATCCCGCGCTCGTCACACCGTACGCCAGACGTTAACGTCGTCAACTGAGGGCGGCACGGGTGCGTGACGGGAAAGGTGGGGGGAGACGCGCGATATGATCGACTGGCCCGGCGCGCACCGGCAGATCGCACCGCCCATGCCGACCGTTTGGTGCAATTCCAGGCGCGCGGCGGCCTGCGGACCTATGTCACCAATGTCCGCGACCCGCGGGTCTTGCCCCCGGCGGAGATTGCCCGGTTGTATGCGCGCCGGTAGGATATTGAGAACACCCAGTCACACTACCCCCATACCATGCATCACGCTCAGGCTCATAATCGTGCGGCATAGGGTATCTCCTTCGTGATCCTGCTACTACGTTCTTACCATGACATGACGCGTCCCGTCAAAGTGCCGACGGTCGGTGACCACCTGACCCGGCTACTGACGCCGACGGTCCCGTAACGCCTGCATCCGCGCCCGCGCCTGCTCTCGTCGCCGCTCCGCGCGGCAGCAGTCACAGTACGCCGACGTGCGCTCCCGCTCCACGCGGATCACACTGAACCGTTTACCGCACTCTTTGCATCGTATGCGTCGTTCTTTCATCGTGTGCTCCTGTCTGCACAAACAAGCCGCAGCGGTGACGCTGTTGTCAGCCACAAAAGCGTCACCACTGATAGCTCCGACCTGTGACATAAGGGGGAGGGGCGATTTCGTGACGCTTTTGTGGCTGACAACGGCGTCACGGGATGGATGCCTTCAGCACTGCGACCATCACCCCTTTCCCACTGAGCCCCATCGTCCCATGGTCTTTGGGCGCGTGCTCATCGCGGCGCTCCGTGCGTCGCCGGCGCGTTCGCCGCCCAGCGGTCATGCAGGATGGCCCCAGCCGGGCGCTGACGCTGCCGGCGCAAGCGGTCCATCTCGCCCTGGTCGGCCCAGACGACCCAGCGGCGCTGCCCCTGCACCTCGACCTGTCGCCGTACCTGCACCCAGCCTCGCTTGATCCAGTTCTCTACCGTTGCCCGTGGCATAGCGAGCGCCTGCGTCAGATCCACTACCCACCACTCGTCGGCGCCCAATGTCGCGGTCACCAGTCGCCGTGGTCCATGTGGACGCAGTTCCAATCGCTGGATCAGGTCCTGCACCGCCTGTCGATCGAAGCGCGCGGACCGTTTGGGCGGGCGATAGCCCTCGGCATGGAGCTGCGCGGCGACCGCGGCGGCCGAGTGCCCCGCGGCAACCAGCGCGCGCACGCGTTCGCAGAGCTGCGGGTAATAGCTGAGTTGCTCCAGGCGCCCGACCGGCCGAATCAGCGTCCCCGTCGTCTGACTCCCGCCGGCCCATGCGATGACGACGCCCACCCGCTCGCTCTCGCCGACGACCGTCACATCCACGCGCTCCACCACCTGGCGAATGATCTCCTTACGCTCGGCCATCGTCGTGCTCAGCGCGTGCCACAACGCCGGGATGTCCGCCGCCAACTGGCGGATGGCCGCTTGCTCCGTCTCTGAGAGGAGACGCGGCTGCCGCTGGAGGAAGCGTTGATAGTCCTCCTCGACCTGCTGATGTGCGGCCAGTTTCTCCTCCCACGCACGGGCCAACTGGCGCGCCACCAGCCGGTTTTCGGGTTCGAGCGCCTGGTAGTGCCGCCCGGCCCGCTCCGCCTCGTAGGCCGCGCGTTCCCGCCGGTGCTCCCAGAGCTGCAGCAGATCCGTGCGTTCCCGTTCCAGATGCCGCGCCGCCGTCAGGGACAACTCCACGGCGGCAGGTTCCAACGCGGCGAGTACCTGGGCGCTCACGTACTGATCCAGTGCGGGTCCGGCCAGGGACTGGCACAGGGGCGTGCCATAGGTGACATAGTGCAGGGAACAGGTGTATGTGGGGCGTCGCGCTTGTCCCCCATACTGGACGCGCAGGCGGCACCCGCAGCGCCCGCACACCACGAGTCCGGCCAACAACGCCGCCCCGTTCCGCACGGCGCCGACCGCCTCGGATCGCGCGCGATTGGCCCCCAAGCGGGTGACGTTGCGCGTGTACTCGTCCCATCTAATGTAGGCCGGGCCCTGGTCCCGGATGAGCACGAACCAGCGGTCCTCCGGTTGCACGACCCGTCCTGTCGCACGGCGACCGGGCTGCTTACGCCGCGGATCGATCTGACGGCGCCCGTAGGCGTAGGCCCCGGCGTAGAGTGGATTGTGCAGCAGGTTCTGCAGCGTCTGCCGGTTGGGGCGCCGCCAGACAAGGTCGCCGCGGTTCGGTCCCTCACGCAGACGCACCCCGAGCTAAATCTGGTGGCGGACCAGGTAGCGCAGCACCGCGTTGAGGGTGCCCAACTCCTCAAACTGGCGGAAGATCAACCGGACCACCGCCTGCACCTGTTCATCGGGGTCCAGCGCCACCTCGCCGGAGGGGCGGCGTAGATAGCCGACGGGCAGCGGGACGGCGAGGGCGCCCCGGCGGGCTTTATTGAGCCGCCCCTGCCGCAGCCGCTGCCGCAAGATATGCAGTTCCGCTTCCGACATGGTGCCCTTTAAGCCGAGCAAGAGGCGATCATTGTACTGCGCCGGGTCGTAGACACCGTCGCTGTCGGCGATGAGCGTCCCGAAGAGGGCACAGAGTTCGAGCAACGGGTACCAGTCGGCGCAGGAGCGGGCCAGACGGGACATATCGATGCCCAGGATGAGCCCAACGTGGCCCAGGCTCACCTCCGCGACCAGGCGTTGGAAGCCCGTGCGGTCCACCGCGCTCGCGCCGGACTTGCCCAGGTCATCATCGATGACGTGCACCCGCTCCGGCGCCCAGCCCAACGCTTCAGCGCGCCGACGTAAGCCGTACTGGAGGCGGGTGGACTCTTGGTGGTCAAGCACCTGCTGGGGCGTCGATTGCCGCACGTAGACCAGCGCCAGCCGCTCCTGATGCGCGGCCTGCACTTTGCCGGACAATTCTACCAGGACATCAGACGCCGCCATGGTCGGCTCCTGGCGCGCGTGTGTCGGGCTCATGCGCCGCCTCCCCGACCACCTGGCGCTCCAGCATCTGGCTGAGCAGCCAGAGCAACCGGGCGCGGTTCGGCTGAGGGAGTCGCACCCACAGCGGCGGTGCGGACGCTACAGTGGGCGGGGGGGACCGAGGACGGGGATGGTGTGGGACATAGCGCTGCCTCTACCGACCGCTCCACATCGTCGTCGTCCCCTAAGAAATGGGCCGCCTGCCGGACCCAGGCATAGGCTTGCCGCAGATCCGGCCAGAAAGCGGCGGTCACCTCCAGGCCCTTCCGCAGGAGCGCATCCAGGCGCTCCAACGCGCGCGGCAGGCCCCCCTTTTTGCGGCCACCCGCTCGATCGACGCGTGGATGGCCGCTATCCGCTCCTGCAACGCCAACCCAGGGGCGTCCAACGGGGGATGGCCCTCGTCGCTCAGGGCACCGCGCACAGCCAAACAATAGCCGCGCACCGCCTCCGCCTCCGGGTCGTCCCGGCCTTCCAGGCTCTTTTCGATCGGCCGCACCCCCCGCACCTGCTTTTTGAGTTCCTTCTTGGCGTGGCGATCCGCCTCATAGAGCGGGCGCGCCGCCTCGCGCAGATAATGGAACTGACAGAGCTGATGGGGCACGTCCGGCAGCGTGCGTGCGACCGCGAGGCGGATGGACTCTTGCCCATCGGAGATGACCCCGACGATCGGCGCCGGGAGCGCTGTCCGCATCGCGCGGATGAGGCCCCCGACATCGTCGGCGGTGGCGCCGAGCAGACTCCGCGCCAGCAGCACCTCGCCCGAGAGCACGTCGCGCAGGACCCACAACACCTCATGACCCTTGTCCGGTTGCAGGCCATCGAGCGCGAGGACCACCCGCCCCTGCTCCTGAAGGCGGTCCCGCAGACGGGCCTGGTCGGCCAGGCGCACCGTCACCAGTTCCTCATACCGCTCGATCAGATAGGTCACCGTGCGCGCGGCGATCGGGATGCCGCGCGCCTGGAGGGCGCGATGGATCTCGGGCACGCTGCGGTGGTCCGCGTAGCGTAGCGTGCCGATCAGGGCGATGACGTCGAGGCCGAACTCGCCATGGGGCAACGCGACGGCCGTTTCCTCCTCCGGCCGATAGGGGCGCCGATAGAGCGGACAGGTCGGCTGCACGCAGCGCCGCACCGTGAGGGTCAGGCGGCACACGCCCTCGACGGTCGTGACGGTCCGTGATGTATGGTAGAGCATCCACAAGGGATGGCCGCAGACCCAACACGCGCGATAGTGGGGAGCCAGATAGCGCTGCATGGTTGCAGGCGGGCGGTGCTGACGACAGGCCATAAGCACCTCCTTTTCCTCTTAAAGAAGGGGTATTTTCATCGGTCGTTATGATACTATCGTCATGCTCAGCAGTCCGCGTGCCATCTCCTCACCAGTTTGCCGCCGTAGAAAAAATCTGGACTCGTGCTCACGGGCGGAGCGGTTGGCCATGGTCGACCGCGCTCATCCTGAGGTGCCGCTGACGGCGCAGGCCGCCCTGCGCGGGGTGAGTCGGGCGCGTCTGTACTATCGGCCGGCGGCGCCGGCGCCGGAGGAGGTGGCGCTCAAGCACCGCATCGACGCGATCTACACCGCCGCTCCGTTCTATGGCTCCCGGCGCGTCGCGGCAACGCTGCGCCGGGAGGGGTGGGAGGTCAACCGCAAGGCGGTGCAGCGGCACAGGCGCGAGATGGGCCTCGTGGGGATCGTTCCGGGGCCGCACACCAGCCGGCCGCATCCGGCGCATCCGGTCTATCCCTACCTGCTGCGGCACGTCAGCGCCGCGCACCCCAACCATGTCTGGGGCATCGACATCACCTACATTCGGCTGCAAGCCGGGTGGCTCTACCTGGTGGCGGTGCTCGACTGGCACGCGCGTTATGTCGTGGCCTGGGAACTCGACCAGACGCTGGAGGTGGGCTTCGTCCTGGAGGCGGTGGACCGCGCCTTGGAGGTCGGCTGCCCCGTGATCTGGAACAGCGATCAGGGCAGTCACTTCACCAGCCCACAGTATCTCGCACGGGTAGAGGGCCGCGGTATCCAGGTGAGCATGGACGGCAAGGGCCGCGCCCTGGACAACATCTTCACCGAGCGCCTCTGGCGCACCGTTAAGTACGAGGAGGTATACCCGCGATCCTATGGCACGCCCCGCGAGGCCCGGCAGAGCCTCGCCCGCTATTTCCGGTTCTACAACCACGAGCGCCCGCACCAGGCGCTCGCCTACCGCATCAGGCGCTCGCCTACCGCACCCCGGCCGAGGTGTACGTCGGGGCACACCGCACACGACGGCAGGGAACGCTTTCAAGGAAGGAGAGGGGTCAACGTTTTGCGTTTCGGCACTGGCCTCGCTGTCTTGACAAAGGGCTCTCCGTCACTTTTGGTGCAACAGGATGACCTCCTAGGCTGCTAACAAGACCCGCTGACGCAGCATGGGGAAAGACCCACGCCCATACATTTGGCGCTTAATCGTCTTGATCTTGTTCACGAAGCCTTCCAAGGGCCCATTGCTCCACGGCAACGTGAGCGCGGCCAGGATCGCCTGTTCGTCCTGCTTGAGCCCCTCGGCAAAGGTTTGAAGGGCAGGGAGGTCGCTTTGCGCCCTGGCATCCAGCCAGAGCGCGAACGCGGACGGCGTCCGTGTGCCGACCATCCGCACGAAGGCTTGTACTAACGAATAGGCCGTCGCCGCTGCCGGACACTGCTCGTGCACTTGTGTCAACGCCCCCTGTTCCACGCGTGTCAGCGTCGCTGGGTCCCTCAGTAGGAGCCAGACAAGACGCCGACTTGACGCTCTCCGGGGGGTGCAGCCCTCGGTGAGCGTGCGCACGGGACCGTCGGCGATCGCCCGCCGGTATTTGTGCGGCGTCGTGGGGGCGGGCTCTTGGCGTCGTTGGCATACCCACTGGGCGACCATGCGGCGCGATCCGCCGAAGCCCTGGGCCTGGATATCCTTCCACGGGCGCACGCCATCGTGGCAGCCCTCGGCCCAGCGCCGTTCGAGATAGGCCACGTAGGGGAGCAGGTGACTGGGTTGACGCCGATGGGGGGCGCGTTCGGGGAAGACATCTGCCGTGACGTAGCGCCGCACCGTAGCCCGCCCCATCTGGAGGTGCCGCGCGATCTGCAAGAGGGGCATCCCTTGCGCATGGAGGGCACGCACGGCGGCGTAGCGCTCTCGGCGCTGCTCACGTCGTGCCTGACGCGCCACTTGCTCGTGCCGTGAGCGACGCACCGGGGGCACGCGATCCGTCGCCTCCGGTAGCGTGATGTCCTGCCCCTGCGCGCGATGCGCATCGAGGACGCGCTCCGCCGCTTCCCGCAGATTGCGCAACACATGCCCGCGGACGCGCTCCCTTTGGGGGTGAAGAGGGCTCCGTATAGGACAAGCCACAGGAACAGCGCGGCCCCGGAGGATATCCAGGCAAGACGGCTCTTGGAGAGCAACGTTGCGAGGATGACAAGGGGCAAAGGCAGGAAAAGGTACAGAGCGAACGCGTCGAGCAGGAACGACCACCAGAATCGGTCGCCGACGAGGACATGCGTGAGCGCCCATGAGAAAAGACCGAGGCAATAGAGCGCGGCTATGACCATGACAGCTGTCTTGATGACGCTCCGTTGCGATGTCTCCCGCTCGGTACGGTTACCCATAACCCTCGTCGCTCCAGTCCGTTCCTCTCCATATATGAGCAGGCGGGTCGTTCCGTATCCCAACGCAAGCCCTACTCTTTATATATCCGATTTATTTCCGCCGCTGACGCCCGGCGCCTCACGCACGGTTATGCCGACGTTTGACGTGTCAACGGAGGAGACGCAACGGTAGACGACCAACGTGACACCGGTGACGCCCTCGAAGATGAGCGCGCGTTTGTCCCCGATATATAGCCCCCTCAGGCCGCGCCAAACCTTATCATCACGGGCCAGGCGTGATTTTGTTGTACAACATATCGGGATCGGACGGGCGGTAGCGCCACGCCAGCGTAGCGTATAGTCGGCGACGACGCGCGGCCGCTCATAGTCGCCGGCCGCGCGTACCGCGTAGACCGAGCGCGTGATCGCGGCGGAGAGGACGAGGCCGCCGTGCCGCTCGTAGTAGGCGGGCAGGTCGGTGCCCCCGCCCGCGAAGCTGATGCGCAGCGGCGCGCGCGATCACTAGCGACGGCTCCGTCCCCCCGGCTCCGTATTGTGGCGCGAATAGCGGATAATGAGTGTGTGGGATGGCTGGGTCGATAAGAGGTAGGACCGATGTGGGACGACGACAAGCAGCAACGTCTCGACGCGTTGCAACGACGCGGCGAGCAAGGGACGCTCACGGACGACGAACGGCAGCAGGTAGACAGCTTGCGCCAGCAGCTAGAGCATGGTGAATGGGCGGCGTTGCGGCATGCAATGGAGCGACTGCGGGAAGAACAGGTACATCTCCAGGCCGATTTGAGTCAGATGCACGCGCAAGATGTAATACTTGCCGCCCTGGCCGAACGGTATGCGGATTTGCTCGGACGCGCCAGGATGCAACTCACCGGACTGGTCCGGGAGCGGGAGGCGCTGCGAACGGACTATGAGCGCGCGCTCCAAGACACGCTTCGTCCTTGATGCTCGACGACGATGACTGAGCAACAGCGCCGCACTGAGGTACGCCAGAGGTATGACGCGCGCTGTGGCTACTGTAGTGTCCGGGAGGCCGAAGCCGGCAGTGAATTGGAGATCGACCATTTCAAACCACGCACGGCCGGTGGCGGAGATGATGCGGACAACCTGGTCTACTGCTGCCCAACATGCAATCGCCTCAAGGGGGACTACTGGCCTGGCACGGATTCGCTCACAATCACGAGGAGACTCCTACATCCCGCGCGTGATGACCTCGGGCTGCATCTGCGCGAAGATGCCGACGGACGCGTAATAGCCCTTACCGACACGGGCGCATTTCATGTGTCACGTCTACGATTGAATCGCCCGCCACTACTCGCCCTTCGCCAGGCGCGTCGAGATGTCGTACTCCTGCGTGAGAGCCTCGAAGCCGCTCAGGCACAACAGGCTCGCCTGAGAGAGCGCATCGCGACCCTTGAGCTTGATGTGCAGGATGTGCTCACTCAGCTGGCGCGACTACTTGAGCCCTGACGCGCCTGTTGCATACGGCTGAACCCGCCATCAAGGCGAGAATAACAAACCCTGTCGATGGACCACGGACAGCCACTGGCCGAGGATGAGGGTTAGCCGAGCATGTCGTGGTAGAGCGCGTGGCGGCGGGCGGCGACGGCCGACCAGGTGTACTCGCCCAGGGCGCGGACCCGGAAGGCGCATCGCAAGACCATGCGGCATACTCCGCTTCGCCATCGCGCTGTCACGAAGGGCCGTGTCAAGCACAGCACATGGAAGCCCAGGCGTTCCACGCCCCCTGTTCACCCTGCCCCCGGAGGAGCGCCTCCATCGGCGACACCTGAGGCCGACAGCGGCGAGTTGGTGGGTATTGGCCTGGCCGCGCTGCTCGTTCTCGTGGGGCATCGCCGATGAAGGTGACGCCATGCCCGCGGCGTCAATCCGGGCGCCGAAGGTAACGCCTGACAAATGGACACCGAAGGCAACGCCTGACAGACGGACACCATATTGTCGCGGGGAACATGACCATGGCGGTGTGCTTCCGGCCTGTCACGTAGATTTTTTGACAGTACGTAAAAGCATGTACCCTCCTCATCGTCGGCCGTCGATGTCGCCATCACACCACGGGTCTGACCGAAGCCGTGGAGGAAATCGGCACTCCCTGTCATCGCGCGAGGTTTTGCGGTACAACATGGTAGAACAGGCGCGTCGAACGTGGGGAGGGGGAGAGATGAACGGGCTAGGAGGACGGCAAAGGATCGTCATCGCGGGGGCGGGCTACGCGGGCCTGCACGTGGCCCTGCGCGTGTTGACCCAATTGGACGAGGATCACACGGCGGACATCACCCTCGTCGACCGCCATGACTATCATCAGGTGCTGACGGAGCTCCCGCGCGTCGCCGCTGGCGCGCGCGCGGTCGACGCGGTACGCGTCCCCCTCGACCAGGTGCTCGCGCGCGGGGTCACGTTCGTCCGCACGACGATCGCGGGATTCGACATCGCGGGACAACAGGTACGCACCGACGCCGGCCCTATCCCCTACACGCGTCTCGTGCTCGCGCTCGGGAGCCGCCCCAACGACTTCGCTATACCGGGCCTGGCCGAACGGGCGCTCTTTCTGTGGTCGGTCGACGACGCACGAGTCGTGTGGACGGCGGTCAGCAAGGCGGTCGCGGACGCGGCCGGGACACGCGATCCCGCTGAGCAACGCCGCCTGCTGACCGTGGTCATCGGGGGGGCGGGCGCCACGGGGGTAGAGCTCGCCGGGGAGTTAGCCGAGGAACTGCCGGCTCTGGCCGCCCGGCACGACATCCCGGCCGACCGCTGTCGCGTTGTGCTGGTCGAGGCGGGGCATACGATCCTGGCCGGATCGTCGCCGGACCTCATCAATCGCGCGGGGAAGATCCTGGCCGACCTCGGCGTGGTCGTGCGGACCAACGCCGCGATCGCCGAGGCGCTGCCCGAGGGCGTCCGGCTCAAGGGCGGCGAGGTGGTACAGGGCAACGTGTTCGTGTGGGCCGGCGGCGTGAAAGCGCCCGACCTCGTGGCGGGGTCGGGGCTGGCGATCGGGTACAACGGACGGATCAAAGTCGATCAGTATCTGCGCGCCCTCGACCACGACGAGATCTTCGTGGCGGGCGATCTGGCGTCGGTCGTCGACCCGAAGACGGGCCACGCGCTGCCGCCCCTGGCGCAGATCGCCCTCGAAGAGGGGGAGACGGTCGCGTATAACTTGCAGGCGGAACTGTACGGCCGCCCGTTACGCGCGTTCCAGTTCCACGATAAAGGCTACGTCGTCTCGGTCGGCGGCGAGCGCGGCGTCGCCGATGTCGCCGGGCGCACCATCAGCGGCCGGCTCGGGCACGTGCTCAAAGACGCGATCGAGTGGGAATACCGCCAATCGGTCAAGCACCTGCGCGGGTGGAGTCCAGTATAGCGGCGGCTCTGTTTGCGCTATCGGCGTCCGGGGGTCGCGCAGACCCAAGGGCTCCCTTTGCCGGGGCGCCCAGGGGGACCGCCGGCGCCGCGCTCCGCTGACTGCCGGCAAGAGCGTGCCGGCTGGAAGCCGGCGGTCCTCGTGGGTCCGGCCGCCGTACGGCAACCCCTCTGACGGAACGCTAGCGTGCGGCCGCGGCGTCAGCCCGCGCTGGAGGCCGCAGGGCCCGTCCCTTTTGTCGGGAGTACGCGAGCGCGCCGGCCGCCGCCAGGACCGATCCCAGGGCCATGACAAGGCCCGCCAGGGTGAAGGGGAGGGGGTGGGAGGCGTGATACAGCGGGAGCGAGGCGAAGGCGGCCAGCGCGCCGCCGACCGCGCCCGTCGCGCCCGCGATGCCTTGCACGCGCCCCCGCGCCTCGGCCGGTGAGGCGTCGGCGAGCAGGCCCTGCACGACCGGCTGCTGGAAGACCAGGAAGAGCCCTTCCGCGATACCCAGGATCATGATGAGCGTGAGGTTGGTCGTCGTGCCATAGGCCGCGTAGATGACGCTCACCAGGAGACCGGCGACCAGGACCAGGGGCGCGCGGCCCCACCGATCGCCGAGCCGACCCGCGAAGGTCCCGAACAGGATTTGTGGGAGGGCGAACACCGTAAATGTCGCGCCGATATAGGTGTACGATCCGCCCAGATCCCGCACCCAGATCGACCAGAGGGAGCCCATGATGCCCATGACCATCTGCGTGGTGAAAAAGGCGGCGTACGCGCCCAGCAGCGGCAGGGAGAGGAGACGCCCGACGGAGATCGGCGTCGCGCCGCCGCGCTGGTCGAGCGTATGCGTCGGGGGCTCGTGGATACGCCCCCACACGAGGACGACCGCCAGCGCCTCGATGGCGACGTTGACCCAGAAGGCGGCCGTGAAGCCGACGCTCTGACCGATGACGCCGCCCACGAGCGGCCCGATAAACATGCCGGCGTTGAGGGTGGCGCTCAACGCGCCGTATGCCTCCGAGCGGTGCTCCGCGGGCGTGACGTCGGCAATGTAGGCGCTGATGGCCGGCTGGACGGCGGAGACCGTCAAACCCTCCAGGAAGCGCAACGCGATAAGATCGAGGGGTGTGGTGAAGAAGATGTAGAAGAGGCAGAGCACGACGTGGCTCACCAAGCCGAGCATCAGGACCGGGACGCGCCCCCACCGATCGACCAACCAACCCATGACCGGTTGACCGGCGAGCGGCGCTATGAGGAACGCCGCGGCCATGACCCCGAGTTCAGCCGGGCTGGCCTGATGCGCTTGCGCGTAGAGCAGGCGCAGGGGGAAGGCGACCGACGTGCCCAGGAACGAGAGGAAGACCGTGGCATAAAGGAGACGCAGGTCCTGACGCTTGAACGCGTACCCCCCGAAAAGCTGCCCCATCCGCCGGATCATGTCCCGCCCCTCGCTCTTATCACGCACGAAAAGGGCGCCCCGCGGGACGCCCCTACCCGTAGTATACGGGGATAGACAGGGATAGACAGGGATAGACAGGGATGCGCGCGCCTCTCGTCCCCGCCGCATGGGATAAGCTCCGGCGCCATGGTCGGCGCCCACGCGGGACTTGCTACACTACACGACGGGACGCCTGTATCCCCGCGCGCCGCGCGCCGCGCGCCGCACGCCGCGCGACCGGGCGTCCCCCGCCCTGACGGCGCGCACTCTCATCGACACGGCGAAAGGACGGCCCACCCCTGCGCACAACGCATCATAGAGGACACACGACGCGGAGAACCGCACGGACCGACGACGATCCCACGGCCTGGACTCTATTGCGTATCTGGGCCGGTATCGGGCTGCAATCCTTCGGGGGAGGCGCGTCCACCCAACTGCTCATCCGGCGCGCGTTCGTCGAGAAACGCGCCTGGGTCGGGGCCGACGAGATGGGACGTTTCTGGAATCTCTGCCTATTCACGCCGGGCATCAACCTCATCGCCCTGACCGTGTTGATCGGACGCAAGCTGGGCGGGTCGCGCGGTATCGCCGTCTCACTCGCGGGCCTGCTGGCGCCCAGCGCGGCCGTCACGTGTGTGCTGGCCGCGGGCTTCGCGGCCGTACGACATAGCGCCGTCATCCACGCCGTTTTGCGCGGCGTCGTTCCGGCGACGGCCGGCATCATGGGGGTCGTCGCTTTCACCTTCGCCCAACCGGTCCTCCGACGCGCGCGCGCGGAGGGGACCCGATCGCTCGCCACGAGCGCCGCCATCATGCTCGGCAGCGCGCTCACGCTCGTCCTCCTCAAATTACCGGTTAGCCTCGTGTTGGTCGGCGTAGCCCTGCTCGGAGTCGCGATCTACACCCCCCGGTCAACGCCGTCCTCGCCGCCGTCCTCAGCTCACGGGGCCCCGGACGTGTCCCACGACCCGGCCTGGGAGGATCAACCCTCGTGATCGATCCGGTGCTGTATTTCCTGCTGTTCCTGAAGGCCTCGCTATTCTCCACGGGTGGATTCAGCAATCTGCCGAGCCTCCATCACGATCTGCTCGACGCGCGGTGGGCCGTCGAGACGGATTTCGGCGACTCCATCGCCATCGGCCAGATCAGTCCGGGTCCCAACGGGCTGTGGGTGATCAGCTTGGGCTATCTCACCGATGGCTACGCGGGGGCGGCCCTGGCGTTGTGCGCCATCGTCCTCCCCGCGCTGCTCGTGCTGGCCGTCGCCGCCGTCTATGCGCGTATCGAACGACAACGGTGGGTCGAGGGGTTGATGCGCGGTGTCTCACTGGCGGTGGTCGGCATCCTCCTCACCGTATGCTGGACGATCGTGCGTCAACCGGGCGTCGACTGGACAGGCTGGCTGATCGCGGCGGCGGCCTTTGGCCTGGCCGTAAGCCGCCGCGTCCACCTCATCGTCATCCTGGGCCTGGCCGGCGTCGCGGGCTATTGGCTCTATAAATAGCGGCATGTGGCGGCGTCTATTCATCCGCCGCGGGGAGTAGAATAGGCTACAATAGCCCTAGCTTAGATCGTCACACGGCACGCGGGAGGCGGTAGCAATGAGGCTGCATGCGCTGGCGCTGGGGTGCGCGCTCCTATCGGTGGGGACGGTGGTCGGCCCCGCGGCGCACGCGGGAAGACGCGCGGGGACGCATACGGATCGGCGCCGACCGGTGGTCGGGCTCGCGGGGCCGCGCGCCGCGACACGGCGCTACGGGGCCGACGACCGGCCCCACCGACAGGAGCGCGCCGCGACGCATCGACGGGCGGTCGCGGCGGCGGTCCGGGTGTATCTGACGACGGCCGACCTGACACAGGCGCTGACCCGACAGCCGGACCTGCTGTTCGCGCCGGCCGCGGGGGCGGAACGCGGGGAAACCACGGGAGGGACGACGATCGTCGTCGACGATCGCAGACGCTACCAGCGGATCGACGGCTTCGGCGGGGCCATGACCGATACGTCGGCGTGGCTGCTGACCACGAAGCTGGCGCCAGCGGCGCGGACGGCCGTGCTGCGCCGGTTGTTCGACCCGGCGCCGGACCGCGGCATCGGCGTCAGCTTCCTGCGCGTGCCGATGGCCGCCTCGGACTTCACGAGGGACGGCCACCCCTACTCGTACGACGACATGGCCCCAGGGCACGCCGACCCGACGCTAGCCCACTTTTCAATCCGGCACGACCTCCCGTATATTATCCTGACGCTGCGGGCGGCCATGCGGCTCAACCCCGCGCTCAAGGTCGTAGCCAACCCGTGGAGCCCTCCTGGCTGGATGAAACAGCCGGCCACCAGCGCCCTCTCCGGCGCGCTCCGCCCGGCGTCCTATCCGGCGCTAGCCGCGTACTTCGTCGCGTTCATCCAGGCCTATCGGGCGCACGGCGTCCCGATCGACGCCGTCACGCCGCAGAACGAGCCGGGGTACGCCGTCGGGTACCCCGGGGTATCGTTCCCGGCGGGGGGCGAGGCGCGCTTCATCGCCGACGCCCTCGGCCCCGCGCTCGCGCGGGCGGGCCTGCGCACGCGCATCCTGGCCTACGACTCCTTCTGGGACCCCGGCTACGCGCGCGAGGACTACCCGTTCCTCGTGGCGGGCGACGCGCGCGCGCGCGCCTACCTGGCGGGGACGGCGTGGCACTGCTATTGGGGCGCCCCGGACACCATGACGACGATGCACGACGCCTACCCGCGCCTGGATGTGTACGAGACGGAGTGCGCGAGCGGGATCGCGCACGGGCACGGCGACGCCGCGGAGATGATCATCGCCGCGACGCGCAATTGGGCCCGCGGCGCGCTACTGTGGAACCTGGCCGTCGACACGCGCGGGGGCCCCAGGGAGGGCGGAGGCTGCCCCGGCTGTATCGCGCCGGTCACGATCGACCAGGGCAGCGGCCGCGTCCGCTACACGAGTGACTATTATCAACTCGGGCAGGCCAGCGCGTTCGTGCGGCCGGGGGCGTACCGCGTCGCCTCGACCTCGGCGGTCGCGCGGTACGGGGGCTTCGGGGGCGGCTGCGCGAGCGGGGTCAGCTACGGCGCGCGCG
>JAABUZ0100002579.1_pt1 | contig 29673 bp, 26 predicted proteins | sample 5562091 | NCBI WGS metagenome assembly JAABUZ01 (sample SAMN12813069, study PRJNA571459) | rock metagenome | isolation source: Antarctica rocks | place: Antarctica: Victoria Land, Linnaeus Terrace sud | collected 2015-12-21
GCCGCCACCGTCACCCCAGAGCTGGTAACGACCCTAGAAACAAAGCGACCACCCGTCGGGCGGTCGCGGAATTGTGTCATAGCGGGGGCGGGATTCGAACCCGCGACCTTCGGGTTATGAGCCCGACGAGCTACCAGACTGCTCCACCCCGCGGCGGACATATAGTTTTAGCAGAGCGTCACCGGTGAGCCAAGCCGGGCCGCGCCTCCTAACCGAGCACAAAGCTGGCACCAAACCGGCGCACAGCCGCGACACGCACGTCTTGATCGGTTACAGGGTCAGTCGTGATCATGCTCCCATGGCCACCGTGGAGCAGAAGATTCGCTGCGAGCATCGGGCTCGTGAGCTGCTGGCCAAGCAGGGCCTGCCTGTCCCGGGCCTGATCGAGTACGGCTACACGTGCATCCGCTTGATCTGGCCCGAGAGCCGGCTCGCGCTGCGGATCGACATCGATGACGAAGCCAGCGGCGAGCACGTGGTGCTGATTGACCGCCCCCACCCGAGTCAGCCGCCCCTCGGTCCCGATGATCCTCAGCAGGAGGAACCGCTCGCCCCGGGCGGGATCGCGATCAGCCTCAATTAGAGCCTACGAATTGGGGTGCGTCTGGGGCGTTTCAGGACCAAGCCGGGCGCCGCACGCGGGTGCAGCAGGGAAGGCGGGCTACCTGCGCCAACCGACAACCGCACGAATTTTCCTTCCGTCCGGGATGCACCGCAACATTTCGTGCCGTACTGTGTCTTGCAGTAGCGAAGGCCGAGTCCTCGGGCTGCCATCCGAGGAACGGGGAACCCAAGTCGTTTTGGGGCGAGTCCCGCGGTGATCCGTGGGAGGCGCACTGCGCCAGCCCGTCAGCTAACCCCGTAGGCAAACGGCAGACATACAGCGACCCCTAGCCGCCGAGGATCCTGCGTGCCCGCACATCCCGTACCCGCACACCTGCCTGTCAATGCAAGTTTTCCCGTTCAGCCCAAGCTGAAACGAAGGCTGTGCTCCAAGCCCAGACGCGTCGCCGTCTCAATCTCGCTGGCGATGGTTGGCGTCCTGGCCTGCGCCGCCTCACCCGCCCTGGCCTCAGGGCCCTTTCACCGCATCCTGCGCACCGGCGCCCAGGGTCGCGACGTGCACGCGCTGCAGACCTGGCTGGCTGACGTCGGCATCCCAATCGTCCCCAGCGGTCGATTCGATGCCCGCACCCGGACCGCGGTCGCCCGCTTCCAGACCGCCGCGCACCTCTCTCCCGCCAGCGGCACGGTCGGCGACCACACCGCCGCGACGCTCCTGGCCTGGGTCCAGGCCCATCGCGCGATCACCCGTGCCGGCACGCAGCGCCAACCTCACACGGTCTTGCACGCCAACGAGGTCGGAGCCGTGATCAGCCGCGTCCTACGCGAGGGGATGCATGGCTCCGATGTCCAGACCCTGCAGACGTGGCTGACCGATGTCGGCCTCCGCACCACCGCGGACGGCAGCTTCGGGCCGGGCACCAAGACCAACGTGATCAAGTTTCAGACCGCAGCCTCGCTGAGCCCGCCCAGCGGCACGGTCGGAGCCAAGACCGCCAGCACGCTCCAGTCCTGGGTCCAGAGCCACCAGCGCGCCTCGCACTCGGTGCATGCCTCCGTTCCGAGCACGGCCGCCGCCCCGCCCAACCCCAACGGCTGGGTGTTCCCGATCCAGCCCAAGCGGATCGTCGTCAATCCGTCGCAGTGGACGCAGGACCAGGGCGTCGACATCGGCACCGTCGGCAATGCCTGCGGCGCCAAGGCCGTCGAGGTCGCCGTGGCCTCCGGCACGGTCGTGCAGGAGGGCATCGCCGGCTTCGGCGCCGACGCTCCGGTGATCAAGCTCGACAGCGGCCAGTACGCCGGCCGCTACGTGTACTACGGCCACGCGCAGCCCGTGCTCGTCAACGTCGGCGATCACGTCAGCCAGGGTCAGCCGATCGCCGACGTCGGCTGCGGCAGCGTCGGCAACTCGCAAGCGCCCCACCTCGAGCTCGGGATCAGCGCTCCTGGCGGCCCGACGTGCTGCCCGAGCGGCGGCGAAACCTCGCAGACCGTCTACGACGCGGTCAAAGCCCTCTGGTAGCGAGCGAAGGCTCGACCTGGCGGCTACGGCCGGCCGGCGCGAAAGCGAAAGTAAGCGCCGGAGAGCCGGCTACATCTGGCGTGAGGACCAGAGGATCGCCGAGAGCAGCACGCTGAGCGTTGCCACAGCAAGCCCGATGATCCAGCCCTGCACGTGGTTGGCGGCGAGGATCGCGGCGATCCCGACGCCGATCCCGATCACGCCGCCGGTGGCGACCAGCCGCACGACGAAGCGCTCGAGACCAGTCCGGCGCGACGGGCGGCCCGGCAGCATGTTCGGAGCCGTTTCATGCCCGGCGTGCGCGGGATTCTCGACGGGCTGCTCAACCGTGGATTCCTGCGCAGCGACGATCTCCCCCGAGGCGTCGCGCTCGGACGGTAGGGCGCTGGTGCCCGATTCAGCTTCCGGCTCGTGGAACGCTGGAGCCGAGTGCCCGGTGGGCTCCTCGTCCAACGGTGGGTGACGTTTACTCATCCGGGCCATTGTCTACCACCCAGCGGCGACGCACAAACCCGCCGCCCGCCGCGGCGGGCGGACCCGCGTACTCGTCAAAAAGCCGGCCCAGCGCATCGCGGCTAGAACGCACGTCAGTCCGGGGCTGGACGCACGTCAGTCCGGGCTGGACGCATGTCAGCCCGGGGGTCCCGGCCGCCAACGGCTACTCGGGCAGCCGCTCGGGAACGCCGAACTGCGAGAGCCCGGCGAACTCGTGAAAGCGGGTGATCGAGGCGATCCCGTCGGCGCGGGCGGCGAGGACGAACATCCCCAGCCGCCGCCAGACCCCGCTATCCCGCAGGTAGTACGCGTAGGCGGGCTGCCCGTTCGCGCTCGTCGCGGCGAACCGCCACGGCCCCTTGCGCGACAGATGGCGCACGGACAGGAACTCCCGCACCGCCGCCCGCCCCTGATGCCACTCGGGCTGGGGCGGCATTGACACGATCACGTCCTCGGTCAGCAGCGCGACGACCGCGTCGATGTCATCGGCCTCGAAGGCGGCGGCGAACCGGCTCACCAGCTCGGAGTCAGCGCCGGTCACCGACAGCCGCTCGCGGGCGTCCACCCCGAGATCGCGTGACTCCAGGACCGCCCGGGCACGCTGCAGCGCGCTGTTGACCGCAGCCTGAGTGCAGCCGAGCATCGTGCTCACCTCCCCGGCGCGGAAGCCGAGCACGTCACGGAGCACGAGCACGGCGCGCTGCTGGGGGGCGAGGTGCTGCAGGCCGGAGATGAACGCCAGCGCGACCGCCTCCTTGGTCTCGTAGCGAGCCTCGGGGCCCGGCGCGGCATCGGCCAGACCGTCCAGCAGCAGATCCGGATAGGGCTCGAGCCACGCGATCTCGGAGAAGTTCTCGGCCCCGCCGCTGACCGCCCCGCCCGCGGGGACGGCCGCGGACAGCGGGCGGCGCCCGGCATCGCGCAAGGCATTCAGACAGCGGTTGGTGGCGATCGTGTACAGCCAGGCGCGCAGCGACGAGCGGCGCTCAAACGCCGATAGGCCGCGCCAGGCAGCGATCAGCGTCTCCTGCAGCAGATCCTCGGCGTCGTGCAGCGAGCCGAGCATCCGGTAGCAGTGCAGCTGCAGCTCGCGGCGGTAGGGACCGGTGAGCGCGGCGAAGGCCTGCTCGTCGCCGTCCTGCGCACGCTCCAGGGCATCGGTCAAGGGACCCATCTCCGTACACGACACCACATCACCAGGAAATTCATCGCTCAATCACCCCCGCTCCCGGGGCCTGAAGCACCAGTAGGAGACCGCCGAACCCGAACCAGGAGCGACACGCATGTCCCCGCCGCAATCCGTCCACCCCCGAGCCTCCGAGCGCTGGACGCTCGTGCTCGCCTCGATCGCCTCGCTGATGGTCGCGCTCGACGTGCTCGTCGTATCCACCGCGCTGGGCACGATCCGCCAGCACCTCGGCGCGTCGATCGACGAGCTCGAGTGGACCGTCAACGCCTACAGCCTCAGCTTCGCCGTGCTGCTCATCACCGCCTCCGCGCTCGGGGACCGCTACGGGCGCCGGCGATGGTTCGCAGGCGGGCTAGGCCTGTTCGTGCTCGCCTCCGCCCTGTGCGCGCTGGCCCCCACCGCTGGGCTGCTGATTGCCGCCCGGGCGCTTCAGGGCGCCGCCGCCGCGATCATCGCGCCACTGTCGCTGTCCCTGCTGAGCGCGGCGGTCCCGCGTGAGCGGCGCGGCGCCGCGCTCGGGATCTACGGCGGCATCACCGGCCTGGCGGTGCTCGGCGGCCCGGTGCTCGGCGGCGCGGTCACCCAGGGCCTGGCCTGGGAGTTCGTGTTCTGGATCAACGTGCCGATCGGGCTGGTCGCGATCGGACTCGTGCTGACGCGGCTGCAGGAGAGCCACGGTCCGCGCACGCGGCTGGACGGACGCGGGCTGGTCCTGATCACGGCGGCAGCGTTCGGGATCGTCTGGGGCCTGATCCGCGCCAACCGGGTCGGCTGGGGCAGCGCAGAAACGGTCATCGCCCTCGGCGGGGGCGTGATCCTGGCGGTCGCCTTCGTGCTCAGCGAGCTGCGGACCGCGCAGCCGATGCTGCCGATGCGGCTGTTTCACTCCCGGTCCTTCTCAGCGGGAGCGGCGGTCAACGCGCTGCAGGCCGGGTCGCTGTTCGGCGGCGTCTTCTTCATGGCCCAGTTCCAGCAGGTCACGCTGCACCAGGGGCCACTGGCCGCCGGCGTCCGGCTGCTGCCCTGGACCGGCACCGTGTTCGTGGTCGCACCGATCGCCGGAGCGATGATCGCCGGGGTCGGCGAGCGCCGGCTGGTCACCCTGGGCCTGACCCTGCACGGGGCGGGAATGCTGTGGATCGCGCTCGTCGCCCGGGCCGGGATGTCCTACGACGAGCTGGTGGCGCCGATGGTCATCTCCGGCGTCGGGCTCTCGACCGCGATCCCCGCGGCCCAGAACGCGATGGTCAGCGCCGTCGGGGCCTCGGATGTCGGCCATGCCTCCGGGGTACTTACGATGATGCGCCAGCTCGGCGCGGTGCTGGGCATCGCGGTCATCGTCGCCGTGTTCGTGGGGGCCGGCGGCTACGCCTCGGCGCGCGCCTTCAGCGCCGGCTTTGCCCCCGCGATCGGCGTCAGCGCCGCGCTCGGGTTCGCCGCCGCCCTGGCCGGTCTGGTGCTGCCCGCCCGCGGCGAGCGAGCAGCGACGAACGCGGATGCGAGCACCACCGACGATCCCTGGAACTCACGAGCGGCCGTGCCCGCGACGGCCGAGATGGCGCCGTGAAGGTCAGCGACCACGCGCCAGAGTTATCGGTCGCCGGCGTCGCCTGAGCGCCGGCATCGTCGTTGTACGACGTTCATCAAACATGCGCTAGGGTGTTCGACGCTCGTCGTCCCAAGCCGGCGATGACCTGGAGGCAAGCCGGCGATGGACCTGAGGTTTCCCGTGAGCACGCTCGCAGCCGACACCACACCCGAACGCCGCCACCTCGGCGCCACGCTGTTCCTGGCCTGCCTGGCGCAGTTCATGGTCATCCTCGACGTGTCGGTGGTCAACGTGGCGCTGCCGGCGATCCGCGGCGGCCTGCACTTCTCCGAGGTCGATCTGCAGTGGGTGGTCAACGCCTACACCGTCACCTTCGCCGGCTTCCTGCTGCTCGGCGGCCGCGCCGCGGACCTGCTCGGACGCCGCCGCGTGTTCGTGGGCGGTCTGCTGCTGTTCGCGCTCGCCTCGCTGGCCGGCGGAATCGCCAACAGCCAGGCCGTGCTGATCGCCGCACGTGCGGCGCAGGGTCTCGGCGGCGCCGTGATCGCCCCCGCCTCGCTGTCGATCCTCACCACCACCTTCGCCGAGGGCCCGGAGCGCAACCGTGCGGTCGGCCTCTGGGGCGCGATGGGCGGCGCCGGCGGCGCGGCCGGCGTGCTGCTCGGCGGGATCCTCACCGACACCCTGGGCTGGCGCTGGATCCTGTTCATCAACGTGCCGATCGGCGTGCTGGCCGCGATCGCCGCCCAGCGACTGATCGCCGAGAGCCGCGCCACCGACCGTGCCCGCCACTTCGACATCGCCGGCGCGCTGGCCGCCACCATCGGCCTGTCACTGCTCGTCCTCGGGATCGTGCGCACCGACGTGACGGGCTGGAGCTCGGGTCCCACCCTCGCGCTGCTCCTCGGCGGGATCGCCCTGCTCGGCGGGTTCCTGTTGATCGAGGGCAAGATCGCCCGCAGCCCGCTGATGCCGCTGCGGATCTTCGCCTCCCGCCAGCTGAGCGCCGCCAACCTGGCCGTGCTCGCGGTCGGCGCGGCGAGCTTCGGCATGTGGTTCTTCGTCTCGCTGTACCTGCAGCAGGTGCTGGGCTACTCAGCGATCCGGGCCGGTCTCGCCTTCCTGCCGATGACGCTCTGCATCGTGGTCGGCTCAACCCTGGCCTCGCGGCTCCTGCAGCGGGTCGGGGTCAAGCCGATCCTCACCTTCGGACTGACCCTTCAGGTCGCCGGCCTGCTCCTGTTCGCGCTCGTCCACGCAGACGGGACCTACCTCGCGGACGTGCTCGCGCCATCGCTGCTGGTCGCGATGGGGATCGGCCTGTCGTTCGTGCCGGCGACGATCGCCGCGGTCTCCGGGGTGGCTCCGCAGGAGGCCGGGCTGGCCTCGGGCCTGGTCAACACCTCGCGCCTGTTCGGCGGTGCCCTCGGTCTCGCCGTGCTGGCCGCGATTGCCACCGCGCGCACGCACTCCGACGCACGGCTCGGCGACAGCGCGCACGCCGCGCTGACCAGCGGCTTCCAGCTCGCGTTCGTGGTTGCGGCTGGGTTCGCCGCCGCCGGCGCGCTCGTGGCGTTGTTCGGACTGCCGACGATCCCGCGGACCGTGCGCACGCAGTCCGCGCCCACCGAGGCCGAGGCCGAGCCGGCCTGAGACCCCGCTAGGCTCGGGCCGTGGCCCGCTGTCTTGTCACCCGCGCGCTGCCGGGACCGGCGCTCGAGCGCCTGCGCGCCGATCACGAGGTCAGCGTCTGGCCCGGGGCTCGGCCGCCGACGCCGGTCGAGCTCGCCGCCGAGGCGGCCGGCGCCCACGGTCTGCTGACCATGCTCACCGACCGCGTCGATACCGCTCTGCTGGACGCCTGCCCGCATTTGCGGGCGGTCGCCAACTATGCCGTCGGCTACGACAACATCGATCTCGAGGCGACCCGCGCCCGCGGCATCGCGGTCGGTAATACCCCGGACGTGCTGACCGAAGCGACTGCGGATCTGGCCTTCGCGCTGCTGCTCGCCGCCGCCCGCGGCCTGCCCGCGGCGCAGGCGTCGGTGCTCGCGGGCCAATGGCAGACCTGGGAGCCGGCCGCGTACCTCGGGCGTGACGTGCACGGCGCGACGCTGGGGATCGTCGGGATGGGGCGCATCGGCCGGGCGGTCGCCGCCCGTGCGGCCGGCTTTGACATGGAGGTGATCCACACCGGCCGCGGCGGCGTCACCTTCCTGGCGCTGCTCGCCCGCTCGGACTTCATCTCGCTGCACTGCCCGCTGACCCCCGAAACCCACCATCTGATCGACGAGGCCGCGCTGATCGAGATGAAACCAACCGCAATCCTCGTCAACACCGCCCGTGGGCCGATCGTCGACCCGGTCGCGCTGCGCGAGGCGCTGAGGGCCGGGGAGATCGCCGGGGCTGCGCTGGACGTCACCGACCCCGAGCCGCTCGGAGCGGACGATCCGCTGCTGACCGCGCCCAACCTGATCGTCGTGCCCCACATCGGCTCGGCGACGGTCGCCACCCGTCAGACGATGGCCGAGCTGGCCGTCGACAACCTGCTGGCCGCGCTGGCCGGTGACCCGATGCCCCACGGCGTGGACTGATGGGAACCGTCGCCGTCGTCGACATCGGCTCGAACTCGACGCGCCTGCTCGTGGCGAAGGTCTCAGACGGACGCGTCGGCGCCGAGCTCGAGCGCCGCAGCACGGTCACCCGGCTCGGGGCCGGCGTGGACCGCGACGGGAAGTTGCGCGACGACGCGATCGAGCGCGTGTACGCGACCCTGTCTGACTACGAGATCGAGATCGCACGTCACCGGGCGGACACCCGGATCGCGGTGCTGACCAGTGCGGTGCGCGACTCAGCCAACGGCGAGCAGTTCGCCACCACGGTTAAGGAGCGCTTCGGCTTCTCGCCCCATGTGCTCAGCGGCGACCAAGAGGCGCGGCTGACCTTTCTCGGCGCGACGAGCGAGCGCGATCCCGAAGAGGCGACCCCCACGCTCGTGTTCGACATCGGCGGCGGCTCGACGGAGATGGTCATCGGCGCCGGGCGCGAGGCCAGCTTTCATGTCTCCACCCAGGCCGGCGTGGTGCGCCAGACCGAGCGTCACCTGCGGGCAGACCCTCCGTCGCAGGCCGAGCAGCGGGAGCTGACCGCCGATGTGGAGGCGATCATCGCCGCCGCGGTGTCCGACGATCAGGCCGGGCGTGTGGCCCGTGCGATCGGCGTGGCCGGCACCGCGACCTCGCTGGCGGCGATCGCCCAGCGCCTTGATCCCTACGACCCCGGTCGGGTGCACGGCTATCGGCTCTCGCGAGCCGAGGGCGAGTGGATCGTCGCCCGGCTGGCCACGATGCCACTGTCACAACGGCGCAAGGTGCCGGGGTTGCACCCGGACCGCGCACCGACGATCATCGCCGGCGGGCTGATCTTCCTGACCATCGCCCGGCACTTCGCGCGTGAGCAGATCGAGATCTCCGAGCACGACATCCTGCGCGGGGCCGCGATCGCGCTCGGCGGCGGTGGATGAGGCAGCGGACCGTCGATCGCGGGCCGGCCGGTCCGGATCAGGCGAGGTTGGACCGGCGCGGGTAGGCGACGCCCGGGTCGGTGAGCACGTTGACCAGGGCTGGGCCGCCGGCGGCAAAGGCGCGCTCGAGCGCGGGGCGCAGCTGGTCGGGCGTGGAGACCAGCTCGGCGTGACAGCCCAACGCCTCGGCGACGCGGTCATAGCGGGTCTCGGGTCGCAGGTCGGCAGCGACCGAATACCCGTAGAGGAGCTCCATCGGGTACTTCTCCAGCGCCCAGATCCCGTTGTTGCCGATCACCCCCACGACAGCCACCCCGTGGCGCGCGAGCGTGTCGAACTCCAGACCGGCGAAGCCGAAGGCGCCGTCGCCGAGCAGCAGCACGACCTGACGGTCGGGGTGGGCGAGCTTGGCCGCCAGCGCCTGGCCGGGACCGGCGCCTAGGCAGCCGAACGGCCCCGGGTCAAGCCAGCAGCCCGGCGTGTAGGAGTCCACTACCCGGCCGGCGTAGGAGACGAAGTCGCCGCCGTCCCCCACGACGATCGCGTCACGGTCCAGCATTCCGGCCAGCTCGCCGTAGATCCGCAGCGGATGCAGCGGCGCCCGCGGATCGGCGAGCTCGGCGCGCTCGCCGGCGCGCTTCTCGTCCTCGGTCGTGCGCAGCGTCGACACCCACACCTCGCGAGCGGTGCTCACAGCGCCGGCCGCGACCTGCGTCAACGCGCCCAGCGTGGCCGGCAGCGCGCCGGACAGCTCGGCCGCGACCGGGCGGGGGTGCGGGCGCTCGGGCGCAGCGACGTCGATCGCGATCACCGAGCAGTCGGCGGCAAAGGCCGCTCCGAAGCCGAGACGGAAATCGAGTGGCACGCCGATGACCAGTGCCACGTCGGCATCCCGGAGGCCGATGCTGCGCGTGCGCGAGAACGCGAGCTCGTGATCGGCGGGCAGGCAGCCGCGGGCCAGCCCGTTGAGGAACACGGGGATCCGCAGCGCCTCGGCGAGCGCGCGCAGCGCCTGCTCCCCGTGGCCCCAGTAGAGGTTCGAGCCGGCCATGATCACCGGGCGCTGAGCCTCGCGCAGCAGCGCCGCGGCCCGCTCGATCTCATCACCGTCGGCCCCGGCGCCGCGCCAGGGCTCGGGCACCGGCTCGGTGATCGCCAGGGCGTCTGACTCCATGAACACGTGATCCATCGGGAAGTCCAGAAACACGGGGCCGGAGTGGGGCTCGAGCGCGGTGCACATCGCGCGGTGAAGCAGCGCCGGGATCTCTGACGTCGAGCCGGCGGTGGCCGCCAGCTTTACCAGCGGGGCGACGAACGGCACGTGATCGATCTCCTGCAGCGAGCCCTGACCCCAGCGGAAGGCGGGGGCGCGACCGCCGAGCGCCAGCACCGGCGAGCCGTTCTCGCGCGCGGAGGCGATCGCGCTGATCGCATTGGTCACCCCGGGGCCGGCGGTCAGCGCGCACACTCCAAGGGAACGGGTTACCTTCGCCCACCCCTCCGCCGCGAAAGCCGCAGTCTGCTCGTGGCGGACGTCGACGATGTCGATCCCCTCCTCGCGGCAGCCGTCATAGATCGAGAACAGGTGCCCGCCCGATAGCGTGAACAGCGTGCTGATCCCGGCGGCGCGCAGCCCTCGCGCGATCAGCCGGCCGCCGTGGAGCTGCTGCGGGGAATCGATCTCGCCGGCCACGCCCGGCACGCTAACAAGCCGGCCGTCGCCGCTGGCCCCCCGGCTCAGACCTGGCGCAGGCGCAGCGCGTTGACCACCGCTCCACTGAGGATGATCAGCGCCAACGCGTAGAACCAGGCGAGCATGATGAGCACGAACACGATCGTGCTCTCAAAGCGCGCGATCGTCGAGATGTTCGACAGGTACAGCGGGAAGCCGTAGTCGACCACGACGATCGCCAGCGTCGCCCCCAGCGCCCCCGGCCACACCGCCCGCCACGAAACGCGCCGGTTGGGCACGCGCAGGTAGATGATCGTCAGGCAACCGAACAGCAACACGACACCGAAGGCGAGTGAGACGGCGTAGACGAGCACGGTCACGCGGGCGAGATCGAACGGCAGCCCGGCCACCCCGGCGCGCAGGAAGCTCTGCGCGGCCGGCACTCCCACCGTGGCGACCATGAACAGCAGCACGACGAGCAGCATCGAGAGGCCGAAGCGCTTTTGCTCTAGCCATTTGCGCGCGCTGCAGTCATAGATGCGCGCAAAGGCGGTGTCCAGCGCGCCCCAGAACGATGACCCGAGCCACAGGCTTGCCACCAGGGCCAGCACCCCCGGTGCTGGTGGTCGAGTTGGTGATCTCGGCCAGCAGCCGGTTGAGCGTCGGCTCGGCGGTACCGGGAAACACCGCGCGCAGATCGGTGAAGACGCTCTGCTGAACCGAGTGGCTGGACAGCACCTGGCCGGCCACGAACAGCCCGAGCAGCGCAATCGGGATGATCCCGAGCAGCATGTTGTAGGCGATCATCGCGGCCTGCCCGGTGATGTTGGCGTCCCAGGCGATCCTCCAGAAGCGGCGCAGCGCGCTGATCGCGCGGGCGCGCACGCTCACCCGGCGGTGGGGGCCTCGCGCGGGGCGATCGAAGGAAACGGCCCCGTCGGCCGGGTCGATCATCTTCACAGTCTGTCAGCGCCGGGTGTCGCACCGCGCCTGCACCCGGTTCGGTGCGCGATCAGCCGGCCGGCGCCAGGGTCTCGGTGATGGCCCGCTCGGGACCCGTCAGCGCCGTGATGCTCGCGCCCGGTCCCGACCGCCGACCGGCCGACCGCGCCACGGTGAGACGGCTCGAGGCAGCGGGACGCAGCATCGTCGCGGCCATCCGCCAGCCGTGGCGACCGGCGAACCAGCGTTCGCCGGAGCGGATCACCGGCAGCTCGCGCAGGGCGCGCGCCCGCAGCCCGGTCGCGGTGGCCTGAAGGCCGAGATCCCAGCGCGGATCACCCGCCGCCTCCAGGCACGCGCGGAGCGGAATCGCGGCGGCGGCAGCGGCCTCGGCGAGCGTCTCGGGATCATCCAGGGCAAAGCCGCCGCAGAAGGCGAGGCGCCCGGCGGCGAGGGCAAAGCGCGGACCGGCGCCCAGCTCGACGGCGTAGGCGGCCGCGCGCAACGCGCGCGGGGCACCCTCGGACAAGCGCTCGGGCCAGACGAGCGGCAGGTGCAGCTCGTCTGCCTGCTCCTCGGCGATGCGTCGCAGTTGCGCGACCTCCCCCTCGCTGCGTTCGCCGCGCAGAGCGGTCCCTGAGACCGGCACCCAGTCCAGCTCGCCAAAGGTACGCTCGATGTGCTCGGCGGCGAGATAGGACAGGGGGCATCCGAGGTCGAAGAAGAATGCCGGCCGCGTCCCGGGCTCCTGCCGGAGGCTGGTGACGCGCCGCGGGTGCAGTAACAGGAGCTCGCCCATTCGCTGCCGGAAACGACCGCGCGCCATCAAACTGGCGCAAACTGCTCCCGTCGGCCCGGACCTGCGTTATGCTGGAACTCGGTAGGTGGAAATACGTCCAACCAGGGGGAATTCCCATTTCACACATCCCACCCCCAAAACGGCATCCCTACGACCAGTGGTCACCGGACGCCCGAGCGCTTGATCTCGTCGGCGACAAGTGGACGCTGCTGATCGTCCGGGACCTGATTCCCGGGCCACGGCGTTTCGTCGAGCTGCAGCGCGTGCTGCCGGGGATCTCGACCGAGCAGTTGCGTTCCCGTCTGAACCGCATGGTCGCCGACGGGATGCTCACCCGGCAGCGCTATCGCGAGGTACCGCCGCGCGTGGACTACGAGCTGACCGAGCGAGCCCGTGAGCTGACCCCGATCCTCGGGGCACTGGCCCGCTGGGGCTACAACTGGGCCTGGAGCCAGCCCCGCCCATCGGAGAGCATCGATCTCGGTGCGATCTTCCGTGTCATCCCGGGTCTGATCAGCGGTGGCGCGACGGGAGTGGGCTCGGTCGCCCTGACGGTGACCGACGCTCACGACAAGGCACCGCTGGATTTCCGCGTCACGCTGTCGGCAGCCGGAGCAATGGTCACCGAGGGCGACGGCGGCCCGGCCGATGCCACCATCGCGGGCACCCGCGACGGGTGGATCACGGCGCTTGCCCCGCGGGGCGAGCGTTCAGGGCTGACCGTCACCGGCGCGGCCCAGCTCGCCGAGTCGTTGCTCGACGCGTTCGCGCTGGCCGGTGACGAGCCGGCCGTCCTCGCCCCCGCGGCCGAAACGGCGTAGGCCCCACGCATACCCGCGCCGCTCCGGTCGGCCGGGGGCGGCCGTCGTGCTGCCCGCTCGCCTGCCGGCGGGCGCTACTTCCTGGAGTACGTGCGCGCGTTGATGTGCGGGAAGCGGCTGGGATTGTCCTGCCCGATCAGAGCCGCGACGCTCGGCGCCACCAGGCAGGCCTGCTTGCCCTGGCTGAGCAGGCCCGGCAGGGTCGCGCCGGCCGGCTGCTCGCCGTTACCCGGCGCGCCGGTGTTGTTGCAGTCCCAGGCTGCGAGCGCGAAGCTGCCGGGGTACTTGCCTCCGGCGGAGAACGTCTTGGGGTCGGCCAGCCACAGCGGCGGCGGGTAGACGTTGCCGCGGTTGTCGGGCTCGCGGTTGGCCGCGAACGACAGCGTCTCGGCACCGACCGGACCGAACTGGCGCAGGTAGTGCCCGGTGCCCTGGGTGCCAAACGTGGTCGTCTTCGCCGCCAGGCTGCCGCCGCCGTTGGAGATGAAGTCCGAGATCAGCTGCTGATGCAGCGACAGCCAGGTCAGGACCGGATTGAGCTGTCCGAGGAACGGGCCGAGCGAACCGAGCAGTGGCGTGGTCCCCTTCAGGAAGTCGCGCGTGGCGGGCAGCCCGGTTCTGGATGCGGTGATCAGCGGGCCGAGGTTGGTGAAGAAGGACTTCAGGTAGGGCGAGAGCGTGGCCAACGAGGCGAGCGTCGGGCGCAGCTGCTGGGAGACCGGGACGAGCTCGCGGATCAGCGGGTCGGTGTTGCGCGCGAAGCTCTGCAGGCGCGTCATCGTCGACTTGCTCTCATTCAGGAAGGTCGGGAAGACGTGGAAGGTCGCGGCGATCGAGTTGGCGTTGTCCGCCGTGGTCCGGAAGGTCTGCTCACCGGTGGTGATCAGCGAGCGCAGCGAGCTCTGGCTGTGGTTCAGCGCGGCGAACACCGTGCCGCCATTGCGCAGCAGGTTGACCACCGCGCTGTGCTGGACGTCGAGGACCTGCAGCAGGTTGGTCGCGTCGGCCGCGAACGCGGGCAGATTGCCGATCACCGAGGAGAGGTTCTGGTCGTTGTTGTGCACCGAGACCGCGAGCTCCTGCTGCCACTGACGGAACGCCGCCCGGGTGCTCGGGTCCAGCGCGTTGAAGATCTGGTCCAGCTGCACGGCGTTCTGAACGTTGGAGCGCGCCAGCAGGGCGCCGTCGGCCAGCATCGGCGAGTGTGGCGTGCCGGGCGCGAGCTGCACGTAGGTCTCGCCGAGGATCGTCTTCTGACGCAGGATCGCCCGCGTGTCGCGGTGAATCGGGGCGAACGAGTTGTTCATCTGGATCGTGGCGATCGTGCGGTTGCCCCGCGGGTCCAGGGACTTGGCGATCACCTTGCCGACCGACACCCCGGCGATCCGGACGTCGGCCTCGGTGGCGAGCTGGCTGGAGTCCGGGAAGGCGACCTCGAAGCGGTAGCCCTGCGGGTTGAAGGGGATCCCGCCGCCGAAGGACAGCCACAGGAACAGCAGCAGCCCCACGCAGGAGAGCGCGAACAGCACCATGCTGAGGATCTTGGCCGGTGAGGGGGCGCCGGTGTCCATGTCAGGGCTTGAGCGGGGTGGTCAGGGATGAGGCGGCGCCCGAAGCGGCCGTGGCGGCGCTCGCGGCGGGCAAGCTCGGGCTGGACGGGGGGGCGGGCACGGTCGGAGTTGCGGTGGCCGACCCCGTGCTGCTCGTCGCGCCCGGCAGCGGAGCGGTGGAGGTCAGCGCGCCGGTCGTCGAGCTCGACGCGGACTGGGAGCCCGTAGCCGAGCTCGAGCTCGAGCCCGCACCCGAGCCTGAGCCGTGCTTGGCCAGCGGACCGGGCAGCGGCGGCAGCGGCGGCAGCGGCGGCAGCGGCGGTACCGGCGGCAGCCCGCTGCCACCCGCGGCACCCGACCCGCAGACCCCCGTTGGGCCGATGATCGGCGCCAGGTTCAGCAGCGCCTCGGAGCCGGTGATGCCCTGGGCGATCTGGTTGAGCGCCGCGCAGCTGCCCTGCAGGAACAGCGGGCGGTACACGCCGTTGGCGTCCTGGATCGAGAACAGCGTGCGGGCGTTGTGATCAAGCCACGCCAGCCACCACAGCCACCCGTGCTGGTCGGTGCCTGTCGGGTAGTAGCCGAGATCGTTGAACAGGTGGTTGAGGACCTGGAAGCTGCCGGTCAGGCCCGGGGTCGCCTTGGCGAGGTTGATCGAGGCCGGTCGCAGCTGGCGCACGAGCGGCCGGGCGGCGACGACGAACGGCCGAATCTGATTTCGGACCACCGGGGTGTTGGGCCTGGCCAGCGCGATGAGGGCCTGGTTGGCGGCCGGCAGCGAATGCGCCGCCGGGAGCAGGCGGCTGGAGGTGGGGCCGAGCAGCCGAGCGAAGGTGGTGACGCGCTGCAGGGTCGCCGTGGTCTGGTTCAGCGTCCCGGGCAGATCGACCAGCGCGCGGCTGATGTTGCCGTTCTCGACCGCGAAGTCACGGAACACCTTGGAGCTGGCGCTGACCAGTGAGACGACCTGGGTTTGCTTGGCCACCAGCGCCGTGTTCAGGCGCTGCAGGGAGTTGACCAGCTGGCGCAGATCACGGCCGCGGACCGCGACGGCGCTGTTGACCCGGGCGAGATCACGGTGGGTGGGCTCGAAGCGCTGGAAGACCTGGCCCAGTTCGGTGCCGCCCTTGCCCGCCAGGCCGGCGCCCGCACCGTTGATCAGCAGCTGCAGATACTGGCGGGTGTCTCCGTCCAGCGAGGCGAGGATCTCATCGCCGTTGACGTCGGGGTTGGTGTTGGCCACCGGCATCGTCCAGCCCTGATTGGCCACCGGAGCCGGGCTGCTGCCCGGAGAGACCTCGATGAACATGTCCTTCAGGCCGGTCTTGGGACGCAGCAGCGCGGTCGCGTTGGTGTGGATCACATGCTTGTACTTGTCATCGATCTGCATCGACACGACGGCGATGCCGTTGCGCAGCGTGACGCTTCCGATCTCGCCGATCTGAACCCCCGAGACGCGGACTGACTGACCCTGACCCGGGGTCACCGCCTGCGCGGTGGAGAACTCGGCGTTGAGCATGTACGGCGAGGACTGGATGAACGGGAAGTGGAACCGCTCGTGGCTGAGGACGTAGCCGGCCACGACGGCCGACAGCACGAGCAGCACGAGGATCGCCGCGAAATCGCCGGCGTGGGTCTTGATCGCTCGGGTCATCGCTTCGGCATCCCGGGAACGAGGCGGACCTTCAGGCCTTGGGCCTTGGCGCTCTGGCGGATGATCTTCAGCAGGGCCGCGGCGGACCTGGCCTCCTGGGCGCGCGCGGCCAGCGCCCGGCGCTGCAGCGGCAGCGGCGGGACGCCCGGTAGCGGCGGGACGCCCGGCAGCTGCGGCAGCTGCGGCAGCCCCGAGGGCAGCCCGGTGCCGCCGCCGCCGACCGGTTGCATCGGCGGACCCGAGGGCGCCGACAGGTCGGTGATCGCCCGCTGGGTCTCACACGGGATCGTCTCGTTGTAGGCCGGGCGCGCGTTGCCGGGCGGCAGCATCGGCTGCACGGCGCTGAGCGGGGCCAGCGACTGACCGAACAGGTGCGGCGAGAGCGAGTAGGTCAGCGTGCCGCCGACGCCGAGGATGCGGATGTAGGGGCCGTTGGCGTCAAACACCCGCGACTCGCCGGCCAGTCCCGGCAGGAAGTCCACGCCCTCGACGTACGTCTTGCGCGCCGGGAAGCCCATGGCGGCGGTGAAGTGCGAGTCGGGCACGGTCAGCTCGGTCCAGGGGTGGATCACGTTGGAGACGCAGCTGGATGCCGGGCGGACCTGATTGGCGAACAGCGGGATGCTCTCCCGCGTCAGCTGGGTCAGCGCCGGAATCGTCGGGCGCAGATCGTGGGTCAGCCCGCGCAGCTCCGCCGGCTGCACCAGCAGCCGCAGCTGGGTGATGAAGGGCAGGCTGGCGTCGACCGTCGGACCGGTCGATCTCGCGCCCGGGACCAGCGCGCGCGAGAACCGCTCAAACGGTGGGAAGGCAGCGTTGAGGGCCCTGAACGCCGGCAGCGCCACCGACAGTGTCCGCGGCAGCGCCGAGACCGTGGCCCGCAGGTTGGCCTGCTGGCGTGCGAACGCGAACGCGGTGGTGTTGAAATCGGTGACCAGGCTCTTGAGCGCCGGCGGGCTGTGATCGATCGCCGCCGCTACCGATCCCTGGGCGGCGATGTAGTTGCTCAGGTCGTGCGCCTGGATGCCGAGGAAGTCATGCGCGACCAGCGAGGAGTACTCGTAGGCGGGCAGCCAGTACTGGATCGAGCGGTTGTAGGCCGCGCCACCCGTCACGACCGCCTTGCCGTACTGCTGCAGCAAGGTCTGCAGGTTCTTGCGCGTATCGGCCTGCAGCCCGGTGAGCACCTGATCGAGCTGGACGGGCTCGATCCCCTGCTGGATCGGGAAGACGTGCCCGTCGGAGGCGACCGGCGCGTTCGGCGTGCCCGGCGAGACGTCGACGAAGAAGTTGCCCTCCAGGAAGATGCGCGGGCGGATGGCGAAGGTCGCGTCCTGGTGAATCGGCAGGCCCGAGGCGTCGATCTCCATCGTCACGGCGGCGGCGTTGCACGTCGCGGCGGTCGTCGACGCGGACTTGCAGCCCGGCTCGTTGCCGACGCTCGTCACCTTGCCGACGTTGACCCCGGCGATCCGGACCAGCGAGCCCGACTGCAGGCCGTTGGCGTTTGAGAACACGGCCTGGACGGTGTAGTGATGGGCGAACGGGTTGGCGAACTTGGTGTAGGCCGCGTAGGAGAACACCACGATCAGCACGATCCCGATCACCCCGGCGAGGAACTTGGGCAACCCGGACCGGCGGCGTCCCTTGCGGCGTGGCAGCAGTCTCATGAGTTCCCCGGGACGGTCGCCAGCTGCGGACCGGAGGTCGGGCTGCGGGAGAACGTCTCGCCCGCGGGCACGCGGGGGCTGCCGGCGAACGTCGGGCCCTGAAGGCCGGGGGTGTGCACGTCGGTGGCCAGCAGCCGGCCCTGCGGGTCGTAGTAGTTGAGCTTGTGGACAAAGCCGCGCTGCCCGGTCTCACAGTCCGCCGCCCCGGTCGAGCTCACCGCGGCGCCGTAGGGCTGGCCGTGCATGTACTCGTTACCGCCGGACATCAGCGAATCGCTCCCGCCACCGTTGGCCGGGGCAATCGCACCGGCCTGCCCGAGATTGTTGGGCTGATTCGAGTTCGTGGTGTTGATCAGCGCCCGCTGGGCGAAACCGAAGTCGGTCGGCTGGGAGAGATGCTCGGACAGGTAGGTCCAGAAGTAGTTCCAGTCGTCGCAGACCGTCTGGTAGGGCCCGAGGTAACGGATCATCGGATTCAATATGTGCGACGTGTCGCTCAGCGCATTGATCGCCATGTTGGTCCCCGGCGCCTGAGCCAGGTTCTGCAACGCGCTCATCACCTGCTGCAGATTGCGGTTCAACGACGGCGTCCGCGCCAGCGTCCGCGTCCCGATCTCGATCGCCGGGTTGATCGTCGGCAGCGCCACCGCCAGCTCATGGGTCGCCGGTGCGAGATTGTGCGCCAGCACCGTCAGATCAGACAGGAACGGCTGCTGCACCTTCAAAGACTGGGTCGAGACCTGCTCGGTCGACGGCGACCGGGCGATCGTCTGCTCGAGCGACTTGGGACTGCGGGAGAAACCCTCGAACGTCGTCGCCATATCGGTGAACACTCTGGCGTTAGTCGCCGCGACCGGCGCGACCGTGCTCATGAACCCCTCCAACGAACTGAAGAACCGCGTCAACCCGGTCTGCGGATCAGCCAGGTACTGGGTCACCGGCTTGAGATACGTCAACAGCTTGGGCAGGCTCGCGAACGTGTCATTGAGCGCCGAACCACGCCCCGCCAACGTGTCCCCGAACCCAACCAGGTTGCGATCGATCGCCGGCCGGGTCTTGGCGTCAAACGCCTGGAAGACGTCCTCGAACTGGACCGGCACGCTGGTCTGGGTGATCGGCAGCGTCGCGCCATCGGAGAACATCCGGTGCGAGACACCCTTGTGCAGATCGACGTACTTCAGGCCCAGCAGCGAGCGGGGCCGGATCGACGCCGTCGAGTCCAGCGGGACGTCGCCCTCGGCCTGGTCGAGCTGCAGGGTCAGCTGCGCGCCGATCTGACCGGTCTTCAGCGCGATCGGCTTGAGCTCGGAGACCAGACCGATCCGGAACCCACCCTCGCGCACCTCGTTGCCCGCGACCAGATCAGAGCCCGACGCGATGTCGACCTTCAGCTGCTTGGTGGGTACGAACGGCAGCCCGTTATTGGCGTTGTAGGCCAGGAACACCGCGACCATGATCACGAGCACGGTCATCGCCCCGACCAGGACGGGGTTGGCGAGCGCGGAAGGCTGGCTGCGTCGGGTCAATTCGCTCATGGAGCCAACAGGTAGTTGAGGAGGGCCTGGGCCGAGCTGCTGCCGGGTGTGGCGCTCGCCGCGCCCGAGCTCGTGCCGGCGCTCGAGGCCACCGACGCGGCACGGGTGGTGCCGGTGCTGGTGATGACCTGTCCGACGGTCTGCTGCGGCGTGCTCGCCGGGGCCGGGGCCGAGGCGCTGCTCGTGCCGGCCGGCGTGCTCGTCGCGGCCGGAGTGCTGCCCGCGCGGGCGCGGCTCGCTGCCGGGGCGCTGACACGGGTCGAGCTTGGGGAGGCGATCCGGTTGGCCGGAGTGATCTGGGAGACGCTGAGCTTGGAGGCGCTGGTGGCCGGCCCCGGCTGGCCGGGAGGCGCGCCGCCGGGGTCGGGAACGGGCGCGTTGGGGGCGCTGGGATCGGTCGTGTTGACGCCGGGCTGGTTGGGACCCAGCCACGCGTAGCACTTGCGATAAGAGGGGCCGTTCTGCTTGAGGTTCATCGCGACCGTTGCCGGGCTGGCGTACGGCGAGCACTGCTTGTCGAAGAACGCGTCGACCGTGAGCAGATGCCCGAACGGGCCGAAGGTGTTGATCGCCAGGGCTTGGTTGAACACGTAGCCGAGCAGCGCCTGGATGCCCGAGAAGCCCGTGCCGCCCGGGCTGCGCGGATCGCGTTCGACGGCGTTGCTCTGGGTGTCGAGCGAGTGCAGCACGATGTTCAGGTTGTTGGCCAGCTCGGGGGTCGGCTGGGCGAAGCGGTTGAGGTCGGTGATCGTCGGCGCGGCCGCGATCACCGCCGTGCGGCCGGTCACCGACGCCTTGCCCAGCGAGCGCAGCGCCGGCCCGGAGGACCGGGAGAAGCCCGGCAGGTCGGTGAAGAAGCGATTCAGCGTGCCCGCCGCCGTGTTGAGGTTCTGCAGGACCGGCGTGTTGGCGGTCGCGGTCGTCGAGAGCTTGGCCATTGCCGGGCGCAGCTGCTCCAGCAGCGCGGGCAGGCGGGCAAAGGTGTCGCGCAGGTTTCCGTTCTGGGTCGCCGTAGCGGTCGCGGTCCGGTTGGCCTCGACGATGAAACGCTGCACCTGGTGAGAGTTGTTGGCCAGCGCAGTGAGCACCGTATTGGAGTCGCGGGTCAGGCTCTGCAGCGTGCCCGAGTCGTTGGCGAGCACGTTGAGCAGCCGGTCGGTCTGGTCCAGCGCCGGAACCGCGCGTCGCAGTGCCGACTGAAGGTCGCCCGAGCGGGCGGCCGCGGCGGCGCCGAACTCATTGATGATCAGCGAGAAGCGCTGGCGATAGGGCAGGCGCATCACGTTCTGGACGAGATCGGCGGGAATCGTTGACCGCGTGTGGGTGACCGGGATCGTGGAGCCCGCCTTCATCACCGGACCCGAGGTGCCGGGATTGCAGTCGATGAAGTACTCCCCGATCAGCGACTGCGGCCGGGACTCGCAGGTGGCGTCGGAGTGAAACTGGCCAAAGCCGCCCTTGGTCACCGAGACAGTGACCACGGCGCGCAGCGACTTCTGGTTGAGATCGATCGCGTCGATCGTGCCCGCAGGAACGCCCGCGACCTTGAACTGGGCGCCGGTGACCAGCCCGAACGCGTTGTCGAGCGTGATCTTGTAGGTGCCGTTGGCGCTGCCGTTGGAGGCGCCGCCGGCGACGAAGATGAAGGCGCCGGCGGCGAGCAGGATCACGGCGGAGAGAGCGATCCGCTTCATTTGCCCGTTGGCACCTGACTCGGGGTACACGGGTAACCCGTTTCGGGGAAGAAGACCGCGCCGCGCTCCACCGAGCCCGGGCAGCGGTCGCCCTGGCCGGAGATGAGCAGGCCCGTCTGGCCGTTGCCGCCGAGGGCGAGCACGCGGCGCAGCGCGAAGTCGGCCGGGGTGCCCAGCAGCCCGCCGTTGTCGAAGAGGTTCAGCGCGCCGTTGGAGATCGAACCGAGGCCGACGGTGGGCGCGACGCGGCTGGCGTTCCCGTTGGCGTCGTTCTGTCCCGGGTGGGTGAAGCCCTCAAACCAGCCGGTCAGGTCGACCGCGTAGGGACGGGCGGTGGCCAGCTGGGGAGTGGACTGGTCCAGCGCGGTGACCGACTGCGGGAACGCCCCCGGACGCTGCTTGCCGTTGACCGTGGTGCTGCGCACGGAGGCGGCGGCGAGCGGCACGCCGAGCCTGGTCAGCTCGATCAGATCGTTGCCGGCGCCGGGGCGATGGATGATGTTCGACAGGTCGCGCACGGTCGGAACCGAATCCTGCGCGAGCGGGCGCAGCTGCACGAGCAGCTTCTGCAGCTTGGGCGCGACCGGCTTTGAGACGTTGACCAGCGGCGTGATGTCGTTCAGCGCCGTGCGCAGGTTGACGAACGTCGTGTTGGCCATGCGCATGAAGTTCGGCAGCTGGCGCAGCGCCGAGCCCAGTGCGACCCGCCGCGAGGCGAGCGCCTGCGTCGTCGTCGCGAGGTGCGCCACCAGACCCGAGAGGTCGCTCGAGCGCTGGGCGAGGTCAGACACGAGGTTGCCGGTCTTGACCACGAAGTTGGTGAACTGCCCGGTGTTGCGGTCGATCTCGTTGAACAGCGTGCTGCTCGACGCGATCGCCGGGTTGAGGTAGGCCAGCGCGGCCTGCGCCTTGGCGGCGCCGGCTCCCCTCAGCTGCTTGGCGGAACCCAGGAACACGTTCTGCAGTCCGCGGCGGGTCGGTCCGTTCAGCGTGTTGAAGATCTGGTCGAGGTCGACCTCGCTCGTCGTGCTGTTGGCGGGGATCATCCCGTTGTCGGGGATGTTCGAATTGCTCGCCGGCCCGAGGGTCAGGTTCACGTAGCGGCTGGCGACCCCCGACAGCGACGCCTCGCGGATCGTCGCCTGCGTGCCCTGGGGCAGGTGCTGATAGGCGCCGTTGCCGATCGACAGCGTCAGCTCCGCGAGGCCGTCGCGGGTGATCGCGATGTGCGAGACCGTCCCGATCTGGTTGCCGGCCACCTCGACGAGGTCACCCTGCACGATCTGGCTCGCGTTCTGGAAGTCCGCGCGCACGGTGTAGCTGCTCCCGCCCGAGAGCAGAATCACCGCCACCGCGACGATCGCGACCGTGACCGCCGCGATTGCGGCGATCCGGACGATCACACTTGAGGTACGCACCGACCCGTCCCGCGCAAAAGATCTCCTCCCGCGCTCGAGGTCGTCTTGACCCGGCGCGAATCAAGCCGCGAAGCTAGCAACCTCGCTGATCCACTGTCAATTGACAACCGTTTGGACGATCGCCGTGCGGAGGGCCGATCGGGGGCCTTGGCGCGCCCGGTCAGAGCCGCTAGCGTCTGCGCCCAGAGCCCGGGTGGTGGAATTTGGTCAGACACGGTCGCCTTAAGAGCGACTGCCCTTCGTGGCGTGAGGGTTCGAGTCCCTCCCCGGGTATCACCGAGCGGCGCCGCTGAGCGCGCGCGGGCGGGCGCTGGAGGCCAAGTCATCGTCCTCATGGGGGACCCATCGTGACCCAATCGCGCAACTTTTGCGCTGCTACCGTGTCGACCGGTTGGAGAAGGGAATTCGGCCACGCTCCGGATGGAAGTCTCCGCACTGAAATATTCCGGCGGGATCGGATTGCACGGGCGCCCCGCGTTGCTCCGTCTGCAGTCTGACGAGCGGCTGATCGCGTTCCTGCGTAAGGGCAACACCGCCGCCTTCGAAGTTCTCTTCTCCCGCTACGAGGCGCGGCTGATGGCGTTCTGCCGTCACCTGCTCGGGTCCCGCGAGGATGCCGAGGACGTGCTGCAGGAGGTGATGGCCGCGGCGTTCAACGCGATCGTCGCCGACGAGCGGGCGATCAACGTGCGCCCGTGGCTGTATCGGATTGCTCGCAACCGCAGCCTCAACCATCTGCGCCGCGCCCGCGCGATCGCCTCCGACACGATGGACGCCCACTTCTCCGATCACGGTGCGAGCACCGCGGACAAGGTCCATGACCGCGAGGAGTTCCGCCTGCTCGTGGGCGACATCCACGAGCTGCCCGAGACCCAGAAGACCGCGCTCGTCCTGCGTGAGATGGATGCGCTCTCCTACGAGCAGATCGCCGAGGCGATGGAGGCCACCGTGCCGAGCGTCAAGTCGCTGCTCGTGCGGGCGCGCGTGTCGCTCGCCGAGGCCGCCGAGGCACGGCTGCTCTCCTGTGACGAGGTTCGCATCGAGCTCGGCGAGATGGCCGAGGGTCTGCGCCGGCGCCCGACCCCGCTCGTGCGCCGCCACCTGCGCAGCTGCGACCGCTGCACCATCTTCCGCCGCCAGCTGCGCCACACCAACAAGGCGCTCGCCGCGCTCATGCCAATCGGTCCACTCGTGGTGCTCAAGAACCTGGCCATCTTTCACCTCGGCCACTCCGCGGGCTCGGGAGCCACTGCCGCCTCGCACACCGCCGCCGCCGGAGCCGCCGGCGCGTCCGGCGCCGGGGCGGCCGGGGCCGCGGGCGCGGGGGGCAGCGCGCTGGCCGGCTCGGGCGTGGCCGCCTCGGGCGGTTTTCTCTCCGCGGGTCTCGGCGCGCTGGCCGGCAAGGCCGCCGCCGGATTCGCCGCCGCCGCGATCGTCAGCGCCGGAGCGGTCGAGGCCGGCGGCACGAACGCCCACCCCCATCAGCACCCGACGACGATCGCCGCCGTGACCCCAGCCGCGCCCGCCGCTCAGGCCACGGTGACGCCGATCGCCTCGGCCCCCGAGCGGCGCTCGACCGAGGCGGTGCGCGTCCGTCCCCGCGTGCCGCTCGCGGCTGGCCCCGCGAAGGCCAAGACCGAGGCCCGGACGAAAACCAAGGCCGGGGCCACCGCGAACACCGGTAAGCCCGCACAGGCCAAGGGCGCCCCCAAGCCGACGGCAACCGTCGACACTCCGGCTCGCGCCAAGGTCGCGCCGGCCGGCCGCAGCCAGACGACAACGGATCCGACCGTCCTCAAGCCGGCCGCCGGCAGCAGCGCGCCGGCGCCCACGCCGGCGTCCGCCCCCCCGTCTGCGCCGAGCTCCTCGCCGGCCCAGCCCGCGTCGCCAGCGCCGAGCACGAGCCCGACGACGACCTCCCCCGCGCCCACGACGTCGACCTCGACGTCGACCACTAGCACGACGCCGGCGCCGACGAACACCACCACGACGCCCTCGCCGACGACTACCACCGGCACGACGCCGGCCCCGGCGGCCACGAGCTCCACGACGACGCCGGCCCCGACATCATCCTCGAGCCGCGCCGACGGCCCCGCGCGGCCGCTGTCGATCAGCATCGGTGGCCCGAGCTCCTGAGCCGCCCCGAGCTGATGATCGAGTTCGCGGACTTCCAGGCCGTCGACATGCGCGTCGGCCGGGTCATCGCCGTCGAGGAATTCCCCGAGGCCCGCAAGCCGGCGCTGAAGCTGACGATCGAGTTCGGGCCCGAGATCGGCGTCAGGCGCTCCTCCGCGCAGATCACCCACTACGAGCGCGCCGAGCTGCAGGACACCCTCGTCGTCGCCGTGGTCAACTTCCCGCCTCGGCAGATCGGCCCGTTCATGTCCGAGGTGCTCGTGCTCGGCGCACTGGATGACGAGCGCGGGATCGTGCTGCTGCGTCCCGACCGCGGTGCCGCGCCGGGCTCGAAGATCGGCTAGTGGCCGATCCGGGCCGAGCCGGCAGCTGCGGATCGATCGGCCGACCCAATCTCATCGGCCGTCCCCGCCGCGGCGTAGACCCGCATCAGCCCCTCGTGGTAGGCGTCCTCTCCGAACCGCGTACGCGCCCGCTCCAGGGCCTGCGCGCCGCGCCGGGCTCTGAGACCCGGTTCTGACCACAGCGCGCTCAGACGGGCTGTCCACGCCGCGCGATCGTGGGGCGAGAGCACGCTGTCGGGCCGCGCGAGCTCCGGCAGGCCGCCGTAGCTGGTGGCGAGCACCGGAACGCCGTCGGCGAACGCGTCCAGGGCCGCGTAGGGAAACGAATCCTCTGACCGTGACGGGACGAGCACCGCGCCGGCGCCCCGCCGCAGAGCGCCCAGCGCAACCGGATCGACGTGACCGGCGAACGTGACCTCGGCGCCCCCGACTCCGGCCGCCAGCTGCTGCAGCCGGACCCGGTCTGGCCCGTCTCCGGCCACCACGAGTGGCACGCCCGCTCCCCGCGCGGCCACGATCGCGGTGTCAAAGCCCTTCTCGGGCACCAGCCGCCCGCTGACCAGCGCGTAACGCCCCTCCCCCGCCCGGGACCGGTCCGCGAGCGCTGCGGTGCGCACGAAGTTGTGCAGGGTGTGCATCCGCTGCGCGGGCAGGCCGAGCTCGGCCAGCCGCGACGCCGACGCCTGGCTGACGCAGACGAACGCATCGGACTCGCTGAACAGGCGCGGCTGCTGGATGGCGAGACCGGCGGCGTACACGGCGGCCTCTGAAAGCGAGCCGCGGCAGCGCAGCCGCAGTCCGGGCCGGGTGTCACGTCCGCGGCAGCGAAAGCATGGCGCCCCGTCGCGGTAGGCCACGCCGATGGCGCAGAACAGGCGGAAGTTGTGCAGATGCAGCACGGTCCGAGCCCCCGCCGCCCGCGCGGCCGCCAGCGCGCGCCAGCCGAACAGCGGATGGATGTTGTGGACGTGCACGACATCAGCGCGCAGGCGCCGCACGGCCGCCTCGACCTGACCGGGATCCACGCCGCCGGTGAGCAGCGCCCGGGCCGCCCGGGGCGCGCCCGCGTCCTCGCTCGCGCGCTCGATCAGCTCGACGTCGTGGCCGCGGTCGCGCAGCAGCGCCGCGAGGTCGCCGACCGCGCGTTCCTCTCCCCCGGGCTGCCGGTAACGGTTGTGGAGCATCACGACGCGCATTGCGCACGCCATCATCCCGGACGTGAGGATCGCGCTGCTGACCAATCACCTCGCCCCCTACCGGATGGCGCTCTACACCCGCCTCGCCGCCGAGCACGATCTCGAGATCCTCTGCTACGGCGGCGGTGAGCGCTACACCGCCGCCGGAACCGGTGACGACGCCGGCGCCCTGACCGCGGCGCCGTTTCCCGCGCGAGCGCTCGACGGCTGGCGCGGTGCGTTGGCCGCGGGACGCGATCACGACCTGGTGATCGCCGGCTACGCCGGCGGCCCGGTCCTCCCCGCCGCCTACCTCGGCGCGCGGCTGCGCCACCGGCGTTTCGTGCTCTGGGCGTCGGTGTGGGCCCAGCCGCGATCGCTGACCAACGACCTCGCGGTTCCCGTCACCCGTCACATCTACCGCCATGCCGACGCGGTGATCGCCTACGGCGAGCACGTGCGGCGCCACGTCGCAGCGATCCGAGGGCCTGACGACGACATCGTGATCGCGCCGCAATCGGTCGAACCCGAGCTGTTCGCACGTACCGTCGGCGGCGACGAGATCGCCGCGTTTCGTGCTCGTCACGGACTCGGTGACGGTCCGCTCGTGCTGTTCGCCGGACGCCTCACGGAGGCCAAGGGCGTGGCGGTGCTCGCGCGGGCCTGGCCCCGGGTCGCGGGCGCGGCAACGCTGGTCGTGGCCGGTGACGGACCGCTGCGGGCCGCGCTTGACCCGTTGCTCGGGGTCCGCGTCCTCGGCACGCTGGCCCGAGAGGAGCTCGTCGTCGCCGATGCCGCCACGGCGATGGTGCTCGTGCCGAGCATCCCCACCCCGCGGTGGCTCGAGCCGTGGGGCCTGGTCGTCAACGAGGCGATGCACCAGGGCACTGCGGTGATCGCCACCACGGCGGTCGGAGCCGCCGCCGGCGGCCTGGTCTCAGACGGCGAGACCGGGCTGGTCATCGCCCCCGGGGATCCGACCGGGCTGGCCGCGGCCATCGATCGGCTGCTGGCCGATCCTGGGCTGCGCGAGCGGCTCGGCGCCGCCGGGCGCATCGCGGTCAGCGCCTACACCTATGAGGCGATGGCGGCGGCGTTCGCGCGAGCGCTCGCGCTCGCCCGCGCGCGCTGAAGGCCGGGTCAGCGGAGGTCGGCCCCTGGGGTCAGCGGCCCGACGGCCCCTCACTGGCCGACGGAGAAGAGCGCCTCGAGATCGTGCTTTGAGTAGACCTCGAAGGCGACCATCGTCTGCGTGCGCCGTACTCCGGACAGCTGGGAGAGCTTGCCCGTCACCACCTGCGCGAGCTGATCCTGATCGCGCAGGCGCACGAGGGCGACGAAGTCCCACTCGCCGGTCACCGAGTAGGCCTCGGCGACGCCCTCGATATCGGCCAGCTCGTCTCCGAGCCGTGACAGGGCCGTGCTCTCGGCCTGGATGAGGACGATCGCGTGGGTCATGCCGTGTGCGCCTCCCCCGGGGCGAGCACCACGACCGTCGAGCCCGTCGAGGTCTCGACGTCGGCCTTGAACGCCTGAGCGTCGGTCTCGATCGGCGGGAACGTGTCGTAGTGGCACGGGATGACGGTCTTGGCGCCGACCAGCTCGGCCGCGTCGACGGCGTCGTGGCGGTCCATCGTGTAGTGGCCGCCGATGCACATCAGCGCCACATCGATCGGGTGATGCTTGCCGACCAGGGCCAGATCGGAGAACAGGCACGTGTCGCCGAGGTGGTAGATCATCTGGCCGCCAAAGCTGATCAGCAGGCCGGCCGGGGGGCTGACGGTGCCCTTGGGGGTGGTCGAGGTGTGCAGCGCCGGCACGAGCTTGACCCAGCCCCAGTCAAAGCTCGCCGTGCCGCCGAGATTGCAGTCGACGGCTTCGATCCCCTCGCCGCTGATCTCGCCGGCGATCTCGGTGATCGCGACGACCGTGGCGCCGGTGCGCTTGGCGATCTCGATCGTGTCCCCGAAGTGGTCCTGATGGCCGTGGGTGAGCAGGATCGTGGTCGCGTCGACCTCGGCGGCGGTGGCTGCCGCCTTGGGATTGCCGGTCAGAAACGGATCGATCAGCACGGTGCTGTCGCCGTTTGATAGCGCGAAGCACGACTGGCCGAGAAAACGGATTTCCATGGGTACCTAGTCCTCCTGGAGAGATTCGTGGTCACGGTCGGGGAGTGCCCGGGAGAGCTCGAAGCCAACCGCCACGCCCACGAGCATGCCCAGCCGCGTCTCCTCGGCCAGCAGGGTCCGGATCGCTCGCAGACGGGCCTGCGGATCGGCTTCGCCGGATGCCTCGCGGGCGGCCGCGTCGTGTGCTGAGTCAAACCAGCCGCCGTCGGCCATCGCCGCCGCCAGCACGCGCTGAAGCTGCGGCGCGGCCCGCATCACCAGCTCCTCGGCCCCGTTGATGGCGCCGGGCTCGGTGATCGTCGCGATCGCGGCGTCGAGCTCCTCGTCGGTGTAGGCACGCGCGGACACTCGTTCCGGGATCATAGGCAGGTGGCGATCGCGCTCACCTCCCTCTCCCACGGCGCCGGCTGCGGCTGCAAACTGGCCGCCACCACGCTGGCCCCGCTGCTGCACGGCCTGCCCGGGCTGGCCGATCCCAACGTGCTCGTCGGCTTTGACACCTCCGATGACGCGGGCGTCTACCGGGTGCGTGACGACCTCGCGATCGTCACCACCGCGGACTTCTTCACGCCGATCGTCGACGACCCGTACGACTTCGGTCGGATCGCCGCCACCAACGCGCTGTCGGACATCTACGCGATGGGCGCCACGCCGATCTGCGCGCTCAACCTCGTCGCGTTCTCGATCGACGAGATCGGCGGCGACATCCTGGCCGAGATCCTCCGCGGTGGGGCCGCCGCCGCGATCGAGGCGGGGATCGCGATCGTCGGCGGCCACTCGATCGACGACGCCGAGCCGAAATACGGGATGGCGGTCACCGGGACCGTCCATCCTGATCAGCTGCTGACCAACCGCGGCGGCCGGGCCGGCGATGCGCTCGTGCTGACCAAGCCGCTCGGAGCGGGCGCCGTCTCGACCGCGGTCAAGCGCGGCCTGCCGGCGCCGCTGGCGGCCGCGATCGCGGTCATGACCACGCTCAACCGGGACGGCTCGCAAGCCGCACGGCGCGCCGGCGCGCACGGGATGACCGACGTCACCGGCTTTGGCCTGCTCGGCCATCTGCACGAGCTGGCGCAAGCCAGCGGCGTGGCCGCCGAGCTGCAGGCCGCCGCGGTTCCCGCCATTGATGGGGTGCTCGAGCTGCTCGCTGACCCGGAGCAGACCGCGGTCGCCGGCGGCACCCGCCGCAACCGGGCCCACGCCGAGACGTTCACCCGCTTCGATGACGGTGTGCCGGAGGCCCGCCGCTGGCTGGCCTGCGACGCGATGACCTCGGGCGGGCTGCTGGT
>JAABUZ0100002580.1_pt1 | contig 29673 bp, 24 predicted proteins | sample 5562091 | NCBI WGS metagenome assembly JAABUZ01 (sample SAMN12813069, study PRJNA571459) | rock metagenome | isolation source: Antarctica rocks | place: Antarctica: Victoria Land, Linnaeus Terrace sud | collected 2015-12-21
CTCGAGCTATGAGACCCCCGGCTGCCCTAGGCTTGACAACGCACCAACGGTCCACCACCCGGTGACCGCCGCCAACAAGAAGCCGGCAGGAAACCCGAGACGGTTCATTGCGGTGCCGGTGCCGGTCGGTGAGGGGCCGCTCGTGCTGGCGACGAGGTGGTCGTCGGTGTAGGCGGTGGTCATCTGCTTGCTGGTCTGCCCTGGCTGGACGCCACCGGCGGTCGGCATCGTGCGCACGACCGGCTGGCCGTCGGGGTCATAGCCGGTGCGGGTGATGCACACCCCGACCGTGCCGGGGTAGCCGGGCACCGCGGGCATCGAGGCGGGCACGGTGACCGCGGCCGGGCTGGCACCGGTGGGGCAGTCGGTGGTCGGGGTGCCGGTGGGGTCGGTGTAGGCGGGGTCCGCCGTGTCATACCGTGGCGCATAGGAGGCGGCCGGCCGGCCGTCGGGGTCGACGTCGGTGCGCGAGAGGAACCGGGGGTCCGGGCTGGTCACGCTGGCCGTGAACGCCCGCGGGCTGTACGTGGCGACGGTGTGGCCGTCCGCGTCGTACACCGCCCGGGTGCGGATGTTGCTCCCACCGTCGGTGCTGGCGGTCCCGGCGCTGGCGGCGATCAGGTTGTCGGCGCCGGTGACGGTGTCGAGGAGCCGGTTGTCGGCGTCGTAGCCGTAGGCGGTGGTCCGGTAGCCGGGCTCCCCCGCGGGTGTCATCGACGTGGCGGTAGTTGTAGCGACGGCGTCGGGGGTCTGGACGCTGGTGCGGTTCCCGACGGGGTCGTAGCCGAGCAGCGTGGTGAACGCAAGGCCCGGGCTGCGGGGCTTGGTCAGGCTGGTCGGCCGGTCGAGCAGGTCGTAGCCGGTGGTGGTGGTGTTGGCGTCCGGGTCGGTGCTGGCGACCGGGTTCCCGTCCGCGTCATAGCTCGTGCTGGAGGTCAGCACGGTGCCTGCGTCGCGGTGCCGGGTGACGGTGGTGGGTGTGCCGGCCGGGTTGTAGGTGGTGTGGGTGGCGTACACGCTGCCCGCGGTACAGCTGCCGCTGCCCTCGGTGAACTCCCGCGGGCTGCACACGTCGAGCTTGTGGCCGTCCGCGTCATAGGTCATGGCGGTCTGGGTGCTGGCGATGGTGTTGTTGTTGCGGGGCGTGGTGCTGCCGGTCATCCGCCCGACCGCGTCATAGCTCATCCGCGTCGTGGTACCGGCGGCGTCGCTGACCGCGATCTTCTGGTCCAGGCCGTCGTAGGCGACGCTGCTCGAGCACAGCGTCAGCCCGGCGGCGAACCCGGTGTCGGCGGGGGTGCTCGGCCGGCAGTTCGCCGGCGCAGTGGTCGCGTCGTAGGGGCCGCGGGACCAGGTCGTGACCGTGGGCCGGTCGACCGGGTCGTAGCTGACGGTGGTGACCTTCCCGTCGGGGTCGGTCGTCATCGTCCGGTTGCCGAACACGTCGTAGACGTAGACCGTCGGTGAGTCCTGGGCCGCGCCGTTGGCCCTCGCCTCCGCGGGGGTGAGCATGCTCAGGAGCAGGTCACCCGCGTCGTAGGTCATCGTCGTGTCATAGGTCGTCGGCGAGCTCGACGCGGTCGCGAGCTGCACACCCCGGGGGCTGGTCATCCGCATCGGGTTGCCGTTGGCGTCATGCGCGGTGTGGGTGCGGTTCCCGAGCTGGTCGCGGGTGGACCACGTCCAGCGCCACGGGTGCTGCAGGGCTGCCTGTTCCTGATCCGCGGTCAGGTCGCGGCCGGGGCCGGGGTCGGCGTGCAGGGTCTCGGTGTAGGCAGGGCTCGACGGTGCGGCCAGCGTGCCCGGGAAGTCGGCCTGGGTGTGGCCGGCGGTGGCGTTGCGGTCCCACGTACGCGCGACGTTGCCGGCGGCGTCGTAGCCGAATGCCACGAAGTGCCCGGCCTGGTCGGTCACCGAGGCCAGCCACCCCCCGGCCTGCGTGGTACCGGACAGGTCGATCGCGGTGTCACCGAAGTAGGCGTAGGTCATCGCCGGCGGGGTCTGCCCGGCGGGGGTCTCCGCGTTCGCCTTCGGGGTGACCATCGAGGTCCGCTGCCCGAACGTGTCGTAGGTATAGGAGGTCAGCGCGCGGCCGCCCGCGGGGTTCGGTGCGTCGACCTGGCAGGTCAGCCCCGTGTTGCCGTTCCCGCATCGCGGTGCTGTGCTGCCGGCGGCCGCCGTCGGGTTGGCGTCCAGGGTGTAGGCGGTCTCGTAGTCCGGGTAGTTGCTTGCCTGGTTGCCGCGGGGGGTGAGCATCGCGGTTGCGTCGCTGAGCACGTAGAGGTTGTCCGGGCGGTTCGGGTCACTGGTGACCTGGCCGTTGCCGGTGATGGTGTCGTGGTAGCTGTCCAGAATCGCGACAGGTGTGGTGGTGCCTGCCGGCGGGAGGGTGAGCTGCTCCTGCTGGTAGCCCATCGTGGTCACCAGCGGTGCGCTGCCGCTGCCGAGCGACCGGGAGATCACCAGCGGCTGGCCCTGCAGGTTGTACGTCGCGGTCGTGGTCTGCGACGGCGGCGCGGACGGGTCGGTGCCAATCTGGCTGCGGGTCACCGAGCACAGGTCGTTGTCCACCACGGCGGTCGGCTGGGTGCACGGTTGAGAGGACGTGTCCCAGTTGTAATTCGTGGTCCGGTACTGGTTAGAACCCCCGTTCTCATGGAACTCGGTGACCCGTCCACTCGCGTCGTAGATGTAGTACCGCGTCTGGGAGCCGTCATAGAAGACGTTCCCCAGGCCGTCCGGCGTGCCGGTGCTGATATAGGTCTCAACGTTCTTCGTGAACCCGTACGTGGTGAGGAGGCCACGACGGTCGGCCACGGAACCGATGGAGTTGCCGGTGCCAGTGCTGGTCGTGGACGTCAGCGCGGTGTAGGTGAAGTTGGTCTTTCTGTTCCGAGCATCGGTAACCGTGCAGAGCTGCCCTGGGCTGCCACCGCAGCTCGATGTTCCCGTGGTGTCGGTGGTGGAGCCCTGGTAGGCGTAGGTCTCGTAGCTGCTGTCAGGGTTGAGCACGGCGATGAGCCGTTGCACGGTGCCGTTGCTCAGGACGTATTCCGTGCTCCGCCCGGCCGGGTCGGTGACGGTGACACTGCTTCCGGCGAGGGCGCCCAGCGCTATGCCTCCAATGAAGATCTGGCCGTACTGCGCGGTGTTGAGGTAGTAGTCGAGGCGGTAGCCGCGGCAGTTGCCTGGCAGGGGGGCCGGTCCGGTGGCACCGGGGGTGAACGGGGTATAGGTGCAGGACCGGGGCTCGTACACGAAATCCAGGCGCCCGAGGGCCCGTCCGGGGGTGGGGGCGGCGTCGTAGACGTAGCGCATCACGACGCCGGCGTGGTCGGTCATAGACAGCAGCTCACCGGTGCTGGCGTAGACGGTGGTGACCCGGTCCGGGCGTACGGCCACATACCCGGCGACCACGGCGCCGGCGGTGGCGGCCGGGTTGGCGGGGCAGACGGTGTTGTCGGTACCGGGTAGTGCCAGTGCCCGGTACACCCCTAGGTGGACGCCGGGCGGGGCGGTGTAGGACCGGTCGACGCACAGCAGCGCGTTCTGCTGCAGCTGGGCGAGCTGACTGGCGATGTTGCAGTACAGCGACGGCACGACACCGCAGCGCCTGAGCGCGTCCAGCGCCGGGCTGAACGCGGTGATGCTGGTGGTCGTGGTCTTGGGGGTGAAGGTGTGGTGGGTGCCGTCGCGGTCGATCAGCGTGACCGCCCCGGGCGAGAGGTCACTGGGGTTGGGGATGTTCAGCGCGCCGCCGAGGACCCCGGTGCCGGTGGTGTCGCCGAGCTCCTCGCCGAGGTTGAGGCGCCAGCCGGCGCCGATGCTGCCCGGTGAGGTCGCCAGGGTGCTCGCGTCGAGGCTGTTGTAGGTGCGGCGCAGAGTGTAGGCGAGCTGGCCGTGGGCCTGAATCTGGGTGCTGTCCTGTGCGGTGAGGACGAGGTTGCCGTTGGCGACGTTGACGCTGGCGGTCTGCCCGCTTCCGGCGTCGGTGTTCTCATAGGTCTGCCAGGCCTCCTTGCCCAGCACCGCACCGGAGGTCGGCAGGCTCGGGGTGCCCACCGGCGGCAGCGTTGGTGGTGTTCCCCCAACGGGCAGGGGCAAGCTGATCTTCGTCGTGAGGGTCGTAACAGGGTTGACCGGGGGGCCGGTGGACGCGGGCCGGGCCTGCGGGTTCGCGATGGGCAGCGGGGTGCCGGGCTGGCCCTGGTAGCCGCTGGTGGTCACGGTGGGGCTGAACCGGTAGGCGCTGTAGCTACCGGATGAGTCCGCCAGCACCCCGAAGAGGTAGCCGTAGCCGGGTACCAGCCCGGTCACCGTCGCTGAGGTCGCGGTGGCGGGGGCGGCCTGCTCACCGATGTAGGTCCCGTCGGCCTGGTAGGTCTGGATCCACCAGGTGTCCGCCGTCAGGCCGCCCCCGGCCACGCCCGGCACCCAGGCAACGGCGACCTTGCCGTCACCAGATGCCGCGGCGGTAGCCGCGGTGGCGGCCGCGGGCGCGAGTGCGGTCGCCGCGCCGACCGCGTAGGGGCTGCTCGCACCGGCGGTCGGCAGGGTCGCCGGCAGCGGCCCGTTCACCCCCGTCACGCTGAACGACGGGGCCCCCGCCGAACCCGACCCGCCGCCGGTCGACGTGGCCGCGCGGGCCGCGGTCGCCACGCTCGCGTTGAGCAGGAAACCGGCTGCCACCGAGGTGACGCCCAGCAGGGTGACGGCACGACGACGTGCACGTAGGAAGATCATCAAAAGCCCCCGAGAGAAACTAACACGGCCCTCAGTAACCGTGACCGCATCGTCGCTCACTCGGCACAGGTTCGTGCGGATGCCAGAGATCGCCGCGGCATAGCCGAGGCATGTCCGCGGGTGGACCGCATGCTGTGAGACATCAGGAAGGCGCACGGGTGGACGTCAGGGACATCAAGGGTGAACGGACCCGCACGGCGGTCCTCGCTGCGGCCAGCGAAGTGTTCGGGCGCAGCGGCTACCGGGCCTCGACCCTGGACCACATCGCCGACGCCGCGGGGATCCGCCGGTCCCTGCTGCTGTATCACTTCGCGTCCAAGGCGACCGTCCTCGATGATCTCCTCGCCGGCTACACCACCGCGATCACCGCCGTGGCCAACCGACTCCTCGACGCCACACCCCACGACCGCGCGGCCGCCGCCACCGAGGCTGGCCGGTGTCGTGGACGCCCTGCTCGCCCACCCCCGAGGTCAGCAGCTGGGTCACCATCGACGAAGGCACCCGCACGATGGCCCCGGCGCCCGACTCTTCGCCGCCCAGGGCAACCGGCTGCGCCTGCTGCTGGCCGCAACCATCGGTGGTCCCGACGCCGAGCTGCTCGCCACCGCGGCCGTAGGTGCGGTCACCAGGCCCTTCGCCCACCTACCCCACGCGCAGCTATACGACCGACGAGACCAGCTTGCTGCAGCAGCCGCACGCGTAATGAACTTCCTTTAGGGGCCGTCCGAGCCGCGATTTGCGGCCGCGTCGGCACGGCCCCTCTCCGGGGAAAATCCGCGACGCGCTGTTAGAGCTTCAAGCCGCCCCGCTATATGTCACGGCATGATCGTCACATGGCAGGAGGAACCGAGACCGGGCCTCGGCGGGTCCTCCGTCGAGCCCGATGCTCACGTTCGGAGGGCGCCCCTGGCACATGTCGGTTCCGATGTGACCGCTGCCCAGCCCTGCGCGCCGGTCGTGTCGCGCATGTCGGGCAACGCCCTGCGAGCTGGTCTCCTCCCCCATGGTGCGACGCGACGACTGGCCCGGCCGGTCACCCGCTCGGGCGTCGGTCGTCTTCGGGACGCGGCGCTGCCAGTTCCAGTTCCAGTGCCACGGCCATGACCGCGGAGCGTGAATAGGCGCCCAGCTCGGCGCGGATCCCGTCCAGCCAGGCCACTTCCTCCACCGTCAATCGCAGCTGCACCTGCCGACCACCGGGACCGCGCAGCGACTGCTGACGCACCGGCGGAGGCACGAAGCGGCTCGAGCTGCTGCGCGCCCGCACCGCCGCTGCCGCCTCGCGTTCTTGCTGCAGCCGCAGGTCGATCTCGTCGACCCGGGCAGATAGCGCTTCCAGGGCAAGCTGGGCGTAGGTGACGTTCCTCCCCCGCCGTGCCTGCTCTCTCTCCAGCAGTGCCTTGAGGTCGTCAGGTACGTACACGGCGACCGACACTCGTGAACCCGGCGCTGGTTCGGGGGCAGCCTCGCGGCTCGCCCCGTCCGGGCGGCGCCTGTCGGGCGAGGTGCCGCTGCGTCTGCCGGCCGGTCTGGGGCCCGGCGCCGAGGCGGCAGGCGACTGCCCAGGCGAAGGCTCAGCCGCGGGGTCGCCGGCCGCTGTCGGAATGGCTTGTTTGCGTTCCGCGCCGGCCTGGTCAGGACTCGCGGGGGGAGCTAACGGAACTGGGGGCGCGGGCGGGGGTGGGAGCAGTTCATCGAGATCCTTCAGCCGCTCGGGGTCGAAGGCCCCGCGACGCCGCACGGCCGTCACTGCCCCTCCCCCTCCGTCGTGCGTCTCTCGGCCGTGGCGACCCGCTGCAGGAGCTCACGGGTGAGCTCCTGGTAGTCCCCGGCGAGGCCGGAGGGGTCCCGCGACCAGAGCCGCTCCCCCGCTGGTGTGCTACCGCTGTGCAGGCTCGCGAGTCGACCTTTCGTGCCATCCTCTGCGGCCGCAACAAGCTCGCTGGGGGTGATGTGGCGGTTCCGTAGGTCTACTGCTGCAGCCTTGTCCGAGCGCACCAATGCCTCGAAGGCGGTGGCCCCCGAGCCCTCCAATAGCGCGTCGACTTGGTCGAGTACCTCCGCGTTGCGGGCGGTAGCCCGTGGGTTCGCATCGAACAGGATCACGCCCAGCAGCTCCACCGCGGCCCCCCGCGCTCTGGCTCGCAGGTACCGGTCGGCCAGCAGCTCAGCGCCCGCCAAGCTGGCATCGTCGTCTTTGGTGGGCACCACTAGGTAGCGCACGCAGTTCAGCAGGGCGTCCAATAGCGGAGCATCGCCCGGACCAGAGTCCACGAGCACGAGCGAGTAGCGCTCGCGCCCGCACAGGTCCGCCATGGAGGTCGCGAGGTTCGCGCCGAGGTCCTCGCCGGACTCCGACGCGCTCGCTGCGGCCGCGCCGACCATAGCGAGTGCCGACCCACCCGGCACGACGTCCAGACCGGGTCGGACGTCGCGCACAATCTCCAAGGGATACGCGAACTGCATCGCCGCCGCCAGATTGCGTCCGTTGTCACCCGCCACGCCAAGGTCGCTGCGCGTGGCGTTCGCTTGCTGGTCCGCGTCAACCACCAGCACGCGGCGGTCCGGTGAGCAGGTAAGTGCAGCAACCGCAGTGACTATTGATGACTTACCCACTCCCCCCTTCTGGTTTGCCACCAGCACAGTGCGCGACAGACGTGAGTCCGCACCCGTGCCCACAGTTGACACCTCGCCTGAGGTCATGCCTGCTCCCCTACCGCGGCTCGGTAGGCATCAGCACCTGGCACGAGTATGCCGGCCGGTGATGCCCCCATACGCACCTGAATTGGTGTCGAACCCTGGCACAGTCCGACTACAAACGTGACGCACACAGGGATGCGCACGGGCGACAAACTCGGACAGTACATGGCTGCAACTATAGCCGTGGGTGTTGTCGGTTGGCAAGGCGCAAACTGTCAACCGAACGCAGGCGGGTTAGGGACGGGTGTTCAGCGTAGTGCGTACCTGCCACTACCAAGGCACCAACGTGGCAACCCACGTCCTTGTGGTGTGCTTGTGGCACAGGATGCCAACGCTCGGAGACCCCATAGGTGCACGCCCGACAGTGGCGGCACAAACTAAGCCGCGGCGTGGTCGACACGCCGGCATGGACGACCAGTACCCGCCACCGGGCTCGCTCGTTGCAACTGGGGCGCCTAACGACGGACGCCGCTCATCTGCCGGTGCGCCTCAGGGTCCGCGCTGAGGGGCCTCTGCCGGGACACACTCCCGGGACAGCTGCAGCAGGGCCGACCAGGCGGCCCCCCGCTGTACCTCGAAGAACTGCTCCCCCCGACGGCCACGCTCTCGGGGGAGTGCCACCAGCACCCCCCCCTCCACCAACCGGCCCAAAACCGGTCGCACCATAGAGTGGACGATGCCGGCGGTCACGCTGACGTCGGTCAGTCTTGCGAACCCGTGGTTGGCCTCCAGCGCCAGCACGACCTCAGCGACCTTCTCGTTCCCGAACAGCGCCGCAGACCGTCGGCGCGTCTCTTGATCGCCCACGCTCACCGCCTTAGTGTGCTGCATGAAGCGTGCAGCGATTCGCTCCATGCTGAACCGTAGCCGCGCCTTGCAGCTCGAAGGGATCAGAGAATGGCGACACGGGGAGCCCCACGAGGGAAGCGCCAGTCCGTGGCGGGGCCGCGGGCGATCATGGACGGACGGAAGACGATGAAGACCGTCGCCGTACTACCTCCTGAGCTCTACCTGCGCGTCCATGCCGCCGCAGCAGCGCATGGGCGCAGCGTCTCCGGCCAGATCGCCTGGCTCATCGCCACCCACATCCCCGACGAAGACCTTCGGAGCGACTGGACCGGTCAGCTCACTGCCTGATCACCACAAGCGGCAGCCCAACGAGGGGCTTGCCCCACGGCCAGAGACCTGCCTGCCCGGCGTGCGCCGTGAGGCAGGCGTGGTGATCGCCGGAAGGGGAGTGCTCCGCCTGTCGGTCCGTCCCACGAGGGACGCGCCGGACTGCTTCACATCGGCGCATCCCGAAGGCAAATGCAGCCGTCCCGCCACCAGCAGGACGTGGTAGACCCTGAAGCCGCTGACGGCTGCGGCAGACCCGACGACAGCCCTCCGCGGGCCCGGCGACAGCAACAAGCAGGCCGAAGCGATGCCCGCAGCCTTGGTGCGTTCACCGGTATTCCCGGCGACACGCCGAGGTGCGTTCACCGGTATTCGCAACCACGGGGGAGAAGATCACACACATGTCAGGACGAGGCGCACCGAGAGGACAACGGCAAACCGTCGCCGGCCCACGTGCCGTCACCAACGGCCGGACCTCCATACGAACCGTCACCAGCCTCGACCCCGACAGCTACCACAAGGCCCACCTGGCCGCCGAGCAACTCGGTATCAGCGTCTCCGGCTACCTGGCCACGCTCGTCCGCAGGGACGCGGTAGACGCGACCGGTCGACCCGTCTGGGCGCAGCCCGCGCAGGGCGAGGGCGAGGCGCTGCGGCTGGCGATCTGAACCCGAACGGAACGTCAACCGGCGTTCCGGACAGCACGAAGCCCCACACCCCAACGCTTGCCGGCACAGGGTGTAGGGCTTCGTCCTAGCTGACGCTGGAGGAGACGATACGCCCCGCCGACCGCGGGGTGCGGCAGCACGCGGCCGTATGGCCGGCGTGTCGCTTCATCCTGCCCACCCGCCACGGCGCCCGGTCTGGTAGTCCAGCCGCTGGCTGCTACACCCACTGGTTCGCGCGCTCGCCGCACTGTCCTTGCGCGTCCCGTCGTGTGTCCTCCCGCACTGCTGGCTGCCTGGTGCCGCGTCTCGCGGCGTGGAGGGCCGGCGGGTGACCACGACTGTCCCCGGAGGTCCCGGGGCGGCCCCGGTCGGGGGCGTGGTGACCCCGGCGTCGGCCGGGCCGGGGGAGGGGCCAGCTGTTCAGCCGGTCCGGCCGGTCACCGCGGAGCGGGCGTGGGCGTTGTTCGCGCCGGCGATCGCCGGGGCCGGTCAGCGGGTCCGGTTGTCCCGCGACGGTGGTCGTTCCTACCCGCAGCGCTGGGAGCGGGCGCTGCGCCCGGAACGGCCGGACGTGCCGGCCGCGGTGCGCCTGTTCGGGGCGGACGGCCGGGCCCGTTGCCTGGCCCTGGATTTCGACGTGTCCGCTGGCGGCCGCGACCGGGTGCTGACCGACTGCGCCCGGGCTGAGCGGCTGGTCACCGACTGCGGGGGAGTGCCGGTGGTCGATGAGAGTGTCAGCGGCGGCCGGCACCTGTACGTGCTGCTGGCCACCCCCCGGCACCTGGACGAGCTCCGCCCGGTCCTGCAGGCCCTGTCGGCGTTGCTGCCGTCCTTGGACACCGTGCCGATGCTGAATGTGCGCGCCGGCTGTCTGCGGCCGCCCGGGTCCGCGCACCGGGCAGGCGGCAGCCAGCAGCTCGTCACCCCTTGGCCGGTCGCCGTGCAGGCGGTCCGCCGGCCGGCCGCGGACAGCGTCTGGACGGCGCTGCGGGACCGCCTCACCACCCCGGCCGACCAGCGCACCCACACCAGCCATGCTGGCCCGACCGGTCACGCCAGCCAGCCCAGCGCAGGCGGCGGCCGGGCGCCGGCCGGCCGGGACGGGACCACGGGTGCCCCCGGTGGTGTCGGGGGGCTGCGGCTGCCGCCGCCGCAGTTGTCCCGGCTGGCCCGGACCGGCAGCTGGGAGCCCGGCAGCTACGCCACCCCAAGCGAGGCCCGGTTCGCCGTGGTCTGTTCGCTGGTAGCCCGGGGCTGGCCGCTGGCCGAGCTCGCGCTGCGGATGGAGGACGGGACCTGGCCGGGCCTGCGGGAGCTCTACGCCCGCTACCAGGGCGGTTGGCGCACCGCGCTGCTCCGGGACTGGCGCAAGGCCCAGACCCTGCCCGCACGCCCGCTACCCGGCCGGCCCGTACCCGGGTTGACAACCGGGCCGGCACCAGGGCGGTTGCCCCCGAATGCCCCTGCCATCGGGTCGGGGCAGGGGAGTGACCGTAACTGCACCACAAGGGAGACCGCACCACAGCGCGCGGCAGACCCGGTCGACTCTCTGTCACTGGCTGTGACCGGCACGGCCGCCCGTGGTTACGACACGGCCTATGCGGTGGGGGACCCGCTGGAGTACCAGTGGATCCGGGCCTGGTGGACCTGCGTTGCCCTGACCACCCCGGACCTGGCCGGCCGGGGAGCGTCCGCGCAGGCCGCCGTGCTCACCGCGCTCGGTAACGCCGCCCAAAAGGCCGGCAGCCGGGTCATCGCCTTCGGGATCCGCAGCCTGGAGCTCGCCGCCGGCTGCGACCACACCACCGTCGCCCGCGCCCTGCGCGCCCTCCGCGAGGCCGACGACCCGCTCATCGACCTGGTTCAAGTTGCGCACGGGCCGGACGCCGACACGTACCAGCTGCGCATCCCCGACCGGCTGGCCCCCGTGGCCCGGACCCGGACCTGGGTCCGCGGACCCATCCGGGGCGTGCACCCCGTCTTCCGGGTCCTCGGGCTGCCGGCCTGGCAGACCCACACCGCCCTGGTGGCCGCCGCGGGCAGCAGCACCGAGCTGGCCGACCGCACCGGGTTGTCCCGCACCGCTGTCACCAGTGCCCTGCAGACCCTCGCCGACCACGGTCTCGCCGCCTCCCACGGCCGGACCTGGACCATCGGCAGCCAGTCCCTGGACCGGGCCGGCCGGCACCTGGACACTGACACCCTGGTGACCGTCATCCACGCTGGCCACCAGGCCGACCGGGCCGCCTGGCGTGACTACCTCACCGGCCTGCACCACCTCACCGGTGTCCGCACCCTGGCCGACATCATCAGCGGCAACCGGCGCTGGAGCGACCCACCCGGCAGCGACCCGCCCTGGAGCGATGCGGCGCCCCACGACCCGCTCTGGCGGGAGGAACCCCCGCCCGACACGCAGCCACCCCATCCCAGCGGGCACACCCGCGCGCGCCCCGGTGGACGGTCACCGGGAACCCCCAACGGACCCGACGACGAGGCGGTGCTGAAGCTGCTCCGCGACATCCTCGGCGCCACCCCCGTCACCTGACCCACATCCCCGGCCGGGTCAGCGCTCGGGCGCCCGTCGCCGGAGAATCGCGTCGACCGCCCCGGCGTCCGACCGGACCCGGCGCGGAGCGTGGCCGCCGGCTCGACGAGGTCGGTCTCCTGCGTGAGCAGCTCGCCGCTGCCCACGGCGAGCTGCTTCGGCTGCGGCGCGGGGCCGGCGGAACCGCTGCACGCGGCCCCACCCTGGTGACTCGTGACCAGGGTCAGCAAGTACTACCTGTTGGGCCGCGCCCAGCCGACGCTCGACTTCGTGGACGTGGACGTCCGCGACGACGTCCGGGTGTTCCTGGACCCGCGCGCGTTCCGGCTACTGCAGAGCGACTGGGGCGAGCAGTGCCGCGACCTACTCCACTCGTTCTTCGGGGAGGTGCTCGCGGCGATCACCGCGGGCGACTCCACGCGGGGCCGCACTCTGCTGTCCAGGCTGCGGGAACCCAACGAGACCCACCTTGGCTTCAGTGCCGGCACCAGCCGCGGCCACGGGCTGGGTCGCGAGTCCGGGCAGAGCGTCGCTGACGCCCTGTCCGCCAGCCGTGCCGCCCGCACTGGGCTGCTGCAGGAGCTCGAGGACACCGTGCTGCTCGTCCCCGGGATCGGACACGACGTAGTCAGCGACATCGCGACCAATGTGCTCCGTGGCCCGCTGATCGCCTACACCCGGCAGCAGGCCGACCTGCACGGCATTCCCACCGCGCAGGTCGCGTCCGGCCCAGTTTGGAACCCTGCCGGCGCCAGCTGGGAGGAGGGCTTCGTCGACCTGCCCGTGCCCGACCACCGCAAGCTGCTGCTTGTCCCCAAAGCGCTGGTCCGCTACCGCATGGACTTCGACAAGGACGAGTACTACGGCGACTACCTGATCCCCCTGCTGCAGGACGAGGAGCTGAGCAAGCCCGGCAGCGAGCTCGTCGAGATGCTCAAGCGGGGCCCCCGGGTCACCAAGAAGTCGATCAAGGAGAAGTACGGCACGAGCAAGGACGCCGTCGCCGAGCTCACCGCGACGCACCGCGAGGCGCTCGACGGCTACCGGGAGCAGAAGGGCGAGTACGTCTCCCCACCGCTCGACCACGACGCCATCGCCACGGTCACCGGCAGCAGCCCGATCGACCTGCCTGCCCTCCTCAACGCGGTCCAGGCGGTGCCGGCTGGCAGGCAACACGCCACTGCGTTCCACCTCGCGGTCGAAGCGCTGCTCAGCGCGCTGTTCTACCCGGCGCTCATCGACCCGCAGGTCGAGCACGACCTGCACGAGCGGCGCAAGCGCGTGGACATTCGCTACACCAACGCCGCCCGGAGTGGCTTCTTCGCTTGGCTGATACAGCACCGCATCCCCAGCCAGCACATCTTCGTCGAGTGCAAGAACTACACCGGCGACCCCGCCAATCCCGAGCTCGACCAGCTCTCCGGCCGGTTCAGCCCACTGCGCGGCCAGGTCGGCCTCCTGGTCTGCCGCACCTTCACCGACAAGGGGCTGTTCCTCAAGCGCTGCCGCGACACCGCAAAGGACCAGCGCGGCTTCTGCATCGCCCTCGACGACGACGACCTCGCCCAGCTCGTGCACGACGCCCAGGCAGAGCGGCAAGCCGGCTCGGCCGTCCCTACCAGCTTCCCGCTGCTCAAGCAGCGCTACGACAAGTTGATCAACTGACCGAGTTGGGCAACGCGTCCTAAGCGGTGACCGTCACTACCCTGCTCAGACATGACCCCGGACGAGCACCCCGCCGTGGCTGCATCCGAGCCGACCATGGCCTTCGAACTCGACCGGCTTGTCAGCTACGACGACGACGCGGTCCGAACCGAGATGCGTCGTGTCGCTGCCTTGATCGACGCGCCCTTGATCACCAAGGCCGCCTTCGATCGGCACGGGCGAGTCTCCAGCTCCACCTGCCAGAAGCGGTTCGGCGGCTGGCGGCAGGCGCTCGAGGCCATCGGCGAGGGGCACCGCTACGGCGGCCCTGACGTGACCCAGAAGATGACCGAGCAAGGTGCCCGCAAGCTCGACGAGGCAGCCATGGCGGCCGAGCTCGGACGCGTCGCGCGAGCATTGGGCAAGACCACTCTGACCCGCCAGGAGATCGACCAGCACTCCAACGTGCTCGGTTGGACTGCCGCAGTCAGTCGCTTCGGATCCTGGAAGGCGGCGCTGGAGGCTGCCGGCCTAACGACCGTTCCTCACGCACGCCGCTGGTCAAACGACGACTACTTCACGAACCTCCTCACCGTCTGGACGCACCACGGCCGAGCTCCCCGCTACGCGGAGCTCAACCAACCCCCGTCCACGATCACCAACGGCTCCTACGCGAAGAAGTTCGGCAGTTGGGGCGCCGCCAAGACCGCGTTCCTCGAGCGCGTCAACGGCGACTTGGCAGATGACCAGCCTGAGCCAGCCGCGCCCCCCTCTGGAACGCCCCTCACCCGTGCCGCGAGACCGGCGCCCGCCGACCAACGGTCCGTACGGCTTGGACTGCGCTACACTGTGCTGCGCCGCGATCACTTTCGCTGCAGCCACTGCGGACGCAGCCCTGCCGCACACCCCGGGTGCGTCCTCCACGTCGACCACGTCCACCCCTTCGCAAGAGGTGGGAAGACGGTCCTCGAGAACCTTCGGACGCTCTGCGATGACTGCAACCTGGGCAAGGGCAGCACGGTCGAACCCGACGCCGAGGACGCGTCCTCGGCGTCCTGAGCTGGGCTGTCTGGCGTCGGCGGGCACAGCACCTGCAGATATCCGGACAACAAGGCGTGGAACAGTGCGATCAAGGTCGAGCTCAACACCCCAGCTCGGCGACACGCCATGACGGGCCAGCACCCAGGCCCGGCCCGCACAGGACCCGGGTGCCTGGCCTCCGGCAGACGCGACGGCGGACACGACAGGGGACAGGACGGGGGATGCGGCCGCGGTGTGCGCGTGCGACCTATGCAGGGGCCACCGGGCCCGGGCAGCCGGCCAGGTCACCGACCCGGTTGTGGTCGCCGAGCTACCTGCCAGGCGGGCCGGGCGGTGCCAGGGCTGGCGGTGCCGGGGCATTGCCCGCTGGCAAGTCACCTGCCCGCCAGCCGCGGGGGAGGGGGAGCCCGGCTGGAGCGACCGGTGCTGCACCTTGTGCGCTTCGGTGTGCGCGCACGCCCGCGGAGTGACGTTCCCCGGGATGCTCGACGCCGCGGCGCTGCAAGCCCACCCGTGCAGCTCGACCTCCTCGGGTGACCCGGTGACACCCCCATGACTCCCGGGGGGCCCGGCGGTGGGGACCGTCGAGTCTCCCGCGGCCACAAGTGCGTGCCGACCGTCTCCAGCACCACCGACCAGGGGAAGCAGGAACCCTGATCTGCCGCTGTGCACCACCGCCAACCACGCCGACTGCTACGACCTGGCCCACAACACCGCCTACGACAGCTGCCCATGCCAGTGCCGCACCATTCGACAACCCCGGCGGCAAGCAGGCGACCCTGGGCAGTCGCCGCCCTCAGAATGTCCGGCCCCGGGCCTACTGTGACCGACGGGCCCACGACCGAGGAGACCGCACCGTGACCGTGACCGCGACGTACGACGGACGAACCGCCGGGCAGCTCGCCGCCGCCGCAGAGGCCGTGCGCGGTCTGAACCACGTGACCCGGCGGCAGGGGCCGGCCCGGTCGGGTGACGAGGCGTTGCGGTGGCCGCCGCAGGTCTACGACGTGCTCGGCGACCTGGAGCTGGTCGTGCAGCGGCTCCCGCAGTGCCTGGGCCAGCTCACCCACACAGCCCAACGCTGGCACGAGGACGGCGTCCTCACCGTCGACAGCGGGACCCCCGCCGGCTGCCCCGACCTGCTCTCAGCCAGCGCCGGTGAGCACCTGGCCGCGGCCGTCGCCGCACTGGAGACCGCCCGGATCGCGCTCGAGCAAGCCCACGAGGCGCCCGCGTGCGCTGGCAGCGCCGAGACCCAGGTCGACGCCGTGGGATGACGCTCACCACGGGCAGCCGGCCGCCGGTGCTGCCGGGGGAGTCGCCGGACACCGTCGCCTGCCGGCTACCCGTCGTGGGGGCCTGCGTGCGCTGCGACGGTCCGGTCGTCGGGCCACTGCGCTCGCCCGTGCTTGCGGGCATGACGGTGGTGTGCGACCGGTGTGTGCTCGCGCTGTGCCCGATGAGCACCTGGGAAGGGCACCGGTCCACCGGGACCTGGTGGATCGACACGGTCCTGGAGCACGACTGGCACGGACCTCACGACGTCGTGCTGCTCGCCCACTACGGCGAGCTCGTGTCCTACCGGCGTGACGGCGACCGGCTCGTGCGTGTGAACACCGTCGCGTAGACGCGCCGAGGGCGCAGCGTGTCATCGACGTCGACGTAGGCCAGCTCGTCGGCGCCGGGCAGCAGCCGCGCCTGCCCGGCCAGGTTGATCAGCAGCCGGGACGCCACCCCGTCGAGCTGGCGGACATGACCGAAGGTGAACGAGCGCAGGAACGTCCCCAGCCTGGAAGGCACCCGGACGCCGGTGAACAGCCGCCTCATCGCGCCGCGGCGCAGCAGCCCCAGGTCATCGATGGAATCCGCGCCGGCGACCATCTCCGCGATCACCGCCGGGACCTTCAGCTCGGGGTTGACCCCACCCGGTCCACCCAGGTGAACGTGGCGACCGACCAGGGCCGGCAACTCGGCCCGCTCAGCCAGGCGCAGCACCGGCGCCAGGCCCCGCGCACGACACCAGGTTCGGGTCAACGAACACCGCCGTAACGTCATGACAGACTGGCATCCAGCGGATGCCCTTCTCTGTGGGTGGAAACGATGGTCGGTGTGAGCGAGGTCGGCGACCACTGGGTCGGCCGTGCCGCCGGCCTTGTCGATGTCGCGGGCGGTGTCGTGCAGCAGGTCGCGTCGGCGACCGACGACGACGGTGGCGCCGCTGTTGGCGAAGGCCCGAGCCGTTGCGCGACCGATGCCGCTGGTCGCTCCGGTTACGAGCACGGTGCGCGTGTTGTCCATGCGAGCCTTCCTGATGTGGGTGGTTGGGGGTCAGCTCAGCCCGAGGAGGCGGTGGCCGGGTCGGGGGCGACGGGTGTCGAGGCGTCGGACGGAGGAGTCGCCGAACCAGCCGTCCTGGCCGCGCTGGAGGAAGTCGAGCGGGAACCCGAGGTCCGTGGCGCTGACGTGGTCGAGCCGGGCCATGGCCTGCTCGGGCAGCTGCAGGTCGGTGGCGGCGAGGTTGTCCGCCAGGTGGGTTGCAGTGCGGGCGCCGATGATGGGGATGTGCAGGGGTGAGCGGTGCCTGATCCAGGCGAGGGCGACCTGGGCGGGCGAGGCCTCCAGCTCGCCGGCGACGGCCACCACCTCACGGGCGATGCGGTCGGTGCGCTCGCCTCGGTACCGGGCGAAGTGGGCAACCGCGTCGGCGCGGGCCACTGAGGGCGCGTCGCTCGTGCCCCCGGGCTGCAGCCGCTTGCCGGTGAGCGCCCCGCCAGCCAGCGGTGACCAGTCCAGGACGCTGAGACCGAGGGACTCGGCCATGGGCAGCAGCTCGCGCTCCGCGTCCCGGTTGGCCAGGCTGTATTCGACCTGGATCCCTGCGGGCCGTACGGTTCGGACCGCCTCGGCGAGGCCGTCGGCGCGAGCGACCAGCCAGGCGGGGTAGTCGGAGAACCCGACGTGGAGGATCTTTCCGGCGCGGACCGCGTCGTCCATGGCACGCAGCGTCTCCTCGACCGGGGTGAGACCGTCCCAGAGGTGGCTCCAGTACAGGTCGATGTAGTCGGTGCTGAGACGTCGAAGGCTGGCTTCGAGCGAGCGGGTGAGGTTCTTGCGCTGGTTGCCCCCGGCGTTCGGGTCGCTCGGGTCGGTGCTGATGGAGTACTTCGTGGCCAGGACCACCCGGTCGCGGCGACCGGCCAGGAACTTGCCCAGCAAGGTCTCGCTGGTGCCGCCGGTGTAGATGTCGGCGGTGTCGACGAAGTTCCCGCCTGCGTCGAGGAAGGCGTCCAGGACGGCACGGCTGGTGGTTTCGTCGGCCCCCCAGCCCCAGTCGTCGCCGAACGTCATCGTCCCGAGGGCGAGGTCGGACACGCGCAGGCCGGTGGAGCCGAGAAAGGTGTAGCGCAAGAGAGGTCTCCTTCGTGTGTGCCCGACGGGGGGTGACCCGATGGGATCTGTCGAGGATCGGGTGGCACCACTCAGGGGTGCCACCGCCTGAGCAGGTCGCTCAGCAGCCGCGTGAAGGCCACCGGGTCGTCCAGGGCGGGCATGTGCCCGGCGTCCGGGAGGACGTGGAGCTCACCGCGCGGCAGCAGCGAAGCGGTGAGCCGGCTGACCGAGACAGGGACCTCGCGGTCGTGCGCGCCGTGGACCAGGGCGACCGGCATGTGCAAGGAGGTCAGGTCCGCGCGCCGGTCGTGGTGCTGCGCGGAGCGCAGGGTGTCGTCGATGAACCAGCTCGATACGAGCAGCTGCGACTCCGTCCACGCCCGTAGGGCCTGGCTCCCACCCGGGCCGAACCAGCCCATGACCATCGACTGCACGACCTCGGCCCGGCGCCCGGAGAGACTGTCCACCCAGGCGGTAAAGGTGGCGGGGTCGAGCCCGTCAGCGAAGAAGTGCTGGGGAGCGTCGACCAGAGCGGCGGCCCGGACCAGTTCTGGTCGCTGGAGTGCGAGCTCCAGGACCGCGTTCCCGCCGAGCGAGGACCCGACGGCCACCAAGGGCTCCAGGTGCAGCTGTTCGATGACGGCAGCGAGGTCGGCGCCCACCGTGTGCACGTGGTTGCCATGAGCAGGTGCGTCGGACTCGCCGCAGCCCCGCCAGTCCACGGTGATGAGGCGGTAGCGATCGACGAGGGCGCGCACCGGACCCTCCCAGACGCGCCGGCTCGTGCCCCAGCCGTGCACCAGCAGGACCGGTGGCCCCTCTCCCCGGTCTTCGTACGCGTACCGGACTCCGTGGGCGACCTCGATGTATCGGGCCATGGCTCCGCCTCTCATGCCACGCCGCGGTAGGGCCGGCTTGCCACCACTGGTCACGACCAGGTATATCAGAACCCTGACAGTCATACGACACTGAGATGGAGTGATCGTGATGATCGACGCGATGATCGAGGGGTTCCTCGCGGATGCCGCCGCCGCTGGCGACAGCGACGCCCCGGGCTTCGAGGACATGTCCGTGGAGGAGGTCCGGTCGGCGGTCGCCGGGATGGCTGACGTGTGCGGCCCTGGCCTGCCGGTGGCTCTGGTCCGCGACCTCACCCTTGCCCCGGACAGCGACCTGACGGCCCGGCTCTACCACCCGCAGCCGGGGCGGTCGTTGCCGTTGCTGGTGCTCCTGTTCGGGGGTGGGTTCGTCGCCGGGTCGATCGACGTCATCGACACCCCGGTGCGCCAGCTCGCCGTCCTCGCCGTGGCGTACCGCCTCTCCCCGGAGACCCCGTATCCCGGTCCCGTGGACGATGCGGAGACGGCCGTTCGCTGGGCTGCCGCGCACGCCGACGAGCTGGGCGTGGACGCCACGCGGTTGTCGATAGGTGGTGAGAGCTCCGGAGGTGCCCTGGCCGCAGCCACGGCACTGCGTCTGCGAGGCACCGGCCTGCTCGCGGCGCAGGTGCTGGTCTACCCGGTCCTCGATGTGGACTTCGGCAGCGAGTCATACGCTCAGCACGCCGACGGGCCCCTCCTGACAGGGCCCGCCATGCGCCGTTTCTGGTCGGACTACCTCGGCGGTGAGGAGCACCTCGCCCATCCGGCGGCCGGCGCAGCCCCCGCCCGCGAGGCGGACCTGTCGGGTGCACCACGCACGCTGATCGTCGTCAGCGAGCACGATCCGTTGCGGTCCGAGGGCGAGGGCTTCGCCCTCGCCCTGCGCTCCGCCGGCACTCCTACCGAGTTCGTCCGCTGGGACACCATGACCCACGCCAGCTGGTACTTCGACCGGATCTCATCCGCGGCCGCGGCGCACAACCAGGCTCTCGCCCGTTCTGTCGGACGACTGCTGCGCACACCGCCGTCCTAGAGGGTCGAGCACTCCGATGCCTTCGCCTGAAGGTGACCTGGATCGACAGATCGGCACGTCCTGACCTTCCACGCCTGCCGCCTGAGCAGGGCCACCACCACTCGACCGCCCGCCAGCGCGGGGCGTTGACAGGCGGGCAGGATGTCCGCATGGCGAGCATCAGCGACCGCACGGGGAACGTAATCAAGCGAGCTGAGCAGGCTCTGATGGCGGCCAAGAACGCCGCCCTGCGCCCCCTCGGCCTCACCGTGCCTCAATACGCCGCTCTGTTCCTGCTAGCCGAGCAACCAGGGCTGTCGGGGGCCGAGCTAGCCCGCCGCGCCCTGGTCACGCCACAGACCATGAGCACGGTGCTGGCCAATCTGGAACGCAAAGGGCTCATCGAGCGATCCACCCACCCCATCCACACCAGCATCGTGGAGATACGCCTCACCCGGCCCGGCGCCGAGGTACTGAGCGCCGCCGACGACGCCGCGATACGAGTGGAGGCCGCCATCGACGACGTGCTGCGCTCGGACCGAGCAAGCCTGCACCAGCTATTGGCCCGGGCGATCCAGGCTCTGGACGACGACCGGGCGCGGTGACCCGTTCGGGCGGGAGACGGGTCGCCAGCGAACTCGCGACGGACGGGGTCGACCGAGGACTGCCCGAGGCCCGCAGGCCCCTCGAGGCGTCTCACGGGTCACCTCAAGGCCCGACCCGTCGCGTCCGCCCGATCCCGAGGCGGCCACGTGGTCCGTCCCCGGGGTCGGGCCCAACCGACAAGTCCTCTGGCGTCGGGCTCGATCCGCCACACCTCGAGATGGCTCCCGGCATGCGACAACCATGGAAGTCGCGTGAACCGCCCCGCAACTGGTGGCAGCGCTAGAGGTGCCAGAGACTGGACTCGGCGTCATCAGTGACAGCTGCGTGTTCCAGCCAGCGCATGTTTCACAAACCACCGTTTACGGGACACCGGGACAGGTGGACCTCTCTGTGGCCACGGGGCGTCCCGCGACCATGAGCGACGACGTGTCACAGTGCCAGGCGTGACAGCTGCTGAACTCGACGCGGCAACCATGCGGTCACTGGCTCCCTACCTCGCGCCCCAAGTCGGGATCCTGCTGGGTGCTGGCGCATCGATCGCGGCCGGACTGCCCAGCTGGGAGCTCCTGGCGCAGCGGCTGCTGACCCGCACGGGTGTCGCGCCTTCGCAGGAGAGCGCGCGACGGCTGCTCGACAGCCAGGACCCGCTGCTCGTCGCCGAAGCGGCCCGCGCGCGTTCAGGGGACTGGGAGGGCGACCTACGTGCCGCTCTTTATGGCTCCGACCCTGAACCCGATCCCGCGGCGCTGCACTTGGCGGTCGCCGGGCTGGCAGCGGCTCGAGCAGCCGGCGACGTCTCGCTCAACACGCTCAACTTCGACCCGCTGCTTGGCAACGCGCTTCGCGACGCGCTCGCCGAGCTTGGATCCACAGCCACCGTGGTCGAGCGCTGGACGGATGCGGCCGGGCCTCGGGGCGCCTACACGGTCAACCATCTCCACGGCCTGCTCGGTACCGGCACCGGGAGCGCCACCGGCGTCCTGCTCACACTCAGCGACTTTCTAGATGTCGCCGCGCAGCCGCACCCCTGGCAGGTGACCTCCCTGGCAGAGGGACTGTCCCGCGGACCCCTGATTATCGCTGGTACCTCCTATCGAGACCCTGATATCCGGCAGTGGCTGCACGACCTTCGCAGCCCGCACCCCAAGGTCGTACTCGTCGCCCGACAGGGACTGGGACTCGACCGCGAAAGCTACGCGGCGGTCATCCCGGCGCTGCAGAAGCAGTGGGACGCGCTAGGGGTCACGCCCATTTTCCTTCACGACCACGCCGACGCAGCTCAGGCGTTACGTGAATTGCCGCACCTTGCGGACGCCGCTTACCAGTCTCCGACGCAGCGCGCCGCTCAATTGATCGGCGCGCTGGCCGCCAACTTCGACACGATGCAGGCGCAGCACAGCCGTCAGCTTGCCAGCGACCTTGATCGTCTGCGCCCTCACCTTGGCGACGAGGCCAACCTAACGCTGTGGTTGGTCGATGGCGGGGGCCAGCTCTTGCGCTGGTCGGCTCCAGACCGCGTGTACCGTACCTTCAACGACCTCAGGGTGGTGGTCCCTGGCTACGACAGTCCCTGGCTCTCCGGCCGCTGCCTTGGTCAGGACGACATCCTCGTTGAAGACCTCACCGCGGACAGCCGGGGAGCAACCCAACGGTGGAAGAGCGTCGTGGCAGCACCGATCCCGGTCGACATCCCGGGCGGCCCGGCGTTCAGCGCTGCAGTGCTCAGCTCCGCTACCGTCCTGACCCTCGACGACGTCGCGGCCGGAGACTGGGAGACGCTGCTCGGTGAGCTAGCGTCGGAGTGGGCTCCGCGACTAACGGGCACCATCGTGACAAGATGATCCGAGTGAAGGAGGCAGCGTGAAGAGCACTCAGAGGGTCTCCCTGCAAAGCGTCGGTCTCGGCACCTACCGGGTCAGCGGCGGCACGACCGCACGCAGCGCCATCACCGGCCGTTACGTTTCGAGGGCGACCGCAGCTCGGCACCCCAAGACGACCGTGGTCGAGACCAAGCGCGCGCACAGCAAGTAGCCGGCACCAACGCACGGGCAGACGAGCGAAGGGTCGCTCAGAGGCGCAAATGGCTCGCACCTAGACTGATGGTGTGCCGCGCGGTCAACTCGCCAGCGAAGCCCACAAGCATCGTGCCGTGCGTTGCCTTGCCGCAGCCAGCGCCAGGTGCGCGCTGCAGTCAATCGGTGGTGTCAAGTTGACCAGCTCAACATGGGTCGACGAGGAGGTTGTCGTGTTGGCGACAGGGGGGTCCCGCAAGGAGAGCCGACCGACACCGGTCCAGTCGTGGACTTCGCTACCGACCTAACCTGGTGAGCGGGTTCCAGCCCCGTCCAGATTTCTCGTGGCCGTGAAGTAGACGTCCGGGCAAGCCCCTTCCTTCAGCAACCGGCAAGCGCCGGGGTCGTCCTCCGGTATTGCGATGCAGCACCACTAGTTGCCGCGGAAGCCCCGCTCGATGTTCGCCTGCCGATGTGCCTCGCGCGCCGCGCTCGCGGCGATGGCAGCCCGCTCCGTCGCGCGCTGGTTCTCCTGCAAGGCGAGTGCTGCGGCGGCGCGACCGAGTTCCTCGAGCCTGCGCGCCTCCTGGGCCGCCGCGCGCCTGGCCCAGGGCGAGGCCGCGGGCAGCGGGGGGCTCGTCGAGGTGCTGCCGCCGCACCGGCACACCTGAGGGCCGGCGGGATTACCGCCGCTCTGAGCGTGGACACCTCCCGCGCCGATGTTGGGGTGCTGGTAACGGTGCTGCATGGCTGTGTCAAGCCGCAATAGGTTTCCGGCTCTTGTCCCGTCGACAGCGCCGGCGACGGCCCCGACCGGCTGGCCCTGCTCGTGCCCACCACCTACGGCTGAGCGCTGCAGCCTCGGGCGTCAGCGTCGGCCATACTGATGCCGTTAATCGGCGCCTCGGGGCGCCGCGCGCGGAACCGCGGTCGGGTTGCGCTACGAGTGAGGGGCGGTCGTGGAAGCCAAGGCATTGACGCCGGGAGAGCTGTTCGACGGCAAAGTGACCTTCGAGATCCCGGTGTTCCAGCGGCCCTATGTGTGGTCGGAGGACGAGCAGTGGCAGCCGTTGTGGGACGACGTCGTGCGCGTTGTCGAGGCAGCCCTGGACGGCTCCGCGGTGGAGGCGTCGTCGCACTTCCTGGGGGCCGTGGTGCTCAAGACGCTGACGAGCACGGCTGGTGAGCCCACCCGCTGGTCGGTGATCGACGGCCAGCAGCGGTTGACGACGTTGCAGGTGCTGCTGGATGCCGCACAGCGGGTGACGGCACAGCACAGCGTGGAGGATGCGGCGGAGAGCCTCGGGGAGCTGGTCGTGAATAGCTCGCCCCGCTTCCAGGGCACCGGTCACCGATTCAAGCTGAGGCCCTCGCGCGCGGACCGGGCCGCGTTCGAGGCGGTGATGGAGGGTCAGGCATCCGCGTCGGATGCCGGGACGGGTAGCCGGGTCGCGGCCGCTCACAGCTTCTTCCGGGCAGCCGTCGGCGAGTGGGCGGCCCCGGATCCTGACGGACGGCTCACCGTGCTCGCCGAGGTCCTGCACGAGGGCCTGCAGGTCGTGGCCATCCACCTCGGCGACACCGATGACGATCAACTCATCTTCGAGACGCTCAACGACCGGGGAACACCCCTACTGGCCGCCGACCTGATCAAGAACGAGGTGTTCTCCCGGCTGCTGGAGCTCAACGCTGACGTGGACGCGCTGTCCGAGACCTACTGGGCGGACTTCGACGAGGACTGGTGGCGAGGACAGGTCGCTCAGGGCCGGCTGTACCGCTCCCGCATCGACCTGTTTCTGCAGTACTGGCTGACCACCCGGCTGGCCGAGGAGGTTCCCGCCGACGGCGTGTTCATCGTCTTCAGGTCCCACGCGGCCGCGAGCCTTCAGGATCTCGCCGGCGCGAAGGAGTTCCTGCGCGTACTGCGCGCCGACGCCGACACCTTCCGGGGCTTCGCCGAGCTGGACGCCGACCAGCCGACCGGACGGTTCTACACCCGCGTCGTGGAGGAGCTCGATCTCGGCGCGTTTGTCCCGGTCCTGCTGTGGCTGCACGCCGGAGGCGCCGACCGCGACACCGGACAGATAGCCGGGGTCCTGGCAGCGCTCGAGAGCTGGGTCGTGCGGCGCACCCTGCTGCGACTGACGATGAAAGACGTCAACCGGTTCGCGATCGCCGTCGTGTCCACCCTGGCCGCGGCGCCCGGCGACCAGCTCGCCGCGGCGTGCGCGAGCTACCTCGCCGCCCAGGACGCCGACTCCCGGTACTGGCCGCACGACCAGGCCGTCCTCGATATGCTGCCGAAGATCAAGGCCTATGGCTCCATCAAGCAGCAGCGGCTGCGATCGGTCCTCAGCGCGATCGAGCAGTTCCTGCGCACCGAACGCCACGAGTCCGTGTCGCTACCCGCGCAGCTCGATGTCGAGCACGTCATGCCGCAGGGCTGGCGGTCGCATTGGGGAGCCGACGTCGCCGACGACCTGGCCGGGCGACTGCACAGGGACAGCCTCGTGAACACCCTCGGCAACCTCACGCTGGTCACCTCGAGCCTAAACACCGCGCTGTCCAACCGGCCCTGGACCGACCAAGCGGCCGCTCACACAGCACTCAAGGGCCGGGACGCCGGCCTGGGGAAACGCTCGCTGCTGTCCCGGTATAGCACGCTCGTCCTGAACAAATGGATCGTCGACGGTCACATCGACGCCTGGACCGACACGGACATCGAGGCTCGCTCCGCTATCCTCGCCACTCTGGTGTGCGCCACATGGCCCGGCCCCTCGTCTGACGCGCAACACCGGGCCAGCCACCGATGACGCTTGCCTCCCGAGGCTGCGCGCTGGTCAACGGGCGGCTCGTCCCCGCCGCGCGATTGGACCCCCACCGGCCACGCCACACGCCATGCTGCCGTCAACAGCCGCATCAGCGCCGTGACTCGGCGCCAGATTTAGCAGTCCCGCTCGCGCCGTTGCCGATGACCTCAGACGTTCGATCGTTCGATCGTTCGTGACTCTTGGTTCGTAGCGGAGCGCCTCCACGGCGTGTCAAGCTGCACTCACCTGCCCGGCGGGCTGAAACTCCGCAGGGGGACGTCGCATGGGAGTCGGCCCCATGCTGATGAGCATTGTCCACAGGCCCCAGCGGAGACCGTCGTGACCTTCCCCTTTGACGCGGCAGCCGCGGATGGCACCCTTGAGCCTGCTGCAGCCCGGCTCTTGCAAGCGGAGCTGCAGAAGGTCACCGACCTACGGCAGCACCTCGGCCAGGTACTCCACGACGTCCTGCCGGAGAGCAGCGACCGGTATCAGGAGACCCACACCTATCTCGGCAGGCTCTCTTACGACCACGCCATGAGGGCGCTTTCGACTGCCCTCGACCACCTCATCTCCTGGGAGCGGCTGCTCCTGCGGGCGCGCGTACAACCCGAGACCGCGCACCTGAGCCTCCTGCGGTCCGTGCTGGAGAACGCGATGACGGCCTTTTGGCTGCTGGAGGGCGGGCCGCACACCCGGCTCAGCCGAGGCACCCAGGTCGCCGCGGACGACCTCCGGGAGCGGCACAAGTTCGAGCGGGAGTTCGCCGGCCCGTCGCCCGCACCATCGAGCACCAACGGCAAAAGCGCGGAGGAGAGGCTCGTCGACCTAACGACCCGGGCGGCCGCCGCCGGCCTCACCCAACTCAAGAGGCAGCAGCAGATGATTCCCCCGCCATTGCCCCTGATCGAGATGTTCCAACGCTACCCCGTCACCGGCCGGGGCACTGTCGGCCGCGGCGACGCCTGGCTATACCGGATGCTCAGCGCCGCCGCCCACGGCAAGCAGTGGCTAATGCTCACCCAGCCCCTCCAGCAGATCGCTCTTGGTGTCGTGCCTGCCGGCGGCCCGAGCGATGGAGTTACCGTGCGCAGCACCGCCAACAGCGGCATAACCGTGCTGTCCACGCAGGCCGCCATCGCCGCGGTCGAACGGGGCCTCGCGCGCCTGGCCGAGCTAGGGCAGGCAGGCAGCTGACGACAGCGGCGCGGGCCTGGCGAACGCTGGCGCGGTCGTTGTTGCCGCGGCGATGGGCGTAGGTGACGAGGCGGTCGCGGAGGATGCGTCGAGAAACGACGGTTTGCGGCACAGCCGCCGGCCAACTGCGATGCAGGTCGGCGTCGCCACAGGTTCCTCGACCTCGTCGACTTGGGCGACGTAGCTGAGCAGCAGCGGCTGGCACCTTGACCCGTCTGCTGCCCAGGTTCGCCTCCTGGTTCTGCCCCTTGATGATCAGGCGCGCGAGTCGCTCATCAGATCGACTGGCGGGTCGTATCCTGGTCACGGGGGGTCACCGGCGCCGATAACGGACGCGCGCTAGCAAGGTGCTCACAGCAGAATTGTCAAACGCGCATGCGGCCGGTCGCTGCAGCTAGGCCGTCAGGACGAAGGGGCGGGCAGTTACGAAGGCGTGCCCCACCACGGGGCGGCGCGCCCGCATGTTGTCAGTCGAGCCGCACGATCATGCCCACGACGTGCACGGCGAGGCCATAGCGATCCATGTAACTGGCAACGGTTGAGCTGCTTGGCGCGCCGGGCTTTCCGGCGGCGATCTCGGGTGTCCGCACGCCGATCAGGACGTGGTTGTCTTCCACATCGACACCGACGATGTTGGGGTCGTGGTCGGCTACGACGCGGTCGCGCAAGGCAGCTAGGTCGCGGGCGCTTGTCGCCGGCGACGTTGGCGATGTTGCCGGTGAGGGCAGGTCGTGGCGGGCAGCGGCAGGACCGCCGCTATGCGCAGCCGCACTGGCCACGCTCGCGCCGCCCGCCGCGAGCGCGGCGGCGCCGAGCACTGTTGCGGTGCGCTTGAGCGTCAGCTTGCTCATGGATGCGCTCCTAATAGCCGGGGTAGATCGGGGTGATGTTGTTGGAGCCGAGCGCACCGGCGATGCGGCTGCTGCGGGTGAAGAAATCGCGGTAGACGCCGTCGCTGGTGGTCGCCCGACCTACGTGCAGGCCCATGAAGGTGCCGCCGTCGCCGACGGAGCCACCGCTGTCGCCGCCTTCCTGCTGGGCAGTGTCCTGCGTGATGAGGCCACCCACCTGTACACCCTCGACCGACGTAACGAAGCCGGTGCTGTTGATGTGCGAACAGGCGATGTTGTTCCCATGATCCAGGGCGTACTGCACACCGGAGGTGCAAATACTGCGGCCACCGCTGTAGTCACCGTCGGCTGCTGTGCGGTTGTAGGCGAAGAGGGCGTTGCCCGAGACGAGGACGCCACCGCTGACAAGGCCAGAGCTGATGGGCCCGACAGCCTCACACTCGCAGGTGGTTCCGCCGGGGTTCTGGCTCTCGGCCTGCACCTGCACGGTGCCTATGGAGGGGCCGGCAGTGCTGTTGGCGTGGACGAAGCCCTGTGTTCGGGACCCGCAGTGCCCGGCGGTGATGACGTAGTAGGAGCCGTTGTTGCCCCGCGCGCCGATGCCGGCGGTGCAGGTGCCGTTGATGGCGGTGTTCGTGATGGCCTGGCCGCCGTAGACCCGGCCGCTGGTGTCGGTGCGGCCGACGTCAAGGCTGATCGTCTCGCCGACCACGTGCACGCTGGGGCCGAACAGCGAAGTCAGTACTCCCACGGTGCTGCTGCTGGGCTTCGCTGGTACGCCGTCACTGCTGGCGGGGGTGGGAACTCCCACCATGACCTGGTTCGCGATCTCATCGACGTCGACGCTGAGAACTCCGTTGGCGTTCCAGTCGCTGTGCTGCACGGCGGCGGCGACCTGCTGCAGCTCGCTCAGCGGGTGCTGCACCGTGGTCGTCGTGTACGGAACGCCTGCGGTCGCGGCGGCGGCGGCGACCAGAGAGTTCACTACGCGACCGCCGTCGGTGGCTGCGATGACGAAGTTGCCAGTCTTGGGGTCGAGCCGGGCGCCGCCGAACGTGGAGGGGCTTAAGGATTCCAGGCGGGCGGCGAGGGCGGTCAGTTGCGGTCCAAGCGTGCTGCGGAAGGCCATCACCTGCTCCTCGGCGGGACTGAGCGGGATGCCCAGCTGGGTCGCCCGGGAGCGATAGGTGCTGTCGACGGAGAGCACGTGATCAGTCGTCGCGTCCAGGCCGTTGGCGGCTCGGGTGCTCAGCTCATGCTGCAGTGACCAGGACAGGGGTGCATCGGTGCTGCCCCCGGATGTGGTGCCGGCGGCCGTCGCCGGGGTGTACCCTGTTGCGGTTAACGCTGCGGCAGCGGTCGCGGCCAGTAGCCGCCGCACCACGACGGCCCCGACAGCCGAGCAGCTCGCCGAGCGCGACGCCGCCCGCAAGACCGAGGTCGAGCAGCTCCTCACCCAGATCACCACCGCCGCCGACGAGCTCAGCACCGACCGCGGATGGCTCGCCCTGCTCCGGGTCGCGGCCAAGTTCCACACCTATTCGCTGAACAACCAGCTCCTCATCCTCACCCAGTGCCCCGAGGCAACCGCCGTCGCCGGGTTCCGCGCCTGGCAGGCCCTCGGCCGCCACGTCACCAAGGGCGAGCACGGGATCCGCATCCTGCGCCCCATCACCCGCCGCCCCCAGACCACCAGCAAGAGCACCGAGACCGGCACCGAGACCGGCACCGCTACCGGCGTCGACGTGCAGGCCACCACCGGCGACCCCCAGCCGGGTACGACGGGCACTGCGGTGGGGGAGCAGGGCACGGGTGCGCGCCGGGTGTTCGGCTACGGCGGGTGCAGCGTCTTCGACGTCACCCAGACCGACGGTCCCGACCTGCCCGTCGCGTCCACCGCGCCGCTGTCCGGGCCCGCCCCCGACGGCGTCCTGGAGGCCCTCACCGCGCACATCACCGCACGCGGGTGGACCGTCGAGCACGGCCCCGCCGGGGGCAGCGAGGCCTACGCCAACATGCGCACCCGCACGATCGTGTGCCAGACCGGGCGGCCCGGTGCGCACACCGTGGTGTCGCTGGCGCACGAGATCGCGCACACCTATCTGCACGACCCGGCCGATGGGTTCGACTACGCGGGCTGCCGCGGACAGGCCGAGATCGAGGCCGAGGCCGTCGCCTACATCGTGGCCACCACTCTGGGCGTCGAGGCCGCCGAGCCCTACAGCGCCACCTACCTCGCCGGCTGGGCGAACGGGGACACCGGCAAGGTCCGCGCGGCCGCCGACCGCGTCACCACCACCGCCCGCACCCTGCTCGCCGCCCTCGACAGCGTCACCCTCAGCCACTTCGACGACCTCCACGACGGCCAGGTCGACGAGGACGTCGCCGTCTGACCCTGGGCCGGCCACCACGTCGACCTCGCCGGCGACAGCACCGACGATCAGGCCTGACGTCGCC
>JAABUZ0100002581.1_pt1 | contig 29670 bp, 27 predicted proteins | sample 5562091 | NCBI WGS metagenome assembly JAABUZ01 (sample SAMN12813069, study PRJNA571459) | rock metagenome | isolation source: Antarctica rocks | place: Antarctica: Victoria Land, Linnaeus Terrace sud | collected 2015-12-21
GTGCTGTCCGACTTCAGCCTGACGATCGAAGCAGGCGAGACTGTCGCGCTGGTCGGGCACACCGGGGCTGGCAAATCGACGCTGGGCAAGCTGGTCGCGCGCTTCTACGAGTTCCAGCGCGGCGCGATCCTGGTTGACGGGCGCGACATCCGCACGCTGGACCTACAACAGTACCGCCGCCACCTGGGCGTGGTGCCGCAGGCGCCGTTCCTGTTCTCGGCGACGGTGCGCGACAACATCCGCTACGTCAAGCCGGACGCGTCGGACGAGGAGATCATGGCGACGGCGCGAGCTATCGGCGGGGGCGACTGGTTATACGCGCTGCCGGAGGGGCTGGACACGGAGGTCGGCGAGGGCGGCCGCGCTCTCTCGATGGGGCAGCGCCAGCTCGTGGCGCTGGCGCGCATGCTGTTGCAGGACCCGGCCATCCTGATCCTGGACGAGGCCACAGCCAGCGTCGACCCACTGACGGAGGCGCAGATCCAGGAGGGGCTGGACCTGTTGCTTCGCGACCGCAGCGCCATCGTGATCGCCCACCGCCTCTCCACGATCAGGAACGCCGACCGCATCATCGTGCTCGACCACGGGCGCATCGTCGAAGAGGGCAGCCACGACGCCTTGCTGCTCCAGAGAGGGCGCTACGCCGAACTCTACAACACCTACTTCCGCCACCAGTCGCCCGACTACGTCCCTGGCGGCGGCTTCGTGCCCGTCACGCTGCCGGCCGTCGCGCGCAAGGAAGACGAAAGGCTGCCCGTCGACGCGTGACGCCTACGACGCGTGCCGATTTGAGTAGTTGTCGATCAATCGCGTGGGGACGGCTATCCATGTTCACTGCTGGCCGCGTGGGACTCAGGCGGCAGGCGTGCCGTGATATATGCTTTCACGGCCGCGAAGTGCGGTGACGGCCCACTCGGGGTGCGACTCTTGGACGATACGGGAGACATCCTCGTTGCGCCGCGCCTGTGCGACGTGCCCGACCGCGGTAGGCATGGGTTAAACCCTGGACAACAGCAGGCGTGCGGCGTTGGGCAACGGAGCCGTGTCGAGGCGATCGTAGCCCAGCAACCGGAAGTCAGCAGTCACATCCGGGAACTCATCGATGATGCGCTGGTAGGACTCATATAACGCGGGGGCGACAGAACGCCGGTCTCCTCGATAGACCGTGTATAGAGTCAGGCCATGCGTCGTGTCCGCGTAAACGGCTTCGACGGGGTCGTGTTCCAGCGCGAGTTGAGCATACCGGGCGGCATACTTCTCTTGTGTAGTCCACGACCCAAGGGCGGATTGTAACCTGTCTACCAACTCCTCAGCCGTGGGCGACGACAAGTGGTTTGTGGTGGTCGCGACGGAGCCACTATTGGTTGACGCGTCACCCGGTTGCTGAGGCTGTAAAGCACGCTCGGCAGCCATGCTCGTTGTCCTTTCCCATCATTCTTCCCTCTGTGCATGCTGTGCATGCATGGTACCATAGCCGGCGCGACGGAAGGCGTCGGCAGCGAATCACGACATCCGTCCCGTAGGCCTCAGGCATACCAAGAGCATCTTCGACAAAGTGCGGTACTATAGCATTAGGATGAATGTTTCAGGTGTCCACCCAAGCTATCGCGGGTTCCCGTCGCGGCGCCCGCTTGCCCGCTTGCCCGTGCGCCCATGGCCAAGATAACCCTCACCGCCCTCAAGCGGCATCTCGCGCAGCGTTCGCACGATGAGCTCGTCGGCGACATCGCCGATCTCTTCACGCGCCTGGACGCGGTGAAGGATTATTACGCCCTGCGCCTGACCGGCCCGAGCGAGGACCTCGTCGCTGGGTACAAGGCAAAAATCGAGCATGAGTTTTTCCCGGCGCGCGGGTATGGCAAGGCGCGGCTGGCGGTCGCCCGCAAGGCCATTACCGACTACAAGAAACTCGCGCCGCCGCCCGCCAGCCTGGCCGATCTGATGCTGTACTATGTCGAGATGGGCGTCCAGTTCACCAACACGTACGGCGACATCAACGTGTCTTTCTACAGCAGTATGGAGACCATGTACGAACAAGCGGCGCGGCTCATCGTCGCGAACGAAATGCACGACGAGTTTGAGACGCGCTGCAAAGAGATCGTCGATGACACGCGGAACATCGGGTGGGGCTTCCACGACGCGCTCGCTGATAGCTTCGCCGAGCACTTCGCGTAGCGCATCCATACGCCGCGCCCCCTATTCTCCCATTAATCTGAGCGCGGCCATTGCTCTTTACGCTCTGCGCCGAGAGCGGCTCACCCCTGTACTGCACGGTCGGCGATCTGGACTGGTGGCGGTACAAGCTCGATGATCCGGCCATGCCGCCCGTCCGTCTATGGATCGATGAACTCGGTATCCTGGTCTCGGCCTCGCCACTGCGCTTCTGCACGAGGGGATGCGCCGGCTGCGGATGCTCGGCGCACACAGCGCCTATCTCACGAGTGATGGGGACCCAGGCGCGGTTGCGGCGACCCAACTCTACGAGTCTGTCGGGTTTAGCGTCATTGACCGCAACTACGCATGGACGAAGACGCCCTGACAGGACATCGGCTTTGGGTCATACCAGCGGATAGTAGCCATTGATATCACCATGCTCCCGCTCGATCTGACACAAATACAAGGGGCGCGCCAAGGCCGATGACCATGCGATACCATAACAGATGACCGGCTCGAAGGAGAAGACTGATGAAACTTGGCATTCACGCGATGGCCTGGACGAACCACTGGAGCAACACGTCGCTGTCGCCAACCGAACAAGCCGCTATCCCTGCTCCGGCGCTCTATTGAGATACGCGATGTGGTTAGTCCAATCGAGGTCGCCCCGTTCCTCCCACGTTTGGACAAGGGCGCGCGCGACCCCGCCGATGTCACGCGTTTCGATTGTATGTTCATCGCCGAACACGACGCCCGCATGATGAATACCGCGCTCCCCCCAGCGAACGAGCAATGGCGATATTGTTTTCAGGTCATAGGTGACGAGTGTCAAACCTTGCTCGTAAGCGGTCGCCAGGACGAGAGCATCCGCGGCGCCCATAAACCGTCCATTTTCCCAATGATAGAGGCTTATAACGGTTATCTCTTGCCGTAGCGCATAGACCGCAGGCACAATTCTGTGTGGCAAGTGCTCATCAAGAAGGAAACGGAGCACTAACGTGCCACACCAGACGGTGTGTCATTGGGAACAACGATGCGCTGGATCTGGGGCAGCATGCGCTGAAGCGCCGCGAAGTCGATCGCGTCGTTATCGGCCAGTTCCGCGTCGATCTCCTCGTGGTAGTCGCGCGCATAGGTGAGAACTGCCTGTGCTCGCTCCGGCGACCAAGACAAATGAGACGCGACTTGTTCCGCGTCCCCCCTATACTCGCGCGCCACCATAGCCACCTCCCACACGGCGAGCCCCGATCCCTTCACATAGGCGTGGCGCCCTATGATCGAGTCGCGGAAGTCGATCTGAGGGTGCTCAGCCATGCGCAGCGCCTCCTCGACAAGCAAGGCGACCGTTTCGCTTGGTTGCTTCCCTAAGCGGCGGCTAATACGCCCCAGGCGCTCCACCTGCTGGTCCTTGAATCGAATGCTCATGACCTTCGACATTGATCCTCCTTTCATGCGGTTTATTACAACACTTACAATGTAACAGGTCAGGGGTGTGCGACGTGAGATGTAAGCCGTGGCGCCATGACCGCGTCGTGCAAGAAGACCTGCAACCATTCTCTCCGTCCGTGGGTTACAGTTAGTAGGGAGTCGGGACCACGATGGGGGCGAGACACATGCTGGCCGGGGCCACGCTATTAACGAGAAGCAGTCGCGCGCTTGTCAGGGAAAAGAGGAGAAGGGTACCACATATGAAGCCGTACGACCTGGCGTTGCTGTTTCTACTGGCCGCGCTGTGGGGCGCGTCGTTCCTGTTCATCCGCGTGGCGTCGCCGGCGCTCGGCCCCCTGGCCTTGATAGCGGCGCGCGTGCTGCTGGCGGCCGCCGTGCTTGCACTCTACGCCGCCGCCACACGTCGTTTGCCCGATCTACGGTCACGCTGGAAGAGCTACCTGCTGCTGGGCATCGTCAACGCCGCCATCCCTTTCACCCTCATCGCCACGGCTGAGTTACGCCTGACGGCCTCGCTGGCGGCGATCCTGAACGCGACGACGCCCCTGTTCGCCGCCCTCGTCGCGGCGCTGTGGCTGGGCGAGCGCATCACCCCCAAGCGCGCGCTCGGGTTGGCGCTTGGGCTCGCCGGCGTCGCCATCCTGGTCGGCTGGAGCCCGCTGCGCCTCGACGGACCCGTGCTGCTGGCCATCGCGGCGTCGCTCGGCGGAGCAGTCGCCTACGCTGTGGGCGGCGTCTACGCCTCATCAGGCGCCTTCAAGGGCGCGCCGCCACTGGCGCTGGCAATTGGGCAGCAACTCGGCGCGGGCATCGTGCTGCTGCCGCTGGCAGCGACGCATGTGCCCACGGCGGCGCCGTCGATGGGCGTCGTGCTGGCTTTCCTGGGACTGTCGCTGCTGGCCACGGCGGTGGCCTACCTCATCTATTTCCGGCTCATCGCCAGCGTGGGACCAACCAAGACGCTCACCGTGACCATTCTGGTACCGGTCTTTGGTCTGCTGTGGGGCGCGCTCTTCCTACATGAGCCGGTTGGCCTCGGCACGCTAGCTGGCCTCGCCGTCGTCCTCATCAGCGTCGTGCTCGTCACCGGACTGCGTCTACCCGTGCTGACACGAGCGCCGGCGCACGCCTATGCGGTGGCGCCACAGTCTACGGGGGCGAAAGAGCGTAGGCCATAGGGCACGCCGCGCGATTGTGAGGGTAGCCGTCATCGCAGCTATCCCGCGTGCCGTCGAGAGGAGTACCATGAAGGGAGAAAGTATTGCCCCATAGTAAAGAAAGAGGGACATCATAGTGAGCATGAGTAACGGTAACGGCGACACAACCTTCGCTATTTTCTGGCTATACAAGTCCGCGCCGGAGTGGCGGCGGCTACCTGGGTCCGAGCGCGCCCGCATGCGCGAGGAGTTCGCGCGCACTCTGGAGGAGTATCGCGGGCCGCTAACCTTGCGCGGCGCCTACTCGCTGGCGGGCCTACGGCCCGACGCCGATCTGGCGCTGTGGCTGCATGGCCCCAGTCTCGACGCGGCGCAGGACCTTGCCGTCGCGTTGCGCAAAACGGGACTGGGCGCCTACCTGGAGAACGTCTACGCCTACACGGGCGTGGCGCCGCAGTCGCGCTACGCGCCCGAGCATCGCCCCGCCTTCGTCAAGGGCGAACCGCCGCGCACATACCTGAGCTTCTACCCTTTCACCAAGACGAAGGAGTGGTACCTGATGCCGTTCGAGCAGCGCCGCAGGCTGATGGCCGAACATGGGCGTATGGGCGTCAAGCACAGCGCCCTCCCCGAGGTACGCATCCCCCTCGACGACGAGGGTGACGGAGGGACGGCCGTGGCCGTGGCCGAGGCGCCGCCGGCCGCGCCAACGGGGCTGGTCCTGACCAACACGGTGCATGCGTTCGGGCTGGGCGACTACGAGTTCGTCGTGGCCTTCGAGTCGGAAGACCCGGCCGCGATTGAGCAGATGGTCGAGGACCTGCGCGCCGCCGAGGTACGCGTGTATACAGCTATCGACACACCCATTTTCCTGGGGCGGCGTAAAGAAGTACGCCACGCGCTGGACGATTTGGGATAACCCTGCATCCCCCCTGGCAGGGGCCTGCGACCGCAGTCGCAGGCTTTGTGTCCGTACGCTGCCATGCGACCGCGGTCGCAGGCATTGTCACCGCTTCGGCGTCGCCGGGGCGGTAATGGTGACGCGCAGCGAGGGCGGCGCCAGCGATTGCACGGTCAGGCCGCTCGGGAGCGTGACCGTGGGCGTCAGGTGGTAGACGCCGGGGGGCCGATTGCCCACGTCGAGCGTTACGACGGGCAGAGCAGCGCCGTGCAGATTCGGCAGCGGTCCACCGTAGGCCACGGTAACGGTGGGTGGGTCGAGCGCGACGGTCGTCCCCGTCCGCTTGTTCACCACCCGCGCCTTCACCGTCGCCGTTGCCTTGCCGGACAGGGGGGCGATGTCGATGGTGATGATCCCCTGAGTGCGATCCAGTGTCACACCGGGAGGGGCCTTTATCGTGAACGATATGGGATGGGCTGTCGTCAATCCGGTTATGGTGATCGGCTCCGTCGTCAGCGTTAACGTGACGAGCGACGTGCTACTCTCCGCATGCACGAATTGGGGGAAATAGTTGATGTTCGTGATGCCGTATCCCGGCGCCGTGCGCCCCGTGATGTCGGGCGTGACCGTCACCAGTTGCTGGTACGGCTTGGGGTTGACGCGCACCATGACCGTGACCGTCGGCGGCGAGATATGGACGACACCGGGGGCGATGCTATGCCCGAGGTTGTCGAAGAGTTGCGGGGTACGGGTGAGCGTCGTGTTTTGCGTATAGTCCGCCTCATTGAGGTCGGGCACGCGTACCGTCGAGACACTCGCGACCACCTGACTCGGGCCACTGACGGTGACGGTCGTGGGGGAGAACGTAAACTGCGGCGGGTTGAAGCCCTGGGGCGGCCCTCCCGACGCGATAGGGATATAGCGCACGGGCAGCGACTTGCGCGCCTGCGTCTGAAGCTGTACCCGCACCTCATGGGGCGCGTAGCTGACCAGCGCGCCCGGCGGGACGCCGATCACCCGCACAAGAGCCGTGAGCGGCGCCGTGGACGACACATGTGTGAGGTCGACATAGAGCCCAGGCGTCCCGGTATCCCGCAGCTGCGACTGAAGCGCGTCGACATGGATCGTCCCCGTTGGTAGACGCGTGAGCAGGGAATAGTTGTTGGCGGTCCGCGCATTGATAGACACGTTGCCGTAGACGAGCGTGCGGACGGGGTTGCTGTCGGCGGAAACGCGCACCCAGAGGACGGCGGCGAGGGCGAACGCGAGTAGTAAGCGCACCACGATCGACAGCGGCGGCGCCTCGCCCCGCGGCAGCAGCACAGTTCGCACGGGAATAGCGCGTAGCCTCCTACGCCAGCGCCAGCGCGCTGGCCTTCCCTCGTCATCTCTCCGCACCACGTACCTCCCGCTGGTCGCTGGTCGCTGGTCGCTGGTCGCTGGTCGCTGGTCGATGGTCGATAGTCGATAGTCGATAGTCGCTGGTCGCTGGTCGATAGTCGCCCGTTACCTGTTGCCCCCAGTATACTGCGATGGTTAGCAGCCGTCGCCCCTCCGGTTACGCGTTGGCGTGGGGCGCCCCCGCGATTGTGAGAGGCGGCCTGACCTTTTAAGGTCAGGACCGCAGCGGGCGTCAGCGCCATCACAATCGCGGGGGCGCCCGTTACGTGTGGATCGGGCCGACTATCAGCCGGCGACGCCGCGCATGTTGAGGTAGATAGGTAGTAGGGCTAGGGCATGTGAGAGACCCTATTGAGAAGAGGCGTGGCCTTTTACCACCGCGCCGGCGCCTGTCCGCGTTGACTCAAGCGCGACGAGCGAACACGCGTCCGCCACGGACGGCGCGGCCACGACACAGGCGCACGCGGCGGACGCGACAGATGGCCACGCGGAGGCGTGTCCTCACCTCGTCGTTGCAGTTGCTTGTTCTGCTGCCCATTGCCGTGGCCTATCTATGGATGGCTCTGCTGGCGGCGCGCGGCCTCAGCGGCGACGAGCCGCACTACCTGGCGATCACGCAGAGCCTGTGGCTGTACCACACGCTCGATCAAGCTCCTGTGCTCTTACACCACGACTTTTTCTCGTACTACCACAGCCTGATGAGCAGCCACTCGCTGCACCGCGATGGGCGCCTCTACCCGCTGCACCCTCTGGCTCTACCGGTCGTGTTGCTGCCGGGATTCGCCGTGGCCGGCGCGCTGGGGGCGCGCTTCACGGCCGCGCTGCTTGGTGTGCTGTTGTGCTGGCGCATGCTGCGTCTGGCCGCGCGTGTCGTCGCCCCGCGCCCCGCCGCACTTACCGTGCTGGGGGTAGGACTTTCGGCGCCCTTCGTGCTCAACGCGGGGTCGATCTACCCCGATGTCGCCAGCGGGCTCGTCGTCGTGCTGGCCTACGAGGCCATCGACGCGCCGCGCCTGACCGCGCGGCGCGCCCTGGCGTTGGGTCTGCTGCTCGCCGTGGCCCCATGGCTGCACATCAAGCTGCTCGTCGTCGTCGGCGCCTACATGCTATGGGCCGCGTACGCGCTCTTGTACGGGGAGCAGCGCGACGGCACGCGCGATGGCCTACGCCGCACGATACTGGCGGCGGCCCTGGCGCTGGATCTACCCTTGCTCTCGGTCGCCGCACTGAGCGTCTTCAATGGCGTGGTGTACGGCTCGTACAGCCTCACGGCGCAGTTCACGCTACGCGGCCAGTCCCTGCTGACCGGCAACCCATTCGGCGGCGCCATGGGGCAGTTATTCGCGCAGGGGCAGGGCGCGCTGGGCACGGGGCCATTCCTGTTGCTGGCGATCCCCGGCGCGGTCGCGCTGTGGCGGCGTGACCGCGCCGCCGCGCTCAAGGTCGCGCTGGTCACCCTCCCGTTCTGGCTGATCACGCTGACCTACCGCGACTGGTGGGGCGGCGACTGTCCGCCGCTGCGTTACCTCATGCCGCTGCTGCCGCTATGGGCGCTGGGCATCGCCGCGCTGCTCGACGGCCTGCGCGCCAGCGTGACACGGAGCGCCGTCGCGCTCATCGGCGCCCTATCGCTGGCGCTCACTCTCATCATCCCCGTCGCACCTGACTACGGCTGGACCCTGCCGGATGGCCGGGGCGGCCTGCTGGCAGGGCTCAGCACATTCCTAAGACTACCGCTGGACGCATGGTTCCCGCTCTTCCACCCTGCCATAAATGGACCAGGCGTCTGGCGCCACGCGCTGCTTATTCCATTGTGGGCCGCCGCGCTCCTGCTGCTATGGGCGCTCATGGCGTGGCGCGAGCGCGTCGCCCGTAGCGCGCCGCGTTGACTCTTAGCTATACTCTTAATTATAGTAGCCGTCGCGTCGGTGTAAAGGAGAATCCGCATGCACAATCAAACGTCCCAGGATGTGAAAAGACAAACGCCTCCACCACCACCCATATCAGATCGCCTTGCCGATGCACATGATCCAGACCTGTCCATGGACCTATTTAAGGATTGGCGAGAAGTCGGCCAGGACCCTAAAAATGGTAAGCTCAAGAGAAACATTTTTGGTTTCCTGAGAGCCAACCTGCGTTAGATGCCGCACGAAACAAGGAACCACCGCCGGAGCAATATTGGCTCATACACACTTTTGATGATGGCGGTTGGTAGCCTGAGCGCTATCTACAGTGAGACCGCCTCCCACACACATTTGAGGAGGCCCGTAAGCCCTGTAGCCCGGCTTTGGGGCGTTCTACCAGCCAATTGTCTCGCCACTCGCCGCAGCCCTGAGCGACGTCAGCGCCCTCATCATCAAAAGTGTGTATGAGCCGCAATATTGCTCCGGCGGTGGTTCCTTGTTTCGTGCGGCAAATTTTAGCATACGAGCGTACAATCGGGGTAGACGTTTGGAACGCTAGTAAACAATAGAAAGGACGCTCATGGCGACTGATGAGGCGGTCAAGGGCCCCGACGAGGTGTCGGCGACGCTGGAACAGGCCTACTATGAACTGCTGACCGAGGCGCGGCTGGCCCGCGTGGGGCTCAAGGAGCGGCAGGAGACGGCGCCGATCGTGGCGCGCTACGAGGCGCTCTACACGAAAAGGCAGATCGAGGCGCTGCGCGGCGACATGGAACAGGCTAATGGGAATGGGGAGCGCCGCGAGGAGTTGACGCGTCTGCATAATGCCCTGCTGGAGGGCTACGTCGAGGCGCGCGTGGCCGCCCTCGACGACGAGGTCGTCTCCTCGTTCGCGGTGGCCACGGCGGAGGTCGATGGCGAGACCTATCCCTTCCACGCGCTTACGCCCGCGATCTCGATCACGGACGACGCCGCCACGCGCGAACGGCTGTTCGACGGCCTAGTAAGCGTGGTCGAGCCACGCGACGAACTGCTGGGCCGGTTGCGCCAGGAGACTGAGTGGGCGATGGCCGAACTGGGCTACGCGAGCTACTACGACTTCTACGCCGCCGTGAAGCGGGTCGACTATCCGCGCTTCGCCACCGTGGTCGCGGACGCGTTGGAGCGGACGAACGATCTCTACGAGCGACACGTCGCGCCGTGGGTGCGGGAAGAGGTAGGCCGCCCGCTCGACGGTCTCTCCAGCGCCCACACCTACTGGCTGCGGCGCAACCAGGCGCCCGCGCATCTGTTTCCCAAGGACCGCATGGCCGAGGCCCTGCGCGGCTCGCTCGCCGCCATAGGCGTCAACCTCGACGCGCAGGACAACATCATGATCGACGCCGAGGACCGCCCGTCCAAGAACCCGCGCGCCTGCGTCTTCCCCGCGCGCGTCCCTGGCGAGGTCCACCTCATCATCAAGCCGACCGGCGGCAAGGGCGACTATGACGCCTTCTTCCACGAGGCCGGCCACGCCGAGCACTACGCCAACGCCGACCCCGACCTGCCCTTCGCCTTCCGTATGCTCTCGGCGTCGATGGCGCAGCCCGAACTGTTTTCCTACCTGATGGAGAACCTGGTCAACGACCCTACATGGCTGGAGACGTACCTAGGCCTCGCGCCCGACGACGCCCGCTTCGTGGCCTATCGCGCCGCCCTGAGCGACCTCATGCTGTTCCGCCGCCTCTGCGCCAAGTATCTCTACGAGTACATCTACTCCACTCAGGGCGGCGACGGGCCCGCGCTCTACGCGGGCAATCTGCGCCGCTACACCGGCTTCGCCTACCCGCCCGCGTTGTGGCAGTACGACCGCGATGGCGGCTTCTACGCGGCCGACTACCTGCGCGCCTGGTTCGGCCATGCCCAGGTGGTCACGGCGTTGCGCGCGCGCTACGGCGCCCGGTGGTGGGCCGATAAGAGGGGGGGCGCGGACGTACGCGCGCTGTGGCGGCGCGGCGTGCGGCCCGAGATCGAGGACATCGTGCGCGAGTTCGGCGCCACACCATGGGACGCCGCGGCGCTGGCCGACTATTACGAGGGGCGTCTGGCGCGATAGTCGGGAGTCGGGAGTCGGGAGTCGGGAGTCGGGAGTCGGGAGTCGGGAGTCGGGAGTCGGGAGTCGGGAGTAAACGTGGTTCACGTTGGATATTTACGCGTCGCGCCCGTTGCAATGCGCATTGTTGTCGAGCGAGCCGTATCTACTTTCGACTTCCGACTTTCGACTTCCGACTAATCGCCGGGGGCTTGGGCAGGGCGGGGATAACGCTGACGGGCAGGGGCGCCGTGAACGACCCACTATGAAGTAGGTCGCGCGCGATGGCGCTCTGGGCGCTGGCGACGTCGAGTTGGTAGCCGACGACACCCGGTCCGGGCCGGCGGTTGGTCAGGCCCGAGAGCCTGAAGAGGTAGTCGCGTAAGACAATCTTATCGACGCGCTGGACGGCCGGCACGTCGACGCTGTGCGTGAGTAGCCCCAGTTGGAAGGCGGCTCGCCGCGGCAGGCCGCCGTCGCGTCCTGTGCGCACGGCGTGGAATGCGGTCAGGCCGCGATCGAAGGTGTAGCCAAGGGTGTGCGCCTGGACGCGGACGGGCGTGTGGCCTTGCCAGGAGAGCGTCACGTAACGGAAACGCTGGCCCAGATCGTAAGTGCGTAGGCTCGCCATCACTTCGCTCTGCGTCTGGCCGCCGACCGCGATGCCGGCGGGTTGCACGTAGACATTAGGGTAGACGAGGTCGCGGTAGTAGTACTCGAACACGCCCCCCGCGACGACGAGCGCGACGAGCACGACGACGAGCGCGACGAGCGGATAAAAGCGGCGGCGCGGCGGTTGGCGCAGGTTGCGCGGTTGCTGCGAGCGCAACTCGGCGCGCTGCGCCAGCGACATCGGGGCGGGGCGGTACTCTCGGGCCACGTCTCTCTCTCCTACCCTACGGCTACGCCGCTACATTGTATGCGATAGGGCTGCTACTCAGGGTTATATCGCGTTGTGGGCGTTAGTGTCCACTCGCTAGTAGTCAGTAGTCGGTAGTCAGTAGTCAGAGGGCTGGCTGGACCACAAACCGCCCTACTTTTCGAGGCTGCTCGGCGCACAAAAACTAACTACCGATTACGGACTACTACTTACGGCGTCAAGCGGTGCAAATCCCGCGGGAACAGCGTCGTTTCGCGGACGTTGGCGGCCTCGACGAGGCGCGCCACCCAGCGCTCCAGCCCGATGGCGAAGCCGCCGTGCGGCGGCATGCCATACTTGAAGGCTTGCAGGTAGCCCGCGAACGGCTCTGGGACGAGCCCGCGCGCCGCCAGCGCGGACAGGTAGTCGTCGTAGCGGTGCAGGCGCTGGCCGCCGGTCACCAACTCTAGCCCGCGAAAGAGCAGGTCGAAGCTATACGAATACTCCGGTCGCTCGGGGTCGGGATAGGTATAGAAGGGCCGCTTGACCATTGGGTATCCGGTGACGAAGAGGAAGTCCGAGCCGTGCGTGCGGCGCGCCCACTCCCCAAGCAGGCGCTCATGCGCCGGCGCCAGGTCCGGCTCGCCGCGCACGTCTTCGCTGGTCTCGTGCGTGATGAGGTCCTGGGCGTCGGCGAAGTGGATCGCCGGGATCGACGCCGGGATCGCCGGCAGCGTCAGGCCGAGCAGGGCGACCGCGTCGCCCGCCTCCACCGCGATCGCGTCCACCATGCCGCGCAGGACGCGCGCCAGCAGCGCCATCACCGTGGTGTGGTCCGCGATAAAGCCCATTTCGACATCGAGCGACACATACTCGTTGAGGTGGCGGGGCGTGTCGTGCGGCTCGGCGCGGAAGACCGGACCCACCTCGAAGACGCGCTCGAACACGCCGACCATCATCTGCTTGTACTGTTGCGGGCTCTGCGCCAAATAGGCTTGGCGGTCGAAATAGTCGATAGCGAAGACGTTGGCGCCGCTCTCGGTCGCGGCGGCCACGATCTTGGGCGTCTGGATCTCCACGAAGTCCATGGCGCGCAACGTCGCGCGGAAGCCGGCCAGCGACGCGTCGGACAGGCGAAAGAGGGCGTGCCGGCGCGGGTGGCGCAGGGCTAGCGGGGCCGCGTCGAGGATCGTGGGCAGTTGCGCCTTGAGGTCGGGCTTGTACAGGTCGAGCGGGGGCTGCTCGGTCGCGGGCGCGACGACCGTGATCGTCGGCGCGCGGAGCTCGACGCCGCCGGGGGCTTGCGGCTCGGCCGCGACGCGGCCCTCGACCAGCAGCACGGACTCATGGTGCAACCCGGCCAGGAGTTCGATCAGGGACGGGTCTTCGACCACGATCTGCGCGACGCCCTTGCCGTCGCGCAGGAGCAGGAACGTGACATGGCTGAGGCGGCGCAAGCGATGCAGCCAGCCGGCGAGGCGGACGCGCTCGCCGACGTGTTGGGCTAGTTCGGTTGTCCAGATACGGTCCGCGTCCAGGGCCGTCGCGCCCGAGATCGTCGTCATGGTGATACCTCCGCCAACAAAGCAATACCCCCTACCGTCATGCGGACGATAGGGGGTCCTCGTGGTACCACCGCAATTTGCCGCCGCCCTATAAAAGGGACGGCAGCCTCGGAACGCCCGATAACGGGGGCCTACCGGCGGGTCTTACGTGTCGACGCCCGACCCTACCACGGATCAAGCCTCTGAGACTTCTTCCCCGCGCGACGGAGGGTCGGCGTGGGCAGGTCGGAGGCCGCCATCCCAGCCCGCGGCGGCTCTCTATGCTCCAGCGTTGCCCGCGCCCTGTCTCCGTTAGCGCTTTAAAGGCAGCATATCATATCCGAGGATCGGCTATAGATAGCCTACGCCGTCTGCTGCCTATCCTGGCGCTGCCTTCGCTCATGCAGCACTGCCGCTTGCTCCGCGATCGCGTCGGCGTATACGTGTATGCCTTCGTGTATCAGCCGCTCGCACTCCTCGCGTGTCTCGGCTATAGCAAAGCAAATCGGCAAATCCTCGACGTGCGCGCCCCAGTTCGTTGGCCCTTGCTCGTAGACGATTGTGTGCCCTCGGTAGTTTTCGGCGTCCATTATTTCTTGCCCCTTTTCAAATCATCTTTACTGATGCCCGCTTGCCGACAAATAGCGTTGAGCGTGCCCTCCAGCATATCGTCGCCCGGCTTACCAGCCACAACAACAGGGCGCAACTCACCGTCTCGTTGATAGATACGATGGTCGCCGGTCGTGCGAGAATACACCCAGCCTCCTCTATTGACTCAATTATATCGCGAACCTTGACCATCCCAATCCCCTACCTGCTCTAGACTCCTAATACAGGCAAACATGGTGCGAATGAGTCAAGTTTTCGCGTCATGTCTCGTCGGTCTGAGGCGGAGCCTCGCTAGTGTTTCAAGCAAATAATGCACAGTTCCTCCGTCGCACGCACGGCAGCGGCCAGCCGCTCGATGCTGTCGGAGAGCTCTTGCGTCGTTTCGCCGGGGTGGGCGAGCACGGACATAACGGTGTCGCCGAACCCGTCGGGACGCAGCGGGAAGGAGTCGACTGTCCGCACGGAGCCCTTCTCATTGATGTAGTAGCGCTGGTTGAGGGCGAAAAGAACCTGTACGAGGCAGGAGGCGCACTGGAACAGTGAGCCGGTCACGTAGTAGGGGTCGTCGCGCTCGGCTCCTTTGCGGCCCGTATTGAGCGCGAAGCCGGCCTGCCACAGGTACGTGTCGATCAGGACGCGCCGCAGCAGGGGCGGATACACGGCCGCTATCGTTTTGAGGGCGGCCATCGCGCCGGTGGGGTCGCGCAGGGGGCGGCAGTAGTAGACCTCGCCCAGGTAGATGTGGCTGTGGAAGCCGGCGGGGTGGCCCGGCTGGGGATGGTAGGTGGGCCGACCGTCGCGGCACTCGGCGATGACACGCCGGACGCGCGCGAGGTCGCGGTAGAGCCAGTCCACCGCGCGACCGCCGATCGTGAGCCAGCCGCCGCCGTTGATCCACGGTCCCCAGCCGCCGAAGTTGGTCACAAGGTCGGCGGCGTGACGGTCGTCCAGTTCCCGTGCCAGGCGGCGCAGCGCGTCGATGGAGGGTGGCCGGTCGGGCTCGTAGTAGATGGCGAGGTCGATGTCCGACACGGGGCCGACGTCGCCGCGCGCCCACGAGCCGCCGAGGACGACGGTTACGACACCCTCGACCCGCTCCAGCCGGTCCGCGATCTCGCGCGTTAGGGCTAGAATCGCGGCCATAGATTCGGGATTACCCATGCTCGAATCATACACCGGCGCGATAAGGATTGCGCGCCGCGCTGGTAACTATCTGGTCAGGTCGAGGGTGCTGACCTGGCCGGGAGCGGGCGTCGCGGTGGGGCGGCCGAGGATGACGGCCGGGCCGGGGTAGGCCACGCTGCTCTGCGCCGCGGCGAAGGCGTGTCCGGTGGCCGCGTCCACGGCGACGATGTCGCCCGGAACGCGGAGCGTGCGCAGGACGTGCCCCGTCGTGGCGTCGAGTACGAGGACGCTCCCACCGCCGGCGACATAGACGCGGCCACGGCGATCGTCGACCGCCACCGTTAGGCTGTTGAACGGGAAAAAGGAGCGGCCGGCGGCGATCGTGCGCAGGATGGCGCCGCCGCGCGCATCGAGCATGACGACGGTCCCATACGACGTGGTGACGAAGACGCGCCCAGTACGCGTGCTCAGGTAGGCGCCGTTCGCGCCCCACAACGGGATCGTGCGCAGGGCGCGCCCGCTCCGTGCGTCGAGCATGGTGAGCGAGCCGAGGGTCGGGGCGCCCGACCCCAGGGCGCTGTTGACCACGAAGACGTGGCCCGTGCGCGCGTCGGCGACGGCCTGGGTGGGGAAGACGCCGGCGGGGGTGGCGCGCAGGATGCGCCCGGTGCGCGCGTCGAGCATGACGGCGGCGCCGGGACTCTTGATAAAGGGACCGGCGATCGTGACGAAGACGTGGTTCGTTGCTTCGTCGACGGCGAGGGCGCCCGGAAACGGTCCGGGGAGGACGCTGGCGAGCACGCGTCCGTTTTCGTCGAGCGTGGTGACGCGTCCCGCGAGCAGGCGGCCGTGGCTGGTACGGAACGTCCCGCCGGAGGTGACGAAGAGGCGGCCCGTGGCCGCGTCGAGGGCGATGTTTTGCGCCGGCAGCCTAATGGTCCGCACGACGCGGCCGCTCCGCGTGTCGAGGACGCTGATCACGCCGGCGCTCGGGGCGCCAAACTGGCCCGGTATGCCTGAGTTGGCGATGAAGGCGTGCCCGCGCCGCGCGTCGATGGCGATGGCCGCCCCGAATCCCGTGCTCATGATTGTGGTCGTCCGCAGCAGCTTGCCCGTCGCCGCGTCGATGACGTCGATGGCGCCGTGGCTGACGACGAAGACGCGCCCGGAGCCGCTGTCGACGGCCATGTCCAGGAGGACAGCCCCGACCGCGACCGTGCGCACGACCGCTTTGTCGAGGGGCGGCCGGACCGGCGCGGCGGCCGGCGCGGCGGCCTGGCGCGGCAGCAGGGCTCCGGCCGCGACGAGCGCTAGCGCCAAGGCTACGGCGGCGGAGAGCCCGAGCGGCAGGACGCGGCGCCGTCCGCGCGGCCGGCCTCTGGGGGGTGGGAGCGTCGTCGCGTCGGGGAGGGCGCGGGGCAACGTGGCGGCGATGGAGCGATGCGGCTTGTAGCGATACATGACACGATGATAGTACAGCGCGGTAGGTGAAGGCAAGCGGTATCAGTCGCCGGATGCGCGCCACTTTGTCGCAGCGGCTTCGACGTCGCGTGTGATGAGGTATGGCCGTTGCGCTCGCGTGATATGCGCTGCCAGGTCTGTAGGTGAGCGCTTGCGTGGGTCGTTAGGTGGGCGCGACAGGGTTTTAGGTGTGGCGCGGAGGCGCCATGGGATGCACACTAGAGGACAAGGACGTGGCATTGGCGTTCACTGACGAGGGTCTATCTGGAGGTAAAGGATCATGGCAGACATCGAATATATGGGCGGCGCGCTCATCATACATGTCAAGGGATGGGACAAGGTCTGGGCGCTCAAGAGCGAGCTCTCGATCCCCATCCACCACGTCGTCAGGGCTGAGCCTGCCGGCGACGAGGCGCGTCAATGGTGGAAGGGCTGGCGGATGCCCGGAACCAGTATCCCCGGCGTCATCACGGCTGGCACGTTCCTCAAGGACGGCGCGCGGGTCTTCTGGGACGTGCATGACGCGGACCGCGCCATCGCCATCCACCTGCGCGATGACCAGTACAACGAACTCATCGTCGAGGTGGACGACCCCACGGCCGCTATAAACACAATCAATCGGGTCGCACAGCAACAGTAGCTGTGTGGATGATGGCGTCGCGCAAGTCGCCGGCGTCGCGCAAGTCGCCGGCGTCGCGCAAGTCGCCGGCGTCGCGCAGGTCGGACTCGTCGGCAGCCACGGCCGTGCTGGAGTGGGCGGCGCGGCGCGGCAGTTGCGCGTAGGTCAGGTACGCCTCGGCGTCGACGAGCGTGACGAGGTGGTCGGACAGCCGGTTGTACAATTGGATGAACTCGCCCGCGCGGTCCATAGCGCCGCTCCCTTCGATGACGGTGATCGTACGTATGCTATTGTCATAGTATGCCGGTCGAACCGCAAGCTGTTTTTATAGAGTTGATAAGGAGACAGGATCATGGCTAGCCTGGAAAGCGTTGCTCCAGTTTACCGTCAGGAGCAGGAAGCTTACATCGACACATATGCGGAGCTTGTGCGTCCATTCGATTTTGTAAAGGCCGTCTACGCCGATTCCTCCGATGACTTGACCATCTATACCGTGTACCAAGGTGATCTCGACCGGATAGATGATGAACTGTACGACGCCTACGGCACGGTGATCGATCTGTTTCCTAGCGTGGCGGTAAACTTTCGTTTGCTTGATGGCACGAGAGTGGATGACTATACGTTGCCTTACTCCGCCCGTTTAGTCTTTGAGCGTCAGTAGCGTATGCCTACAGCAACGCAGCATATAGCTCAGGCGGCGCACAACGAAGCTTTTGCGTCTCCTTTGCGCAATCGAACGTACAGTATCTGCGGCAAAACGATCTCGAGCCCTTGAAGCAGTATGTCCAACAGGCTATGCCGCCCGCGCCGTAAGGGACATGCAAGACCGGCTTTTACGCGATGATTGAGGGCAGGCACGAGACTCGTTCCCACAACTAACTACTAGTCACTAACTACTTCACAGGAGGAGCAGCATGACCGACACCGCACAGGGCCGGCCAGAGGCGACGCCGGAGCGGCTGCGGCAGGGGGCGCGCAACGCGGCGGCCTGCCTGGACATACGCGCGGGCGACCGCGTGTTCATCATCACTGACGCGGCGCGGGTCGACTTGGCGGCGCTGGTGGCGCACGCCTGCGAGGAGCGCGGCGGCGTCACGACGATGCGCGAGTTGGAGCAGTATGGGGCACGCCCGCTCACCACATTCCCCGAGGCGTTGCGCGCGGACATCGTGGCGGCTAACCCGACGGCGACCTACTACATCGCCACCGCGCAGCCGGGCGAACTGGGGCTGCGCCAGCCGCTGTTGCCATTCCTGGCGCAAGAGCTCAAGGTGCGCCACGGCCATATGATCGGCATCACGCCCGACGTGATGGCCGACGCGATGTGCGCCGACTACGACCGCGTCTACGCGCGCACGATGCAGGTGTACGACATCGTTAAGGACGCCAGGACGATCCATGTTATCTCGACGAAGGGCAGCGACGTGACGGCGACGTTCCGCCCCGACTGGACGTGGATACCATGCCACGGGCGCTACGATAAGCAAGGTATGTGGGGCAACCTGCCCGAAGGCGAAACGTTCACCGCGCCGGCCACGCTGGACGGGGTCATCAAAGCCGATGTGCTCGGCGACTACTTCAGCGCAAAGTACGGCGTGCTGCGTGAGCCCGTCACGTTCGTGGTCGAAGACGGCGTGATCCAGTCGATCGAGGCTTCCGACGCGGCGTTGGCCGAGGAGCTGCGGCGGCACTTCTGGGACGCCCACAACGGGCGGCGCGCCGGCGAGTACGCCATCGGCACGCTGGAAGGGTTGAGTGGCCTGTCGGGCAACTTGTTGCAAGACGAGAAGATGCCGGGACTGCACGTCGCGTTCGGCAACCCCTACCCGCAATTCACGGGGGCCGACTGGGACTCGCCGGTACACGTCGACGTCGTCGTGTCGGGCTGCACGATCGAGGTGGACGGGCGGACGATCATGCGGGACGGGCAGTTCGTTATCTAACATGGCTGGCCTGCGACTGCGGTCGCATGGCAAACCATCGGCACTGCTGTGCCGGAGAAGATGTTGTAGAGGGGTATTGCAAACGTATCGTTTGCAATACCCCTCTACGCTAATCCACCTCCGACCGCAGTCGGCGCGGTTTGCCATCGGGGTCCCCACCGCAGTGGGGAGGCAGTCGCAGGCTTTATGGCAAAATGGTGACGCCGCGCGCGCGCGTGGCGGTGACACCGTAAAGCGTGGCCGTGGTGATGACGCTGGCCCCCGTCGCATTCTTTACCTTATAGGTGACGTGCAGGCGGGCGGTATACGTCCCGTGGCGGTCGACCATACCGCGGACGGCGGTGTGGTAGAGCAGGACGGTGCGCGTGACGCGGCGGCGTTTCTTGCCGGAGCCGGTGTAGGTCGTGCGCCGCGCGGTGACCTGCAGCGTGGCGGTGACGCGCGCCCCGCGCGCGGTGTGCAAGACAACCGTGAGGACACGGCTGGTACGCACCGCATAGTCTCCACTGACGGTGAGCGCGGGCGGACGCTGCTGGATCGTGACCGTGAGGGCGCCCGTGGCGCGCCCGCAACTCTGGTAGACCGTGACGTTGAGCCGCGCCCGGACCGGGGACGCCGGCTTGTAGGTGACGCGGAGGCGGCCGGTAAAGAGACCCCTGGAATTGGACGCGCCGCCGGTCGTGGTCCTGTAGACCAACACCGTGCGCAGGATGCGGTGACGCTTCTTGCCCGTACCCACGTAGAACGCCCGGCGCCCTGTGACCTGCAACGTGGCGGTGACGCGCGTCGCCGGCCTGGTACGCGCGGTGAAAATCAGCAAATCACCGCTGCTGACGACGCCGTGTGAGCCGACGCTCAGGGCGAGCGGCAAGGCGGATTTGCTGGAGCACGGCGCGAGCGAAGGCGGTGTGGCGACACGGGTCGGCATGGTGAGCGGGACTGTTGGCGTGATCGTCGCGGCCGGCGTGACCGTGGTGGCCGGCGTGACCGTCGCGCCGGGGGTAGCGGCCGCGGCTCCCGGGATCGGGGTGAGGGTCGGCGCGCCCGTTGCGAGCGGGGCTGGCGGGGCGGCTGGGATCGGGTTATTGCCGAGTTTCGCCACGAACGCGTCGTACGAGCCGCCGTTGAAAGAGCCCTGGAAGGGGGCGACGGTGGGAAGGTTGGTCGAGGTTGTCTGGCCGGTGACGTAGGCGTTGCCGCCGGCGTCGACGGCGACGGCCCGCGCGATGTCACTGCCGGAGCCGCCGAGGTAGGTGCTGTAGACGAAGCCGTTGCCGGCCGGGTCGAGAGCGGCCACAAAGGCGTCATTGGCGCCGCCCAGCGCGCTCTGCGCGGCGTTGGTGGTGGGGAAGTTGGGCGAGTTGGTCTGGCCGGCGACGACGGCGTCGCCGCTGCTGTCGACGGCGATACCGTACCCCGTGTCGCCGCCGGTGCCGCCGAGGTAGGTGCTATACGTCAGGGCGGAGCCGTCGGGCGACAGCTTGCTGACGAAGGCGTCACCGGCGCCGCCGGAAACGCCTTGCAAGGGACTGGCGGTGGGGAAGTTGGCGGAGTCGGCGGCTCCGGTGACGTAGGCGGCGCCGGCGTTGTCGATGGCGATAGCGTTGCCCGCGCTGTCGGAGCCGCCGAGGTAGGTGCTGTAGGCCAGCCCGTTGCCGGCCTCGTTGAGCTTGCTGACGAAGGCGCTCCCGATCGTGCCCTGGTACGTCTTCTGGAACGCCGAACCCGTGGTCGGAAAGTTTGACGAATCGGTGACGCCGGTGACGTAGGCGTTCCCGGACGTGTCGACGGCGATGGCGTTGGCCTGGTCATTGTCGCCACTGCCGCCGAGGTAGGTGCTGTAGGCCAACCCGTTGCCGGCCGCGTTGAGCTTGCTGACGAAGGCGGTGGTCGAGCCGTTGAAGCTTGATTGGAGGGGCGAGGCCAGCGGGAAGTCAGAGGAGGCGGTTAGGCCGGCGACATAGGCGTTACCGGCGCTGTCGACGGCGATACCCTGACCCACATCGAAGATACCGCCGCCGAGGTAGGTGCTGTAGACGAGGCCGTTGCCCGCCGGGTTGAGCTTGGCGACGAAGGCGTTGCCGCCGAGGCCGTTGAGACTGCCCTGCAAGGCGTTGGCGGTGGGGAAGTCGCCCGAACTGGTGGAGCCGGTGATGTAGGCGGCGCCGTCGGGTCCGATGGCGATAGCCAGGCCAAAGTCGTCGTCGCTACCGCCGAGGTAGGTGCTATAGACCAGGCCGTTGCCCGCCGGGTTGAGCTTGGCGACGAAAGCGTCCTCGTTGCCGCCGCCGAAAGACCCGCGCGCGGCGTTGGCGAGCGGGAAATTGGCGGAGTTGGTGTAGCCCACGACGTAGGCGGAGCCGCTACGATCAACGGCAATGCCATAGCCGTAGTCGTCGCCACTGCCGCCGAGGTAGGTGCTATAGCTGAGGGCGGGATCGACGACGAGGGGGGCGTGACGGTCGTAGGCGCCCAGGCGCACGCCGACGGTGTGGGCGTCGAGCAGCGCGTAGCGCGCGGCGACGCGGCGGCGGGACGCGCCGGCGCCCTGATAGACGACGGGCGCGCGCTGGCGCAGTGTCCCACCGGGCACGGATAGCAGTAGATCGCCGGAACGGTCCAGCCTGAGCGCCGCGCCCGCCCCACTTGAGCCGGTGTCGAGGCGCAGGCGCAGACGCAGGGCGCGCGGGTCGGCGCCGGGGGCGAGGACGAAGTCATACTCGAGTTGGCCGGCGTGTCCGTAGTACACGAGGTCCGTGCCGGGATAGACGTCATGGTAGGCGACGCGGGCGTAGGTGGGCAGGCCGGTCTGCCAGCGGCGTGGATCGCGGCCGTGGAGGTAGGACACGGCGCCGGGCAGTTGGCTTTGGGGGATGAGGGCGGGGTGGGCGGCGGCGCCGGGGAAGGTCAGGCGGAGGACGCCCTCACCCCCCGATTGCCGTGGCCGTGGGCCTGACCTTAAAAGGTCATGGCAGGGGACGGACCTTGAAAGGTCAGGACGCGCGGTTATCCGTGCGGCTTGCCCGGCGTTCGCGCGCGCCGATGTCCGCCCCGCGTGTGCAAGCGCGGACCCTGGCGCGCACGAGGGGGTGGTGGGCCGTGCAAAGCTGAGGACGGCGCCGTTGTCGGTGAGGAAGAGCGTGTAGCCGCGGCCGTGGGCGAGGTAGCGGGCGCGCGGGTCGGTCTGCCCCCGGTTCGGCTCGAAGCTCAAAGGGAGGGCGGGGTACGCGCGCGCCGTCCCCGTTGTGGCCGCGGCGCTATGTGCGGCGGCCGAACCCGACGATGCGCCGTGGGCGCCGCCCGCGGCGGGTAGGAGGGTGAGTCCCAGGACGAGGGATGAGATAAGGGCAATGGGACGGCGATAGGCCGTGGTCGTACGGTCCGTGGCTGTGGCCGTAGGGCCGCTCATGGTGTGCTCCTCTCGATAGTCGCCGGTCAAGCCGTGTGGTTCCGGCGCGCTCCACCCTACCATCGTTGCAGGTACGACGGTTTTACGCAAGGGGGCGCGGGGCGAGGGGCGCGGGGCGCGGGGCGAGCTTAGTCGGCGGTGTCGTGTGAGAACAGGTAGCCGCCCTCGACGGTGCGGATCGGACGCGGGGCGCCGGGCAGGCGCGCGATTTTCGTGCGCAGGTGATAGATGTGCGTCTTGACGACCCCGGCGAGGCTCGCGGTATCGAATTTCCAGGTCCGCTCCATGATCCGCGCGGAGGAAAGCGCCTGCCCCTCATGTCGCACGAGCAGGTAGAGGATGCGGCTCTCCGTCGGTGTGAGTTCGATGCGCGCCGTGGGACCGGCGATGCTGTTCGTCGTGGGGTCGAAGATAGCGCCATACATCTCAAAGGTCTCGTGCGGGGGTGGGACCGGCAGGGTGGCCGTTTCGGTCCGCGCGCGGCGCAGGATGGCCTGGACACGCGTGACGAGGACGGCGGTGTTGAAGGGTTTGACGACGTAGTCGTCGGCGCCCATGGCGAAGCCGGCCATGACGTCCTCGTCGGTGTCACGCGCGGTGAGCAGGACGACGGGTACGTGCGAGAAGGCGCGCAGGGAGGCGAGGAGTGCGAGGCCATTGGCGTCGAGGAGATCATCGTCGAGGAGGACGAGGGCGGGGCGCAGCGCGCGGACGGCCTGGAGGGCGCTGCGACCAGTTGGCGCGGCCAGGACGGTGAAGTCTTCGCGCTCCAGGGCGAAGCGTAGGAGATCGCCGTGGTAAGAGTCGTCGACGACGAGGAGGATCGTGGCCAGCGGCGCCTCCCTGCGCAGGTCCGTGTGCGCGTTCCCTGCTTTCACGGGACGATCGGAACGATCGGGACTCTGCGGGAGGACATCGCGAGCCGGACGGGCCACGTCCCCGCGCATGGGGCGTGCCGTGGGCGAAACGACCGCGGCCGGTCGTTCGGCACGGTTAAGGCGCGTCGCGCCTATGAGGGGATGTGAGTGAGCCCATGGTCGCATCGTCATCGTCATCGCCGGTATCCGCCTTTCGGGGAAGCCCCCTGTGTCCATGTGGTTGTCGTTGTCCCTTTGGTCTCTATTGTGGGGGATGTGCGCGACGGAAACCACGAACACTCACGCAGTTAACTCACGCAATTACGGGTGGTGTGCGACCATACCTATGGTGATGATGCGTACGACGAGACGCTGTGGGTGGTACGATGAGAGACATGAGTGGGCGGAGGGCGATGGGCGCAGGCGAAGGTGGGGGCGATGGCAGCGGTGGAGACAGCGGGCTTCGGGGCGTTACTCAAGGGGTATCGCGTCGCGGCGGGGCTGACACAGGAGGAACTGGCCGAACGGGCGGGGCTCTCACCACGGGCGATCAGCGACCTGGAGCGCGGCGCGCGCCAGGCGCCGCAGGCCACGACGTTGCGTCTGCTGTCCGACGGGCTGGCGTTGGCGACGGGGGAGCGGGCGGCGCTGGAGGCGTCCGTGGTGCGGCGCCGCCAGCCGCGCGCGGACTCGTCCACGACCGGCGCGTCCCCGTCGCCAGCGCGGTCCGCGTTGCCCGTGTCGCTGACCTCGTTGGTAGGGCGTGAGCGCGAGGTGGCGGCGGCGACGACGCTGCTGCGCCGGGACGATGTGCGGCTGCTGACCCTGACGGGACCGGGCGGGGTGGGCAAGACGCGGCTGGCGCTGCGCGTGGCCGCAGAGGTCTCCTGCGACTACGCTGAAGGCATCGGCTTCGTGTCGCTGGCACCCGTCACCGATCCCGGTCTGGTGGTCGCGACGATCGCGAGCGCGCTGGGCGTGCGTCCGGGCGGCGGGCAGTCCGTCGCGGAGAGCGTCGCGGCGTATCTGCGCGACAAACGGCTCTTGCTCGTGCTGGACAACTTCGAGCAGGTGGTCGCGGCGGCGGAGTTTGTCGCCGCTATGCTGCAGACCTGCCGGGGAGTGGGCGTGCTGGTGACCAGCCGGACCGCGCTGCGGGTGCAGGGGGAGCAAGAGTTCGCGGTCCCGCCGCTGGCGCTGCCCGACTCCACGCACAAGTCGGACATCGCGGCGCTGGGGCAGGTGGCGGCGGTGCGGCTGTTCGTGGAGCGGGCGCGCCGCGTGCGGCCGGACTTCGCGCTGACGGCGGAGACCGCATCCGTGGTGGCTCGGATCTGCGCGCGGCTGGACGGGCTGCCGCTGGCGATCGAGTTGGCGGCGGCGCGCGTCAAAGCGCTGCCGCTGGGGGCGTTGCTCGCGCGGCTGGAGCAGGCGTCGGGCGGCGATACGTCCCTACAATTGCTGGCGGGCGGGGCGCGCGACCTACCAGCGCGACAACGGACGATGCGTGACACGATTGGCTGGAGCTACGACTTGCTCGACGCCGATGAGCGGTGGCTGTTCCGGCGGCTGGCGGTGTTTGTGGGGGGCTGGACGCTGGAGGCGGTCGAGGAGGTCTGCGGCGGGGATGGCCTGGAGATCGACGTCCTGGATGGCCTGTCGTCGTTGATCGACAAGAGCCTGGCGTGGTGGGCGCGGGAGGAGAGGATAGCCGACGACCAGGCGCCAGGTGAGCCACGCTATGCGATGCTGGAAACGATCCGCGAGTACGCGCTGGAGCTGTTGGTCGAGAGTGGCGAGGCGGCGCGCGCGCGGGCGCGGCACGCGGCCTACTACGTCCGCGTGGCCGCGGAGGCGGAGCCGCGCCGAAGCTCGTCCCGCTCACGAAAACGGTCGTGCCGGGCGGTCCGCTCGTGGGGAGATCCGCGGCCTGGGGCGTACCCTGCGGGGTCGGTGTAGGAGACGCGGGACGGGGCGTGGCGGATGGCGTCGCGGTGACGGTGGGGGCGCTCGTTAGCGTCGGTGAGGGCGTCGTAGTGGGTGGGGCCGTGTAGGTAGAGGTCGTCGTGGCCGTGTAGGCGGGGGTATAGGTCGGATACGGATAGGGCGTCGCGTCGGCGTAATAGGCGTCGTACGGTAACTACCTAGGTCCCTCCTGCGGGGTGGTGCAGCTAGTTGACAGAGGCGTGCTCGTTTCTGCATTATAAGGATATGGACACAGAGAATCTACGTGGGCAGGTGGTGGGCGCCTATGAGCAGGGGGCCGACGCCGTCGTCGCGCTCGTGGTCATCCTGCTGGGTGAGCTTGCGGCCCAACTGGAGACCATGTCAGCGCGCGTGACGAGCGTGGAGGGCGAGAACGCGACGTTGCGGACGGAGAACGCGGCGTTGCGCGCCAAACTGGGCACGAACAGCCACAACAGCGGCAAGCCTCCCTCGTCGGATGGTCCAGGCAGCAAGCCCCACCCCAAGAGCCAGCGGGTGGTCAGTGGACGGAAGCCAGGGGGGCAACCGGGGCATGACGGGCAGACCCTGGCCTTGGTCGACGCCCCCGACGAGGTGCGGGAGCATGCGCCTTCCCACTGCCAGGGCTGTGGGCAGAGCTTGGACGACGTGCCGGTGCTGCGGCGGGAGCGGCGGCAGGTGGTGGACATCCCGCCGGTGCGGGCGCGGGTCATCGCGCATCAGGTCACCACGAAGTGCTGTCCGGGCTGCGCGACCGAGACGAGGGGGACATTTCCCCTGGATGTCGCGGCACCCGTGCAGTATGGACCCGGAGTGGCGACGCTGGCGGTCTATCTGACCCAGGAGCAGTTGCTGCCCTTGGCCCGGACGAGCGCCGTGCGGGCGGAGGTGTGCGGCTGCCCGGTCACGCAGGGGACAGTGGAGCGCGCGGTGGCGGACTGTCACGAGCGGTTGGCGGTGGCCGCAGCGGCCATCACGCAGGGCGTCACCGCGGCGAAGGTGGCGCACGTCGATGAGACGGGCCTGAACATCGGGGGCAAGACGGCCTGGTTGCATGGGGCGAGTACACCGCACCTGACGTGCTACGCCATCCATCAGAAGCGGGGTCGTGCGGCGATGGACGCGATCGGGGTCGTGTCGCAGTTCCGCGGGCGGGCCGTCCACGCTGGGCTGCCCAGCTACGGGCAGTACAGTCAGTGCGCGCATGCGCTGTGCAACGCCCATCATCTGCGGGAGTTGACCTTCGTGGAGGAACACCTCGGCCAGGGCTGGGCGAAGAACCTCAAGGGGTTGCTGCGGGAGATCAAGCAGGCGGTGGACGACGCGCGGGACCAGGGGCGCGCGGCCCTGTCGATGGAGGCGCAGCAGGAGTTCGCGCGGCGCTATGACGTGATCCTGGACGAGGGGATGCGGGCCAACCCCCCGCCGCCGCCGACGGGGAAGCGCGGGCGACCCAAGCGGGGCAAGGCCGGCAGCTTGGTGGACCGCCTGCGGGAGCACAAGGCCGAGACGCTGGCCTTCATGACCGACTTCACCGTCCCCTTCGACAACAACCAGGCCGAACGCGACATCCGCATGACCAAGGTCCGCGAGAAGATCTCCGGCTGCTTCCGCACGCCCACCGGCGCCGCGCGGTTCTGTCGGATTCGCGGCTACATCTCCACACTCCGCAAGCAGGAGATGCCCATCCTCTCCGCGCTCGGTCAGGCTATCGCTGGCACTCCGCCCCTGCCGGTCACGACCTAGCCGTGCGGACCTAGCTAGTTACAGGAAACCTTGCTAATGGCACGGGATGCGGGCGTCCGTTGGGGCATGGCCGTGTGCTTGGAAGGGCTGGCGCGGGTGACCATGGGGGGCGGCCGGCCCGACCAAGCGTGCCACTTCTTCGGATTCGCGGACGCCTTACGCGAGGATATCCGGGCGCCGCTGTCACCAGACGATCGCGTCGCCTACGCCTATGACGCCATGCTAGCGGCCATGCGCGCCGCATTGGGCGACGAGCGTTTCACCGCATTGTGGGCCGAGGGTAAGGGCTGGACACTGGAGCGGGCGCTGGAGGAGGGACTTGCCCTCACTCCCGGTCCAGGGCTACCTGGCCCCCCGATCCCTGGCCGTGGGATCAACGGCCCAGCGCACTCTCCCTGACGCGGGAGAGTGCGCTGAGGTGAGGGCCGGCGTATGCCCGGCCGGCCCTCGCGCCATACCAGCCTATACGCGTTTCACGTTACGCCGGGCGATCGTCAGTGCCGCGCGCCGCGCCGCGCGCACGACGGCGACGGTAGAGCAGCACGGCGCCAATAGGCAGGATGCCGGTGGCGAGTAGCTCGCCGGAGCCGAGCTCAGGGGTGGCCGCCGCCCCGCCACCCCCGCCGCCCCCACCCCCGGCGGTGGGGGGATCGGTGTAGCTGATCACTACCTGTGGCGTGGCGCCGGGGTCCGCCGTGGTGGCGGACCCGCCTGTCGGGACGAGGTCCGACCCGCCGCCGCCGCCGCCGCCGGCGCCGGCAATATAGGACGAATTGCTGCCGTTGCCGGTGGCGCCGCCGCCGCCGCCGCCACTCGCATACCCACCACCCGCGCCGCCGCCGCCACCACCGGCCGCGCCGTTCTGCGCGCCTCCGATGCCACTGGCGCCGCCCGCGCCGCCCGCGCCATCGCTCGTGCCCGTCGTGCCAGTAGCGCCTCCGTTTGCGGCGCCGGCCCCGCCGCTCCCGCCCGTGGCGCCGGTGGCGCCATGCCCGCCAGCGCCATTTTGGGCGGATACAACGCCACCACTCCCGTCGCCGCCATTGACGCTACCGCCGCTGGGGCCGTTGCCGCCGTTACCACCCGTGGCGCTGCCCGCGCCGCCCGCGTACGTACTGTAGCCACCACCGCCGCCGCCGCCACCAGCCGCGACAAGGAGACGTATAGTCGGGGCGGCGCTGCTGGCGCGCACATCGCTCGCTCCGCCACCGCCACCGCCGGGTCCGGAACTACCCTGGGATCCGGCATTGTCGGCAGCCCCATCTTCGCCGGCGCCACCGGACGCGCCGCCGTTGAAGCCGCCAGTTCCGCCCGCAGAGCCGGAGCCAACGCTACCCTGGCCACCAACCTCCACGTAGAGCGTGGTGACGCCCCTCGTGGAGAGTAAGCCCCTAACCACATCTCCTGTTCCACCGGCCCCCCCCGCGCCCGCGCCGGAACTGGCGCCGTTGCCGGCGCCGCCGGGAGCGCCTGTCGCGGTCACGGTCACGTTGGTCACGTTGGTCGGGACGGTGAACGTTTCCTGGCCCCCCGTGTTCCCGGTGAACGTATAGGTGCAGGTGGTCGTCTTGGTGGTGGTGTCGTCGATGCACGAGCCGGCGGCCCAGGCGTGTCCGGCCGCCCCCGTCGCCATTGTCCCCGCCGCTAGGGTGGCGGCGAGCGCCACGCTCAGGCGGCGCGATGTGGCCCGCCTGCGTGTCCGCGCGTTTCTCTTGGTCATGGTGTCTTGAACCTCTCTCGTTCTATGATGTCCTATGGCTGTGCGTTGATGTCCTAGTGGCTGTGCGTTGATGTCCTAGTGGCTGTGCGTTGATGTCCTAGTGGCTGTGCGTTGATGTCCTAGTGGCTGTGCAATGATGCCCGACGTATGCTGTGTCTTGCCGTGACGATGGATGACTCCTTTCCGCGGCCGCCCGACAGCCGCGCGACGTCTACTCCATCCAGCATAGAGGTCAGGGGTTAAGATCCGGTTACAATCGCGGTCGAGATGTGGTTACGATTGGGGGTAAAACAGGGGTTTGACGGTCGAGGTTGGTTACGGCGCCCACCGGCCTCGCGCGGCGGGGTGCGGGGAAGCGCTAAGGCTTCTGGCGTCTGCGGTCCGTGGCATGGTTGCGGCAGTCGTGGCCGACGGTGCGTGGGGTAACGGGGCGGCATCTGGCGGGCGTAAGGGGTGACCGCCGACCTGTCCTGTCCGATTAAAAGCACCCAACGCCATAACAGGGGTAGGGGCGTATCGCCATACGCCCGTGTTCGCCGCAGAGATGTCCACTGGACGGCGACCGCCAACGACCGCCAGTCTACCCGCCCGCGACCGCTCGGTTGGGCTGTCGGAGCGGAGCGGAGAGAGACCAATCCGCATGGGTGTATGGGAGTGGCTAAAGATTTGGGCATGATAAAATAGGGCATGACAACATGTCCGAATTGCCAGAGTACCGACCGTCAAGTAAAGAACGGGCCGACGGCGTCAGGAAACCAACGGTATTGGTGCCGTGG
>JAABUZ0100002582.1_pt1 | contig 29668 bp, 21 predicted proteins | sample 5562091 | NCBI WGS metagenome assembly JAABUZ01 (sample SAMN12813069, study PRJNA571459) | rock metagenome | isolation source: Antarctica rocks | place: Antarctica: Victoria Land, Linnaeus Terrace sud | collected 2015-12-21
CAGGAATGGGACTTGCAATCCACCTCGGCATCGACGCCTACCGATAAAAGTTGAACGCCACCTGCCTGCACCGCTGACCCTGATGGTGTTGTGACCGCGCACGCACGAGGGTACGACGGCGACGAGGAGCGGAGGAGTGGCCGTGCACGCCCTGCTGGGCCTGAAAGTGGTGACTGGCCCACGGCACGTAGCCGGGCAACTCGGCGCGGGTCATGGTCGACACGTTCCGGCGGCCCCAGGCATTTCTTTCCGTTTCTATGCTGATGCGGTGACTGCCCCTTCACCGCTCGGCAGCGGCGCTGATGGCTGGCGGCCAACCCGGTTTGGGCTTATGTCACTCGGCAGCAAGGAGCTGTTCCACAGCAACCCGTCGGCCACGGCTGAGGCCGCCGTTACTGGCATCCCACCCACGGCTTCAGGGCAGCTCGACGCTGCTCACGCGCGTACCCGACAACCTGTCCCACCATGTCTAGACCTTCAACACGAACTGTGTCAGTAGGTGGATCGGCACCCCAAACGCACAGGATTCGCCGCTGGCCGAGACCGTGCAATTGGGGTGTACCCCAGAACACACCGGCCCGGCCCCGCCTAGTCCGGCTATGGTGCCCTCACCGGGAATCAAGGCGGACGGCAACGACAGGGGAGTTCGCGATTTGCTGAGATACCGACCCTTCGCGCCGCCCGATCGTGTCCCGTTCAGCGATGGGCTTACCGGACATCAACGCGCTGAGTTCCCGGCTCCTGGGCGTTCGCGTCTGCCCTCTGGGAGCTGCCGCTGGCAACGACTTTATTGATCCGGTCAAATCGTTCACGGTCGGGACTTGTCGGCCTCAAGGACGCAGCCCGTCAACCGGTGAGGTGTCGTCCAATATCGCGCAAGTCATCGGCGGTGGCGCGATCCCGTTCGATCGTGACGGTCGGGGCAGAAGCGCCGGGCGCGATCAGGAAAATCCTGTTGCAGTCGATCAAGGCGGCTGCAACGTTGAGCTCGCGAGCGTACCTAAGCACTTGCTGGAAGTCCGGAGACTGGCTCCAGTCGCCGGCGCGTGGTGTGCGCACACCCAACTTGACTTCGATCACGGACCGCGGTGTGTCTGATTCGAGGACAACGTAATCGGCTATACCCGACTTGAGTCTATATTGCTTCTGGCAGCGGACAGACCGGCGTTTGGGGAGTGAAAGCCGTAAGAGGGGCTCAACCACGTACTGCTCGACCTGGCGTTCTACTTTCATTGGCCCGTCGGCCATCTTCTTCCAGCCTGCGAGGCGAACCTGCGCAGGATCCGGAAGATTCGTTGAACCCACTGGCTTTTGGAACACAAGGCGTTCCGTTTTGGTCATCCGGTCTGGATCAACAGCCAGGTCCAAGATCCCCCGAGCCACCGCTGGCGGAAGGTAGTGGCTGGGCTTGCCTCGAAGGTTCAGATATCCGTCCATCAGGCCGTTTAGCGCTGCGAAGGACACCGGTGTGACCTCGATCTGAGGTGTGTACGTCACCCACCATTGATTCGGGTCAACCAGCTTCTTCGCGTTGACACCGATTTTCGAATCAAAGAGGGGGTACGACGCCGCACGTGCGGCGAAGTGAATCGCCTTGCGGGGAGCAACGAAGTAGAAGAACAGGAGATCCCCGGGTTGCGTCTGCTTGGATCCCGTCCAGATTCGATCTTCCGTCAGTGGCCTGCGTCGGTTGTCTCGCAGATCGCTCGCGGTGGGAAATGAGGCCTCGTCACCGATGAGCAGCCATGCATTGGTAGGCGGGATCGCCAGAATGTCCTTCAGGCCGGCCGACATGCGTGTCAGCCTCCGCTCTCGTGTGCCGTCTTGTGCTGCGGAAGCGGATCGTCGACTCTGACATAGCCCAAAAGTGTGCGCATAAGCCAGGACTGTCTCACAACTAACCGACAAGTCCGATCGTGAGGCTGCCTGCCCGACCTGGGTGAACGATCAATCTCCCAAGCACGGGGAGTGCCTACTCATGCCTCGGTGTCCAAGAGGGCGGCGAGGGTGTAGGCGGGGTCGCGGTCGAGGCGGGTAGGGCCGCCAACCAGGCGGCCGTCACCTGCACCACGTCGGACGGCGTCGGCACCGGTGAACCAGAGGGACGGGGGTGGAGCGCCGAGCTCGGTGCTCACTGCGCGGTCAGAGCCGTTGTGGTTGGTGACCCCGGAGCCGCCGTGGCGCGCAGCACGGCGAGCGTCACTCGCCCAGCGGGGCGGTCGTAGGAAAAGTGGATCAGCGCGCTGACGTGGAACCGTGGCCCTTCCATCGATCCGCTCACCGCCACGGCGTGGGAGATGTGCTCGAACCGGACGGTGTCGCCGCGGTCGGACACCAGCGTGTCCCGGAGTGTGTTCACCGCAGCCGCCAAGCGCTGGAGGGCCAAGTCATGCTCGGACTGCCCGGCGATCGCCATGGCCGCGGTCTGGTACTTCCTGGTCATGGGACCCCCTTCGGTGGTGCCCGGGAACGCTACCGCCGGGCACCGACGGAAAGTGCACGATAATGACAGTTATCGTGCACTCACCACGGTGCCACCGCTGATCCCCTCACCGACCGCCAACGTCGCGATCCCCAACGTCGTCGGCCAGCGCTGGGCCTTGTTGCACAACCCGCCGACAACCCAGCACAAGGGCCGACCCTGGCAATCATCACCGCTACTGCGCTGCGCGCAGCACCCCAGGGTTGAACACGGGGTTGAGGATTATCCGAGCGCATGATGACTGGCATGCCCAAAAAAACGACGACGACAGCATCGACCACCGCGCCGTTGGTTGAGCGTGTGGATCAATATCTCCATGCCCATCCGGGTCGGGCGAACACAGTGACGAGCGCTGGACCGCTCGGCCGGCGCGTGCAGGTCTCAACACGCACTTGGATCCCGTGGATCACCCTCGGCGGGAAACCAGGATCGAAGTCTGCGTGTGGGCCGCTGCCGGATGAGGTCTCTGCTGCCGCGTCAGCGGCTCTTGAAGCCCTCGACGATGTCGAGGGCCGGGTAAATGTTTCGCACAGGGATAAGGTTGTCACCCGATCGCATCTGGTGAAACTGTCGGCCCTTGCTGCAACAAGGCAGGACTCGAACCTGATCACCCTCTGGGTCGCGACCATGATGTGGGGATCGGGAACCACGAACGGACGCGGACCATGGCGCACCGCGCAAGGCCTTTCCGCGCCCAATCTGGTTGAGGCACTCCAGGCATCCAGCGACGCGGTTCGTCGTCGAGACCTGGTCAGTGCCTATCGGGGGTTCGCTCTCGCCGGGTGCGGTTCGTCCTTCTTCACAAAGTGGTTCTGGGCAGTTGCGCTCGCCCAGCCCGACCAACCGCTGCCGCTCATTCTGGACGAGCGTGTTCTAAATACGCTGCGGTGGATCCATCAGGGCACCGACTGGCGTTCGCCTCGGCATGCTGAGGGATATCAGACGTACGTCGAGATGATTCATAACGCAGCCAATGAACTTCGGGTGCATCACGGCGGGCTGGACGCTGAGAAACTGGAGTGGATGCTCTTCGACCGCACCAACGGTCCGGACGGCCCGTCCTTCAAGGTCTGGCTCTCCTCAGCACCGTCCTACCGCACCACCTGAGTACGAGGGGGCCTCGCCAGCTCATCGCTGACTTGGATCCGCGGGTAGACCCGAACAGAATCGAAGCCACGGCGGTAGGCAGCGGAGAGCACAGCCACGGCGTAGTGCCCGACCGATTCCGAGGCTCAGGTTCAAGCTGAGCACCGGCGTCTGGACTGCGTCGGTCGCCGTGCCGGGATCGTCATACGAGACGGCCCGAGTAGAAACCGGCGCGCTCATCAGCGGGATAACGAAGACAGTTGACGGTCGGTGGGAGATGCCGACCGGTCGGTCGTCAGCAAGTTCGGCACCTTAAACGTTCACTACCTGGACGTCGATTGTGACGGTCAATCGCGGCGTTCAGCTGCAACCCACCAGCCGCAGATGACCGCGGCCACATCAGAGCGGCGCGCCTCCCACCGGCTACACAGCGTATGTCTAGAATCCATGGACCATGGACCATGAAACGCCAACCCAGCAACGGGGCGTGCGGGTCTGCTCGGCGGCGCTCTTTGGGGGCGCTCGGTACCGCTTGGAGGTTTGTGAAGTCTTGCAGGTGGGTGAGACAGTAACGGCGTCAGACCTGATAGAGCGACTGCCGAGTCCCCCCACGAAGGCGTCCGTACACGCCGAGATTCAACGCCTTGTCGCGGCAGGTGTGCTCATTCGACTTGACCGTCGCCCCGGTGACCGGCACGCATATCTGCGGGTAGGTGACACCTGCCTATGGCAGGCCGCTCGCGAACTTGCCGATGCTGCGCGTCATGCGAGCAGCCCGGGAGCTGCAGGGAGCGACACCGGATTCCTCGCCGCGTTGCACAAGGAAACCGCACGATGACACCCACGGGCAGCATTGTCGACCGATCGGTGTACCGACCGGTTCAGTACTTGGGCAGCAAGCTTCGTGTGCTTCCCCAATTGAGAGCGGCAGTGAGCACGGACCCCGGACCGCAGACTGTTTGGGAGCCCTTCGCTGGGTCGAGCGTCGTTGGACAGTCACTCGCGGCGGCCGGCCACCGGGTCATCGCATGGGACGCGCTGGCCTCTAGCGCAACGTTCGCGCAGGCATTGCTGGGAGTCGGGCAGCATGACGGCGATACGGACGTCGCACCGCTGCGGGCGATCCTCCCGCTGTCGCGCGAGATCCCAACTCCTACGGCGTGGAGCCCCTGGCTGGCCAAGGAACGCGACGCTCTGCACGCCAAGGACGGACAGACGCTGCTCGGCATCGGCCGTACCATGCCGCAGGGCTGGCGAAACGCCCCGAAACGGCTGATACCGCGCGACATGGGTGCCCCCCCGGCCCTATTGAGCGAGACCTTCGCCGGAACGTACTTCGGTTTGCGGCAGGCTCTACGATTGGAACGGCTGCGCGCGGCTATCGACCTGGCCGACGAGCGTGCCGGGCTCTCGCCTTGGTCGCGGGCGGTGGCACTTACGGCACTCTGTGCGGCGGCCTCTACCGCCGTCTTCTCCGCGGGCAAGCACTTTGCGCAACCTCACCGCGTACCCGAGGGTAAAGACTCAAATTTTCATGCGCGCAGGGCACTTCATGATCGGTCGGTCGACGTGGACCAGGTCTTTCAAGCCGCCGTGCAGGACATCTGCCTCGCCGCACGACCATCCAGCGAGAGGCACGAGGCAGGCATCGGCCGGGTGGAGAACGCGACGGTGGATGACCTCAGACGCCGGGGAGTCTCCACTGTGTACGCCGACCCGCCTTACACGGCGCAGCAGTACTCCCGCTTTTACCACCTCTTGGAGACCCTGATCAGCGGGCAGGTGAGTACCCTGCAACTCGTTAAGGGCGAAGTGACGCGTGGCTTATACCCCGACAGCCGCTACCTCTCTCCCTTCTGCTCGCGTCGACAGGCGCCCGCAGCATTCATCCACCTGGCAGCCATCGCCCGCCAGGCTGGGGCCCGCCTGGTCTTGAGCTACTCAGCAACCGCCAACCAATCAGGCCAGACAGGTAACGCCCGAACAGTCACCCTCTCTGACCTAGTCGCATTCATCAGAACGGCGTATCCACACGGCGGTGTCACCGTCACTGAACTTGACGTCCGCTACCGCCAATTTAACCAACAAGGATCAGCAATCCCGGGCCGCGACGACCCGGAGTACCTGATCATAGGAGACCCGGATGCTCGCTAGGTACCTTGGAAGTAAGAAGAGCATCCTGACGCCGCTGCTTGCACAGGTTGGAGCACACTGCGCCGCAGGCGACCACGTAGTCGACGCATTCTCGGGTAGCCTGGCCGTCAGCCTTGGCTTGAAGAAAGCGGGCTACCGCGTCACCGCGAACGACATCAACTTGTTCTCTGCTGTCCTCGCTGATGCCTACCTCTTGCACGACGAACCTCCAACCGCCCACGACGAGGTACTCGCTCCGCACTCCCCCGTCGCAGCGCACGGAGTCGCCCGGTCCGTCGTAGCCGGTCTCGACGGGCGACCGGGCTGGCTGTTCCTCGAGAATTCAGAGTGGCGACACCGGTACGTACGTCTGCTCGCACTCCAGGCACACCTGCAGGTGATGCACCTTGCAGACCTCGACGAGCGCGACCGGAGAACCGACTTCTTCGACACCTACTGCGAGCAGGGACGGCTTTCCAAATACACAAGCTCGCGAGGCAGCACAGGTCACAGACGGTTTTTGAGCCCGCCGAACGCAGAGCGCTTGGACCTGATCCTAAATCAGCTACGGGCCTGGCGCCGTGCAGCCGTTATAGACGACCACACCCACGCGCTACTGATGGCGACCGTGCTCCGGGCCGTAGAACGCGTTGCCAACACTCAGGGCACCTACCACGACTTCCCTCGCAGCGACTGGGACCCCCGGGCCTTACAGCCGCTTACGCTGGACCCCCCGGCATTAGACGACTGCCTCGGGGGCGTCGGCGGCCACCGCGCTGGCCGGGAGGCAGACTCCTTGGACTTTGTTGCCACCGCGGGCAAAAGCCGGCTCCTATACCTAGACCCTCCGTACAACTTCCGCCAATACACCGCGTACTACTTTCTTCCCAACGTCATATGCCGCTACCCGGACATGGCGGATCCCGACGAGTACTTCGCGCAGGTCTCATACGTGCGGGGGCAGAACCCCCAGGACGACTTTTCCTCCACGTTCTGCAAACCTGCGCGGTTCATCGAAGGCATGAGGACACTCATCAACCGGGCTCAAACTGACACAGTGCTCATCAGTTACTTCAACGGAAGAAACCACTGGAGCAAGTTCGATAGCGGCCCAGACGACACCGGTCGGCGTCTCCTGGAGGAGCTGCTGACCGGTCCCGGCTTCGAGCCGGGGACCCTCGTAACCCAGGTGGTGCCGAGGATGAATTACGCGAGCTACGGCGGGTTCCGCGCCCGGCCGGTGGACGAACTCCTACTCTCAGCCAGAACCAGGCAGACTGACCGGCGTGACACCTGCGGAGGCGCTGACGACGGGCTTCGAACAGTGGCTTAAGCACGTGACCGGTCACGACACGCCGGTCGCCAGGATCAGCCCCGGACAACCTCTGACGCCCTACAGCACATCCATGCGAGTTACCAAGCCTCAAACTGAATGGCTTACACAAATTGAACGGAAAGTTCCTCTCGCTGGCGATGCGACCCAAAAATATCGCGATCTGCGCGCCGCAGGGCTGCTGCCGCTCGACCAGACAGTTCGCCTGTCCTCGCTAGGGCGAACAGTGCTCACTGAATGGCGCCGACTGCAGGTGGACGATGCCAATGACGGACACGAAGTAGTTCGTGCGGCAACTTTGTGCCGCCTTGCGCTGAGAGCCAACGATCAAAATTATCGACAATATATGCGGTTCTGGATCCGCTTGCGGGAGCTGCGCCCGCCAGAAGACTGGTTCAACGATCTGGGCAACCTTATCCTCGTGACCTACCTTCACCGCACTGATCAGAATGGGTACAACCCGTTTCTAGTCCTGACGGGCTTAGCGGCGGGATTTCCCGACTTTACGGACTGGCAAGACTGGGCGGCCGAACTGCCCACGCCTCCCGGGTGGAAACACAGTCGTCTTGGACACTTGATGAACCGTGTCACCAGCCTGCACGACAGGTCCCGCGGGTTACGGACCTATTGTCAGGCCATGGAAGCCGTGTTCCTCGCAGTAGACCAGCCCGCAGTGCTACCCGCAGCCGTGACGTTATTAGCTAGGGCATGACCCACCCGACGACGGAGGCACGCCTCCTCGAAGCAGCCGGGTACGTTCCGCCGCCGTCGTACGCATGGACCCGCAGCGTCTGCGAGCGCCCTTTGCGCTCTGCCGATGTCGACGCGATCGCGATGAAGGTGACCGCCGGCCTCAGTCAGCAGGGAGTGGTTCTTCCTGATGCTGACGTGCTGGTCCGGCGCTGTGTTGTGGCACTGCTGTGCGGCCACTTGGTGCTCCAAGGGCCACCCGGAACGGGTAAGACAACCCTGGCCCGGCTGCTGGCCGACGCGTTCGATGCCCATCTCGACGCCGCGACGGCCACTGCGGACTGGAGCACCTATGACGTCATCGGCGGATTACGGCCAGGCGCTGACGGTGCGCTTGTTCCAAGCCTTGGCTCCGTGAGCCAGGCAGCCTTGAACTGCGCCGGAACAGTGCGCGAAGATGATGCAGGCCAAGGTGGCGCCGGAAACCAAGCAACGTGGCTTTTGCTCGACGAACTCAACCGGGCCGACATCGACAAAGCAATTGGACCGCTGTATACCGTGCTGTCGGCAGTTACACCCCAACACCTGTTGGACGCGCCGCTGGAGTTCTGGTTCGGGGCGGGTGACGCCGCCCGGCTCTGGGTGCCAACTCGGTTCCGGATTGTCGGGACGATGAACGACGTCGACACCTCGTTCGTCAACGCCTTGTCCCAGGGACTGGCCCGGCGCTTTCAGTTCCTCTACGTCGGGGTACCTGGACCGACCGAGACCGCCGCCGAAGTTGAGCAGGCGCTCAGGCAGGCGCGGGCGTGGCTGCACGCCCAGTACGGCGCTTCGTTGCCGGTCGCTACCGCCGACAGCCTAGTCACGTCCTTTGACGAGCTACGACAACGGCTGGTGAGCCTAGTTGAGGGGCTACGCCGGCCACTGGGAGTGCCCGGGTGGCCGCTAGGCACCGCGCAGCTGGTTGACGTATGGCGAACTGTTCTACTGCAAGCACCGCAGGGGCCAGCCACCGGTACTGACCCAAGCGGATTGCTTGACGCGGCTGTGGCAGACCGCATCGTTCCGCAGATGGGCACGCTGGAGAAAGAACAGCTCGACGCCTTCCAGGAGCTCTTCGACGCTATGACTCCGTCGATGCCGGCGTCCAGCGCCGCAATCCGACACCTAGTGAACCCTCATACACCGCTGTGACAGAGACAGTTCCGGATCTAGCGCAGACCCTCCAGGTCCATCGACCGGCCACGCCCGAGACCCCTGCCGAGCCGAGTTGGGTTGAGCAGGAGAACGAAGACACGCTCGGCGCCCCCGCCGGTCGACTCACACCGGCCGGCAGGCGTGCCGCCCTCGCGGGTGCGCTGCCACTCGTAGGAACTTACTTCGAGCGAGGCACCCGACCGCTGGAAGTTCAAACAGGGCCCTCTCGCGGTCAGGACGCCACCGAGACCGATCGACTGCTTGCCGCCCTACGGTTACGGCTTGCTCTCGCCGCGACAGACACCCTCGCCCAGCTCGCTGCAGACATCTCTCAGCGCCCAAACTTTCGATACGAACGCCGACGGGAGGAAACAGTTGGCGTGGTCCGAGGTCGGCTCGACGTGACCCGCTACCTCACCGGGGTTCAACACCTCCAGCAGCCACCCCGGTACCCCGTGATCGCAGCCGCCCGAACACAAGCAACGCCTGAGAACACACTATTAGTCTGTGCAGCGCATTGGCTCATGCGCGAGTTGGCGCAGCCGGCCCTACTCGCAGTCCTCCCCAACCCTGGTCCAGAGCGTCAAGCGGCGAGAGTTGCGAACGCCAAGATCAGGGCACTTCTCGTACTTCCACTTCTTGCTACCTGCCGCCCCGCAGCACGGGATGTCATGCGCCGCGGAGAGCTCAGCCGCTTGCTGTCTAGAGTGCGTCAACGGATTTCGACCGGCCAGGTACGGGACGCACAGCCATACCGCGACTTGGTCAAATGGGTCGGAGACTGTCTCAGTGGCCACCCAGCGGCGGAGGCCGGTGCTCTCGACTGGTCCTTCTACGGCGACGCCTTTGACTCGAAGCTGTTCGAGCTGTGGTGTCTTCACCGCCTAGCTGCCACCATCGGCGCAGCACTAGGGCAACCCCCAGCCGTGCCAGACCTCATGCGTAGGTTGGACGAACCATTGTATGAATGGAACACACCGCTCGGCGAGTTGTCGATCCACTTCCAGCGCTCGCCATCAACGTACGAACCTCGCCGCCTAGGGGCGTGGCGACGCACCAGCGATGGCAGAGCACTTCGGGGGATACCGGACATCAGCGTCGTCGGCACGCCGGACCACGGCGATGCACAGCTAGTCCTGCTTGATCCGAAACTACGCCAACGGCAGAGCGCACCCGCCGACGAGCTCTACAAGCTTCTCGGTTACTTCGAGCAGTACGGGCTGCACGGTAAAGGCACAGGGGCCGTCATCCTGTACGGCGCCGATGACCGCGTTCTCGAATACTCGACGACGGAAAACGGCCGCCTTCTCGCGATTACGGTAAACCCGGCCTCGGACGACGGGCATGTGGCGCGAGCCTGGGTGGCATTATGTTCTTTGGCGCTGAGTTCAATTCATTTAGAGCCCTTAGCAGAGCAGTCGCCTGGTGGAGGTGCTACTAGGCAGCTAGAGGTAGGCAGCGAAGCAGCCGTCGAGCAGGCCCAGCAACGCGCAGTTCTCGTGTTGGCATCGCTAGCACAGCAAGTCGGCGATGCCGCCCTTCGCCCATGGAGAAGCCAACTGGAGACTGCCTTCCCCGGGACGTGGGACCAGCTGAGCAGCGAGACGAAGGAAATGAGCGCAACGGCGGTCTACCTGGGGAACGTTCTGACGGACGGACGCGACTTTTCCGGACCCGTCCTAGGACTAGCCGCTGCAGCCGAGAAGCTGCTCTGGGACCACGTGTTCGGGCCGGCGACCCAGCTGGAGTCCACAGTTGCCGAGCAGAACATGCTTGGCCAAATGCTTGAGACACTGAGATTGGCGGTCGCAGGTCATGCTTCTGCGCGGGCCGATGCCGTCCGCGCGACGCTTCAACACAGGGGGGTAGACCTAGGCGCCGCGGCAAAAATTGTCGTCGACCTCATAGCAGTGAACCGCAACTACAGGAGAGCAGCTGCGCACCGGGATCTGCTTACCCGATCGAGTTGGATGGGCTGCTATCGGTTGATGGTGGTGGGAGCCGACCCGCTACTGCCCCGGTTGGTTTCCCTTCTCCTGGGATCTGGCACCGGGCACTCAGGGCCGAGTGCAGCGCCTGCAACCCAGGGCCAGTCACAGTAGCTCTCCAGGAGATGTTTACGTCGGCCACACTGGAATGCTCCGGGACCGCCCTACAATGGCCTGCTGACAAGCCCTACCGCGACACACCTCAGACGCCCATTCGGTCGTAGGGCGGTTGCCCGCACCGCGCGTCCGACCACGCGAACAAGGTGCCTAACCGCCGAGTGGTTGGTGCTCCGCGTTCACCAGCTCGCTAATCGCAATGCCCCTCGGACGAAGCGCTTGCCCAACGCCGGCAGAGTTTCTCGATCAGATCACGGAACGCCGTAGCATCTCCTACACCGAAGCAGTACGGAGGGCACTAGCCCTTTACAAGTTGCTCGACCGCGACCCGGGCTTGATCATCGGATTGTTGAGCCTTTTCGCCGAAAAGATCTGTCGGAGGCTCCATCCCCGGTGAACGGCAGCGCGGCCATGACCTCTCTCAGCTCTAGGGCACTTCCGAGGTGGCGACGGCCCAGACTCGAGTGAGCGGCAACCGGCTTCGAAGTTCGGGGCTCAGCCGCGCGTAGTTGGCGAAGACCTGATCCAGGAGATCCTTCGCATCCCAAAGCCGCACGGCAAAGTGACTTGTGCGGGCCTCAGTTCGAACAGTGCCCTTGAACCCCGCCCAGGCCACGAGCAGACCCTGGTCAGCGGCAAAGTCCGCCATCGTGCCGCGGAGCTGACGAAACTCCGGCACTCCCGCTTGTCCCGTTTTAACTTGTACCGCAAGGCGGGGTCCGTCCATCCCCAGCGGGCCGGCGCCGGCGAGGACGTCAACACCGCGGTCAGCACCCGGCGGACTTTGACTGACAACGGTGAAGCCCTGCGCGCCGAGCACCTCCGCGACCAGAGTGGTCAGGTCGTGTCCAGCGAATTGCTGCGTGACGAGTTGACGAACCTGTTCCAGCCCGAGTGCTGCGACGTCTGGGGCGTCTTCAACATCGGCAGCGTCATCTACGCCGCTGTCCTCCGCCGAGCGCGGATGCACGACGGTACCGGCGCCGACCTCAACGGTCAGGGCCGCGAGGACGCGTTCCTCAGCTCGGTCGCGCCGGACCTGGCCGAATGTGAGAAACGCCCCGAAGCTGTACAGCAGGTCTTGATCGAAGGCGTCCCTCGCGACATCGGTGCGCTCCCACCGCACCGGCCGTACATGTGTGAGGTCAGGGCCAAGATCCGTGCGGTGCTCGTATGGACCGCTGATTCGTCCGACCGCGATAGTCCCTGTGGTCTTCAGCGGAAGGACGACAAGCTCGCCGACCTGCATGCGGTCCAGCAGCGACCAGAGCTGACCGACGTAGTTCGATGCAGTCTTAGTCGTGATGTCTGGATAGGCAGCGCAGTAGTGCTCTGCGAGCTGCTGCTTGCTCTTGACACCCTGCAGCGAGCGCAAAAGTTCCCAGCCACCCCCCAGTAATCCATGCTCCAGAAGTCGGGCTTCCCGCTCGCCCTGCCGTCCACCCTTGACTGTCCAGACCGCCATGAGGGTCATCATGCCCGCAGCCCTACACCGACGACGTCTCTCTTCGGAGAGGACCACCTGCGCGTCGGCAACCGTAGCTAAACCGATGAACAAGATGCACAAGGACGAGTTTCGGGACTGGCTCAACCGCACAACCCAGTACCCCGTGTGTTCCGGCAGGATCGCCGAACGCCGGTACTGGCTGCTCCAGGGCAAGTGGCACTGGGACAACGACGGACTGTCCCCCGCACAAGTTCAGGCCCTGCTCGTCACCAAGGAACACGCACCCAGCAGCGCATCAACCAAGCCCAAGGCATGGTCGCGATGCAGCACGCCCCAGCGCCAACTATCCGCGGCGCTATTCCCGACGACCTCAAGCAATACGTGTGGCAACGCGACCGCGGCCGATGCCGATGCCGGCAATGCGGCTCCAACATCGAGCTCCAGTTCGACCATCTCATCCCCCTGGCCTTCGGCGGCGCCACCACCGAACAGAACCTCCAGATCCTCTGCGGACCCTGCAACCGACGCAAAGGCGCCTCCATCGTCTGCGCCACCTGCATGCTCATCGCCGCGACGCCAGCCATTGGTGAACAATCCTCTGGATGACAACCACCGCTACAGAGGTCGACGCGGTCGTCGACGCCGTCACCCGCCGCCTGCCCCCGCAATGGGCACAGTGGGGCGGTGGGTGGCCCGATCAGATCGAGGCGGCCCTGATCGACGCGGTGCTCTCCATCCGCAACCGGTACGGCAAGAAACCCACCAGTGGCGTCCGCGGCGCGGTCCAGCGCTACCGAGACGATCGGGGCGGCGTGACACTCGACGACCTTGATGCGCTCGCCGGCTACGACACCGCACAGCTGCAGGTGATCCTCAAAACCGGCAGAAGACCGGTGGAGTGCCGAAGTCAGCGGCGATCATCACCGCCGCAAGTGCCCTCACCGGGGCCGGGATGCACACCGCGCACGACCTTGATCCCGACTCCCTCGTTCACCGCCGCGCGTACTGCAATGTCCGCGGCCTCGGCCCGGTCACCTGGACCTACTTCACGATGCTGCTGGGACACCCCGGAGTAAAAGCCGACACCTGGATCGTCCGGTTCGTGACCGACGCCCTCTCCAGCCAGCGCCCTGTGCCCTCCACGCAAGCCGAAGCGCTCGTCACCGCCGCCGCCGAGCAGCTCGAGGTCCCCCCACCGCGCTAGACCACGCCATCTGGCGACACCTCAGCACGACAGCTCGGATGCGTCAGTAACTCGTTGGACACAGTGGCGGCGACGCATCAAACCCACCGGTGAAGAGACCTGCACTTGGCGCAAGACGACCGAGTAAACCGTTCTGTGAACGCGAGCACACGGTTGTCAGATTTCTACAATGCCCGCGCCGGGTCGACATTGGCCTACGCCGGCGTACCTGAAACCGAACTCGTTCTCACCCGCGATGAAGGTGCGCGCCTGCGCTCACTCGTCGACGGCGGCGACGAACATGCGCGAACCGGGAGGGGCGATCTGGGGGTAATCGGCGGCGGTCGCCTTGCCTGCTCAGAAACCAGCGCAGCCTCGAGCGCCGCCTGGTCGGCGAAGGACAGCTCCGCGATGCGCGGAGTAAGTCTGCGCCCCACCGTCGGCCGCACCAACCCAGCGGGCACTCTCAAAGTGCAGCAGCCCAGGGCTCGTCTGCGCCAGCGACCCCCGCCCAACCAAACCGCATCGCTGACCCGCCCCGTTCAGGAGTCGACACTGTGCTTGACTCGCCGCGTGACGACTATGGCCAAAATCGAGTTCGGGCGACTGTCTGCTGCGTGGAAGGGCGAGGCTAGCGACTTCACACCGCTGCTAGCCGAGCAGCTCGACGCGCTTGGCGAGCAGATCAACGTGGACCTCATTTCGATCGGCGAGTCTGAGGTGCTGACGACGGGCGGCCGCCGGATCGACATCGTCGCTCAGAGTGGCGAAGGCCTAGAGCTGGTCGTCGAGAACCAATACGGGCGCGCGGATCACGATCACCTGACCCGAGGTCTGGCATACGCGGTCGCGCGCCATGCCCGGGGATTGATTGTCGTCGCTGAGCAGCACCGTGACGAGTTCCGCGCGCTGGCCGAATACCTCAACGATCTGGCTGAGGTCGATCCCGTGCGTGGAATCAAGGTCTGGCTGGTCGAGGCCAAAGCAGTCCGCATCGCCAGTGGACCTTGGGCGCCACTGTTTAACGCCGTGGTGCAGCCCAACACCTTTACCGCCAGTGTCGAGGAGATTAAGAAAGCCGAGTCGCACGGAACTCTCGAGGACTTCTGGTTGCGGTTCGACTCGGACAGCTGCCGGACTACGGCCGAACATGTCGTCGGCCGATGGCAATCGGCCGGGTACCCGTATCGCATCGGCCCCGCCACGAGCCATGTCGTCCTTAACGCACGCGGCCCCTCCGTCAACGGACGGCGCACCGTCGTGGCCATCTACCCAGATGGCCGCGTCATGGTGCCCTTCGCCAGCTACGCCGGGTCAAGCAGCGGCATACCAATCGAGGCTCTGACCAGCGAAGCCTTCCGGGTGGGCGCCAATGTTCTGTTCGGTTTTAGCGGTACAGAGAAGCTGGCGCGTACCAATCCCGGCTGGCTGCGTCCGGAAGTCGAGGACGACCTGTTCGCCTTCATCCAGAGCGTCGCCAGTGCGTACGCCGAAGCCGGGTCCGGGGACCCCCTCCAGTAACAACCGCTCGCGTTTAAGAAGCCGATCGAACTGATTCGACGACCAGCTGTTGCGATGACCGCCAGAATCCGCCGATTCCTAACTGACACAGCAGGGTGGGCCTGGGCGACTGCTGCTGGCAGGTGCGCTGGAGCACCCACTGGTACCGCCACGACCACACCACACCGATGGCCGGGTCCCCCCCCCCCCCCCCGGTCGAACTTGCTGGCCACGATTTTGACGTCAGGCCCGAGGACCTTCGGGTTGGTCAGGATCCACTCCTGCAAGTGCGACCGCTCGTGCATTCCCAGTGCGGCAAGCGGTGTCGTATTCACTTCTAGGGCTGTCTTATCGTCCTTATCGACAATCACAAACAGCAGCTCGTCGTAGGTTCCTCCCGTGCTCATCGGTCGACCTTAGAGCGTTGTCGAGAGCGGTCCGGGTAGTTCGAGGGACAACTGCTCAGCCATGGAACCGCCGAACGCGACAACACCACCCATCTCGTGGCCGCAGTGGCCCCGTCTGACCGGTCCTGTCGAGCAGCGCTGCTAGGTTCGAGCGATCGAGGACTGGGGGCTGCGGTGACGGGTCAGGGAGTCGTTGCACCGGCGCGGGCGTCGTTGGGTGAGCTTCGGCGAATAGTTCTCGAAGCGAAGGCCGGGGACTCGTTGGTCCCGGTGACTGTGTTGGTGCCGACGAATCTCGCTGGTTTGGTGGCCCGCCGGTTTTTGGCCGCCGGGCTCGGTGATGGCCACACGGGTGTGGCTGGGGTGCAGCCGACCACGATTGGCCGTTTGGCTGAGCAGTTGGCGGCACCGGTGGTTTGCCCGCGCCGCCCGGCGACCAGTCCGGTGGTGACTGCGGCGTGGCGCGCGGCTTTGCACGCCGAGCCGGGTGTCTTCGCCGAGGTGGCTGGGCATCCTGCCACGGTGCAGGGTCTGGTCCGTACCTATCGCGAGCTGCGCGACCTCGACGATGCTGCGTTGGATGCGGTGGCGGATGTGCCTCCGTTGGGTGCGGATTTGGTGCGCCTGCACCGGTCGGTGCGGGGCCGGCTCAGTCCGGGTTGGTATGACCAGACAGATTTGCTGCACGCCGCGACAGGGGTGTGCAGCCCGCAGCGCTGCGCGGAGCTGGGCACCGTTGTGCTGTATCTGCCCCAGGCCCTCACCCGCGCCGAGTCAGGCTTTATCGCTGCCCTGGCGATGGTTGCCCCGCTGCGCACGGTGCTGGGGTTGAGCGGGCAGCCCAGGGCGGACGCCGCTGTGCACCGGACGTTGCACCGCCTGCACCTGGCGGTGCCCGCGCCGCCGCCGATACCGATGGCTACCCGCGTCCTCACCGCCTCGGACGCCGACGATGAGGTCCGTTGCGTGGTTCGGGAGGTGGTGAGCGCGCTGCGGTCCACCCCGGCGCATCGGGTGGCGCTGCTGCACACCGCGGCCGCACCGTATGCCCGGCTGCTGCATGAGCATCTGCATGCTGCCGGGGTCACCGTGAACGGGCCCGGTACCCGACCTGTGCACGAGCGGGCGCTCGCGCGGGCTGTGCTGGAGTTGTTGGACCTTGCCGAGCTCGACGTGCCCCGCGGCGAGTTGTTCCGGGTGTTGGCCGCCGCCCCGGTGCGCACCTCCGAGGGCACGTTGGTGCCGGTGTCGCGGTGGGAGCGGTTGTCCCGCTCCGCGGGGGTGGTCGGCGGGGAGCACTGGGACACCCGGCTGTCCCGCTACGCCGAGGACGAGCGGGCCCGGTTGGTGTTGGAGGAACTGCGAGCGGACCCCCGGCCCGGGGTGTGTGACCGGCTCCGCGCGAGCATTGAGGACGCCGAGGGGTTGCGTCGCTTCGCCACCGGACTACTCGCCGCTTTCGCCGACGGCAAGGGGTTGCACACCTGGGCGGAGCTGAGCAGCTGGGCGTTGGCACTGGTGCAGTCGGCGTTCGGCGACAGTGCGGCGCTGGTCCGGTTGCCGCCCGAGGAGCAGTACGCGGCGGTCGCGGTGCAGCAGGCGTTGAGCGGTCTCGCGGTGCTGGATGAGCTGGGTGCCCCGCCCAGCCTGCTGGCGCTGCGTGAAACGGTGGCCACCCAGCTGGAGAACGCGTTGCCCCGGGTCGGCCGATTCGGGGACGGGGTGCTGGTCGCCCCGGTCTCCGCCGCCGTCGGGCTCGACGCCGACCTGGTGGTGGTGCTGGGCCTGGCTGAGGCGGTGTTCCCGGGCCGGTTGCGGGAGGACCCGTTGCTGCCCGAGCGTGCCCGGGAAGCCTCGGGTGGGCAGCTCGTGGAGCACCGGGAACGGTTAGACACCCAGCACCGGTATCTGCTGGCCGCGTTCGGCGCGGCCCCCGATGTGCTCGCGACGTTCCCCCGCGGCGATCTGCGCACCCGCGGCCAGCATCTACCCAGCCGGTGGCTGCTACCCACCCTGCGGGCACTGTCCGCGCGCCCTACCCTGGCCGCCACCGCCTGGGACAGCCCACCAACCGGGTGGATGAGCACGTCCCCGTCTTTCGCGGGGTCACTGAGCACCGCCGCGTTTCCCGCCCACGAGCAGGAGTGGCGCACCCAGGCTGCGTACGCCGGTCACCCGCTGGCCGATGCGGTGGTGGACAGCGCCCACAGCCTGCTGCAGGCCCGAGCCAGCACCACATTGTCGCGGTATGACGGGGACCTCACCGCCGCCGCCGTGGGGTTGCCCGACTTCGCCGCCGGCCAGCAGCCGGTCTCGCCTACCGCGTTGGAGGCGTACGCACGGTGCCCGCACGCTTACTTCGTCCAACGGTTGCTGCGGGTGGAGCCGGTGGAGCAACCCGAGGATGTCATCACGATCAGCCCGGCTGATGTCGGGACGCTGATGCACGCCAGCTTCGACGCCCTGGTCCGCGAGTGCGGCACCGAACTACCCGGCTACGGGCAGCCCTGGACGGATCATCAGCGTCGACGCCTGGCCGAGTTGGCCACCCAGCTCGCGACGCAGCTCAGCGCAGATGGTCGTACCGGGCACCCGAGGCTGTGGGCTCAGGCCCTCACCCGCATCCAGGTCGATTTGCAGGGCATGCTCACCGACGACGACGTGTGGCGGCAGGAGAAGCAGGCCGCGGTCATCGCCAGCGAGTTGGCGTTCGGCATGCGGGGCGCCCCGGCGGTGTCCATCGCCCTGCCCGGTGGGAGAAGCTTGCTGATGCGGGGGGCGGCGGACAAGGTGGACCGCGACCTCGACGGTCGCCTGTATGTCACCGACATCAAAAGCGGATCCGCCCGTGCGTTCCGCGACCTGTCCGAGGCGGATCCGGTGCTTGGGGGCAGCAAGCTGCAACTGCCCGTCTACGCGCACGCCGCGCGGATGGTGCACGGCCCCGGTGCTGAGGTGGAGGCGGCGTACTGGTTCGTCCGCCGCGACAAAGGACGCATACCGGTACCGCTCACGGCGGCGGTCGAGGCCCGCTACGCCACCACCCTGCAGCTGTTGGTGACCAGCATCCGGGACGGGCTGTTCCCCCAGCGCCCCCCGACGGACCCAGACTTTGCTGCCTGGGTGCAGTGCCCCTACTGCAACCCCGATGGCATCGGACACACCGAGGCCCGTCAACGGTGGGAGCACGTCAAAACCGACCCGCGGCTGAGCGCACTGGTCGCCCTGATCGAGCCGGTCACCGACGCCCCCACCACCACCGACCCGGCAGGAGGTGCGCCGTGAACGCAGCCTTGGGTGATGCCGAGGCCCGCCGGCGCATCACCGAAAACACCCACGAAACCCTGTTCGTAGAAGCAGGGGCCGGATCGGGGAAGACCAACAGCCTGGTCAACCGGATCACCCGCCTGGTGTTGACCGATGGGGTGGCGCTGCGGGGGATCGCCGCGGTCACCTTCACCGAGAAGGCCGGTGCGGAACTGCGGGACCGGCTCCGCGCCGCACTGGAAGAACACTCCGGCGATCGGGCGGAGCGGGCGTTGGAGGACTTGGACAGCGCCGCGATCGGCACCCTGCATTCCTTCGCCCAACGCATCCTCGCTGAACATCCCATCGAGGCTGGGTTGCCGCCGTTGATCGAGGTGGCAGATGAGCTGAGCTCCGCGGTGGCGTTCGAGGAACGCTGGGCGGTGCAACGCCGCCAGCTCCTCGACGATGACACCGCGGCCGAGGCACTGCTGCTGGCCATGTCCGCCGGGCTCACCCTGGAGCACCTGCGGTCCCTGTCCCGACTGTTCGGGGCCGATTGGGACCTACTCGGCGAACGGGTCCTCACCGGCGCCGAACCGGGCCCGGCCCAGCTGCGTGGGATGAACACTCTCCTTGCCACCGCAGCGGCCCTGGCGGCGCGCGCGGTGGAATGCGCCGATGCCAACGACAAGTTCCTGAGCGATTTGACCGCCATCGGGACGTGGGCCGATGAGTTGGGTGCCGCCACCGACCCCGGCCGGCAGCTGGAAGTCCTGCTCACCGCCGAGACCCTGAGAGCCCGCCACGGCAAGGGCGGCAACTGGGGCGGCAAGGATGCGCTCACTGCCCTGAAAAGTGACTGCCAACAGTTGCAAGCCGATGCAGCACAAGCGGTGGCCGATGTGGTGGAGCTGACGCTGCGGTCGTTGAGCAGGTGGGTGGCCCGACGGGTCCTCGACGCCGCCGACGCGCGGCGCACCGCGGGACGCCTGGAGTTTCATGACCTCCTCGTCCTGGCCCGCACCGTGCTGCGGCGCGACCCGGGGGTGCGGGCGGCGTTGCACCAGCGGTATCCAGTGCTGTTGCTCGATGAGTTCCAGGACACCGACCCCATCCAGATCGAGCTCGCCGTCCGCATCGCCGGGGGCGCCGACGCCGTGCAACCACGGTGGGAAGACGTGGTGGTCCCCCCGGGGTCCCTGTTCGTGGTGGGTGACCCTAAACAGTCCATCTACCGGTTCCGGCGCGCGGACATCGCCATGTATTTGCGCTCACAGGACGTGATCGGCGACCACGTCACCCTGTCCACCAACTTCCGCACCGTCGCCCCTGTGGTGTCCTGGGTGAACACCGTGTTCTCCCGGCTCATCACCGCTGAACCCGACGCCCAACCCGAATACCGGGCACTGAGCCCCCACCGCGCGGCGCCACCGGGTGGGCCCGCGGTGGTGGTCCTCGGCGCCGACGGGCACCCCGGCAGACCGAAAGCCGCGGAGCTGCGCACCCAGGAAGCCGCTGATGTCGCTGCCACCGTCGCCCGCGCCCTCACCGAGCAGTGGCCGGTGTGCGAGGACGGTGCATGGCGGCCCGCCCGCCTCGACGACATTGCCGTACTCGTTCCGGCCAGGACGTCGCTGCCGTTCCTGGAAAAAGCGCTGAATACTGCCAACATCGCCTACCGGGCTGAGGCCAGCTCCCTGGTCTATCAGGCCCAAGAAGTCCGCGATCTGCTCGCCACCACCCGTGCGGTGGCCGACCCCAGCGACCGCCTCGCGTTGGTCACCGCCCTGCGCTCCCCCCTGTACGGGTGCGGGGATGACGACCTGTGGACCTGGAAACGCGACGGTGGGGCGCTGAGCCTCCTCGCCCCACCCCACACCGACCGCGCCGACCATCCGGTGGCCACGGCACTGGCTCATCTGCGGGGGTTGCACCAGCAGTCACGGTGGTGGGCGCCCAGTGAGCTGCTCGCCGCGATCGTCGCCGACCGCCGGGTGCTGGAGGTCGCCGCGACCGACCCCCGGGCCCGCGATCAGTGGCGGCGGATCCGGTTCGTGCTGGACCAGGCGCGGGCGTGGTCGGAGTCCGAACACGGGGGGCTGCGCGCCTACCTGGCATGGGCCGCGCAGCAGGGGGCGGAAACGTCCCGGGTGGTGGAGGCCGCGCTGCCGGAGACCGATGCCAGCACCCTACGGATCATGACGGTGCACGCCGCGAAAGGCCTCGAGTTCCCCATCGTGGTGCTGAGCGGCATGACCGCCGCCCCGCGCGCCGCTACCGGGGTACGGGTGCTGTGGCCGCGCGGGGGTGGTTACGCGGTGTCGCTGCGCAAAGGGGTGACCACGGGTGACTTCGCGACCGCAGCACCGATCGACGAGCAGATGGACGACCGGGAACGACGCCGACTGCTTTACGTCGCTACCACCCGCGCCCGCGACCACCTCGTCGTCTCCCTGCACCGCGGCCTGGACTCCACCACAAACACCAGTGCGACCCTGTTGGCCACCACCGGCCAGGCCGCTCTCGGCGCGCAAGCCTGGGCCCCACCCGAGGGTCCCCCCGCCGCGTCCGCACCCCAGCCACGTTTCCCGGTCACTCCACCCGAGTACGCGAGCTGGCTGAAGGAACTGACCCGGATACGGCAGGCCAGTGCCCGCCCTGCCACGGAGTCAGCCTCGGGACTGGAAGGTTCCGAGCCCGCCGTTGCGCTCGTCGAGAAGGGCCCCGCCGGCAGCGCCAAGGGACCGGTGGACGTGGACCTGCCGCCCTGGTCCAAGGGCCGAGACGGCACCGCGGTCGGTCGCGCTGTGCACGGTGTGCTCCAGTCAGTGGACCTCGCCGCGGACACCGACGTGGAAGCCGCGGTCGCCGCCCAGTGCGCCGCGGAAGGAGTGCAACACCACCACACGGTGGTGACCGGGTTGGTGCGCTCCGCGCTCAGATCAGACACGGTGCAGCGTGCTGCCGCCCGGCCGCACTGGCGCGAGACATACGCGGCCAACATCCAAGCCGACGGCACCATCATCGAAGGCTTCATCGACCTGCTCTACCGCGAGGACGACGAAACCCTCGTCATCATCGACTACAAAACTGATGCAGTACCCGCGGCCGCGATCCCTGCCCGCGCCACGTACTACCAACCCCAGCTGCACGCCTACATCACCATGCTCCACGCCGCCACCGGTGCCGCCGACATTCGTGCTGTGCTGCTGTTCCTACACCCCGAACGCACCGCTGTCCGCGTCCCGCTCCCGCCCCTCCCACCGCCTCCCACCACCCCGCCGTGAGCGTCAGCGAACCCCGCCCCGCCCCCGCAGTGGGAGGACGATGGTCGCTGTTACGGAGAACGAGCGGACCGAGAACTCACCCACCGGGGACAGCGAAAGCGGGCAATCCTTCGCTGAGCGCCTGCTTGCCCAGTTACGCCAAGACGGGCGCGACGCTGCCGAAGGCAAACACGTCGCCCGGCACTACTTCAGCGACAAGCAACACAACCCCGGCGCTGCCACCGGGCCCGAACACAATCAGGACGAACAGCCGTAGGCAGCGCCGCTCCCCCGCTACAACCCAAACCGTCGGGCGAGCTCGTCACCGCCGACCTCGCGTACCACCGCGGGGTCACCGCACACCACCAGCTCGTCGCGCGCGCGGGAGAGCCCCACGTACATGCGTTCCCGTAGCCGCGCGGCATCGGGGAATGAGTTCAGTGCCACAACCACGGCCCTGCGTTCGAGGCCTTTGAAGCCGAGGACGTGGCCGTAGAACACTTGCTCGGCGTCCCAGAACGTGTCCCAGTAGGCCTTGGGCCCCATGCTCTGGCGCTCGATCTGCTCCGGGTGGCGGCTGCCGGTGGTCAGCAGAGCGACGTCCTCCGGGCGCCACCCCGCGGCGAGGAAGACGTCGACCGCGTCGTCGGCGGCTTCCACGGCTCTTTCCGCCGGGCAGGGTAGGAAGCGCACCGGCGGACCGTCACCGCCCTGCAGCCGCATCCGCTGCCCCACCAGGGGGGTGAATGCCTCGGCGATCTGGCGGGTGTTGCGCAGGTTCGCATCCAGTACCAGCGGCACCAGCGGAACGGGTGGGGTGCCCTGTCGGTTGAACACCCGTTGTCCCTCGTCGCTGAACACGTACAACCCGCCGCTGTTCGGGTCTTTCAGGGCGCCCAGCAGTGGGTGCCACCACGAGTCGGCGAAGTCCTGCGCCTCGTCCACCACGATGGCATCGAAGCGCTGGCCGGGTGGCAGCTGCAGGGCTAGCTCGGTCATCACCGCCGGCAGGTCGTGTTCGAAGAACTGCGGTTGCTCGCCCGCCGCGGACGGGCCGGCGGGGGCACCCCACTTGCGGCCCAGCTCGTGGAACTCACCGACGTAGGCGGGTTGCTGGCGGCGGGGCCACCCCGAACACAGCCGCTGCAGGAACGACGCCAGTCCGTGGGAGTAACACAGCAGTGCCACTCGCTTCCCGGACTGGGACAACCGCCGTGCCTGCTCGCACGCCAAGTAGGTTTTCCCGCTGCCCGCGCCGCCGCGCACCTCCACCCGAGGCAACAGTTGGATCGCCCCGAGCAGCACCGCCTGTTGCTCGGTGAGCCGATCGGCGGCCTCTTCGTGTTCCATCGCCCGCGCCACGACGTCACGCTGGGGCAGCCCACGCCCCGCGAGGACCTGGACCAGCACGTCGACATCCTCCGCGGTGACGCCGCGGTTAGTGGAGTCCTGCTGGCGCAGTGCCGAACGGGCCAGGTTCGCGATCTGGTCGAGCTGGGTGCGGTCGAGCACCGACCACCGTGGGCACTCCGGCAGCGCGAAGTCGGCGGGCAGCTCGGTGTGCGGTAACACCACCAGGTGCGCCCACCGCACCCGGGGCCGCCCTCCCCACCGCGGGTCTGACTCCACGTAGCTACGGAGGGCGTACTTCGCATCTCGCACCTGGTTGACCGGGTCGATGCGGCCGTGCTGCTGACGCCACGACCGCCCGTCGTGGGTGACCTGCCCACCTTTAATCTCGATGGTGACGATGCCTGCGCCCTCGAGCACCGCGATCACGTCGATCTCGAAGTCTTTGGTGTGATCAGTGACCCTCTGCCCGGCCACCAGCAGGTCACCGGAACCGCATTGGGCGCGGAGACGCTCCCACACCGTCTGCTCCGCATTGTTGACTAGCCGTGGCCGCTCCGGCACACACCGCACCACGAGACTCTCCCCATCGTCGTCCACCCAGCTAGCGCCGCGGACCGACTGCCCTCCGGAAGAGGATCCTTCCTGAGGATGACGGCTCCCGCTCCGATCAGCAACAAAGGTGAATGGCACGGGCGCAAAGGCGACCCGGCTGGTAGTGGTGCCCCCATCGAGCGGGCCGCATCCGCTTTGGTGCGCACCGCCCCACTACTGACTCCATCGAGCGCCGATGCGCCTTACCACCAGGTGTGTAGGTCGGGCTCGATGCCCAGCGAGCGCAACCATTTTTGCTCTCCGCCGGAGACGATTTGTTCGCCGTGGGCTTTGAGCAACACGAGTATGTCGTCTCCTGGTTGTCCGCCGAGGGCGGCCACGACCGTGGGGATGTCAGTGGTTTTCACGGAGATGAAGTATTCGTATTCGTCACCGAACGCCTCGGGGGGTGAGAGGTCTTGTCCGGCGATTTCCAGGTCGCCATCGTCTCGGATGTGCGCGGAGACGAACAGGTTGTCCTGCTCGTAGATCTGCACTGACACGGGTTCCGGGGTGGGCTCGAGGTCGCGCCGTCCGGTCCCGGTCGGGTTCTCACCGACCACGGCGTCCCAGAGCTCGGTGCGGGGTTGCGCCCAGGGCATGGCGGTGAGCACCTGGTCTGGGTCTTGGGCCAGCAGCTGCGCGTAGCGGGCGGCGACGGTGGGGGTGCGGCTGCGGCCCTGCACGCAGTGCAGCAACACCCGCTTGCCCTCGGCGCGCAGCGTCTGCACGGTCCGGGCAGCGTCGTCGAGCACGAACGCCAAGTTGGGGTTCGCGTCGTCGGCATCGATGAGCCACACCTCGACCCGCTCATGACCGGGATCGGCTGAGCCCATCCGGCACAACGCAACTTCCACATCGAAACCGCCCGCAGCCACGGCGTCAGCCCCGCCGAGGAGCACACCGCCGTCGTGGGGGTGCACCGCCACGTTCCCGTTGTCCCACCGGGTGTAGTCCATCCTCGGCACCGACGGCCAACCGTCGGCGTCGTCCGCGCCCCCACGCGCGGTCAACACGCCGAGGGCGACGAGGTTCCGTGCGGTCATGCCGGGCCAGCCGTGCAGCATCCGCCGCCACCGCTGCGGCACGGCGGAGGCACCCCAGCGGGCACCGAGCAGGCCGCCGGCGATCGCGGCGGTGGTGTCCGTGTCGTGCCCGGCCCGCACGCACAGCTCCAGCGCCTGTTGCAGGTGGGTGCAGTCCCGGGCAGCTGCCCGGGTGATCGCCCACCACGCCGTTTGCAGGGCATGCACCACCCACCCGTTGTGCGGGAAGTCGCTCGGCTCCCCCGTTTCAGCCTGCTCGAGCAGCGGACCCCAGAACGACGCTAGCTCGGGGTGGCGGCTCAGGTAGTCCCGCACCCCGTCGAACGTGCCTGTGAGCACGGCATACCGAATCGCGTGGGACCACAGCTGGCAGGCCTGCACGGCACGCTCATCGGCGTGGGTCAGCCGGCTCACCTGTGCCGCCGCCTCAGCGCATCCCGCTGCGTCCCCCAAATACGCCAACCCCACCACGGCCGTCCGCATCAGCGACCCGTTGCCCCCCGTGCGCCCAGTAAGCGCCGCAGCCCGCGCCTGCATCTGCGCTGCTGTGGTGGAGTTGTGGGCGAGCACAGCCCTGGTCTGGTTGCCGACATCACGTGGCCCCCCGGCGAACCACTCCCCGAACCCGGCCGCCACCGCGTCGAGCGCCGCCGACTCGCGCAGATCGGCGCCGGTGGCGCTGACCCGGGCGACCGCGATGGCCATCGAGGTGTCATCGGTCCATTCACCGGGGGCGAACCCGAACGGTCCACCGCCGATCAGATCGACCTCCGCATCAGCCGCAGGATAGGAAAACTCATAGCCCGCGCCCAACGCATCCCCCGCCGCAGTGCCCAGCAAGACACCAGCCGCACGGTCCAGCTGCGCAGCACTCAAACGTCCGGAGGAATTCATGTCATCTCCAACAAGGGGTGATGGGTGTTGAGCACGCTCAGATGGGCGAGCTCACCGGTAGGCATGGCCACCCCGCGCACGGTGGCATGCGGGGTGCGCCCGCCCAGGGCGACACCATCCCCACCGTGGCCGGGGTCTGCACCCAGCGGCACCCCGCACAGGTGGTGCGCCATCCGCCGGGCCCGCCGACCCGGGACCGGCCCGACCTCGGTGGGTGGGACGAGGGCAGCGTCCAGGCTCAGCCCAGCCAGCAAACCTGGCAGGTGCGCCGCAAGCGCGGTGGGCGAGCCGAACAACTCCAGCAGCACCGGCTGCCCACCAACACCGAGGATCACCCCCCGCTGACCCGGCAACGCCACCCCACCAGGATGACCTGAGGTGTCGGTGAGCCTGTCGAGGTGATCGAGCAGCGAACCGGTCGGCGAAGGCGCCGCCACCGCGTCGTAGTCAGCGACCCGACACCACACCGCACCCTGGCGGGTCGACTCCTGCTGGCGCAGCGAGGACCGCACCCGCGCCGACGCCCGCCGACCGCGCCGCCCATGCCCGGTCGACCCGGACCACCGGCCGTGCTCCACACACGCCACCTCCACCACCCGCGAGGACCCCGCGGCCAACACCACGTCACGCACCACCGCACGATGCTGCCAACCCCCCTCCAACAACTCACCCTCGAGCACCAACACCGGCCGCGGCCCCTCGTTGGCCAACACCAGCTCCCCCACCACCGGTGACCCGGCCCGCTCGCAGGCCCTCACCCGAGCGCTCACCCCGGTGTCCACCCCCGCACCCCGCGCACCGCCGTCCACACCGGGAACACCGTCACCCCACCGGCATAAACCCCGCCCCCGACATGCAGCTGGGGAACCACCGTCGTCATCATCGCCACCCCCTCCACCCGCACCACCCTGTTTGCGCGTCTCCGCGCTATTTAAGGGTGACGGTAGACCTCCCCACCCTTTTGCGCAATACTGCTTTTATGGCGCGAGGGCGGGACGCATCTGCTGACACCACCACCGTGGACCCTTTCCGGGACAGCAGCGGACAAGCACTCGCGGACTACCCGCACCCGGTGGTTGCCGTGGACACCGCCGTCCTCACCGTGCAACCCCTCACCGACGGCCGGTCACAGCTCGCCGTACTGCAGGTGCGCCGCTCCGGCAGTCACCGGCACGGCTCGTGGGCACTACCCGGAACGTTCCTGCACCAGGGTGAACGCCTCATCGACGCCGTGCACCGGTCCTTGCAGACCAAGGTCGGCATCACCGGTATGACCCCCACCCAGCTGCACGTCTTCGACCAGCCTGACCGCGACGAACGCGGCTGGGTGCTGTCCGTCGCCCACCTCGACGCCATCCCCTACCCGCAGCTCACCGGCGCGCTGCACGCCCGCGACGACGTCCGCCTCGCCCCAGCCAGTGCCCCTGGACCGCTGCCCTATGACCACACCCACATCCTCACCCGAGCGATCGAGCACCTCCGTGCCCGCTACACCACCGAACCGGACCCCGCCCACTTCCTGCCCACCACCTTCACCCTCCGCGACCTACGGCTGCTTCACGAAGTCATCGCCGGCCAACCCCTACAACGCGACACCTTCCGACGCGCCATGAACCCCCACCTCACCCCCACCGGCACCCCCACCACCGGTGGTCGAGGCAGACCCGCCGAACTCTTCCGCCGCCGACGACGTCCACGACTCAGGTGACGACACCACCTCACCGGCGACCAAAGCCTGCTCTGCCCCTCGCTCCCGGCCCGGCCACCGCCACCCGGCGCCGCACCTCGCCGCGCTCCCGCCGGTGACCTACGCTCTCGCCGCTGACCGTTGCCAACGACGACCACGGTCCTCGTGAAACATCGATGACACCGCACATCAACGGCTCCATTACCGGCGGGAAACGTCATCACCGACCACATCGGGCCGCTTCCGATACGCATTTTCGCCGGAACGCGCCGCGTTCTAGTCTGGGCAGCCACAGCGAGGCAGGTCGGTGCCCCCAGCTGGTATTTCGCTACCGGCGGCGGTGGCTAACCTGCCTACCGCATCCCGAAGGGACACGGTGATGGTGCTGCTGGGCAAGGCCTGCTCGAAGTGGTGCAGAACGCTGCCGTAATACCAGAGGAGCTGGTGGCGGCATGCGTTGAACACATCCCAGAACTCTTGGCCGTAGGTGCGCACATCGTCCGCGATGCACCCGGCGTTATGCGTCTTATCGGCGGCGGTCACCCGTAACGCGTCCAGCGTCTTGTGAGGAAGGGCCTGCAGGTAGGGCTGCTTGCGTTGCACCCAGGTCCCCGACCGGTTGCCTGCCTCGTCGAGTCCATCACTGCAGGCGCGGACGATCCCAACGACCTCCCCGCCGAACTTCACCTCAATCTCGGCGAGCACCCGGGGCCCCTGCCCGCGGGGCGCATCCTCCACGGCGTCATGCAGCAAACCACCAATGGCGGCAACCTCGCTGCCCCCGTGTTCGAGCACCAGAGCACTCACACTCATCAGATGCGCCAAATAGGGCACCCTGCAACCCTTCCGCATCTGGTGCCGATGGTGGGCGGCCGCGTACATCAGAGCATCGTCATACCGGGGGCTGAGCTCACCAGCCCCCAAGGTCCGACGCGCTTCCATCGAAGAACCCTGCTCAACTATCACGCTGTGCTCCTGTCCTGGTTGCCAGTCATCACGATCCGAGAAGGAAGTTCGCCCCGGTACCTGACGGCCCACCGCAGCACACTTCGCCGGCCCCGGGCTCGACCTGGCCACGTGACGATCACTGCGTCGGCTCACCGCCGGGTGCAACACGAGGGTGCAGCGCGTAGACACACCTTGTCCCCATCACCTGAAGGCTTCGGAGTCAACGGCTGCAGCCTCGTCTCCTAACGGTTCCTACGGCACCGCGGTGAAGAGGTCGGAGGTTGTGAGTCCCGGGTGCCCAGAGGTGGGATGTCGGTGGGCTCCATGTCCGGGCGGTGCCGTAGGTAGCGGAGTGGGTGGCGGAACTTCCCGGCCTGCAGGGCGGTGTCCGCAGTGACCTCGGCGACCCCGCGGGGTTCCACGCGGGTGATCGCCACCGTGGCGCCGCTGCCCCCGAAGTGGCCCGATCCGATGACCTGCGGCCAGGGGTGCGCTCCGGTGGGTGGTTGCAGGACTTCGCTCAGGGCGCGGGCCTGCACGGTCGACAGCGCCGTAGTGCGACCGACGATGACCAGTTCCCCGGCAGGGTCGCGCAGGCCGGCGACCACAACCTGGGGCAGGGCGATAGAGGGAATGACCGCCCCGACGATGACCTCGATCGTTTCCCTGTTCTTGACCTTGACCCACCCCCGGCGCCCGGGTGCGTACGCGGTGCTTGCGCCTTTCACCACCAGACCCTCGATACCGGCGGGCCGGTAGTCAATGAACCAGGCGTCGGCCTCCGCTTTGCTCCGGGTGTACGGGGACAGTTGCAGCGGCGGGCGCCACGGCCCGGCAAGTTCTTCCAGCGCCCCGCGGCGGTGCGTCCACGGCTGCTGGCGCACATCGCGCCCGTCCAGCGCAAGGAGGTCGAAGGCTACGAAGGACGCCGGGTGTCGCCCGGCGAGGCCGGTGACACGGCCCGGGCCGACCACAAGTCGCCGCTGCAACTGGTCAAAGTCCACACGGTCCTGATGCCAGCACACGACTTCCCCATCGACCACGACACCCGTCGGGACCTGGGTGGTG
>JAABUZ0100002584.1_pt1 | contig 29658 bp, 29 predicted proteins | sample 5562091 | NCBI WGS metagenome assembly JAABUZ01 (sample SAMN12813069, study PRJNA571459) | rock metagenome | isolation source: Antarctica rocks | place: Antarctica: Victoria Land, Linnaeus Terrace sud | collected 2015-12-21
AGTGACAACTTCACGAGGCTTCACACCAGCAGAAACGAAGAACCCGCTGGAGCGGTCATTGCTGGCTTCGGACCTGTCTCGAAAACCTTGGAAATGGGACGACTACCGGAGCACACCGTGAGCGGCCCCTCGTCAGCCGGTGCGTGGTTCGAAATGGTCGAAGTACGCCGAGGCAAGACTCTCGCTGAGAACGAAGTCATCGGCCTCCGAATCCGGTCAACCGACGGTATTGTTCGGTGTCAACGGCGCGCCGGGCCCCGAACCGGGGGCCGGGGGAAGACTTCGGCACTGACATCGCAACTCCTGAAGGTCAGGTGTTGCGACGACCGCTACAACCTATGCGAACAACTACCGCAAAATAATTTGATCAGTTACAGGCTAGGCGGCGATACTGTTCAGTACTATCCAGCCGTACACGGCTAGGCCGACCGCAATCAGCAGCAAGCCGATAAACATAAACCTCTTGAGCCGGGCAAATCTGACCCGGACAGCCAGTTCTCGGTGATCCAGCACGTGCAGGTAACGGCGGCGGTAGTTGGGCAACCAGAAACGTCTGGGCTTCTTCTTGGCCTTGATATGTGCCGAAACGGACCGTAATTGTGCGTAGTCGAAAACAGCCTTCATCGGCCTGCGTCCAAAGAAAAACGCGGCTCCGTAGCCGATTGCCTTCTGTGGCCACTCCCCGGTAGCAACAGTCCACATTCGTTTTCCAATGGAGCCCGTCAGGGCGGGCGGCCTCAGGTGTGGCAAGATGCCGTGGTTGACGAATTCCTGGATCTGGCTGACAATGAATCGGGCGACCACAAACCCTGGTGCTGCATAGGGGATGACCAGGATCAAAGCCCACAACATCCGCCAAAATCCCTGCTTCTGGTCAAACTTGAGATTCGGTATGTTGAGCCGGTCCTCGGCCCGGTCATATGACCGGATCGGAGCCTCTCTCTTATAGAGCCACCAGGTGACTCCGACCGCGAACAGACCACCGAACAGGCCCTCACCATTGTTACGAAGCGAGTGCCTCAGGTCCCTATCGGGGACCAATTGGTGCCAGGCGTGAGTTATCGGCGCGTAGGTCTCCAGGAGCAGGTAGTACAGACCCACCAGGACCAGCTGGCCGACGGCAGCAGCGATGACCGCGACCGCGACGAGCTCCAGCCGTTCGGGGAAGGTCAGCTTCGGGCTTCCTTCTTCGACAGTATCGGTCACCCTTGAGTCATCCCCCCGCCCTCATCGCAGCTGTATCAGCAATCGCCTGAATATTTGATCAACCGCTCGACTGTAGCCCGCTCCGATCAAAGCGGCCTCAAACCGCTTACGGTGCTCGATTCAGTCGTCGGACAGAGCGCACTTGGATCACCTCCCCGCTGCTGACTGCACGATCACCGTGTGCGCAGGCCTCGAAGAATGACCGTGATGGCCTTCCTCGACCGGGCCTCCCACCCGGCCGGCGGCACCCGTGACAGCGCTCCGAGCAACAGGATCACGTCGGTTGCGTCGACGTCGCTACGGACGTCGCCTGAATCGCTTTGCGCGATCAAGCACGTCGTCGAGGGCTGGTCGAGTCGGTCGCGGTGAGCGGCGTAAAGACCCTGCCATGCTGCCGCTTCGATCACCGCGATCACGCCGCACTTTACCCGCGCGCAACTCCACGATGCGGTCCAGCTATTGCGTCAAAGTCCTCGAACGGGGGGAGCCTCACTCGGCATCCCACGGTCGCAACTTGTCAAGCAGCGACGGCGGATGTTTGCGCTGCCCAGGCGATGGTCTCGTTGTAAGGCTAGTGGTGGCGAAGGCAGCCGTGCGGGATGCCGGTGAGTTTTGTTGCCCAGGACTCGCAGTGCTTGGTGGTGGGTGTTGCCGCGTTCGCGGTGTGCGTCGTAGAACCCTCTGGCGCCAGGCGATGCGGTCAGGGCAGCGAACGCCTTTTGGTGAAGCACATCGGACAGCCGCCGGTTGCGGGCGTAGCGGGCCAGCACGACGCGGCTCTTGCCGGAACTTTTTAGGGCCACTTCGTAGCAAGTGCCGCGCGGACAGTGAACACGCCGGGAACCGGACGCGGCGTCCGACTGCTGGTGATTCTGCGAAGGGGACCCGGGCATGGGCCGGACACCGTGAAGCGAGGACCATAGGTCCGGCGACCAAGAGATAGCGGACAGCATCCGGCATTCAGGACAGGTCGAGGCGGTGGTCAACCGGGCTTGTGCACGCGTCTGTTCGCGGGCGGCGGCGTGACGGGTTCGGGTACATTTCGTTGGGCGTATTTCAACAAGCTGTCCGGACCGGATTGGAGGTGCCGCTGGTGAGCGCTCGTCCTTTGTCCCGGCGCACGCTGCTGGCTGTCGTCGGCCTCGGCGGTGTCGAGGCGCTGCTGGCAGCGTGTAGCGGATCAACGTCTTCGCAAGCCGTGGTGACCAGGACATCGACGACGACCGTCGGCGCCGGTGCCTCGAGTGGGGCGGCCGGGTCGGCTGTGTCGCCTGCGGCCGCATCTTCCAGCGCCTCGGCAACGGCAGCGGGTACGGGGTTATCAAGCGCGCCGCCGGCCGTTGCATCCTCTGCGGCGTCCTCCTCTGCGGCTCCTTCATCGGGCACTGCCTCATCGGGAGCTGCGTCCTCGCCGTCAGCGGCGCCGACCATGTCATCGGCGGCGCCGAGCGGCGCTCCGGTTCATGTGCGGCTCTATCAGAGCGACGGCCGCACCTACGGCGTCGGGATGCCGATCATCGCCTACCTGTCGAAGAAGATCACCGACGGAAAGCCGTTCGCCGCGGCCACGAAGGTGACGGTCAACGGCGTCCAGGCAACGGGTGCCTGGTTCTTCCAGAAGTCGGGAACTCGACCCGGGTATCCGCAGGAGGCCCACTACCGCCTCGAGGGCTACTGGCCGGCGCACGCCACCATCGCCCTCGATCTACCCCTTAAGGGCCTGTCCGCCGGGACCGGCCTGGTCTTCAACGACAGCCTCACCCTGAAGATGAACACCGGGGCGAAAAACATCACCACCGTCGACGGCGCCACCGAGCGGCTGACACTCACCACCGACGGGGCGGTGAAATTTCGGTTCCCCGTCTCCCTGGGCAAGGCCGCCACCCCGACGTTCACCGGAACGAAAGTGCTGATGGAACGGGACAAGATCAAGCGCATGGTCGGCACCACTCCCGGCGACTTGTACGACCTGCAGGTTCCGTGGTCGGTTCGGCTGACGAACTCCGGTGAGTTCATCCACGCGGCGAGTTGGAACGGCGGGAACATCGGGCAGCGCAGTACCTCCAACGGATGCACGAACCTGAACGTCGACGCCGCCCAGCAGTACTTCAACTTCGCGAAGATCGGTGACGTCGCCGTCTATGTCAATACCGGTGGGGCCCCCATGCCGGTCTGGGACGGTTACGGCGACTGGAACCTCCCCTGGACGCAGTGGACAAGCGGCGGGTCAGTTCCCACCAGCTGATGACCAACTCGCGGCGGACACCCGCGGGCTGCCCGCGTCCCGGGGATCTGATGTAACGGTATGGACGCGTAGCGGCTGGTGCTGCTTCGGCCGGGACATGTTCAGCGGGTGATGCCGGTGTGGCCGAGGCTGTAGCGGCCGGGTAGGGGCATCAGGGCCAACCCGTGTGGGCCGCGGCCGACAAGAATTTTCCTGATCAGGTGGCCGTCGGTGGTGGCGATGACGTAGACCACGTTGTTGTAGCGGCCGGAGAGCCACAGTTGGCTGCCGTCGGCGGTGAGGTTGCCCATGTCGGGGCTGCCTCCGCCAGGGATCCGCCACTTGGTGAGAACCTGCCCGGAATCGGCGGCCAGGACGCTGATGCTGCCTTCGAGGCGGTTGGTGACGTAGAGCTTGCGGGCGTCGCGGCTCAGGTACAGCCCGTGCGCACCGCGGCCGGTGGCGATGTGCCGGGTCACCGCCGTGCCGCCGGCGGGTAGCACCCACACGCCGCCCGATTGGGAGTCGGCGATGTAGTAGGTCCGGCCGTCGGGGGACAGTTTGATGTCCTGCGGTCCCATGGTGGTGTTGCGGATGGGCATGGCGATGACGCGCAGCAGGCGGTGGGTGGCGACATCGATCACGGCGACCCGGCCGGCGAATTCGCAGGTAAACACCGCGGTCCTGCCGTCCGCGCTGAAATCGGCGTGGTCGACACCGGCGCAGGCGGGAATGCTCGTCGTATCGTGAATCTTCCAGGTGTGCGGGTCGTACCACACCAGTTGGCGGTAGTTCTCCGCGACGGAGATCGCATACTTTCCGTCGGGGGTGAAGTACATGTTGTACGGGTCTTTGACCTTGATGGTGCGTCCGCACTGCCCGGTTCGCGGGTCAATGACCCGGACGACGTCGCCCAGGTCATCGGTGGCGTAGAGCTGCGTCATGTCGTAAGAGGGCACGACATGTTGGATCTCGACGCCCACGTGGCATTTGTCGATGACCTGGCCGGTGTGCTGGTCGATGACCCATACGTCGCCGGACCGGTTGTGCGGAACATAGGCATAGGCGGGGTACGTGCGGTTGGGGCCGGTCAGCATCCCGGCGCCGGCGGCGGCGTAAATGTTGTGCGCGTCGGTGACCGGTGGCATTCCCGGCAGAGCGGCAGAGCGGCCCAGTCGGATGGCACGGCCGGCGGAGGACGGTCTGGAGGCGGCGGACTGCTGTGGCGGCGTGGTGGTGGGCGCTTCTGGCGGGATCGCCGTAGGAACGTGAGACATTGCCGCCGTCTGTTCCGGGGAAGGGTCGGACGATGCGGGCACCCCGGCCACCGCCGACGAAGGGGATGGCAAAGTCGGCGAGCTACCCCGACCGGACGTACCGGGGCGGGCGGTGCAGCCGGTCAACACCAGGGCTGCAATCAGGACCAGCGGCAGCGCCGAGATGGTACGGGTAGCTCGGCTATGCACAGGTCTCCTTCAGATAGCCCGCCGCGATCAAGCCCAACAGGCCTCACCGATGATATGGCGACCCCGGTAGTTAGGGGGAGCGGGCATGGGTTGCCTGCTGCACCGGCGTTGCAGCGTTCCTACAGCGTAGGGGCAGCCCCGGATCGGCGCCCCAACACACCGCCCCTGCGACGGTGGGGACCGGTTTCCGGGCCGTCGCCGGAAAGCGGGTGAGTGAAGGACCCACGGACGGTGAGCTGTCGGCGATTTGCAGGCCGGTGGGACGCCGGTGATCCTTCGGCGGCGTAAGCGAATCATTGAATTACAGCCTTCGACACACGGGAATCACTCACTGACCGACACTGTGCTCACCGCCGATCATGGGCTGGGTTTGCTCAGCCGGACAGCAATGTTCCGACGGTCACCGCAGCCAGTCCTCTTCGAGTCAGGTCGTCCAATACGTCCGGCAGCGCCTGCACAGTGCCGGCATGTCCGAGGTGCATGCTGACAATAGAGCCCGGAACGGCTGCCAACATGTTGCTTCTGATCGCCGCAGGACCCGGGTCCGTCCAATCCATGGAGTCCAGATCATAGGAAAGACACACGGGGTAACCTGCGTCCGCGGCGACCTGCCTCAAGCGGTCGCTGGCGGTCTGTGACTGTGACTGTCGGAAGTAAGACCCGGGTGTGCCGACCGTTGTCATCAACACCTGGCGACATTTGACGACCTCATCGCGCATCTGGTCGATGGGCAGGGCATTGATGTCCACGTGGGAGAACGTGTGGTTACCGATCTGGTGGTGTCCTGCCAAAATCTCTCGCCCGATTTGCGGGTGATCGGCCAGCCACGTTCCGACGGCCATCACCGTAATGGCAGCGTTCTTTGCCTTCGCGATAGTCAGAATCTGCGTTGCGAGGTTGATCTCGCCTGCGCCGTGGAAGGTCAGGGCGACGGCCCGGCGGTTGCGTGGTCCATGTACCACCTGAACAGCTGGTCCGGTGTGTCGCAGCGGGGCGGTGCTGCGGGTGGTGGTGCGGACCGGGAACCTAAGTGGAACGTTCCGGCCAGCACAACAGGCTCTCCTCCGTGCTGTATTACCCGCGATAATGCATAGAATCGTGGGTAACAGCGTGGCGTCGAAGTAGTGTGAGTCATTGACCGGCGCCCGTCGGCCGCATACAAGTCGTGCTCCGGGAGGTCCTGCGATGTCGCTGGTGCCCGACGGCTACAGCGGTCTGGTCGACCTGATCGGCGTCGAGGTCCGTACGACGCGGCTCCGGGCGGCGCGGGCGGCGAACACCGAGCTAACCCGGCGCGGCCCGGCTCGCTGTACGGGGCGTTGGACCGGCTGGCCCGTGAGGGGCTGATCGAGATCGACCGCGAGGAAACGGTGGATTCCCGGCTCCGCCGGTATTACCGTCTCACCGCCGATGGGGCCGGGCGCCTGCGAACCGAGGCGACCAGAGTGCAGCGGCAGGCCACCGCGGCGATCCGCCAGCTCGACCTGGGCGGGGCAACAGCGTGAGCAGCCCGAGCGGGCCGCATCCAGAACTCGAACGACGCTACCGGCGGTTGCTACGACTGTTCCCGGCGCACTATCGGCGCGCGTGGGAGGAGGAACTGGTCGCGGTGCTGATGCAGGCCGCGAGCCCCGGACAACGCCAGGTGCAACCCGCCGAGGCGGTAGCCCTGTTGTGGCAGGCAAGCAAAGCCTGGACGCACACGGCAGTCTCAGCCGACCGCAACGCCAACCATCAGGGCGCCGCAATCCTGACCGTGACCTTGCCGCTGCTGCTGCTGTTCCCGGCCGCCAAAGCCGGCGCCGAACAGCTGATCTACGGATCCTCGTCCTGGTCGCACCACTACGACCTGATCGCCTGGGCCATCTGGATCCCGGCCGCTGTGGCCACCGCGTTCGGGCCCGCCAGGATCGCCCACTGGATCGCCGGTCTGGCGACCTTGGCCTACGTCCTGTTCCTGATCACTCCCGTCAAGGCCGGTGACACCGGAACTGTGAGCACCAGCTTCGGGTGGTTGCTGATCCAGTTCACCGCATTGCGACTGCTGACCTCGCCGGCGCGGGTGAGGCTGGGCCGCCGGCTGCTGTGGCGCGGTCGTCGGGCGTTCCTGGGCGCGGGGCTATTGGCGTTCTTCGCCGTCGCCGGGCCCTCTGCCCTGTTCCTGCTGCCCGGCTCCACCCAGTTGCTCCTCGCGGCCCTGACCATCGCGCTGATCGTGGCCGCGATTGCGGGGTTGAGGACCCCGGTCGGTCGGGTCCTGGTCACCGCCGGCAGCGCCCTGTTCGCCGGCTTCGTCGCCGGTCACGGCTGGTGGACCGGAATCGACGACATCGGCCTACTGCTACCGAACACCAACCACCCCACTGCCGGTGCACTGATCTGGCTGCTGCTGCTGCCGATCCTGGCCTGGAGCATCTTTCGAATCGCCGGATCCGCTCTTTCTCGCAGCAGCACCAGCAGACAGTGAACCTTCCGCGGCACCTACGCCGCAGGTCCTGAGAATGGTAGCTGCGGTGTCGAGAAGTTTTACTAGACGTTCGAAGCGGCGCACTGACGGGTGTTCTTCGTCAGTGCGCCGTTTCCGAACCAGAGGGACAAACCCGCAGGTCAGATTCTCATCGTCTTACCGCAGTTACCGCACCTGATGAGCCCGTGCCTGGTGACCGCGACACCTTGGAAGGTGTGACGGCAGTACGGGCATGTGATGGTCGGAATCGTCCTGGTCATCGCGGGACCCTTTCTTCTCAGCCCTGCTCGGTCACGGTGTTGTTGGGATGGCGCTGGGCGGTTGCGCCGGTGACGTACCGGCCGGTGATTGCACTCCGGTGGTGAGTGCCAGCACCGTGGTTGCTGCCCTTCTCCACCACCGACGTTCGCGGGTGCCGGACGGCTGCCGCCTTCGGGATGTACTTACCGCTGATAGCGCTACGCGCCTTGGACATCGGACCTCCTCAGGTCCTCGTGCGGAAGATCGAGTAAGGTCAGCAGTTGTTCAGGCGTGCTGGCTCTTCAACCTTCCGCGGGTGGAGGGCCACACCTCTATGTGGCCCCATCCCCTCCGGTCCCGGAGGGGATGATCGGTTATAAGTGCAGGGAAGCGGTTTACCCCCCAACTTTCTTCGAACCCTTCGATTTAGGTTGGTACTGCCCACTTTTCGTGGTCTGTAGCTTCGCTGCTGCGACCACGCGTGCAGCCGCAGCCCGGTGGACCGTGCTGCGCGCCGCTCGAGCACTCGGAGTTCCCAACGAGCTGCGCTCGATGAGACGTTGGATCGGTTCGTTCATCCGGCACTCCTTCTTTCTTGTAGGCGTCGGCGCTCGTAGGAGAGCATCCGTTCGACCGATTTCTCACTGCAGTCCAACTCCGCAGCGATCTCGGCCTGGGTGAAATCTGCCCCAGTCATCCACATGGCCTTCCGAAGGCGGTCGTTCTTGACGCCGCCGAGCAGCTCGGAATTGGTCAGATCACCGATGACGCGACGATCCGGGCCGACCTCGTGCGGGCTGAACAGCTCCAAGAGCTCTCCGTCGTTACACACAACTGCCCTGAGTGTCTCGTTCTCGTGATCGCGCCAGGCGCGGTAGACGTTGGCAAATCGGAGCAGACACTGCCCCAGGAAGAATGTCCGCAACGAGGCCCCTCCGGTCGGAGTCCATCGGTTCTTCATCAGGACATCTACCCGGAAGTGGTGCAGCGCCTTAGCGACCGTTTCGCCGACGAGTTCGTCGACCTCATCCTTGCTGAACGGCCGGTCGAGAGGAGCTAGCCCGATGTTCTTCGCTTTGCACCGCGCGAAGATTAGCCCCCTGTGCATCCAGGCAGACAGGACACCGATTCCATATCGAGCAAGCTCCGTCGCGAACACGTCCCACTCGGCCCCCTCATATCGATGTAGGGCCAGACGGACCTGAAGATCGGCGTCCGCAACGCTGCGATCCACTCGGTCGGAATCGTCTGACTGTTCCAGCCAGTCCGCCGGTAGGTCCGGAATCAGTTCCAGTAGGGCGGAGTCGTGCGGTTGTACGGGCACGGCGGTGCCAGCGAACCGCTGCTGCGGCTGCGCCTGCTCCGATGCCATGCCGGTTCCTCTCAGGTGGCGACGACCACGACTCCGTCCTGGTCCTCCCCTCCTAAGTGCAGAACAGTGTGCTACCCCCCAATCTTTTGACATCTTCCATGAACTTCACTCGAACGGCCTAATCATGTCCGATACCTTGACGTCGACACGCCAACGAGACACCCGGTGAGCTGGTACGTAGTGCCGGCGCCGCGGCTCAGGCTTTCGCGCGGCAACGGTCGCACGTCTGGCTGGCAGGCAGGACGTCCTCGAATTCACGGCACTGCGCCGAGGGTTAATTGAATCGGACGAAGCCGGAGATATCGGGGAACAGGTCGCGGGGCGATTTGCTGAACGTGGATCGTAAAATTGCCCTGACCTGGGATTTTATCTCGGCCGGCACGATGATCTGGGCGACCCGATATTCCCAGTCGTCGAAGCGCTGGGACGTCGGTTCAGGGGAGGCCTCGCTGTTCTCTTCCGGGCGCGGAGGGTACATGCCCACGAGCGGAAACCCTTTCTCCGGTGGGTCAGGTGGCACCGCACTGGCCAGGAAGAACCCGGACTGCGCCCGCATCCGGGCATCACGCACCGCCGGCTGGACGATGAAGGGCCGGCGCAGTGCTTCCGAGTGTTCCAACATGGTCAGCCAGTCGTCGTCCAACGCAGAGCGTGAGTTGCGCTCCTTCTTCTCGTACTGCGCCGGGTGCTCGTCGGTGCGAAAGGTCGTCAGCTTGCCGACATCAACGGCGACCACTTGCCCGTCCACAGGCCCGCCGTCCCCCTCCTCGCAGGCGAAGTACAGCGCTGTGAACGGATCGGAGGTGAAGTCGAGCAGTCGGGTCGCCGCTCCGTGGTGCTGCAAGTGGGCCAGAATGTTCGCCGTCGACAGGCCGCCCGGGAGTCCCTCGGTGGCAAGCCAGTGCCAGGCCGCAGACACGATGCGCAGCTCCGCACTCCGCAGCTGCGTCTCGTTGCGGAGTTTGCTTCCTCCAGCTCGCCACAATGATGACTTCGACGGCCATCCGACGTTGAGCAACCCACGGAACGCCCACTGCTCGACCTCGAAGTCGTTCGTTCCGGCTGCGGTGCCGACGGTCAGGTTGCCTATTTCATGGAGTAACTCGGGGTAGGTTCCCGGCCGGACCGGATCGGGCGTCAAATAGGGCCTCACAGACGAATCCTAGAGACTGCCTGCCAGCTACCTCCAGAACGTGAACAGTCGTTGACCCCGTACCAGGTCTACCTGGTCACCGATGTAGCTCATCAGCCCCAGGGCTGGGCGTGAGCCGGTCTCCAACTCGGCGTAGTCCAACTCGGTGAATCCAGCGGCGGCGAACCAGGGTCGGACGTCGTCGTTGATATCGCTGCGGTCCCGGCCGCGCGACCACACCACGTGGGCGCCGGGGCTGCAGAACTGCGGTGTAGCCGTGATGAGCGCCTGAACGTCCTGGTCGCTGATGTTGCCCATCATCCCGACGAGCAGCACAAGGTCGGCCGGTACGGCACCGATGTAGGCGTCGGAGTGGCCGGCGTCCACTTCTCGAACGGACACGCCGGCTTCGGGGGCGGCAGCGGACGCCGTAGATCTGGCCCGATCGGCGAGCGCAGGATGCAACTCCAGCAGCGTCGCGGTGATCCGGCCGGTGTCGGCGCGCCCATCCAGCACTTGGAACAAGTCACGGCCGTCACCGGAGCACACGCTCAAGATCCGCACTGATCCCTCACATCGGTCGAGGAGCTGCGCGATGTGTCGCTGCACCTGCTTCAACGTGAAACTCCCTGCGGGCGGCAGAGTGAGACCGTGCGCAACTTGGACTGCGATATGACTGATGTGCTGGGCATCAGCGGGGTCTATCGCGCTGGAACTGACAGGTGCGCGGGCTAGGTGGATCCTAAGTAGTGTGGATCACACGTCGAGTGCCGCTGACTTCCTGCCGTACTGCGACCGGTGGGAGCTAGCCGACGCCAACCGGTATTTCGCCCCCCCGCCCATGCAGCCTTCGGTGTCACTGCAATCCGAGCGGGTGGACGGGGTCCTTCGCTGGAGCGAGGTGACCTTCAGCGCCGACGTCGGCGTCGAGGGTGTCGCCACCGTGGTGTCCCCAGCTTCCGGTCCGGCGGTACGGGGAGTGGTGCTTGCCCACGGCGGCAGCGACGACGGACGACGGTTCTTCACCTCCGAAGCGGCCGACCTGGCCGCCCAGGGCGCCGCGGTGATCCTCCCGGCCACTCAGGTGAGCGTAGAAAACGGGATCGACGCGTTCGCTGCTGATGTCAGGCGAGCGGTGCTCATCGAGCGGGCCGCGCTGGACGTGCTCGTCGACTGGGCCGCAGCACCGTCGGGTGGGCTGTCGTTCCTCGGTCACAGCGGCGGCGGAGCCATCGGTGCTGTGCTCAGCGCGGTCGAGCCACGACTGGCTCGCACCGCGATCTTCGGTTACGGCGCCGGCTACCTGGCGCGTACGTTTTCAGCCCTTGAACTGGCGCGTGGCCGCCGCCTCACCAGTGAGCTGGCCGCCGCGGCCGACTGGTTCGATCCCGCCCGCTTCGTCGGTGTTGCCCGGCGTGCACACCTACTTGTTCAACACGGTCGGCTCGATCAAAGCGTGCCCATCGCGGACGGCAGGGCAATGTACGAGGCGGCCGCATCACCGAAATTTTGGGCTGAGTACGACTGGGGTCACGGTTTGGACGCCGACCCACAGGCCAGGCACGACCGCCTGCAGTTCGTCGCACACCAGTAGCGCCGCTCACAACCGTCAGAGTCACCAAATTCTCGGAAGTTTCGTCGCCTTGGCAGGGGAAGGCGTTGGCAAAGGCCTGCGTCAGCAAACGATCGTATTCGTTTCATTCCTATTGATTTGTAACGTATCTCGTGTACGGACGAGATCGTAGGTTGCGTTACAAAGTAACGCGTACACGAGTTGCGTTACATCGGACGGCGCATCGCCGCCCGACAACTGAGTCGTCGGGTTCGTTCGGTATCCGGTTGCTGATGTCACGGCGGTGCCTCGCCGAGCATTTTAGGCGCGGATCAGCGCAACGGCCGCCGGAGTTGCCGCCGCCGCGACGACCGAACATGGACTTGACCACGACCGACGCGGGCATCTGCCTTTTACGGTCGGCCCACCGGCGCGCACTGTCCTTCTGCGCTTCGCGCACTCGGCCGCAAGCGCCGCCGAGTGGCCAGCGTTCACGACGACGAAGGTGTGGTCAGCTGTACTCCACCGCCGCCCGTTCCACTGGAAGTGCGGCGACGTAGCGTCGCATGAAGGCGTCGAAACCAGCGGTGTCTTGTGGGTCAGGTTCGACCGTTTCCAGCTTGTTGTCGGCGAAGACCTGGCTGCTCAAGAAGTCTGCAAGGCTCGCTTCTGGTGTACGGCCAAGGCAGAAGGCAGCGAGGACTGCGATTCCCCAGGCGCCGCCCTCGGCGGCGACTTCGCCGACCGAGACGGGGGTGCGGATGGCGGCTGCAAGGAAGCTTTGGGCGACGCCTTTGGTTTTGAACAGGCCGCCGTGGGCGAACATCCGGTCCAGCCGCACGCCCTCGTCCTCCTGCAGAACGTCCATCCCGATCCGGAGGGTGCCCAGGGCGGCGAAGAGATGCACACGCATGAAGTTCGACAGGTTGAAGACACTGTCCGGTGAGCGCAGGAACAATGGACGCCCTTCGTCCATCCCGGTGATCGGCTCGCCGGACAGGTAGTTGAAGGACATCAGTCCACCGCAATCAGGGGCACCGTTCGCCGCCAAGGTGAATAGCGTTTCGAATACCGTGGAGAGGTGAACGTCGGCGCCGACTGCTTCAGCGAACTCTCCGAAGAGTCCGACCCACGCATTTAGCTCGCTCCCGCCGTTGTTGCAGTGCACCATCGCCACAGGGTCCCCGGCCGGCGTGGTGACCAGATCCAGTTCGCGGTGTATCCGGCTCAACTCCCGCTCGAGCACGATCATAGCGAAGATGCTGGTGCCGGCACTGACGTTCCCGGTGCGGGGAGCGACGGAGTTCGTCGCCACCATGCCCGTCCCGGCGTCACCCTCGGGCGGGCACATCGGGATGCCAGGATCAAGCTGTTCAGTTGGGTCGAGCAGCCTTGCGCCGGGCGCGGTGAGCTCTCCGCCGGGCTCCCCTGCGAGCCGAACGGTGGGCAGCAGTCTGGCCAACTGCAGGTCGATTCCGCTCTCATCGGCGAGTTCATCGAACTGAGCCAGCATCCGCTTGTTGTAGGTGCCGATCGACGTGTCGATCGGGAACATGCCGCTGGCGTCACCGACACCGAGCACCCGCTGGCCGGTGAGCCGCCAGTGGACGTAGCCGGCCAGCGTGGTCAGATGTCTAATGTGGCCGACATGATCCTCGCCGTCGAGGATGGCCTGGTAGAGGTGCGCGATGCTCCATCGGTGCGGGATGTTGTGTCCGAAGAGAGTGCTTAGACGCTCAGCGGCCTCGCCGGTATTGGTGTTTCGCCAGGTCCGAAACGGCGTCAACAGTTCACCGTCGGAGTCGAGGGCGAGATAGCCGTGCATCATCGCCGACACGCCGAGGGCGCCTACCTTGGTCAGTTCGACGTCGAACCGTTGCTGCACCTGCCCGGCCAGGGAGGCGTAGCAGCGTTGAACTCCCGCCCAGACTGCATCCGTGGAGTAGGTCCATATCCGGTCGACGAACTGGTTTTCCCAGTCGCAGGTTCCCAGAGCGATGGGTGCATGGTCCGGTCCGGTCAACACTGCCTTGATTCGGGTTGATCCCAACTCGATCCCGAGAGCGGTGCGGCCGCCCGCAATAGCCTCCTTGGCCCGCATCGCTGGTGTACTCATCACATACGCCTCGTTTCCCATCGGTTTCAGCCAGTTATTACAACGCGTGGTCGGTGGGACGGGTCGGCGGTTGTGGGTGACGGTGGCCGCCTCGGCTTCGTTGCGTGGTTACGCCGCCCGCTAGCACCTGCGTTGCCGCGCGCGGTCATTGGCCGTACACGTTTTGGTAGCGGTGGTACAGGTTGTCGATGTCGCGCTGGTCGAGCCTGTTCGGCGTCCCGAGTTGTTTGGCGATATGGGTCGTTCGTGCGATGTCTTCGAGCATGACGGCGGCCTTGACCGCAGCGGCGGCGTTTTTACCGATGGTGAACGGCCCGTGTCCGGCCATCAGAACTGCCTTGCTTCGGCTGTCGCGCAGGGTGTCAACGATCCCGCGTCCGATCGAATCGTCGCCGATGAGCGCGAACGGACCGACCGGCACGTCTCCGCCGAACTCGTCGGCCGTCATGGTCAGGACGCAAGGAATCGGTTCGGCGCGGGCAGCCCAGGCGGTGGCATAGGTTGAGTGAGTGTGGACCACGCCGCCGACGGCTGGCATGTGGCGATAGACGTAGGCATGAGCTGCGGTGTCGGAAGAGGGAGTGTGGTCTCCCTCGACCAGTGCGCCGTTCAGGTTGGTGACGACCATGGCGTCTGCGGTCAAGGAGCCGTAGGAGACCCCAGACGGCTTGATGACAAGAAGGTCGTGACCCGGTACTCGGGCAGAGATGTTCCCGGCGGTCCAGATCACCAGCTCGTATCTGGTGAGTTCCTTGTGCAGCTCAGCGACGGTGCGGCGTAGCAGGTTGACTGTTTCGCGGACGTCTTCGGTGACGTTCATGTCAGTCCGTTGTGCCGCACCAGGAAAGCAGGACTCTGGATCCTTGAACGTCGTGACCGACTAGCGCTGTCGTCGGTCGACTTCGAGGGCTGAGCTGACTGTGGGCGGCGTGGGAGCGGCTTGCCGCCGGGTAGGGCCTGGTCGAGCACGGAATGTGCATACGCCGATGCTCCGCTGCCCAGCTGCTGTCCATCTCCAAGTGACGCGACGGCGGCCCGTCTCAGGGGGGTGCCGTAGCCGACCCCGACGACGCTCGCGTTGTTGGGTAGATTTGTTGTCGACTTGGCCATCGGTTGCTCCTGTTGCACCTGGGATTGTCTAGGGTGGTTTGCGCTTTGCACGCCGGTCAACTGGCGATCGGGGTGATGCGCGGGACGTCGGTGTTGATGTCCGGACCGAAGAACGTGATGATTTCGAGGTCCGTTGAACCGGTGTTGACGAACTCGTGCGGCTGGACGGCGCGGTCGTGCACGATGAGCAGCTCGTCGCGCCCGGGTTGGCCGCCGGTCACTTCCTGCCCGTCCACGGTGCCTTCTCCTTGCCAGACCAGGAGGCTGTACACCCCTCGTTCGTGGGTGACAAGCCGGGCGCCTGGGGCCAACACCAGCCGTTTACCGGTGAACTTGGTTGTGTCGTAGTAGATCCAGTCCTGAACGATCCCTGGCTCGTTGAGAATGGGTTGCGGGGACAGGTGATGGTTTTCGTAGAAATAGGGGTCGCCGTTGGCCTCCCAGTCCACCCACTCCAGCAGGTATCGCTCGCCGTACCTGGCGCGGTCCTCGGCGGAGACGTCCTTGTACAACAGTTCCTTGGAGATGATCTTGCCGGCGTTGAGGGCCTGGAACATGGATAGGCAGTCGGAGTCTTCCTGGAGTTCGATGGTGAGGGCTGTTCCCGGTGCGTGCAGGATCCCTGATGGGAGGTGAAATCCCTCTCCCGGGACGTTGACGAACCCCCGGGCGTGCCGCAGGATCGCGTCGGTGTTCCAGTCCTGCAGGTAGGGCAGAAGTACCTCGTATGCTTTCTCCCTGGCGATCCACGGGTGGACCCCGAAGAATGTCTCTGGGTGCGCGCCCAGGTCCACCCCTTGCGGGAAGTAGTAGGCCTCGTCCTTGGGGTTGCGACCCACTCGACGGCTGTGTTGGAGTCGGGGGTGGATGTGGTAGGGAATGCGGGCGCCGAAGTCGTAGATCTTGGGCAGTCGCCCGAGACCGGTGTGAGTAGCGGCGTACTCCGTACCCATCACCAGATCTGGCGCCGATGTGACCGCGTCGGCCAATGTCATGCGGGTGCCGTGGTCGTCGACGATGTAGCTGAGGCCCTCGTCTGGCGGGCCGATGCGGTTGTCTGCGCGGGTGGTGGAACCTAGCCAGCGCTCGCAAATGTAACCACGCTCCCCTACGTGATATCCGTCCTCAGGCAGCCCGAGGCGGCGCCCTGGCGGTAACCAGTCTCGCGCCACCCAGGCGGGCTCCAGTCGAAGGACGCCGGTCGCCGCGCCGATCAATCGGTCGGCGTCCAATCGTTGGCCGGCAACTTGATCCGTCTTATTTTCCATTGTCGGTTCCTTCCACGGTCTGTGACCGAGTTTGTGGGCCAGCCAGGGCTGCGGGGTTGACGGTGATGTCGAGCCAGTAGCGACGCTGCTCGCCGGGTGCAAGCTCGACGAGCGTGCCGCGGCGACGTTCCGCGGCGCGGCCATCGTCGTGACAGTTCGACGGTTCCAAGGCGGTGACGTACGAGCCGCGGCTTAATTGCTTCCACACCACAAGCCACGGCATGGTGTCCGCCGACCAGCGCAGGGACACCGCGAGGCCGCCTGCCAGCGTGTGGTTTGTCAGCGTCGCCGTTGCCTGGCGGCCATCACCGGTCGGGTCGACGGTGTAGACGTGTTCCGCGCTGGGTCGCGATGGTGGCCAGACCTCTTCCAGCCTGCCGATGGCCTCGGCTGAGGGTGCGTCGCGCGGCTCGACCGCTTGGGCGTCCAGTGCTATGCGCGTGTCCTCACAGATCAGGGGATAACCGAAGTTGCAGTGGTAACGGAACATGTGTGGTGTCGCGGTGGCTCCGAGGTTGGTGACGACGTCTTCCACGCGCAGTTGGGGCTGCCCGAGGGTCGTGGTGATGCGTCGACGCATCTCCAGGACCGGGCCTAGGGCGGAGGCCTCCCTGACGCAGCCTTCGATGGTGATCTGGTACTCGTCCTCGAGCCACTGTCCAAAGGCCCGCACGCCGTGCGCAGGCGCGGTCGAGATGCGACCATGCAGGCCCAGCCGTTGCCCGGCGTCCTGGCTTGGCTGTCCCACTGCGCTGAGCCCGCAGGTGGTCAACAGCCCTCCTCCGAAGACGTCTAACCAGCCCAGTGCATGCTGGTCGGCAAATGCCGGACTCACCTCGCCGACTGGGGACCGCCAGGCCAGGGGCACTCCCAGGTACTCGGCTCTGCCGATGTCCAGGCCCCGGTCGGCGATGACGACGAACGAAAGACCTCCTGGCGAGCGGACGTCGATGGTGCGTACGCCGTTAGCCATGCCCTCGGTGAGTACACCCGGAACCGGGCCACCGAGCTGGGAGATGTCCCCGACTCTGGCAAGGACCTCGGTCCGCGTCAGTTGTTGCCCCAGGACGTTCACGGCGCGGCCAACGGTCCTAGGAACGGTGGAACGATAGGCGGCCGTTTTGCAAACCCGCCACCACCAGAGCCAGGATCAGCACCACTCCGATGGCGACGTACTGCCAGTAGGAGGGGACTCCGAGCAGGTTGAGCGCATTGTTCAGTGCTGAGAACAAGATGGCCGCTGTGAAGGTGCCCAGCAGGGACCCTCTTCCGCCTTCGAGGCTGGTGCCACCCACGACCGCGACCGCAATGACGGTGAGCTCGAACCCGAGGGACATGTCGGCCGACGCCGATGACAGCAACGCTGCCAGTCCCACGCCGGCGATGGCGGTGAATAGCCCGACCAAGCCAAAGGTGATGATGCGTGTGCGGTCCACCGGTAGGCCGGCCATCCGGCTGGCCGGCTCGCTGCTGCCGATTGCGCGCAAGTTTCGTCCTAGTCGTGTGCGCGTCAGCACGAAGTGACACACCAGCACCCCGACCACCATGACGATGAAGAGCACGGGTAGGCCAAGGATCTGCGCGGTGGCCAGCGGCAGGAACCCCACCGCAGCGATGGATACAGTCGCCCCAGCGGTCCAGATGAACGCTGCGGCCAGGTACAGGTTCAGCATGCCGAACGTAGCGATGAACGGCGGGAAGCGGAACTTCGTCACCACCACGCCGTTGAGCAAGCCCAGGAGCGCGCCCAAGACCAGGGCAGCTGCGACCGCGGCGCCGACGGTGGTGTGCGGCATCACCGTGGCAACCATGACCGCCGACAGCCCGACGATGCCGGCCACCGACAGGTCGAACATTCCGGCCACGATGAGCAGAGTCATCGCGGCAGCCGACAGACCGGAGAAGGAGGCCTGGAGGAGAACACTGCGCAGATTTCCGGTCTGACGGAAGCTCGGTTCGAGTAGGAACATCACGATCAGACCAAGGACAGTGAACAGCTGCAGCGCGTACTTTCCTGCCAGCTGTCCCATCGACGGCCGGCCCCGGCCGCCCTTCACCGGCTCTTGCTTGACGTCACTTTGTGAGGACGCGGTGCTCATGTCAAACCTCCGGCGGACATTCGGTTGCGGACACTTAGGCGGACCGTGTCCAGACCCAGTGCCAGGAGAAGCAGCAGGCCAAGGGCGAGGTACTGGTAGTAGCCGGGGATGTTGCGCAAGTTCAGTGAGGCACTGATCATCGCCAGCAGCAAGGCACCGACAAAGGTCCCCGGGAGGTTGCCCGCGCCGCCTGCGAGGCTGGTTCCGCCAAGGACGGTGATGGCAATGGCCTGCAGTGCCAAGTTTTGGATGGGAGTGGCGTCAACGCTTCCCAGCTGACTGGTGATGAGCACTCCGGCGATTCCGGCGGCTACGCCGGAGAGTCCGAAGACGATGATGGTCAGGCGTCGTTCGTTCAAGCCCGCCTCGCGCGCTGCGGACGGGTTGCCGCCGACCGCGCAGACGTGCCGACCGAATCCGGTTCGTTGGAGGAGAAGGAACGTCAAGGCGCAGAGCAGGACAGCTATCAGGAAGGGTCCGGGGATACCCAGCACCGAGCCGGTCGCGAGCTTCCGGAAACCTGTGCCGCTGACGGTGATGCGTTGGCCGTCGGTGTACAGCAGGGCAGCACCTTGTGCCACGCCCAGCGTGGCCAGGGTGGCTACGAAGGCAGGGATCCGAAGATATGCCACCAGCACGCCGTTGATCAGCCCGACGGCCAGGCCCACACCCAGCCCGACGACGAGACCCACCGGTGCACCAAGAGAGTTGATGGTGCCGGCGGTAACGACGGAACATAGCGCGGCGGCGGCGCCGACCGAGAGGTCTAGGCCGCGGATGGCGATGACCAAGGTCTGCCCGTAACCCACGATCGCCACGATGGAAGCGTTGACCAGGATGCTGCGGATGTTGGCGCTGGACAGGAAGCCGGGTACGAGCACGATCGCCAGGACCAGGATGACGACGAAGGGGAGTAGGACGCCGCCTCTGTCGATGACGGCTGACCTGCGGGCAACGCGGTCGGCTAGCTCCTCGGCTTGGGCCCGCTGGGCGTTGAGCTCGGGTTCGACGGACACACTCATGACGGGACCTTCCCAGTGCTGTTGGAGCTTGCCGAAGGCCGGCCGAGCGAGGCGGCCACGATCTCCGGCTCGGTGATCGCCTCTCCCTCGAGGTACCCGGACACCCGTCCCGCGTACAAGGTCAAGCATCGGTCTGCAACTGCTACGAGTTCGGCGGCCTCCGAAGAGCTGACGACAACGGCGACACCGGTCGCAGCCAGCTCTCTGACCAGCTCGTAGATGTCGACCTTGGCGCCCACGTCGACGCCGCGGGTGGGTTCGTTGAGCAGTAAGACCCGGCAGTCGGAAAGCAGCGCGCGTCCGAACAGCACCTTCTGCTGGTTCCCACCGCTGAGCGCGGTGATGAGGTTCGCCGAATTGGCGGATCGGATCCGCATCCGCTGGTGCAGTGATTCGTAGCTGCCGCGGTCTTTGCTGCGGTTCAGCAGCAGTCGGCCCCACTTACGTTGAGCCACGACCGCGTTCTCCAGGACCGACAACAGCGGCAGAATCCCTTCCGCCTTCCGGTCCTCACTGAGCATGAAGACCCCTTGCTCGATCGCCTCCCCGGGGGAGCGCAGCGTGACGGCTTTTCCGTCGACCTCGTAGCGGCCGAACGTGGCAGGGATCACCCCGAACAGGGCGCGCATTAGCTCTGATCGACCGGAGCCAACGAGCCCGGCGATTCCCAGGATCTCGCCGCCCCGGACGTGGACGTCGACCGGCTCGACCAGGTTCTTGCAGCGCAGTTCCTTCACCTGAAGGACCGGTGCTTGTTCGGTCACTTCGGTTTGCGGAGTGTCGTGGTGCGCGTCGCTGGTCGCCGCTTCTAGCTCACGCCCCAGCATGTGGGTGACCAACTGGTCGATGGTGGTGTCTGTGGTGGCCATCTGGGCGACCAGTTGGCCGTCCCGCAAGACCGAGATACGGTCGGAGATCCGGAACACTTCAGGCAGCCGGTGCGAGACGTACAATACGGCGCACCCCGTCTCGCGCAGGCGCTCCACCAAGGTCAGCAGCTTGTCGACCTCGACTTCGGTCAGCGCCGCGGTGGGCTCGTCCATGATGAGCACCCGGAACTCCCGTGTCAGCGCCCGAGCGATCTCCACCAGTTGCTGATCGGCTACCGCGAGGCTGTCTACCCGGCGGTCCGGGGAAATGTCCAAGCCCAGTTCGCGCAACGGCTCCCGTGTCATACGTCGGGAGGTCGCTCGGTCTACCAGGCCCAGCCGTCGCGGCTCATGTCCGAGGAACATGTTCTCCGCGACCGTCATCTGGGGAACCAGTCGAAATTCCTGGCTGATGACACTGATTCCGGCGGCCTGAGAGTCATGCGGCCCGGCGAAGCGAACCGGCTGCCCTTCGACGACGACGGTGCCGGTAGTGGGCTCCTCAAGCCCCGCCAAGATCTTGATGAGGGTACTTTTACCGGCCCCGTTCTCGCCGACGAGCGCGTGCACCTCACCGGGAAGAAGGGTCAACGAGACGTCCTTCAGGGCGTGGACGCCGGAGTAGCGTTTGGTGATGCCCTGGGCAGAGACCAAGCCGGAGGAGGCGCCGGCCGCTGCAGGTGCTTCAGCCGTGGGGGCTGTCACGGGGTCGCCTACTTCTGCGCGGCGCGGGCCGCTTTGAACTTATCTAGGTTGCTGGCATCGACGAGTTCCACCGGGACGGTGATGGTCTTCGTCGCCGGGGCGCTGAATTGGAGCGACTGGCCATTAAGTAGCGCGATGGCGCTCTTCACCGCGAGGCGGCCCTGGGCATACGGATCCTGGGCGACAGTGGCGGTTTGGGTGCCAGCGGCGATCGCCTCGATCGCGCCGGGGCTACCGTCGAAACCGATGATGGTGAAGTCGCTGGGCTTCTTTCCGGCTCCCTGGATGGCCGCGATAGCGCCTTGCGCCTCGTTGTCATTGGCGGCATAAATGCCCGCGATGTTGGGGTGAGCGGCCAACATGTTGGCCGTAGCATCGTTTGCTTCCTTGATCGCGTCGTTACCGTTGAGTTCCGCTACCACCTTGATGTTCGGGAACTTTGCGATCTCGTCCTTGAAGCCCTTCACGCGGTCGACGCCCACATTGGATCCTGGGTGCAAGGTGATGATGCCGATTTCCTGCGTGCCGCCCTTGGCCTTCAGCTTTTTTTCCATGAGATCCGCCGCCAGGGCACCCCCCTTGAGGTTGTTGGACAAGATGAACAAGTCATAATCGCCCTTGGCGCCGACGTCACCGATGATCACCGGAATCTTCGCTCCGTGCGCTGCGGTGATGGTCGCCGGCAGAGCGTTGGGCTCGACCGGGGAAACGATCAAAGCGCTGATGCCCTGATTGATCAGGTCCGAGCTGCCCGAGACTTGGGCCTGTTGAGAACTCTTCTGATCGGCGATCACCACAGAGGCGTGCTCGGCGGCGGCCTCGGCCTGGACCCCTTTGGCGTAGTTCTGGAAGTAGGGGTTAGCCATGTCGTAGACGGAGTAACCGATCTTGAGTGGATCCTTCTTCACGAACGCTCCTGCGGCAGGAGCGCCTCCGGAGGCAGGTGCGCCTCCGGATGCGGGAGAGGCCGAGGTGGTGGCGGGAGAGGTCGAGGTGGTGGCGCCGCTACTACAGGCGCTCAGCCCTACAGCGAGGATTGAGGCGGCGGCTACAACCGACAGCACTGTCGAACGCATGTGTTAGCTCCTACAAGGTATGGGGGGTGATACGTATCAGGTGAGACTTTTGATACGTATCAGGTGCGTCCCAGAATCTATGATGCTCATCACCTGAGTGTCAAGACTGTGGGCCGCGCCGCTTCATGGCCACCACCTGTCCTGCAGGCGCTCCACGAGGCGCCCGAGCAGATTCACGGACCACTAGTTGCGGCGCGAAGGTGGTTCCATCGGCGCCATCAGGAGCGGGACGGCCGAGAACCTTGCGTTGAATCAGCCGCGCTGCGGCCGAGTAGCCCAATTGGTATGGCTCCTGGCGCACCGTCGTGAGCGCCGGATACAGCATCTCCGTAAAATCGTCATCGTCGTATCCCACCAAGGAGATGTCCCTTGGGACGTGGACACCAAGCTCGATCAGCCCGCGGAGAACCCCCAGGGCCAGCAGGTCGTTCACGCAGAAGACAGCGGTCGCGCCGCCAGAACGGCTTAGAACCCAAGAGGCGACCCGCTCTCCTTCGGTGGCTTTTTGGGCGTCCACCGGCACCTGGTGGAGGACCTCATTAGGCTCCAAGCCTGCCTCCTCGACAGCGATGCAGATGCCGCGCCAACGGTCGGCGCACCAGGAGATCTCCACTGGCCCGTTGACCACTGCAATCCGACGGTGACCTAGAGACAACAGGTAATGACCAACCAGCCGTCCTCCCTCGACGTCATCTACGGTGGCGAACGGAAGGCGACCGCGACCGTCGTGACGGTTCAACAGGGCAACCGGCGTTCCCCGATCAACCAATCGATCGAGTGCCTCCAGGTCCGGATCCAGCGCCGCGACCAAGATTCCGGCGACTCGCTGTTGCTCCAGCACCCGCAACATATCGGCCTCCTTCGCGGCCGACTCATCTGTACTGCATACGATTAATGCCGCGCCATAATCGGTCGCCGCCGCACCGACGCCCCGCGTAACCTCCCCCCAAAACGGGTTGCTCACATCGGGAATGCACAAACCGATCGCCGCAGCGTGCCCCGCACGAAGTAATCGCGCCGGCTGGTGCACCACGAAGTCCAAAGCATCCATGGCGGCGCGAACTCGATCTCGAGTCCCGCTTGCCACCGATTGTGGATGGTTGATCACGTTGGAGACAGTCGCCTGAGACACACCAGCGTGGGCTGCGACATCCCGCGATGTCGCCCGCCCCTTCGAGTCACGGCGGTCACGCTCCGGCTGGAACGCCGTCATCGCCTGCCCTTTCCTGATAACGCGTCCCGGAGGCGGACACCGATGGCTTCGCTTACAAGCGCCTGCTCGCAGGCCACCAGCACGCTCAACCAAGTCTCTCTTCGACCCGCTCGTTACCCTAACCGGACTTCTACAGTTGTAGGCAGCATTCGCCCTGGCTGAGGGCTTCGGTCAAGGTCATCGGCGTGAGGGGATGTGCGTGATCGCACCTATCTGCTACGCCCGCGCTGATCTGCTCGCCCCGCTCGGGCTGCAACCGGCGGAGTTCCGGGTGGGTGACGCCCTCATGAGCATGTACCCGGCGGACAGGTTGGAGCGACGTCCGATCCGGTTGCCTTAGTAGCCGGCAACGTCGGCCGACGTTCAGGCACAGGTCATCAGCGCGGCCACCGCCGCGACTGTCAACGGAGTCTCCTGGGAATCGACTGCTCGACTGGTGCGACTCACCGCAGCCGCCCGCCCGTCCCCATGCCCGGCGGATCCTGCGCTCATTCCGGCCGAGTTCAGCGCCACGGGCGCGATCGCGCCTGCGGTGAGAACTGCGACGACACATCTGGATCGATGCGCCGGTAGTCGGTCGAACCGCTGCGGCGGAGATCTAAATCCCAGGTACGCAGGGATAAACAAACGATGGTTGATGAGACACCGACAAATCGTCCCGATCAATGCAGGTCACCGTTGTAACGCAACCCGTGGCCGCAACTACGTCATGTGCTCCCCTGTTTTCGATACAACTCATGCCAATCGAGGTACGGCCGTCTTCGACGGGGACAGCAGCAGCCCCTTGTCGGTGATCTGCACGTTGGCGCCGGGATAGACGATCAGGACCTCGCGCAGTGCCTTGGAGATGTCCGCGCGGAAGTCGCGGGCCCGGCTGTACTCCGCGCCGAACTGCTCGGCCAGCAGCGCCCACGGCACCATGTGCGTCTTGCGGACGTATCCCAGGCGGTGCGAGAGCCACACCAGTAGGTCCATCTTCATCGGAGAGCCCGCCAGCGCCGCCAACGCGCGAGTGTCGACCGGCACCGGCGCTGCGATGATCGACTGGTAGAACTCATCCCCCAATGTGATGGTAGATCCGAACAGCGGGCTGCGGCCGCCACGGTCGTCGCCGTCGAACCAGAGCCGGTGGCTCTGCGCGACGCTGAAGTGGGCGCCGGCCAGGCCCCAGCGGGTCCCGTCGTCTCGGCTGTCCTCGACGTACATGGATGAGGTGAGCAGTCGGCGCATCTGATCGTTGAGGCGGGTGATGTTGCCGCGGACGCCGCCGGTGGCTGACAGGCCGAGCCGGTGGATGAAGTCGCTCAGGTTGTTGCCCAGGCGGAGCTCCGGCGACTGCATCCGCACTGCCTCGGTGCTCATCCAGGTGAGGATGAGTCGGGGCAGGACACCGAACGGGTAGCCGGCGATCTCGGCACCCTTCGGCCCGGTCATGCCCGGCATGACCCGCAGGGTCAGCGACCCGTTGCGGCGCACCCACATCTGAGTGTCTGGGGCCGGGTTCTTGTACGGCAGGGTCAGCTGGGCCCAGAGCCGGGCGGCGTAGCCTATGGTACCCGCCTCGCGGGCATCTTCCTGCTCGATCTCGGTGGCGGCATTGAGCAGTTCCCGTTGGCGTTGGCTGATGGTGATGGCTCCCGACTCGCCCAACAGTGCGGGGGCACTGTTCGGATGCTCGTTCGGTACGTTGTCCATGGCTGCGCTCTCTCCGGGGTGTAGCCCATGCCCCCGGAAGCTTCCGACTTCGCGGGGGCTCTTTGTGTCTTGGCTTCAAGATGGCACGGCCGGACGGTGCCGCTCGGGGTGACACGCCGCGCCGCAGACCGATTGTTTCGGGTTTGGGGCAGGTCAAGTCTCGGGCATTCGTGCAGGTCAGAGAGTTGCCGTCCACGCTGATATACCCGCGCGGCGGGGTGGTGCACGCTGATCTTCACGCGTTCGATGGGTGGTCCCCGCTGATGTTCCCGCGCCGGGTGTGCTGTGCACGCCGGTCTACCCGCACCGAGGCCGGATGGTTCACGCTGATCTACCCGCGCACCTGAGCACCCGCCTTTCTCCCTTCGCTGCCAGGCCTACGGTATCGACATCCCGAATGGCACGACCGCACATCTGCGCTGATCTACCCGCGCCCCATGACGCTCCAGTCGCCAGATGCGCTGATCTACCCGCGCCCGGAATGGACGCCACCGCGCCTATCTTGTGGATAACCGGCATGCTGTGCACGCTGAAGTTGTCGCTCCAATACTGCGTTCGGCGTCTAGGCCACGCTGATGCTCCCGCGCTCGAGCGGGACGCTGATCTGCCCGCGCCCAGCCGCGGGTTTCCGCAGTTCAACGATGTGTGCGACGACGCAGTGACCCTTTCCCGAGCTTCGGCGGACACCGCGGTGCACGCTGATCTCGTCGCATTGGGTCGCGCTGATCTTGGCGCGGCCGCTCCCCAATCGCTGCAGGTCAGGCCGGACAAATCCGCCGTCCCCTGTAGTTGCTTTTCCCTCTAGAAATCTTCCTTTACGCGATTGGTGACCTTCACGGTCGCGGTTGAGCCCCTCCCAGGTGGTCTGATTGCCCGCGCCAAGATCTGCGCTGGCCATCTGACTCAAGACCCGGCCCAGCCGAACCTGCTCGACAGGAGGACCGACTTTCGCCGCCGGTTCTGGCACGTATTGCCGCGCGTAGCGCGCTACGTAGCGGACCACATGGCTGCCAGGTGGGACGCTACGTAGCGGATGCGTCGTCGGTGGCTGGCAGATACCGCTTCAATGCCTCGTTGACCAAGGCAGATCGCGACGGGGCCGCCCAGTCGGCGACGAGGCCATCGAGTACCGCGGCGTCCGAAGCCTGAAGGCGGAGCTGGACCTGAGCGGCCGGTTCTGCGCGCCGGTTTCCCGGTCGCTCCTGCACTGACCCGAACAGTCCCGTGCGTACCGGCTCAGCCGGCGGGGTGCGCCACAGCTGCGCCAGCTCCACCGCATTGGCTTCGATGGCCCGCAGTGCGATGGTTGCGAACGACAGCTCAGTGCGGACGGCGAATCGCCGCAGTTCCTGATGCACACTGACGTCGATGTTGGCCGGCACCATCTTCACTGTGGTGTCCCGCACCTGTGGTGGGATTTCCTCCCAGCGCGGTCGCGCGGCGGTCGCTGCCTTCTGCCCAGGGGCGGCGTTGCGGAGCTTCCGGGCGGGGGCTTGGGACGCAGCAGTAGCAGCCGTTTCGCTGGCGGCCGCTGAATCACCAACAGGTTGCGTTGGGTTCTCGACAGCACCGCTCCCCCGGTCTGACTTGATCGATGCCGACTTGTCGTCAGGTGTTGCGTCCGACACCGCCGGCGGCTCGTCGCCCTCGGGTAGCGGCGGCAGCGCTACCGGACGGACCGGTACCGGCCGCACCACCGGTCCCGCCGGCAGCAGACCAGCCAGACCCTCTATCCGTTCTGGGTTCTCCCCGCGAAACACGTCGCCCAGCTTGGGACGCCCGCTGCTGGTCATCGGGACACCGCCGCCGTCCTGGCGACCTCGCGCTCGGCGATTGCGGTCAGCACTTCACGGGCAAGCGCGGTGTAGTCACTGGCCAGGCCAGAGGCATCTCGGCTCAGTAGTTCTTCATCCGAGCTGGGTTTGGGCGCCCCGCGCAGCCGGCTGAGACGGCGCTTTTGCTGCACCTGCTGGCCGTGCTCGAGCTCATGCGGGAGCAGGCCGTGCCGACGCATGTCGACCGCGGCTGACTCCAAATACCGGATGCTGGCTTCGAACACTGGGGCGGCGCCGTCGAGGGTCTCTTCCAGCGCGACCCGGACGGTCTCGCGCAGCCGTTTGCTGCCGGCCCGGACACCGAACAGCAGTACCCCGAGTAACTCCAGCCCGGGGTTAGTGCGCCGAGCGGCGGCGAACCGTTGCGCCACGACGACGAGGCCATCGAGGCTGGCCTCGTCGGAGCGGGTCGGGATGATCAGGTAGTCGGCTGCGGCGAAGACGATGTCCTGGATGACGGGCTCCCCCGGCGGGGTGTCAATCAGGACTAGGTCGTAATCGGCGTGCGGCTTCTCCGGACGGGCCTTGTCCAACGCCGGCCCGAGCCCGGCCAGGACCTCTCCCCTAGCGCCCCGGGAAATTGAAGCGGTGGGCACGTCGTAGAGCGAGGGACCGCCGGCGATAACGTCGAGGCCTTCGCGGACGTTGCGCTGGATGTGCACGGGCAGCCCATGCAGGACTGCGAGCGCCAGGCTGTTCTCGTCCTCCGCGTCGTACCCGAGATCGCGCCGCAAGTTCCCCTGGGGGTCGCAGTCCACGACCAAGACGCGGTACCCGGCGGCTGCCACGAGTCCGGCCAACCCGGCGGTCAAGGAAGTCTTGCCCACTCCCCCTTTGCCGTTGGCAATCGCCACGACTCTTCGCATTGGGTCCACGCCTCTTCCGGTTCGTTGTTCGCTACGTCTGTTCCATGGTGTCGGTCCCCGCGGCGCGGCAGCTGTTGCCACGCCGTGGAAGCGCCGATTGCCTCAGCGGGTGCGTTTGCTGACGCGACGGCTGAGACGCTCCAGTGGGCACCATGCGAGCGATGACGTGAGGCGATGGGCTGCGTCCCCCGTGTCGGACAGCGGGGTGCCACAGCGGACGGAGCGCGTGGTTCAGCAGCCGGGGCGTCGCCCTGCGCAACGCCCGGCCCCTCGCCGGGTACGCCGCGTAGTGCAACACCCTGTCCGGCACGTAGCGCGGCGCGTAGTGACGTACGTAGCGCACCACCGTGCACGACAGGGTGTCTAACCGTGTCGGCCCGTAATGCGACTCGCCGGCGGGTGGACTACGTGGCCCGGTAGGCGCAGCACCACAGTGGGTGGCGGGTGGCACGGCACATAACGCACCTGCTGTGCACTCAGGTGATGCCAACTAGGGTGCGCCGGATGACGCCGCAGCAGGTGGACCGGTCGAGGCCGCAGAGTGTTTGCCGCCGAGAGTCACGTGTGGCGCAGCACCCGCTGCGTCACACAGCGGGACACCGGGAGTGCCGGGCGGTATCGCACACAATGGTCCCGGTGATACGGCATCGGATGTACCGCCTGCCGCGACACCGTGCGCCACATACGCGCGTCATCGCTGCATGCTACGCGTGCCGCTACGTAGCGTGTCATGTGATGCCGATTCGAGCGCCTGATCCTCAGGCGCCATGCCGGCTGCCGGGGAACTCCGGGCCATGCACCCAGCGGATCCTGTGCCGGGGAGCAGCCCACCTTGGCTCAAGACCACCGGGCGCCAGTTGACCGTTTGACGTCCTGTCCGTCTCGGACGTCGTTCGGTTGGCCGTGACGCGCCTGAGCGTGGCTGTGAAGGAGGGACCGCCGCTGCTGGAAGCAGCTGACAGCGCAGGCGTACATCGACGGGCAGACGATGGCTGGGCGTCGCAATAGAGGAGTGCCGCCGCTGTAGGCCATGGAGCCGTGCATGTGGACGCCTCGGCACGGCTCCACGTCCCGACCTGGTCGCCGGTTGGACTGCTCCGCCGCCGGTGGCCGGGGGGAGGCTGCCGGCTCTACTGACGAGCGAACGCGGCCAGTTCTTCACGCTGAGGTAGGCCAAAACGCTTGGCCCGATGGTCGACAGAACCGCCGGCGACGAACTGTCCGTGCTGGTGCACCGCGTCGGGTCCGGTCGTCAGGGCCTAGTTGAACGCCTTCAGTGCCAAGCCGCGGCGCGTGCAGATTCGCATGACTTCCTCGGCTGTGGTCCTAATAATCGCGGCCAGGTCGTCGATGAGTAGGGTAGAAGACGGCCCGGTAGAAGGTGGTGACCTCGCGGTGCCCGTCGAACTCACGGACGGAAACGTCGCTGTCGGCAGTGTCGGAGGGCGCCGGGGGAGCAGACGGCGAGGCCGAAGACTGCGATCCGGCGGGGGCTGCGGCAGCCTGCGGCCGAGGCTCCGAGGTCTGAGATGTTCGTGACGCCATGACCGCGTAGGCCGCAACACCGCCAGCTGCTCAAACCGTTCTCCGCACAAGTCCGACAACAGACCGCGGCGCTCACCGTCGTCGGCGACAAAGGACAACCCGACACCGGGGAGTAAAGCACCTCCAGTCATCGACACCGCACCGCAGAACTCGCACGACCGGACCCTCTCAGAACCGGACGCTAGTCCTGGCTGCCTCACGATCACGGACAAACACGCCGATGCCTCAGCTCCCTGAGACACCACGCTGGCGACTGCACCACGCCGTGGACCGTTTGCATCCCCCGATGTCAGTCAAAGCCCACCCGGGTGCCTCAACATGCCGAGACTGCCTCACCTCGAACGAGACAGGACACCCGGCCGAGGTGCGCTGGGCGCTCTACGGCCCTCTCAGACACGCACTGCTGCGGATCGCATCGGAAAAGCTATTCGCCTTCCTTTGACTAGTATAATCTTCCATTATCGTGACCTATCCCCGGTAGTATGTAACTGGCTGGGTGCGGCGACGGTTTTTCGCTGAAGATCTTTTAGCGGGTCGTTGCGCCGTCGGTGCACGGTGCTGAGCTGCACCGATCGGGTTG
>JAABUZ0100002588.1_pt1 | contig 29616 bp, 20 predicted proteins | sample 5562091 | NCBI WGS metagenome assembly JAABUZ01 (sample SAMN12813069, study PRJNA571459) | rock metagenome | isolation source: Antarctica rocks | place: Antarctica: Victoria Land, Linnaeus Terrace sud | collected 2015-12-21
TCACAGGCGTAACACGCACCGCAGCCGGTACCCTCCCGCAGATCGTCGGTAGCGTGCGCGTGGTGGACACTGCTACAGGCGCCCTCTTGCGCGTCGTTGATGTCGGCGGGGTACCCGGTGGCCCAGGTGCGGTTGCTATCGACAGCGGGTTGGGCCGCGTCTACGTGGCAATCGACGATACAAACCATGTCGCGGTGCTCGACGCGCGCACCGGCGCCCTCCTGCACACGCTCCGCGTCGCAGGGCGACCACGCGCCCTCGCAACACGAATGGGCGCCTTGTTCATCGCCACGGGGGACGACCCGCACACAGGGGCGGGAGGTGTGAGTGTCCTTGACACGCGCACCGGCGCCATTCGCCGCACCGTCGTGCGCGCCAAGTTCGACCCGGGCGGTATCGCTACGGACCCCGCCTCCGGCTTCGTTGTCGTGGTGGACAGGCAAACCAGCACTTTGACCGTTCTTGACGCCCGCACTGGGGTGCTCGTGCGCACGATCCAGGCGACGTGCAACCAACCGGGCGGCGTCGTCGCCGCGGGCGAGCGGGCGTATGTCCTCGCGGCCTACGGCTTCTGTGAGGTGGACGCGCGCAGCGGCGCGCGCTTGTGCGCGTACCAGGGCGCGGCCAGCGCGGACGGCGCTGTCGTCGACACCCGTAGGGGACATGTCTTCGTCGTGCTCAACTCTCCCGCGTTGAGCACCACCGTGGACATGCTCGACGCGCACACCGGCGCCCTCCTGCACAGCGTGGACCCCAACCCGCTCTCGGGCACGATCTCGACGGCGCTGCCCGTCACCGACGAAGGACGGGACCGCGTGTACGCGCTGCTGTCGAGTCCCTATGGGCGGGACAACGCGCTGGACGGGCCGGGCTCGATCGCGGTGCTCGACGCCACGACGGGGGCGGTGCGCCGCGTCGCCCTCCTGAGCGACACCGTCGGCGGCGGCCCCAACTTTGGGCTCGCTATCGATGCGCGCCTACACCACCTCATTGTCATGACCGACAACCACGTCACCGTCCTCGACGCCACACACCTATAGCCCGCAAACGGGATCGCGTCGTACCGACCTCGCCGGCACGTACCGTATGCCAAGGCCGGCCTGATGGACCACGCCAGCGAGGACCCCGCCGACGCCTACGCCGCCGCCGTGGTCACGCCCTTCAACGGCGGTACGCTGCAAGTGCAGTCCCGCCCCGCCCAGGGCGCCGCCGCCGTCGACCTGGCGGTCACGCTGCCCCTCTACGCGCGCGTCCGTCGCTTCGACAATCAGTTCGCGACGGACACTTCGAGTGGTGGACTCTGATGCCTCCTGTCTGCTGCTCATCCGGTGTCAAAGGCGGCAAGTCCTCTCCTTCCCGTGCCATCTCCCCTGCCTATCAAGGGTCCACCCGACTCATGATCGCCGTCTACTCGTTGATGACCGTCTTGCTGTTGCGGCGGCCGTCGTAGCTGAGGCGGACGCGGCGCTCGTCGATCGTCGTCTCGAGGTGGACGCCGCGGTTCCAGAGCGCGTAGAGGTATTGCAGCGTCTTCTCAGCGTAGCGGACGTCCAACTCGGTGTCGTCGAAGTGGTGGCGCAGGTAGAGCTCGCGGTTCTGGCGGTAGTCGCCGTCGTCGACGGTGATGTAGGGCTGGCCGAAGTTGTCCATGGTGCGCACCAGCGTGTCGCGCACCGCGCGCCAGTCGGTGTCGACGACCTGCCACTCGTCGTCGATCAGGCGGTAGGTGTACATGTCCATGTCGCGGATCAGCTCTTCGGTCAGGTAGTGGCGCAGGAACGACTGGTCGTTCTCGCTCTCGCGCACCTCGAACATCTTGGCGCGGCCCCCATGCGGCGCGCGTCCCAGCCGCTCCTGCTCCTCCGCCGTCGGCTTGTCATAGCGTTTCTCGATGTCTTGGAAGATGCGGAAGCCCAGGTAGTAGGGGTTGATGCGCGTGCGCCCGCCCGGCGAGACCACGCCGGCGTGCAGCGCGCCGAACTGGGCCAGCTCGGAGGGCGAGAGGTCCAACACCTCGTTCATGATCTTGTAGTGCCAGTAGCTGGCCCAGCCCTCGTTCATGATCTTGGTCTGCATCTGCGGCAGGAAGTAGAGTTGCTCCTGGCGCACGATGGCGATGACGTCGCGCTGCCAGTCCTCCAGGTCGGAGGCGTAGTCGATCAGGAACTGCAACAGGTCGCGCTGCGGCTTGGGCGGGATGCGGCGGCCCTTCTTGCCTTTGGCGTCGAGCTCCTCCTCCGTCGGCTTGTAGTCGAGCGACCACAGGTCGTCGTAGGGCGTCGTCCTTGTGGACTCCTGCTCGTCTTTGGTCCCGTCGCGCACCGCCTGGGGCGAGGGCAGCGAGAAGTGGTCGCGGATGGCCAGCACGGCGTCCAGGAAGCGCTCCACCGTCAGCGAGCCGTGCTCGAACTCGTAACGGGCGATGCGGTCGGCGTTGAGCGAGGCGGATTCGACCATCTGGCGCGAGGTATGGTCGAAGTACATGTTGTGCTTGAAGAAGTCGGTGTGGCCCAGCACGTGGGCCATCACCATCTTGTTCTCCAGCTCACTGTTGTTCTCCAGCAAGAAGGCCAGGCTGGGGTTGGTGTTGATGACCAACTCGTAGATCTTGGAGAGGCCATAGTCGTACATGGTCTTCATGTGCCAATAGGCCTTGCCGTGGGTCCAGTGGCTGAAGCGCCCCGGGATGCCGTAGGCGCCCAGCTCGTACATCACGTTGGCGGGGACCACCTCGAAGTGGGTCGGGAAGGGATCGAGTCCCAGCCCCGTGGCCACGTCCCAGATGTCCCGCAGTGCCGCGTCGGCGTCGCGCATGGTGGTTGGCATCTGCTCGTACCTCGCTAGTGACGAGTGGCTAGTGACTAGTGGCTAGTTTTTCTAGTCACTAGCCACTAGCCACTAAACACTCTCTTTCGTGAAGAACCGCTTGAGCGCGGGGTAGACGTCCTCTTTGCTTTTGATGGTGATGCCCACGAATTCGGGCGCGGTGATTTCACCGAAGGCGGACATCAGCGTGCTGGTGGCCCAGCGGCTGTAGGGCTCCTCCTTGATCTCGCCGTAGCCGAACAGGTTGGCGTGGGCCAGGATGCGCCGCACCAGGGCCAGGCAGACGCGGTTGTCCTCGTCGCCCCAGTTGTCGCCGTCGCTGAAGTGGAAGGGATAGATGTTCCACAGGGAGGGGTTGTAGCGACCCTCGATGGTCTCCAGGCAGAGCTTGTAGGCCGAGGAGACGCGCGTGCCGCCCGACTCGCCCAGGTCGAAGAAGGTCTGCTCGTCGACTTCCCTGGCCTCGGTGTGGTGGGTGATGAAGACGATCTGCACGTTGGTGTACTTGGTGCGCAGGAAGCGCACCATCCAGAAGTAGAACGAGCGCGAGATATACTTCTCGAAGTCGCCCATTGAGCCCGAGACGTCGCGCATGGCGATGACCACCGCGTTGCGCTGCGGCTCGGTCGTCTCGTTCCAGGCGCGGTAGCGCATGTCGTCGCGCTTGATGCTGCCCGCCCCGATGTGGCCGCCGTGCCCCTGCGCGGCCGAGCGCTTGATGGCCTGCAGCACGGTGCGCTTGCGGTCCAGGTTGGGCATGATGCCCGTCTTGCGCACGTCGTTGTAGACGATTTTTTCGGAGGGCATCTCGCGCGCGCCCTTGTCCTTGAGGTTGGGCAGGCCGAGATCGGCAAAGACCAGTTCCGCGAGCTCGTCGATGGTGAACTCGGCCTCGTAGTAGTCGACGCCCGGCTCGTTGCCGGCCTGGCGGCCGCGGCCGGGCTCCTGCCCCGGCAGGCGGCCGATCACGTCGCCCGGCTGCGAGTCGCCGTCGCCCTGGCCCACGCCCTCGCGCTTGAAGGGGTCGTAGCGGAATTGGTACTCATCCAGCGAGCGGACGGGGACCTTGACGATGCGGTTGCCGTCCGAGGTGATGATCGATTCGTTGCTGATGATGTCGCCCAGGTTGTCCTTGATGACCTCGCGCACCTTCTCCTGATGGCGCGCCTGGTCCTTGGGTCCTTTGCGGTGCAGCGACCAGTCCTGCTGGCCGAGGGAGATGGTGGGTTGCATGGATGCCTCCAGTAGTTAGCCATTAGTAATTAGCCGTTAGCCATTAGCAAAAGCTAACGGCTAATTACTAACGGCTAATAGCTACCTGTTGAGTAGTTGTCCGACGTACTGCAGCGTTTCGGCGGCGCAGACGACGCAGTAGCCGTTCTCCTTGACCATGCGGTCGACCACGTCGTTGATGCGGCGCAGTTGCTCGACATCGGGCGTCTTGCTCGAGGTGGTGATCTTGATCACGTCCTTGAGGTCGGCGAACAACTTCTTCTCGATAGCTTCTTTGAGTCGCTCGTCGCTGGTGTACTCGAAGGACTTGCCGCGGCGGGCCAGCGAGGCCATGCTCATCAGGATGCTCTCGCGGAACGAGCCCTTGCCGTTCTCGCTGACGCCGATCTGCTCCTCGATGCTGCGCATCAGGCGCTCGTCGGGGTCGACCTCCTCGTCGGTCAGGGCGTCGCGGATCTTGTCCTTGCGGCAGTAGGCCTCGACGTTGTCCAGGTAGTTGTTGAGCACCGTCTTGGCCGACTCCTCGAAGGCGTAGACGAAGGCGCGCTGCACCTCTTTCTTGGCCATGTCGTCGTACTCGCGGCGCGTCTCGGCGATCAGGTTGAGCAGTTGCTCACGATCCTCGCGGCTGAACGAGGTGTGCTGCTCGAAGCCGTCGCGCAGGGCGCGCAGGGCGTTGATGGGGTTGATGCAGGTCACGCCGCTGCGGATGAGGGCGTTGGAGAGGCGGTCGATGATGTAGCGCGGCGAGATGCCGTCCATGCCCTCGCGCTGCGCCTCCTCCTGCAACTCCTTGACGTCCTTGGCCTTCCAGCCCTCCACGTCCTCCCCGTCGTACAGCTTGAGCTTCTTCATGAGGGTCATGTTGGCCTTTTTGGAAGCCTCCAGCCGCGAGAGGATGGCGAAGATCGAGGCCACGTGCAGGGTATGTGGGGCCACGTGGACGCCGGAGAGGTTGCTGCCGGAGAGCAGCTTCTCGTAGATCTTGACCTCTTCGGAGACGCGCAGGTTGTAGGGCACCTTGGCCAGGATGATGCGGTCGTGCAGGGCCTCGGCCTTGGGGTTGCCGGCGAAGGCCTTGAACTCGTTCTCGTTGGTGTGCGAGAGCACCACCTCGTCGGCGTAGATCAGGGAGAAGCGCCCGGTCTTGATGTTCTGCTCCTGCGTCAAAGTCAAGAGCGAGTAGAGCAGCTTCTCGTCGCAGTTGTGATTGACGATGCCGTTGGCGATGAAGGTATTCGAGCCGGGCACGTTGAGGTCCCAGCAGTCGGCCTCGCCGTCCTCAATGGACACGACCTCGTCGTAGAACTGCGCCGGATTGAGTAATGCCGCGAGTCCGGGCGGGGGCGACACCCATCCGTCGAGCTTGTCCAGCAAGCGCGTGGCTGTCTGCCGCGTGCAGTGATTACGCCCCGTCCGCACCTCGTGCAGACTGCTGTACTCCGTTTTGCCCAGGATTTGTCGCGCACCCTCGCGCGTGGCGTACGCGGCGCCATTGGCCGCGCGGGCCAGCGGCAGCGCCACGCGTTGAAGCTCGTGGGACAGTGCCTGCCAATACGCGGCCGTATGAGGGATGATGTCGGACCGTCCGACGCGCGGTCGTTGCGCGGCACGCTGCTCATAGATCGCCCTCTTACGCGCGGGCAAGACCGTCATGGCTTGCGCGAGTACGTCCGCATCCTCGCCATCGGCCCACACCATCCAGTAGTCGCCGTAGGCGCCCGACTGGGACTTGTTGCGCACGCCGGCGCGACGCGTCACCACGCCCAGGTTCAGGAGCACGACCTGTAGCTGTGTGGCTAGCTTGACGGACGCGGTCGTCCACGAGAGCCGGCCACCGACGTTAACGGTACCGTCACCCGCGAAATAGCCCGAGAGGAAGTCGGCGACGCAGTCCCGGGAAGACTCCAGCACCGACCAGGGGATCTCCTTGTTGTACGCGCCCGTCTTGTAGCCAAGGTGCGTCAGGATGTCGAGGACCTCCACGCTGTTAAACTGCAACGCGCTCTTGTACACACGCGGCTCGATACCGAACAGACTCCTGGTCAGCGCGCAATAGTCGTCGCGTACCTCGTTCTCGACGTTGGTGAAGCGGACGGTCCCGTCGGATAGCGTGTCCCCTTCGGCCGTCAGGTAGCCCAGCCAGCGCGCCAGGTCGGGCGACATGCGCGCGGGGACGCGGATTGGATGGGCGCGCCGGTCGCGGCGCGTTACCCAGTCGATCGCGATATCGGCGCCCCACAGGTTCTGCCCCTTCTGGAGCACAACCCAGTCGCCGACGCATAGCTCGTCATGGCGCCGCCATACCTGGGCGCCGTGCTCGTCCACGACGAGCAGGCGATGCTCCGCGGTCCCTTCCTGCACGTACCCGCGGCGCGTGGTGATGCGCTTGGTGGGGCTGACCCCGGCGTGATACAGGTGCGCCGTCGCTTCGACGCCCGTGCCGCTGGCCAGGCGAACCGTCATCGCCTGCGATTCGCCGGCAGGATGATCTGGTGCGGCGAAAGAATCGAGGCGGCGGATGCCATGCTCGGTGAACACGAGGGTATCGCCACGCAGGCACTTCAACATCTCAACCATTTCTACGATACCACGATTAGAAATGTTAAACTCGCCGTCGAAGCGGTAGGCGCGCGGGTCGCTCTCGGAGCCGATCTCGGCGATCATGCTGAGGTCGATCGAGCCAACCAGCTCTGACACGTCCTGGCTGTTGTGGTTGATGAAGCCGTTGGCGCAGAAGGAGTGGCTGCCGGGGACCGTCAGGTCGTAGACGTGGGCCTCCCGCTCCTTGATCTCCTGCACGGTGAGCCACAGCGGCGACGAGTGCGCATGTTCGCGCAGCCGGGCCAGGGTTGGCGTCTCGCAGCCCAGGATAGCGACGCTCTCCGCGAGCAACTGCTCTAGGGCCGACGGCGTGATGTCGCGGCCCCAGGTCGTGGTGGGTGCCACGGCGTAGCGGTCGTATCGCTGGCCCGTCCGTCCGCCGACCGCGGCCACCTCTTGCAGGGCCTGGAGCACCAGCGGCTGTAGCCCTGCCGTCGCGCCGAAGTTGCCGTGCTGGCGCTTAGCGACCACGCGCGGTCCATCGGTGCTCTTCTCCCGCAGCGAAGGGATAAGGTTGAGCAGGTCCACCACGCCGTCGCCGGTCACCACCACGGAGTAGGCCGTGAAGCGCTGCTGAATCGTCTCTTTGTACCGTGCGGACACGACCCCGAGGTTGAGCAGGGCAACCTGGACCTGTCGCGCCATCTCGTGCGAAGCGGTCGCCACCTTGAAGCGATTGCTCTCCATGTCCTGACGGCGGCTGACCGTGCCGTCGCCCCAGAACCAGCCCTCCAGGAAGGCCAGCACGACGTGGCGCGGCGCCGTCATGACGACGCGTGGCATGCGCTTGTTGGCCGCGCCGCGCGTGATGCCGCAGACGGTCTCCAGCCAACTGACCAGCCGGATCGAAGAGATCGACACGCTCGAGCAAGACCCGTCCGCCTTGACGTATTCCCTTGGCCGCACTCCGAACAGTTCCTCGCACAGGGCGTGGATGTCGTCGAGCACGCGCCGGTTGCCGTTGGTGATCCAGACCGCGGTGTCGGTCAGCGAGCCCTCGGCCACGATGTAGCCCAGCAGCCGCGCCAGGCGCTCGTCCAGGTGCGTGGGGAAGGTCATGCCGGCGTTGGCTCCGCGACTGTTAGGGCCTGTGTAGGAGAACGGCGGCAACTCCGTCGCGTCGCCGAAGAGCCCGCTGCCGCGCTGGAGGGCGATGCGGTCGCCCACCCGGATGTCGCCAAGGGGGACCCACCGCTCCTCGCCATTGCGGACCGTCAGGACGGGGTGGACCAGCGATCCTTCCAGCTCGTAGCCGAAGCGCGTGCGCAGGCGGCGCGTCGGCTTGACCCCGCCGTTGTAGAAGTGCGAGGTGTGCTCCAGACCGTGACGCCCGGCGATGGTGACGCTTAGCGGCGCAAACTGGTCCTCGCCTGCGCCGACCTCGGCCTGCAACTCGTCGAACCGCAGCATGCCGCGGTCGGTCAGGAGGATGGTGTCTCCCGTCACGCATTTCGGGTCGCTGGGCGCGAAGGTGCCGAGGCCGACGCGGTTCTCGGCCGAGAAGACGATGCGCTCGACGGGGACGCGGTAGATGACGCCGTCCCACTCGGTCTGCAGGCGGTAGTTGCAGGAGGGGCAGAGCGTGCCCTCGACGTAGAGGCCGTACTCGGCGCGGATGTCCTCGCGCAGGTCCTTGGGGATGAGGTGCAGCGGCTCCTCGTGCATGGGGCAGCCGGAGATGGCGTAGACCGCGCCCTCGGGCGTGCGCGTGTAGCGCTCCAGCCCCTCACGCAGCATGATGGCGATGGTGCTCTTGCCGCCGCCGACGGGACCCATCAGCAGCAGCACGCGCTTGCGCGGCTCCAGCCGCTTGGCCGCCGCGGAGAAGTATTCCACGATGCGGGCGACCGGTTTCTCCAGGCCGAAGAGTTGGTGCGAGAAGAAGGGGTAGCGCGGCGTACCGTCCGGCCCGTCCTCGACCCCCTCGCTCATGATCATGTCGTAGACGCGGGCGTGGGCCAGTTGCGCGATCTTGGGGTTCTTGATGGCGATAGTAAAATAGTCCTCGAAAGTACCCTTCCAGGCCAGGTCGCGCTGCTGCCGCCGGTACGAATCCAGTTTTGCCCTGATGTCCGTGGCCATTCCGCCTCCCTTAACGAGCTATTAGCCGTTAGCCATTAGCCGTTAGCCGTTAGCTGGTTGTCAGCCGTCGGCTGACCATTTGCTATGTCGCTTGGCGGCCGCGATTGCCGCCAACATATGGGTCTGCCGGTCGTTGTATCTACTCTTTCCACTCGCATGCGCAATGCGTGTGTCCGTACTCATCTGTCTCTTCCGTCTCATCTTAGGGTGTTCCGACCTCCCTCAACTCGCCCATCTTGCTTGTCCCGTCCGTTAGCAGGGTCATTCAGTTCTCGGTTCAGAATGACCGGACAGGGGTAGGGGCGTCACTACCTTTGCACTTTTCGATTATCGTCAAGTAGATGCCGCTTTACGCGCTACATGTTGTGGTTCAGCGGCTCGCATAACCCCTACATGTAGCGGCCAAACAAAAAGTGCAAAGATAGAGGGGCGTATTGCATACGTCCAATGGCGGCGCAATTCGGGCGTATGCAATACGCCCCTACCCTCATAAATCGCTTACGTCGCCGACGACTAAATGACCGTGGTCTGTTGGCTAAAAAATAGCAAGGGCTAGCCTTGTCTCACCGAAATAGAGTCGAGGACAAGTCCAGCCCTTTTTCTGCTTGGGTTTGTGCAGTATGACCAGTAGCTCTTGGCTGTGCGCCTTGTGGCTACTGTAATGGTGAACGTACACCGCTGGCGCCCAGCCAACGGCTAATGGCTCATTACTAACGGCTAACGACTAGTAGCTATTCCTCCTCCAGATCGAGCGTGATCCGTAGCGCGCGGTCGACCTCGGTCAGCGCGCCGACGCCGAGCGTCCCCAGGCGGTGGTTGAGGCGGGAGCGTGGCATGGCGCGCAGTTGCATCGTGAGCACGAAGCCGTCGACTGTGAGCCCCCCCTCGGGCGCCTTGACCAGCACGTCGCTCGGGTAGGGGTGCGGCACCTGCCGCCCGTCCACGACCGGGGCGACCAAGACGACCGGAGCGTGCTGGTTGATGGCGTCGCGGGTCAGCACCACCACCTGGATGAGGTGCTCATGGCCGGCGTCGCCCGTGTCGCCGCGCTGCTCCAGCCGGCAGAGGTAGACCTCCCCGCGTTTCACGGCCCACCCTCCTCACCGAAGAACGCCTCCGCATCGCTCTGGGCAAAGACGGCGGTTAGCTCGAGGTGCATCTGCCGATAGCGCCGGTCGTGCTCCATCTCGGCGAACTTCGCGTCGATGGAGGCGCTGCGATCGAGCGCATCGAGATACTCCTGGACGGCGGCCGCGATCAGGTTGTTGCGGCTGCTGGCAACGCCGAGTTTCACGGCCTCGTCCGTCCGCTCCAACAGAGCCGGGGGCAAATCCAGGGTTGTCCGCCGTTTCGGCATGGTTGTCGCCGCGCTTTTCACTCGCACTCTCTCGTCATACTCCTCATCGCGTCTTCGCGCGGCCCCGCGCGTGCCCCTATGCTAGCACTTTCCGCCAGCATAGGTCAATAGGCCGTTCAGAAGATACTATGATGTTCACGACGGACGACCAGAGCTGTCGGATACGCGCTCGTCATGGCACGAGAGCAACAGCACGAGCAAAGGACGTGAGATCATGCCGACCATCGCGGAGGCCGTGCGAGACGACGGCCGGTTCACCACCCTGATCACCCTGCTCAATCTCGTCGGACTCGTCGCCACGCTGGATGGTCCCGGACCGTTCACCGTTTTCGCGCCCACCGACGACGCGTTCGCCGGAGAACGTGATAGCCTATCTAACAAAGTGAGCCTCATCTTCGAGGTATACAAGGACATTCCCACCTACTGGCTTATAGCGCTTATTGCTCTCCACTGGGATGAGCTATCGAAAGATGCCAGAGACGTATTTTGGGATGAAACGAAAAAGTTTCTTTCTCAAGATGACACATCGCTGGTAAATCCGCTAGGATATGCGCTGGCTGTCGATTTCTTTGAGGACGGGCGAAAGCTTGATGAGGCATGGAATGCACTTGTGCGAAACAGTCCAAACAAACAGCTATTGGAACGAGTGCTAAAGTTTTCGGAGCCTGTGCCCTCAAGCTATGTTGATAAACTACGCACACGCTTAAAAGGTCTTCATGAAACACATGACTAGAATCATGTAGGACACTACAAGTAATCATCGTTTGTGCTCAGAGCAGAGCGTGTCCACCAGCATGGCATTACGTGCTTAATGAGTGAGGTCAAACTCCTCGCCGCTTTCTGGCGGCGCCCGCGGGCCCGTAATGCACCGATCTAGCCCTCAGGCTCGTGGGTAGGGTCTGAGGGCCAGCAAGGTAGCCGCGGGCTGGTTACACGTCGGCCGTGGCCGCGTGGCAAGCGGCGCTATGCCCCGGACGCAGCAGGCGCAGCCGCGGCGTCACGCGGGCGCACTCCTCCATGGCCAGCGGGCAACGCGCGCGGAAGCGGCAGCCCTCGCCGGGGTCGACCACGCGCGGCGGCTCGCCCGTCTCGCCGGCCGGCGCCACGTCGACCGGCGCGCGCGGGTCGGGCACGGCCGAGAGTAAGAGCCTTGTGTAGGGGTGTTGGGGATGCGCCAGCACGTCCTCCACCGGGCCATTCTCCACGACGTGCCCCGCGTACATCACAAACAGCCTGTCCGCCACGTAGCGGGCGCTGGCGATGTCGTGGGTGATGTAGAGGAAGGATACGCCCGCCTGGCGACGCAGTTCGGCCATCAAGTTGAGCACGCCGATGCGGATCGAGACGTCCAGCATCGAGACCGGCTCGTCGGCCAGGATCAGCTCGGGACCACAGGCCAGGGCCTGGGCGAAGCCGATGCGCTGGCGCTGGCCGCCGCTCAACTCGTGCGGATACTTGCGCAGCATCTCCTCGGCCGGATGCAAGCCGACCGACTCCAGGATCTCCACGGCGCGGCGGTGGCGCTCCGTCGCGCCGCGTCCGTAGCGGTGGAGCGTGAGCGAGCGCATGATACCGTGCGACACGGGATAGACGGGGCTGAGCGAGCTGAAGGGGTCCTGCAGCACCATCTGCACGTGGGAACGGTAGGCCAGCAGGTCGCGCCGCCGGCGCAGGTTTCCCAGGGGCTGCCCATGATAGCGCACCTCCCCGCGCGTGGGGCGGTGGGCCATGGCCAGCAGGCGGGCCACGGTGCTTTTGCCGCTGCCGCTCTCCCCGACGAGGGCCACGATCTCGCGCGGGTGTAGCGCCAGATCGACGTCGTCGACGGCGTGCAGGTAGCGGCGCTTGAACGGGCCGCCGAGGGGGAAATGCTTGGTCAGCCCCCGCGCTTCCAGCAGCGGGGCGGTCGCCTCGTGCCCTTCCAACAGTGGCGCCGCCGTCATGACGCACTCCCGTGCAATGATGTGGTCGTCATGGCGCGGCCTCCTCGCCCACGCTCACCGGCCGGCCCTCCGCCCGCGCATCGGGCGCGTAGAGGTGGCAGCGCACCAGGTCGCGGTCGGGACGCGGATAGGGCGGCGGCTCCTGCACGCGGCACACCTCCATGACCGCGGGGCAGCGCGGATGGAAGCGGCAGCCGCTTGGCGGCCGGCGCAGGTCGGGCGGGCTGCCGGGGATGCCCAGCAGCGGGACCTTGGGGCCCACGATGGAAGGGAAGGCGTTGAGCAAGCCCTGGCTATAGGGGTGCTCGGGGTCGGCGAACACGGTGCGCGTTGCGCCGAGTTCCGCCACCTGCCCGGCGTACATGATGGCCAGGCGGTCCGAGAAGTGGTTGACCAGGCTCATATCGTGCGTCACGAAGATGACGGCGAAACCCAAACGCCGCTGCAGCTCCTTGATCTGGGCCATCAGCGCGCGCTGCGCCACCACGTCGAGAGCGGAGGTGGGCTCGTCCATGATGATCAGGTCCGGCGTGAAGACCAGCGCCATGGCGATCATGGCGCGCTGGCGCATGCCGCCGCTGAGCTGGTGCGGGTAGCTGCGCAGGTGGACCGGATCGATGCCCACCAACCGCATCACCTCGGCGCCGCGCTCCCGCGCCTCCCGCGCCGAGACCCGCTGGTGCGCCTGCATGGCGTCGCGCAGTTGCGCCTCCACGGTCAGCACCGGGTTGAGCGCGTTCATGGCGCTCTGCATCACCATGGCGTAGTTGCGCCAGCGCACGCGCCGCAAGTCCTTCTCGCGCAGATGCACCAGGTCCTGGCCACCGAACATGACGCTCCCAGCGACAGTCTCAGCCGGCGCGCTGAGCAGCCGCGCGATGGCAAAGCAGAGCGTTGACTTGCCGCAGCCGGACTCGCCGACGATGCCCAGGAACTCCCCGCGGCCCAGGGTCAGGCTGACCCGATCCACGGCCACCACGGGGCCCGTCGCGCCCGCGTATTCGACGCTCAGGTCGCGCACCTCAAGGATGGGCGCGTCGTCGACCACGCGACCTCCTTCCTACTGTGCGTAGGGCGGGATTGCCGATCTCGTCGAAGGCGTAGTTGAGCAGCGCGAACGAGGCGCCCAGCAGGGCGATGCAGACGCCCGGCGCGATGATCCACAGGGGCGCCCCTGACAGCAGCGCCTCCTGGTTCTCGCCCCAGTAGAGCATGGTACCCCAGCTCCACTCGTTGATGTTGCCCAGCCCGATGAACTGCAGCCCGGCCTCGGAGAGCACCGCGTAGAGGGCCGCGCCCAGGAAGTTGGCCGCGATCAAGGAGATCATGGTGGGCAGTACTTCGAACAGGATGATGTAGCTGCTGCGCTCGCCGCGGATGCGCGCCGCCTCCAGGTACTCGCGGTGGCGCAGCGAGAGGGCCTGCGAGCGCAATTGCCGCGCGCCGAACGACCAGCCCGTGACCACAATCACGGCGATGATCACGCCCGCGCCGCTGCCCTTGTAGTAGGCGGCGATCACGATCATCAGCGGCAACGCCGGCAGCACCAGGAAGATATCGGTCACCAGCGACAGGGCGTGGTCGGTGGTCCCACCCAGGTAGGCCGAGCTCACGCCGACCAGAACCGAGATGACGGTGGCCGCCAGGCCGGCCACGAGGCCGATCAGCAGCGACTGGCGGGTCCCCCAGATCAACTGCGACAGGATGTCCTGCCCGTAGCTGGTGGTGCCCAGCCAGTGGTCCCCCGACGGCGCGCTGATGGGCAGGAAGTTGTTGTTGTCCGGGCTGTACGGCGCGATCAGCGGCGCGCCCACGGCTAGCACGACGAACACGAGCAGCAACAGGGCGCCCACGAACGCCTTGCGATGCGAGCCGATGACGCGCAGGGCCGCGAGCGCCAGGCGTCCCCCTGCCGGACCGCGGCGCGCGGCCGGGCGCAGCGGCTCGTTGCCGCTGACCACCGTGGTGGTTGTACTCATGCGTCGAGATCCTTCCTAGCCTCTCCCGCGCGTGCGCGGATCGAGCCAGATGTTGACCAGGTCGGCGGCCACGATCGCCAGCAGCACCGCCACCGTGATGATCAGGAAGATGGCCTGCATCAGCGGGTAGTCCTCGCCGGTGACCGCCTGGTAGAGCACAAAGCCGAGGCCGGGATAGTTGAAGACGATCTCCGTGAGCAGCGCGCCGCTGAGCACGAAGCCGAGCGACATGGCAAACCCCGTGATGTTGGGCAGCACGGCGTTGCGGCCGGCGTACTGCACCATGATGCGCAGGGGCGAGAGACCCTTGGCGCGCGCCATCTTGACGTAGTCCTCGGACAGGGTCGCGATCATGTTGTTGCGCATGGTCAGGATCCAGCCGCCGATCGAGGTGACCACCACGGTGATCGCCGGCAGCGCGGCGTGGGAGATCACCTGGCCGAGGTAGGACCACGAGAGCGCGCCCGAGGAGCCCACATCCGAGCCGAACCCCAGCGGGAACCAGCGCAGCGACACCGAGAACACGAAGATGCTGAGCAGCCCCAGCCAGAAATAGGGCAGGGCGGACATGACGATGAACACGGGGGGCAAGACGTTGTCGGCCATGCGCCCCCGCCGCCAGGCCGACACCATCCCCAGCAGGGTACCGAGGACGAACGAGATGATCGTGGTGATGCCGATCAGCCCCAGCGTCCACGGCAGGGCTACCAGGATGACCTGACTGACCGGCGTGGGGAAGTTGGAGATGGAGACGCCGAACTTGCCCTGCGCGATGTCGCCCAGATACTGGCCATATTGCGCCAGCAGGCTCTGGTGCGTGTCCAGCCCGAAGGCGACCTCCATAGTGTGGCGGGTCTCCGGGTTGACCGGCCCGCGAATGCGGCTCATCACGGCCTGCGCCGGGTTGCCGGGCATCAGGCGCGGCAGCAGGAAGTTGATAGTGACGGCCGCCCAGAGCGTGATGACCAGGAACTCCAGGCGGCGGATAAGGTAGGCCATCGGCGCCTTTCTAGATCTTGTGCAGGTGCAGCAGCACGACTTCCCAGTCGGGGATGGCGTAGGGCGCGGGGTCGGCGTAGGGGTTGGCCTGCGACGGCCAGCCGGTGAACTTGGCCGAGCTCCACTGGAACCAGTTGACGCCCTCCAGCACGGGCACCACGGGCACGTCGCGCAGCATGATGTTCTGCAGCTTGTCGACGATGGCGTGCTGCTGCGCGCTGTCGGTGGTCACGGCGAACTGGGCCAGCAGCCCGTCGGCCTCCGCCGAGTGGTATCGCTCGTAGTTGCTGGCGGCGTCCTGGCCGATCGGGGCGCTCGCCCCGCTGCTGAGCAGCCCGTGGAAGGGGTAGAAGGGGCTGGGTCCACCGGACAGGTTGTCGTAGGCCAGGTCGTAGTGCCCGGCGAAGAGGCGGGCATTGAAGTCGTTGTTGGACAAGTTCTGGGGCTGCACGTCGATGCCGATCTGGCGCAGCTCGTCGGCCAGGATCTTGACCTCGGCCACCCAGTCGGTGTTGCCGCCCACGGTGATCACGGAAAAGGAGAGCGGCTTGCCGGCCGCGGTCTGGAAGATGCCCGCGGCGTTCTGCTTGAAGCCCGCCCCCTTCAGCAGGGCTACGGCCTTTTGCGGATTGTAGCCGTAGTTGTACTTTTGCGCCAGGCTCGTGTCGAGCCAACTCTGGAAGTTGGGCACAATCACACCTGATTGGTTGGCGGGCGGCAGATACCCGAATACGCCCAGGTTGGAGATCTTGGTGCGGTCGATGCCGTAGGAGATGGCCTGGCGCACCGCTGTCAGCGAGAGGGGGTACTCGGTCAGGTTGGGGAAGAGACCGACATCGTTCGTCTCCGGCGCATACCAATAGTGGTTGTGCGCGGGGTCGCGCGCCACGTAGTAGGCCTGCACGTTGGGGATGTACTGGCCGCCCCAGTCGGCCTGGCCCTCGGCCAGATAGAGGTTGGCCGGCGGGTTGGAGAGGAAGGCAGGATAGACGACCTTATCCACGTACGGCAGGCCAGCCTGCCAGTAGTGCGGGTTGCGCACGTAGGTGATCGACTGCGTCGTGGACTGCCCGACCAGGAACGGCCCCGTGCCGATCGGCTTGCTGTCGGCGAAGGTGACGGGATTCTTCACCGCGGCCCACTCGTGCTGCGAGACGATGGGGTCGACGCCGATGTAGTAGAGGTAGGGCACGGACGGCGCCTTGAAGGTCATCACGACCCGGTCGCCCCCCTGTGCCACGACGCTGCTCAGCACGCCCCACACCCCGTTGAGGTCGATGCCGGGATTCTTCTTCATCATGTTATAGGTGAACACGACATCGGCCGCGCTAAACGGTACGCCGTCGGACCAATGCACACCGTGGCGCAGCGTGAAGGTCAATGTCTTGTTGCCGTTGCTCCACTGATAGCTCGTGGCCAGCCACGGCTGGTTGTTGCCGTTGAGGCTATTGAAGAACATCAGCGGCTCGTAGATGACGCCGTCGACGGTGTAGTTCGTGTTGGTCGAGAACGGCGTGAAGCTGTTGGTCCAGAGCCCGCCACTCTCATTGTCGATGACCACGGTCCCGCCGTAGGCGATATGGGGCCTCGTGTCCAGACGCGTCGACGCCTGAACCGACGACGCGGCCGGGACCCGCGCCACGCCGAGCAGCGCGAAGGCAGATAGAAATAGAGCAGCGGCGAAAGGCCGCGCGCCGCGCCGGATAACGGGGATTGATCGCATAATAATTCCTCCAGCAACTCTATGAATGACTCGGCCGCGAGAGTCGGGTCGGCACGGCGACGGGGCACAAGACCGCGCCGGGCCAACACTCACGGCAGATGGACGACGAGACACGCTCGATTGTGGTCACGATAGCACGGCGCTTGGATGTTTGTCAAACTTCCTGCCCCCAGATTCCAGAAAACTTAAGTGGGCCAGGTAGAAGTCCAGCGGCGTCTCTAACCTCCGAGAGTCGCTGTAGAGTTACGCGTTATTGATAGTGAAGTCAATCAGCCATCGTAGCTTGGTTCTATCGCCATTTATATATGCGGCAATGTCAGCGACGACCGTAGGGGCCAGATTGAGGGGCATAACATAGTCGAAAACCTTGCTCATAGCCAGTTTAGTTTGGGCGGTCCATGGTCCTTCCGCGATGAGAACCGCGAGCAGGTTTTTGTTTCTCCCCTTCCAGTTGATCGCGGAAAACATCTTGTCCTTGGCGTAAAGTGACGCATGGCGCGAGGACGACTTTCTGACCTCGATAAAGACTTGGGGCGATACGTCATCGGGTATCACGAAGTCGGCCCGGAAGTCGTACACGACGCCCTGCAGCCTGCTATATTGCGATTCTCGTTTGTAGGGAACGTGTGCATCATCGAGGGCCTTGGCGACGATGCTTTCAAGGAGCACACGTCCCACCAAATCGCGCACGATCCCCTCTAACGTCGGCTCAACACTTTGTAAAATCTGCGCGCGATTGATAGCCCTGCCCAGCTGCCTTCGGTTCAGGATGGCGGAGAGTTTCTCGGCGGCTTTCCCCGAAACCGCGTTGTCCGACACGCTTCCAATCTGTCTCTTCAGCTCGGCTTTGCTCGTGATACCTGCAACACGCTGAAGAATCGGAAGCATGTAAGGGTGTCGACTGATATATGCAGGGTCGAATTGTGTAAAGCCCTCAGTTGCCCTTTCCAGCCCTGCTAACAAACCTTCAACCCTGCCTCGTAGCTGGATGTACACGCCTGGCGTTATCGCCGACTCGGCATCGAAAGCAATGGCACGCACGCGTTGCCATTCGTTGACGGCGTCAGCTGCGCTCACAACAGCCGGATCAAGAGGGCTACCGATGCCGGCAAGGATGACCAACTTCTGGTCGAAGCTCTGGACATGATCGAGTTGCACATCTGTAAATGCTTTGGTTTGTTGTGTGAGTGCCAGGTAGATCTGTATGTAGTCGTTGATGGCCTGCATAGCCAGCCCATACAGCGTCCTGCTGTCTTCCTCACCTGTCGCGGCAACGTCGGCATCAGGCACTACTACCTCACCTGCGTCGTCACCCGGCTCAAATCCGTTGGGCATGGATATGAAACTCCCCTAACGGCCCATTTGCTCCTTGTCGCTTGGTCAGCCTCCATCTATCGCCGCGTACCCTGAGACTTTCTATCCCGAGTACTTGGAACCCGTTCTCTCTCATCACCTCTGCCAGGAGCAATTCGGTCTGAATGTGAACCCCATAGAGGGCAGCATCCGCTACAACCATATGCAACGAACTGTTGGGCTTCAGGGTACGCTGCAACTCTCGAATAACGGATTGCATCTGCGCGAAGTAAGGATAAACCAGCAAGTAGTAATCTTTTTTCCCAGGTTTTATCCTTCTCTGTTGCTCGAGGGCCGCAACGAGGGGTTGAAGGCGCGCTCGCAATTGAAGAGATAGGGCGTGAGCAAAACGAGCCTGGCTTCTCTTCAAATCAGTGGGGGCCGTTGTGGTGTTCACAATGAGGTTCCGACGAACCTTTTCGGTGATGTCACCCCATGAGCCGGCATAGCGCCAGAAATATAACTCCATGCGCGTCATCTCAGCGAAGTCGAAATTATTTAAGTAAGGCGGTGACGTGACACAGAGAGAGCAACTTTGGTCCGCAACGACGTTCATCCGTTCGGAACTGCCGTGATGGATAGTTGCCAGGGATGCTACCTCGCCATCTATCGCCTCCACGTCCTGTCGAATCTCGTGACACACCTTGGCTAAAGCAATGTGATACCTTGTCGATGTCTTTGCGGTCGTCGGCGCCTTGTAGACACCGTCTGTCTGTGAGCAGGCCGTAAGCTCTAGCACTTTAGATATGACAAGACGATACAGGGGCTGCGCATCTGAGTTAACACGGTCTTCGAGCAGCACAGCACGTGCAAGGGATCTGAGATCGGGATCGGGAACAAGTTTGGTTAGGTACGCGATTGCGTCTTTCGTCCATACGTCCGTTAGATTGCCCGCGAAGGGTTCCACCGCAAGACGACAAAGTGCTTCTACGTCATCAATCTGACGTTTCTTTGTGGGCGGATAAACTTTGGCTCGTGAGATGTCATAGAAAAAAGGGTGCGCCTCGAATCCGATCGAGGGGATGCCGCTAAAGTTTGCTTGCACCAGCGCGGTGGATAGGCCAGCAAAAGGGTCGATCAGGACATCATCGGAACTAAGCCCTGCTTCTCGAAGGCATTGACCGACAAATTCGGGGGAGAAACCCGCAATGAAATTAAACCACCGATGGATAGGGTAGTGGCCAGTTGTAAGGTTGGTGGAGAGTTTCGTTTTGGATAGAGATAGTTCCTCCTTAAAAAGCTCTAATTGTATCACTGATCACATCCTTTGCATCGCCATCGTAGTAACTCGTCGAGGACTGGCTTCACTGGCGGGCCAAATGCAATTGACGCGGCATGTCCAAAAGCTGAATTACGCCTAACAGGCTGTCAGCGTATCCCCAGCTTCGTTATCGCGTGACCCACTAGTTGGCTAGTGTGCCCTACAGAGCCTGCGAAGTCAAGCCCTCGTACACGTAGATCCGCGAAACCTACCCTTTGAGCCCCTCAAGCGACGTCCGATAAATACTATTGACGTGGCGACGGCGATGGCCGATGACTGTATGGTGAAGGGTACATCACAGCCGCGGCAAAGGTAGCTTGGATGGGACGTAAGGTGGCGCGCCCGCGACGGTGCGATAAGCTGGTCTGGGTGCTGCGTGCGACGAACCGCATGCTGCAGTGTCACAGCGTGCCCGCGCTGCTCGACCTGGCGTACGATGCTGTGCGCACCGACCTCGGCTACGACCGCGTGGGCATCACGCTGATCGACGCCGAGTCCTCCCGCTTGCTCTGGCGCATCGGGACCGACGAGCGCGGCACGAAATACTATCCCGTGGATCGGTCCGTCGCGTTGGACTCCGACGACGCCAACGCGCGCCTGGTGGCCGACCCGCGGCTAGGCCTGCACGGCCCTGGCTTTATCTACGTGGCCGACTGTGCGCGCGACCTGCCGCCGGACGTGCAGAGATACCTGGACGGCCGTCCGCGCCAGGGATTGTACGTCGCCTTGCGCGGCGGCGATCAGGTGCTCGGCATCATCTCGGTGGATAACCTGACCAGCGGGCGTTCGATGACCGCTGCCGACGCGCCGCCCCTGGTGACGTTCGCCAACGCCCTGGCCATTGCCCTGAGCCATGCGCGCACGCTCGAACGGTTGGAGCGGCGCGTCGACGATTTGCATGCCGATCTGCAACGGCGCCTCGCGGAGCTGGAGTGGCTGCGCGACATCGGTCGGGTCGTCAACGCGGCGGGGTCGCTCGACGAGGTGCTCGACGCCGTCTATCACGGTGTCCGTGACGGCCTGGGCTACGATCGCGTCGGCATCCAGTTGTGCGACCATGAGCAGGGCATCTGGGAAGAACTGCGCGGCACCGACGAGCAGGGGCGCGCGCTGTACCCGGACGACCGCGCGTACTCGCTGGCCCCGGATAGCCCCATCTGGCAGGTGCCGGATATCGCGGCCATCCTGTCGGGCGCCGAGTTCTACTACACGCGGGATCAGTTGGCGGACGCCCCGCCCGCGTTGCGGCACTTGCTCGATGGCGATAGCGCCGCGATGGATGGCCTGCCCGGTCTGACCGTGCCCCTGCGCTCGGGCGAGGCGCTGATCGGGATGGTGTGCGTCGACAACGCCCTTACACGGCGGCATATCGCGCCGGAGGACGCCGGGCCGCTGCTGGCCCTGGCCAACGGGGTGGGGACGGCGGTGGAGAATGCGCGCCGCTACGCCGCCGCCGCCCACCGCGCCACGTGCGATCCCCTCACTGGCCTGCTCAATCACCGCGCCATGCTGGAGCGCATCGACGCGGCGCTGCGCGACGCCCTGCCCTTCGCCTTGCTGCTGATCGACGTCGACAACTTCAAGCTGTTCAACGATACGCACGGGCACCCTATCGGCGACGCGGTGCTGCTGCGGGTTGCGACGCTGCTGGGCGAGGCCTGTCGCGACGGCGACGTGGCTGCCCGCCATGGGGGCGATGAGTTTGCGTTGATCCTGGACGGCGCCGGCCCGCGCGAGGCGGCGGACGTGGCGCGGCGCCTCGACGACACGGTGCGGTCGCGGCACTATACGACCCCCGATGGGGCGCTCATCCCGCTGTCGATCTCGATCGGCGTGGCCTGCTATCCGTCCGATGGGCCGTCGCGGCCCGGTCTGATGGCGGTGGCCGACGCCGCCATGTACGCCGCCAAACGGCAGGGTATAACGTCGCCGCACAGAAGCGAACCGCTCCTACGCGGTGAGCGGGTGGACGACGGGCTGCGCGCGCGCGGGGCGGCGGATTTGCTCGGCGACAGCCCCTTTGGCGTCCTCGACGGGCTTGTCGCCGCGGTCGACGCGAAAGACCACTATACCGCGGCCCATTCCGAGGACGTGGCGCGCTGGGCCGTGGCCCTGGCCCGCGCGCTGGACCTTCCGACGGCGCAGCAGCAGGTGCTCGCCCTTGCCGGCCGTCTGCACGACCTCGGCAAGATCGCCACGCCCGATCGCATCCTGCGCAAGCCGGGGCGGCTGACCGACGACGAGTATGAGACGCTCAAGCGGCACGTCACCTACGGCGTGGCCATCATCAGGGGGGTGCTCGACGACCCCGACGTGGTCGACGCGGTGGCGTATCATCACGAACGCTGGGACGGCGCCGGCTATCCCCACGGGTTGCCCGGACCCGCCACGCCGCTGCTCGGGCGCATCATGCAGCTGGCCGACGCCACGTCGGCGATGCTGCTCGATCGCCCCTATCGCCATGGCCTCCCCTGGCAGGAGGTCGTCGCCCGCCTGCGCGCCGGCGCCGGGACACAGTTCGACCCCGCGCTGGTCGAGCCCTTTATCGCCTGTGCCCGCTCCGATCACGCCGCCTATCCGGACCAGCACGAGGAGCAGCAGGAGAGCCAGCGCGGGGAGCAGCAGGAGAGCCAGCACGGGGAGCAGCAGGAGAGCCAGCACGGGGAGCAGCAGGAGAGCCAGCGCGGCGAGTATCAGGAAACGGACAACCTGTCTGTCGCGGCGCGTGCGACCGGATGACTACGCAACGGCGTCATCGCGCGGGGAGTGTCGGATCGCCCACGCGCCTGCTCAGGCCGATACCTCGTCACCAGCGTGACCATCACGTCGCGACAACCATTGGCCTTTGCGCAGGGTGCGATAGACCGGGCGGAAACCGACCGCTTCGTAGGCGTGCCGGGCGAACGAGCGGCTGACCTCTGTCTCGACCAGGGCGAGATCCGCGCCGTGCGCCTGGAAGCGCCGCAGCGTCTCCAGCAGCAGCGCCCGCCCCACGCCTTGCCCCTGGAACGCGGGATCGACGCCAAGCGGCTCGATCTGCGCCACGCGGCGGTCGAGGTCAGCCCACCCGACGCAGAATCCCGCCAGTTGGCCGTCGGGCGCCGTGGCCACGAGGTCGAGTTGCGGCCGATACGGGGGCATGCGCAACGTGCGCGCCCGCCATGGCGCGGTCATGGACGTGCTCTCGAAGGCGCGCCGGTGCAACGCGACATAGGCGTCCACCTCGCCCACGCCCGCGAGGGGCCGTATAGTGAATCCCGCGGGCGGGACTGGAGTCGGCAAGGGCTCGTCCAGCGCGCGGCTCATCATGACGTAGGCATCGGCGTCATCCAGGTGATAACCATGGCGCTCCGCCAGCGCGAGGCCCTCGGCGTCGTCCTCGCGCGCCTCGATCCAGTAGGGCAGCGGATACCCGCGCTCCCGGTCGAGCGCCTGGAAGTGCCGCGCCGCCCAGTCGAAGACTGCCGCCTCGACGTCCCGCCGCTGAGAGCCGGGATGGACATAGACATCGAGAGTCGCCCACCACACCTGCCAGGCGGCGAAGCCAACCAGCGTCCCATCGGCCGTCGCCCAGAGGCGCGCATCATCCGCCGATTGTAACGCCGGTGAACTCAGCCGCCAGGGGAAATCGACGAGATGCCGGCTCAGAGGCGGTGCGGCATGGATCAGTTCGGTGATTAGAGAGAAATCGGCATCGCCGGCAGGGGCGCGCACCGTCAGATCCATCAACCCTCCTTCATCCTGCTGCCCAACATGCAGTGATCCTCGCATGGTGAGCGCCACCCTGCTTCGCTACCGGACCGTTGTGGTTCCACCCTCCACTCAAGCGACCGTCGCCGGCCACCACATGCCCACGTCGACGGGGTGCGGCATATCAGGATCGACGTTCAAGTGCAGCGCAAGTGAGGTAATGCGGTCGTCGGACGGGTTGAACGGGTTCTTGTTCGGCTCACCCAGAAATGGCCCCATTGCGTCGCCGGTTGGCTTCCACCACTGGACCCATTGCGACACGCGCGTCGGGTTACATCGCCACGCAATCTGCACTGCGACTTGGCCTCCCGACAATTGACTTGGACAAGATCCGAGAAGACCCTCCCGCAGCTTCTCTTTCCATGGAGACGATGTCGCACCAATAGCACCGGCCAGTGAGAAATGCTTCCAGCTTTTGTCACTGATGTCCGGTTGTTTCGGAATGACGTGACCGATGGTCAGATGAGAACCGCCGACGACACGCTTGGTCGCGCTCACTAGCCGGAACCGCGCAGGGTCAAGGCGTCCTGTACCAAACAACGGCGTCAGGTAGTTCTCCAGATCGTAGCCATGTAGCAGCCTCTTCAGATCGTGGACATCGACATCCAGATGCAGATACAGACCGGTATCAACATCTGGCAACTGCCCAATAGTGGCCATCAACTCAGCGAGATACTTCCGAAAACGGATTTGTGGGGGACTCCCTCCTTTCTCCCAACAGGCCAGCAGTGGCTCGATGTTGTCCACTCGCCGCACTACCTCGCCTGGCGCCCACAACTGCCACCTTACTGGTGGCTTATCATCATTCGTTATCATATTGCACTGTCCGCACGCCTTGAGCTTGCCCTTCTGATTTGCCCACTCGACCAACTCGTCCCTCTCCATGCTGCATACCTTGTAGTAAGCGTCGCCTGTGTAATCCACACCGGCCCTCCTAATATGGCCACAGGTTGCCGCATGGAGCACCAACGGCATCGCTGGCGCATTGGAGGGGACATTGACGACGAAGCCGGCAGGGTGGTGAGTAATCCATTGCACGTAGCCGGCGTCGTCATTCTGGAACGTCAACATTGTCTACTTCCCCTTTTCACCGCATATGCGGCACACCAATGCGCTCTTATCTTGAGCCTTTCCGTCAGCCGTATGACATGATAGCCTATCGGTCGCTACGCGAGCGATCAATCTTGCCCAGGATTACTCTCATGGTCTGCGGATCGTCGCCACTGCTCCCCTCTCCCGCGCACGGGAGAGGGGATGGGGGTGAGGGTTGCCCGCTACATCGCCAGGTCGTACAACTGGTCCGCGAGGGTTTCCAGGCGCTCGCGGTACTCCAACTCGGGGAGGAGGCGCGCGGGGAGCGCCTCGACACCACCGAGCGCGCCACCCAACGTGCCGGCCAGCGCAGCCACGGTGTCGGCGTCGTGGCCGGCATTGACGGCTAGGAGCAGCATGGCCTCCACGTCATAGGGACCGCGCATGAAACAGTAGAGCGCGGAGGGCAGGCTCTCCAGCACGTAGGCGCCGTTGTAGAGTCGCGCAAACGCCGCCTCCGGCTTGTAACCCATCAGACCAGGCAACTCACCGATGCGGTGGTACAGCGTGGTGCTCGTGGTTGGATCGCGACGCTCCGGCAGCGCTTCCGTTTCCAGGCCCTCGATCGCATCTTGAAGCGCCGCGATGAAATCCCATGTGCTCCAACTGCCGGGCCGGCGCGTCAGCAGCCATGCCGTGGCCGTGGCCATCACCACCGCGCCGGCCACGCCCATCGACTGGCGGTGCGTGGGCAGGGCGGACAGGATGGCCTCGGCGCGCAGCAGCGCGGGATTGTCCCAGCGCAGCAGGCCGATGGGAGCCGCGCGCATGGTGGGCGCGTTGCCCGACGAGAGGTCGCCGGCCCGGTACCAGGGGACGCCGGCGATAAGGCGCTCGATCGCGTCGGTCGTGGTATGACCCTTGCCGCGCCCCTCGGGCAGCCAGGCGACGAAGCGGCGCGCCAGGTCCGCCGGGTCGAGCCAGCCGTTGGCGATCAGGCACTCCGCCACGCACATGGTCATCTGCGTGTCGTCCGTCACCGTCCCGATGGGACCACCGGTCCAGCCGTGCCAGGGCTGGTAGTCGGTCAGGCGGCCATAGCGCGCCTTGATGGCGTCGGGATGACGCCCTTCGGCCGGCCGCCCCAACGCATCGCCCATCGCCCCGCCCAGCAGCGCGCCGACGACGTGCGTCCGCTCGGGAATACGTCGCATAGGGTCCGGGGCGTCGCCAGGTGGGGTCGTGGTCGGGATTGACGACATGGTCCTATCCTCCTGCTCGTCGGTCAAGAGACCTATCGGCGGCTGCGACAGGCTGCAACGGGGGGCATCAACGTGGTGGAAGGCCAGCGCATGCCGGCTGGCAGCGCAGCGAGAGCCGGCGGTCCCAGTAGGTACGAACGTGCTGGCTCCTGTCGTACCCCAACCGACCGCAGTCGGCCCGTCGTTTGCCATGCGACCGCGGTCGCAGGCCACTCGTCACTCGTCACTCGTCACTCGTCACTCGTCACTCGTCACTCGTCACTCGTCACTCGTCACTCGTCACTCGTCCCCACCCGCTCCAGCAGTGGGTTGTCGCAGGGGCGGCGGCCGACCTTGGCCATGTCAACCCACTCGCCGTCGAGGCGCACGCGCACCACGTCGGCCGTGAAGTCGTTGTTGGCGCCGTCGGACGCGCAGTTGGAGAGCAACCAGTTGCCCACGCCGTAGACGTCGACCGGCACGCCCAACTCCTCGAAGCGGCGAATCTTCTCGGGGCTGAAGCCGCCCGTGACCACGATCCGGACGCCTTCGCACCACGCGCGCGCCTCGTCCAGCCACTCGTACGGGACCTCCCACGCCCGCCAGGCGGCGTCGATGGCGTTGCGCAGGTTATGCACCAGGCGCGGGTTGACGCCGCAGTCCAGCCGTTTGTCGCCCAGCGGGGGAACGCTCACGTCGCGCAGCGTGCCGCCGGTGTCGGGCCGTACGCCGTAGAGGCGGTAGCGCTCGGCCTCGTCGCGCCGGCCCGCCCGCACCGCGTCGAGGTACAGCGGGAACATGCGCTCCATCACGCGCAGGGTGGCGCCGACGCAGTCGTTGTCGAAATCGACCAGGGCGATGCGCGCCACGTCGGGAGAGTGATAGCGGCAGAACTGCACCATCGACTCGGCGGTGTCGCCCAGGAAGCAGGCGATGGCGGCGTGGGCCATGGTCCCGCCGCCGCGCCCGCCCCACCAGGCGCCCTGCTCGTCGGTCGAGATGAAGAGTCCCGAGCCGTGGCCGTGGGTGCGGCGATAGGCCTCGACGGCCAGCTGATAGGCGTAGCCGTGCAGCGCCTGCAGCTTGTAGTGGGCAAAGCGCGCGGGGAAGAACAGGACATCCTTGCCGCCGGCCACGGTCAGCACCTCGTAGACGTTGGTGGCCACGCGCGTGGCCTCGGTCAGCGCGCCCAGGATGGGCGTCTCCAGCACGGCGAAATCGCGGTAGCGCCCCCTGATGCGCAGCACCGGCAGCACGTTGCGCGGGTCGCCGTCGTAGGGGATCAGCACGCCGTCCTGCACCGCCTCGACCTCGAGGCCGCCGTACGTATTGACGAAGCGGTCGGCGTCGTCATAGTAGCCGGTGGCGGTCTGCAGGATGGCCAGGGCCTCGTCGACGCCGGCGATCAGGCTGTGCGGCTTGCGGCGCGTGAAGACCTGCATCTCCACCTCGAGGTTGCCGGTATCGATGTCGCGCGGGTTGAGGCCCTGTACGTTCGGGGGCAACTCACCCTCGAAGCGGTAGCCGCTGCGGGCAAGATCCGTCAGGAGCTGCGCGATGTTGAGGAAGTACTGGTCGGAGTACCAGCCCCTGGGCAGGCGCTCGGCGTCGAGCTTGAACACCTCGGGGGACAGCCGCTGACCATTAAAGACGCTCATCGGGGGAAACTCCTTCGTTAGTGGCAAAGGCGTCGGCCACGCGCAGGCTGTCCCGCAACACCTGCCGCTCCGCGTCCGTCGGCGGACGCGCAGACACGGGTCTCGCTCTACTAAACCTCCAGTATCCGCGATCGCAAACAAACCGCCTCAAAAAAGCGCCAGGGCGCGCGGATGATAGCGTCCCGTGGCCTCTATCCTGCGAGGCTCGACGACAGTAGGGCGCGCTGGCGCGGGCGCATGGGGGAGGTGACGCATGGCGACGAGACTTATGGACGCCCGACGACGCGCGGCTCCTGCTCGACAGCGGCCTCGCCGACCGCCGCTTGCGCCTCCTCATCGAGCCGATGGATGAGGGGGTGGACGCCGCGCTGGAGACGGTGCGCGGGGTCGAGCGGCTCCTGGACACGGGGGCGGCCGCCCGCCGCGGCTGCTGCACGGGACCGGCGCGACCGCGTGGCCGGCGCTCGCGATAGCGCTGCAGCTACGATGCGCGCATCGGGTTCGAGGATACGCTGATCCTCCCCGACGCTCGGACGGCGCGCGACAACGCCGCGCTGGTGGCCGCCGCCTGGACGATGGCGCGCCAGGCGAGGGCGGACGAGACACGCGGCCCGAGGCGACGACCGACACAGTAGCGGATAGGTAGGGCGTGAGGCGACGACCGACACAGTAGCGGATAGATAGGGCGTGAGGCGGCGCTCGGCATAGCAGCGGATAGATAGATGGAAGGAGTGGAACAGTGATGCGGATGGAGACAAGCGGTGCGGCGGCGCCCGCCGCCGGCGGGCAGACCGACGCGCGCGTGGAGGACGTGCTCGGGCAGCTGACCCTGGAGGAGAAGGCCGCCCTGACCGTCGGGCGCGACGCCTGGACGACCGTGCCGGTTGAGCGGCTCGGTGTGCCCTCCGTGTGGCTCTCCGACGGCCCGACCGGCCTGCGCAAGGCGCGCGGCGGGGCGGACATGAGCGTGGGCCACAACATCCCGGCCACGTGCTTCCCCACGGAATCGGCGCTCGGCGCCTCGTGGGACGTTGATCTGGTGCGCGCGGTGGCGGGCGCCATCGCGGACGAGGCGCAGGCCGAGGAGGTGCAGGTCCTGCTCGGCCCGGGCGTCAACCTCAAGCGCTCGCCGCTGTGCGGGCGCAACTTCGAGTACTTCGCGGAGGACCCCGTCCTCTCCGGCGAGCTGGCGGCGGCTTTTGTCAGCGGCCTGCAGGAGCGCGGCGTGGGCGCCTGCGTCAAGCACCTGGTGGCCAACGAGAGCGAGACGGACCGCATGATCACCGATTCGGTGGTGGACGAGCGGGCGCTGCGCGAGCTGTACCTGCGCCCGTTCGAGATCGCCATCGACCGCGCCGATCCGTGGACGCTCATGGCCGCCTACAACCGGCTCAACGGGACCTACTGCACCGAGAACACGCGGCTGCTGCATGAGATCGTCGAGGGGGAGTGGGGCTACACGGGCATCGTGATGTCGGACTGGCTTGCCGTCAACGACCGCGCGGCCGGGGTCGCGGCCGGGTTGCACCTGCAGATGCCCCACGCGCCGACGGCGGACGCGGTCGCGGCGGCGGTGCGCGAGGGCCGGCTCCCCGAGGAGCGCCTGGACGCGATCGTGCGCGCGCTGCTGGCGTTCGTTTTCCGGGTGGACGCGGCGCGGCGGCCGGACGCCACGGCCGACCCGGACGCCCATCATCGCCTGGCTCGGCGGGCCGCCGGCGAGAGCATCGTCCTGCTCAAGAACGAGGGCGCCCTGCTGCCCCTGGAGGGCGAGACGCTCTCCGAGGTGGCCGTGATCGGCGCCTTCGCCCGAGAGCCCCGCTACCAGGGCGCGGGCAGCTCGCAGGTGGTCCCCGCGCGGCCAGTGGAGACCATCCACGACGAGTTGGCGGCCCTGATCGGACCAGCAGGCCGCGTGACCTACGCGGCGGGGTACGGCGCGGACGGCGCGACCGAGCCGGCGCTGCTCGACGAGGCGCGGGAGGTGGCGCGGCGGGCGCGGACGGCCGTGGTGGTGGTCGGGCTGCCGGCGTCCTACGAGGAGGAGGGCGCCGACCGCACACACCTCGACCTGCCGCCGGGGCACAACAGGCTGGTCGAGGCGGTGCTGGAGGCGCAGCCGCGCACCGTCGTGGTCCTGGTCAACGGGAGCGCGGTGGCGTTGCCGAGGGCGGGGCGGGCGCCCGCCCTCGTCGAGGGATGGCTCGGCGGCCAGGCGAGCGGGGGCGCCATCGCCGACGTCCTGCTCGGGCGCGTCAACCCCTCGGGCAAGCTGGCGGAGACCTTCCCGGCGCGGCTGGAGGACACGCCCGCCTACCTAAGCTTCCCCGACGATGGGACCGGCCGCGTCCCCTTCGCCGAGGGGCTCTTCACGGGCTACCGCTGGTACGACGCCCGCCGCATCGACCCGCTTTTCCCCTTCGGCCATGGTCTCTCCTACACCACATTTGCGTACGGCGAGGTCACGTCCCGTATAGTGGGTAAAAGTGGAAAGGAGGTGGACGGAAACGGCCATCGTGTGGTTCTCGTGTAAAGGTTGAGAGTTACAGGAGAAGGAGCACGACGATGGCCGACG
>JAABUZ0100002589.1_pt1 | contig 29604 bp, 23 predicted proteins | sample 5562091 | NCBI WGS metagenome assembly JAABUZ01 (sample SAMN12813069, study PRJNA571459) | rock metagenome | isolation source: Antarctica rocks | place: Antarctica: Victoria Land, Linnaeus Terrace sud | collected 2015-12-21
ATTCGTGGACCGGGTCTTTTCACGTTCTTGGCGTGGGCTCTGGAACAACTTGCAACTGAAGGTCATTCATTACAACCTGTGCCACGCCGGTATCCTCCCGGCTTGAGCAACTCAATACTGGAGTTAAATAACGTTTGACCCACGCGCTTGCATCCAGGTAATACAAACTCACCGGCGTTCCCGAATGAGTTGTTCGGAGGCTGATTCACCTTCACCCTCCAATTTCACAGGCTGTACTCGTTCGAATTGTGGAGGCCAATTGGCGGGTAACCGGATACCAGGAATTTTTTTCAACCGCTCCAGAACTACATCTGTTCTGCCGTTAAGCAAATCTTGCACCAAAGTCATCACTTCCTTAGCTTGAGCATCATCAAGTTGATCGATTGCCTGGTGTAATTCGGCGTGCGTCTGCATTGTTCAAGTCTCCAATATTTCAGTTTACGGTTTAGTCTTAAAATTGCCGTCAATCAACTTCTGCCATAATCCGACTATTCCCTTGTGAATTGGCGCGTCCAATGTTTGCGTGTTCAAATGGAGCTTTTTGGATGGTAGTTCGTCGTCTCTATCTACGTACTTTAGTAGTTGCTGTTACCGCCGTGTGCGGTTTTTTACACGCTCAATCGGCAGGTTCGTCGCCGACGCTTCCCGCCGGCATAAGCCGGGGTCCTTCCGTGGAGGGCATCACGGAATACAACATGCAGAATGGATTGCGCGTTCTGTTGTTTCCTGATCCGACCAAGGAGACTACCACCGTTAACATCACCTATCTGGTTGGATCGAGAAATGAGAGCTACGGCGAGACCGGCATGGCGCACCTGCTGGAACACATGCTGTTCAAAGGCACTCCGAAGCATCCTAATATCCCGCAGGAGTTGACGGAGCATGGCGCGCGGCCCAACGGCACCACGTCGTTTGACCGGACGAATTACTTCGAAACTTTTCAATCAACCGAGACCAACCTGAATTGGGCGCTGGACCTGGAAGCGGACCGGATGATTCACTCGTTTGTCGCGAAGACGGGTTTGGACAGCGAAATGACCGTGGTCCGAAATGAGTTCGAGATGGGCGAGAATAGTCCAGCCAGCATTCTTTACGAGCGCGTTCTTTCGACTGCTTATATTTGGCATAACTACGGAAAATCCACCATTGGTTCGCGCTCGGACATTGAGCACGTTCCGATTGAGAGGCTGCAAGCGTTTTATCACATGTACTATCAGCCGGACAACGCCGTATTGATGGTTGCCGGAAAGGTGGATGAGGCGCGGACGCTAGGGCTGGTCGCCAAGTATTTTGGAAGCATTCCGAAGCCGACGCGGGTGCTGGCGAAGACGTACACGGAAGAGCCGGTGCAGGATGGCGAGCGCATGGTGACGCTGCGCCGCGTGGGCGATCAGAAAGTCGTGATGGTCGGGGTTCATGTGCCCGCGCTGGCGCACCCGGACGGAGTGCTCGCGGACCTTTTGGGCGATGTGTTTTCGAACGCGCCTTCGGGACGGCTTTATAAGGCATTGGTTGAGACGAAGAAGGCGGGATCTGTCGGTAACGATACAACTTATACTCGTGAGCCGGGGATGCTTGTTTTGATGGCGCTTGCTCCCAAAACAGCGGATCTGGATGATCTCCGGACAACCTTTCTCAAGGTGATGGACGACATGGAATCGACGCCTCCCACGGAAGCGGAAGTGAATCGCAGCAGGACAAAGTTTGATACGCAGTTTGATCTGCTGCTCCGAAATTCGGAACGGGTTGGCTTAACCTTGAGCGAGTATATCGCCGCAGGCGATTGGCGGCTGGCGTTTATCACGCGTGACCGCATTCGTGACGCCAAGACGGCAGATGTGGATCGTGTCGCCAGAACCTATCTGAAAGAAGCGAACCGGACGGTCGGATTATTTGTTCCAACCGACAAGCCGGACCGCGCCGAAATACCGCAAACTCCGGACATTCAGGCGCTGGTGAAGGATTATAAGGGCGGCGAGGTCATGGCGGCGGGAGAAGCGTTTGACCCCAGCCCGGCGAACATCGATAAGCGTACGGTGCGGGGCGAACTGCAGCCGGGAATCAAGCTGGCGATGATCTCGAAGAAAACACGGGGCGGCGTGGTGCATGCGACGTTGCGGCTGCACTTCGGCGATGAGAATAACTTGCGGGAGAAGGATGCGCCCGCGGATCTGACCGGGTCCATGCTGATGCGGGGAACAGACAAGCGCACTCGCCAGCAGATCGCGGACGATCTCGATAAATTGAAGGCGCAAGTGCGGGTGTACGGCAGCACCACGGGCGCCACGGTCTCCCTTCAGACCACGAAAGAAAATTTTCCGGCCGTGCTGCAAATCGTAGGGGAAGTGCTGCGGCAGCCGTCCTTCCCCGAAGGGGAGTTCGAGACTTTGAAGCAGCAGGAAATTACCGGCCTGGAGAGTCAGCGCACGGAGCCCACCGCGATTGCGCAACTGAATGCCGAACGCCATTTGCATCCGTATCCCAAGGGAGATGTTCGTTATGTCTACACCATGGATGAACAGATTGCTGACATAAAGGCGACGAAGCTGGAGGACGTGAAGAACTTTTATCAGCAGTTCTATGGAGCATCTAAAGCGGAGTTTGCGGTTGTGGGAGATGTTGATGCCGAAGCGATTCAGAAGCAAGTGTCTCAACTTTTCAATGGCTGGACGAGCAAAGCGCACTATCAACGGGTAGTGACACCTTACAAGCCGGTTCCGCCAGTCAATCAAAGCTTTGAGACTCCTGACAAGGCAAACGCCACGTTTATTGCCGTGCAGCCGGTCAAGATGGATGATACAAACCCGGATTATCCGGCGCTGCTGCTATCGAATTATATGCTTGGCGGCGGGTTCCTGAACTCGCGATTAGCGACCCGCATTCGCGTAAAAGAAGGACTCAGCTATGGAGTAGGTTCTCAATTGGCGGTGCCCACAAAGGAAGACAGCGGCAGGTTCATGACGTACGCGATTGCCGCGCCGCAAAATGTGGCGAAGGTGGAAAGCGCCTTTACTGACGAGATCACCAAAACGCTGCAAAGCGGTTTTACCGCGGAGGAGATTGCGGCGGCGAAGTCGGGCTGGCTGCAATCGCGACAGGTGAGCCGGGGACAAGATAACGAACTGACCAGCCGGTTAGTGAATCAGGCACATTGGGACCGTACCATGCAGTGGGATGCCAAGCTGGATGCGGCGGTGAATAGCCTGACAGCCGAACAAGTAAACAGCGCGCTTCGCAAGTATCTCAGCTTGGGGCAGATCAGCATCTTTAAAGCTGGTGACTTTGCGAAAGCGAAATCGGCAACGGCTCCTGTGCCCGCGACAAAGTAGGAAGGGGACTATTGTTGCCTCCCGGATGCGAAACTGAAGGAGAATGACCGGGAATGAGATCCGCGCGAATTTTTTGAAGTTTTTCGCCGGGGAAGGCCACAAAGTTGTACGCTCTTCGTCGCTGATACCGGCGAACGATCCCACGCTGCTATTCACCAACGCGGGGATGAACCAGTTCAAGGAAACGTTTCTGGGACTGGAGAGGCGCGAGTATTCGCGCGCGGCATCATCGCAGAAATGCGTGCGGGCGGGCGGCAAGCATAACGATCTCGAAAACGTCGGCTACACGCGGCGGCATCACACATTTTTTGAGATGCTCGGCAACTTTTCCTTTGGCGATTACTTCAAGGCCGATGCGATTGCGTTTGCCTGGGAGTTGATTACCAGTTCACGGTGGTTCGGCATGCCCAAGGACAAGCTGTATATCACGGTGTTCCGGGAAGACGACGAAGCGGAGGAGCTTTGGCAAAAGGTGGCGGGCGTGCCGAAGTCCCGGATCTTCCGGTTGGATGAGAAAGACAACTTCTGGCAGATGGGAGAAACCGGGCCGTGCGGGCCGTGCTCGGAGATTCACTACGATCTGGGACCGGGAGCTGCCGAAAAGGGTCGGGAGCAGGAAGCGTTTCCTCTCGACGGCGGCGGGCGTTTCGTGGAGATTTGGAACCTGGTCTTCATGCAGTATGATCGGGCGAACAATGGCGCGCTGACGCCTTTGCCGCGCCCGTCCATCGATACCGGCATGGGGCTGGAGCGCGTGGCCGCGATTCTGCAAGGCAAGATCTCCAATTATCAATCCGATTTGATCGAGCCGATCATTCATCGGGCGGCTGACTTGTTGGGGGTCCGGTTTCAGGCTGACGAGCGGACGGATACGGCCCTGCGTATCAATGCCGACCATGCGCGCGCCACCGAGTTTCTCATTCATGACGGCGTTCTTCCATCAAACGAAGGGCGCGGCTACGTGCTGCGTAAGATCATGCGACGGGCGATGCGCAACGGTCGTCTGGCTGGCGGAACAGGAGCTTATCTGCATAAGCTGGCCGGATTTGTCGCGGATTTCATGCAGGCTGCGTACCCTGAGCTGGCGGAAAGCAAGGAGCGGGTCGCGCGGATTGTCCGTGACGAAGAGAACCGTTATGCTTCCACGTTCCAAGTAGCGGAACGGTTTTTCCAGGACGAGGCGAAGAAGTCGGCGGGCGGCGTGCTGCCGGGCTTGTCGGCGTTCCGCCTCTATGATACGTACGGGCTGGCGCTGGACGAGCAGGAAGAAATGGCGCGGGAGTTTGGCCTTGCTATCGACCGCGAAGGCTTTGCCGCCGAGATGGAAAAACAGCGCACGAGGGCGCGGGCCAGTTGGCGCGGTGCGGAAAAAGCGCAGATTGCCGATGTCTATAAATCGCTGAACGCGGTTGAGTTTGTGGGCCGCGAAAGTTTGGAAGGGCCGGTGCAGGTTGCGTCTTTAATCGTTGATCGGCAGGAAGCGGAACTGGTGGAAGCGGGTCCCGCCGAAGTGGTTTTTCCGAAAACTCCGTTCTATGCCGAATCGGGTGGGCAGGCGGCGGACACGGGTTTACTGCTTACCAGCGACACGCACGAACGGGTAGCCGTGGTGGAAAGCGCTTATAAGGCGACCCCCACAGTGATGGTGCATAAAATTCAAGTGCTGCGGCCCATTCGGAAGGGCGATCAGTTGACGGCGGTTGTGGATACGCCGTCGCGCAGCGCCACGGCGCGGAATCATACCGCGACGCATCTTCTTCACGCCGCGCTGCGTCAGGTGTTAGGCCCGCATGTCAAACAGGCCGGAAGCGTGGTGGAGCCGGGCCGGTTGCGTTTTGATTTCTCGCATTATTCCGCGCTCACGAGTGACGAAGCGCGGGAAGTGGAGCGGCTGGTCAATCAGCAGGTGCTTGCCAATACGCCGGTCTCAACCGATGTTATGGATCTTGATCAGGCGTTGTCCACGGGCGCGATGGCGCTCTTTGGGGAAAAGTATGGCGAGAACGTGCGCGTGGTCAGTGTTCCTGGTTTCAGCCGCGAACTGTGCGGCGGCACGCACGTAAACCGCACAGGTGATATCGGGCTGTTCAAAATCGTCTATGAAGGCAGCATCTCCGCCGGAGTAAGGCGCATCGAAGCAGTGACGGGAGAAGGCGCGCTGGATCGCTTCCAGGAAGCGGCGGATCAATTAACCGAAGCCGGTAAAATGCTCCATACCTCGCAAACCAGCGTGCTCGATCAACTGGAAAAAACGCTGGAGCATCAGCGGGCGCTGGAGCGGGAAGTGGATGAGCTGAAAACGAAGCTGGCTCATCAGCAGATCGAAAGCTTAAAGGGCCGCGTCATGAACGGCGCGACGGTGATCGCGGAGACCGTGGAAGGATTGGACGCGAAGCAGCTCAGAACGGTGGCTGATTCCTTGCGCAATAAATACCGCAGCGCCGTGATTGTGATTGCGTCCGTTAAGGACTCCAAGATTTCCGTGATCTCCGCCGTGAGCAAGGATCTGACCGGAAAGGTGCAGGCAGGAAAACTGGTCGGAGAAGTGGCGCAGGCGATTGGCGGCAAGGGCGGGGGAAGACCCGACATGGCGGAGGGGGCTGGCAAGGATCTTGCGCGGTTGCCGTCGGCTCTCGAAAATGTTTATGGAAAAGTGGAGGCTCTGCTGTAAATCGTGGCGGAACAGTTTGACGTAGCCATTATTGGGGCTGGACCCACGGGTCTGGCATGCGGGATTGAGTTGAAGAAACGCGGCTTGAATCCGGTGTTGTTCGATAAGGGTTGTATCGTTAACTCGATTTATCATTACCCGATCAATCTGGTTTTTTTTACCACGCCGGAGTTGCTGGAAATCGGCGATATTCCCATGACCTCTCTTAACGAGAAGCCGGGCCGCACGGAAGGGCTGAAGTATTACCGGCGCGTGGCGGATCACTACAAGCTGAATGTTCACCAGTATGAGAAGGTGCTCGGTTTTGAAGGTTCTGACGGGGATTTTGCCGTCCGCACCGAGACAGGCAACGGAGAAAGCCATTGCTATCGCGCCGGCAAGATCATTATGGCAAGCGGTTATTACGATATTCCGAATAAGCTGAACGTGCCGGGTGAAGATCTTGACAAGGTGATTCACTATTACCGGGAAGCGCACCCTTACTACAACCATGACGTTCTGATTGTGGGGGCCAAAAACTCCGCTTGTATCGCGGCGCTGGAACTATTCTGGACGGGCGCGCGCGTCACAATGGTGCATCGCGGGCCGGATATTTCGAATAATGTGAAGTACTGGATTAAGCCGAATATCGAAAACCGCATCAAGGTCGGCGAGGTCAAGGCTTATTTCGGTAGCACTGTAAAAGAAATTCGCCCGCATGACGTGGTGCTGCAAACGCCGGAAGGCGAGGTCTGCGTCAGGAATGATTTCGTGTTTGCCATGACGGGGTATCGTCCGGATTTTGAGTTTATGGCTGAACATGGAATCCATTTGGACCCCCTCACTTCGAAGCCGATCACTGATCCGCGCACGCTTGAAAGCGAACGCAAAGGAGTTTATTTAGCGGGCGTGATTGTGGCTGGAACGCATACCAATGAAATTTTTATTGAAAATGGGCGTTTCCATGGCAAGCTGATCGCCGACGCGATTGAGAAAAGCGTGCCGGTAGCGGTGGCGTAGAGTCAGAACGAAGAAGGCATTTGCCGGCGCTCCCAACCGATGCCTTCCAAATGAGGCGCAAATAATTCGGGGTGCAGGATTTCAGCGAAGATTTGCAGGGATTCGACAAGCCGCGGGCCGGGCCGGTTCATGTATTGATTGCCGTCGCACAGAAAGACTTGACCGGTTCTTACGGCCTTTAACTCTTTCCATCCTTGTTTTTCCAGGCCGGTCATCTCGCTTCGCGTGCGTCCGAGATCGAATCCGCAGGGCAGCACAACAATCACGTCGGGATCGGCCTCGACCAGTTGTTGATACTCCATCCAGGGTGAGTGCTGACCGGCTGTTCCAAAGAGATTCCTGCCGCCTGCTTTTTCGATAAGCTCGGGAACCCAGTTGCCGGCGGCCATCAAGGGATCGAGCCATTCAATTGCCGCGACGCTCCGACGATGCTCCGCCTGTAACGCGCGTTTTTCAATAACGGCCATGCGTTCCTGCAACCGCGCAATTAATCTTTCTCCGGCTTCGGCCTGTTCGCAGGAATGGGCAATACGACGAATATCCGCCGGAAGGTCAGCGAGAGTATAAGGTTCGAGCGATATGATTTCCGCCGGAATGCCCGTTTGATGTTTCCAAGCGAGCCGCACGTCATCGAGACTCACGGCGCAGACTTTGCATTGCGTTTGCGTGATGATGTGAGTCGGTTGCAGCGCTCGGAGTAACTCGGCATTCACTTCGTAGATGCTCAACAGGGAAGCTAACCGCTCTTTCACCAGCCGGTCAATCTCGGCGCTCGAACCGTCCACCGGAATAGCGGGCCGTGTACAAACCGGTAAATCGACGACACAAAATGGATAATCGCATTCATGCGATCTGCCTACCTGAAAGGGGCCGAGCCCGAGAGCATGAACAATTTCAGTGGCGCTTGGCAACAATGGCAATAAACGTAAATGGCTCAAGATTTAGTATGCCGGACAGACAGCCTTTTTAGTTTTGCTCAGGGAATCGGTTGGGTGGGCTTTTCTGTTGGGCTATTGAAGGGGTTTTGATTGGCGTGGTTAGTTACTGTGGGGTTTAGGTGCGGAGCAACCATTTTCCCTGAGCTGAATTCTTTTACGCACTTCTCATTTGCATCTGCGATGCCAAACCGAAAAAGCTCGGAAATACAGAGATTTGTCGTCAGATCAAGGCAGGCAAAGCGAATTTTTTACTCAGCCGGGAGAAGGCTACCGTGAAGATTAGGAAGTCTAAGTGGTTCTACGCGTACTGTTATGGCTTATCCGGCAAATTCACGGGCAGCACGGATTGACGCGACAAGCGCCCGTTCAGCGCTTCCTTGACGCTGATGCGGTTTTGGTCGAGCGTGGTGCCGAGCGTCTGATCGAGGGAAACGCGAGCGTTGCTGTAGGCCACCAGCGAAGCCACCTCACTGGATTGAGCAATCGTCAAATCACGCTGCTGCTGGACCACGTTGTAGGTGGTCGATACGCCCAGGGAGAACTTTTTCTGCTCCGCGTCAAGAAGCTGCTGCGAGAGGACGCGGTTCTTAACGGCAGCCTGATAACGCACGCGAGCCTGTTGCAGGCCGATCACCTGATTGGAAACATCGACGGCGATCTGATTCGTGCTTCGAAGGTTTTCCAATTCAGTCTGACGCGAGCTCAACTGACTAATGTTGTTATCCGCCTGCGCCGACCGATTACGGATGCTTGCATTGAAAAAAACGAGGGCTCGCTGACTGGGAAAATCGCGGCGCACCATTTGGCCGAGAGCGGTGCCGATATTGCCGACAAAATAACGGTCCGGCACTAAGCACAGAACCGTCGGCGCGCTCGGGCAGGGAGCGAATCCACTAGGTATGGGGCCGCTGCTGCCCGTACCCTGGCCGCTGGCGGGTGTAGTGGTGGTCGAGGACAGATTCCTCTGCACCGGAACATACTGCGGCGCGCCGCTCAAGCCTTGCGAAGTGGCGCTGACATATCCTCTAAGCGACGGCAGCACGGCGTTGGCCGTGCCCAGGTTCGATATCTGGGTATTGGCGAAGTTCACTTTTTGAGTGGCTATGTCCGTTCTGTTCGCCAGAGCCGTTGCAATCAGCTCTTTCGTAGGCGGCAGGTTATCCTGAGCGGGCACTTCGATACGGTCCAGCGGAATAATTTCGACATCCGTCAAGAGCGGATCTGCAAGGCCCGTCCGGCTCAGAACATTTTTTAACTGAATCTGCTGCTGCGCCAGAGTTGTTTGGGACACCACCAGATCCTGCTGGCTGGATGCCACTTGCGCTTCGGCGGTCGTGATATCGAGCGGGGCCATCGCGCCCAGCTGGACTTGTCTTTGATTGTTTTGGTAGAACTGCTGCGCCACGTCCAAGGCGGTTTGCTTTGCTCTCAGGTCCTGGTAATCGGCCACCAAACCGTAGTAAAGATTCAGAACGTTCGCGACAATGGTGATAACTTCCGCTTTAAAGGTGATGTCCGAAAGCTGGAGATTGGCTTTCGCGACAGTAATGTTGCGGCTGTTCAGAGCCACTCCGAACCCTTGCAGGAAATTGTGTTGAGCTACGAGCAGAGTCCTAACGCCCGAGCTGGGATTCAGAAGATCGGTTGGAGCATTTTCATTCAAATAAGAATCATTGTAAGTCAGGCTTACCTGGCCGCCCGAAATTAAACCCTGCTGGATGGATGTCGTATAATTGCGGGTATTTTGGATCAAGTTTAAGACTTGGCTCTGCCTCGAGTTGGGTTGCGGCTGCGACAGGTGCGTGTAAGTCTGCACATCCTGAAAAACGGGATCGAGAACAGGCGTGACTGGGCCGATTTGGGTCACTGTTGCATTCGTAGTTCCGCCGGATTGGGTATTACCTGTATTACTGACTCCAGCGGCGGCCTGACTACCGGCAACGCCTTGACCGCTTTGCACGGAACCCGACTGTGATTGGGCGCTGGGAACGCCGGCCAATGCTCCCCCCGCTTCGAGACGCCTCAACTGTGAAGCCAGAATCAACGGGTTGTACCGGGATGATTCAACATCAATGTTATTCTCCAAAGCCAGCGCGATAGCGTCCTGCGCTGTCAGGTACAGCCGACCCGCGCGCACCAGATCGCGGAGCCGTGGTGAGTTCGACAGGCGAATCGGAGGAGTATACTCCGCCAAATAGGGACGCCAGAGAACAATCCCTTGCGGCTTTTGCGGAGCAATGGCTGCTTCTTGCGGCCACACGGGCAGGGAAGCGCTTGTCAGGCATAAAGCGCAGGCAAGGAGCTTTCGAATCGGCCCTGATTTCATGCGCGCGGAACTCATTGTTTTTGCTCCGGTTGGAGCTCCGGCAGTTTCGCCGGCAGAACCGAGGAACGTCCGACGTGCCCGGATAGCGCTTCCGCGACAGAGATGTTATTTGCTTCCAACGTTGTGCCCATCGCTTCGTCGAATGAAACTTGAGCATGGCTGAAATTAGCTAATGCCTGCGTTTCGTTGCTTTCAGCGGTGGCCAGCGCCTGCTGATCCTGCACGACTTGAAACACGGTTGACGCGCCGAGCGTGTATTTCTTTTGATCCGCTTCGAGCGTCTGCTGCTGGAGTATTCTTGCTTTCACGGCGGAGTCGTACCGGGCGCGGGCCTGTTGCAATCCGATAACAGCATTCTGCACATCGACCCGGACCTGGTTCACTGATTTTTGCAGAGATAATTCGGTCTGCCGAAGCTGCAGCACGGTTGTTGTATAGTCCGACTGCGCCGCGCGATTGCGGAGCGGAACGTTCAAGGCAAATCCCGCTGAATAACTCGGATAGTTGCGACGGGCGATTTGGCTCAGCAGATTTCCGTATCCGCCCGTGAGAAATGGATCTGCGGTTGCTCCAGTGACCAGAAAATTCGGGCTTCCACTTAAGCCGTTATTCGTGACCTGCACAAAGGCTTGCAGCGTTGGTTTTAATGAATTTTTGATGCCAACCAGGTTCATCTTATTGCTCTCGATATTGACTTTGCTTTGCGCGATCTCGACGCGGTTAGCCAGAGCTTGCGTCACCAGTTGCTCAATCGGCTTTTGTTGATCGTTCCCTGGAACCTTGAAGGTATCGAGCGGGATCACATGAACATCCGCCAGTTCCGGGGAAGCCACGCCGTTGCGGCTCAGCGCGTTTTTCAAGACTGTTTCCTGTTGCAGCAAATTGGTCTGTGAAACGAGGAGATCCTGCTGGCTTGAATAAACCTGCGCTTCGGCGCGGGTCACTTCGATGGGAGCCAGAGTTCCAATTTCCACCTGCCGCTTGTTGTCGTTGTAGAGCGCTTGCGCGGTCGCCAACTCATCGCGGCGGGCTCTGAGATCCTGCGTAAAACTCACCAGATCCCAATAAAGATTCAGCACTGCGGAAACCGTGGTAATAACCTGCTGCTTGAATATAAGGTCCGGAAGCTTCTCGTTGTTCTTGGCGACGCGAATGTTTCTGCCGTTGACAGCGCTCCCGAAACCCTGGAGTAAATTCTGTGAAATCTGCAGGTCTAACGAACCCACCGTGTAAGGATTCAGGTTAAAGGCCAGACTGTTGAATTTGTTTCTCGTGCTGGAATAATTTAACGAGGCGCTCGTGCCGAAACTCCAGTTTTGTAAATACGCTGCCTGATAGGAGCGGCTGTCATTGATGAGCGCTGTCGTGCCGGTGAGAAGGGTATTGCTCTGTGGGCTGGTGGTATGACCGAAATTCGCATTAGCCGTGACGGTCGGATCAAAAGTTTGAACGGAGGGGCCGAGCTGAGTGAGAACGCCGCTCTGGGACGTTACGGCGGCCGCGCCAAGAGTACCTCCGCTGGCGTTCAAGCTGACGCCGGTTAAGCTGACGCTTTGCGGGCCTGGGGCTACTCCGGTGCCGACATCCCGCAACAAGCCGCCGGCTTGCGCGCGTTGAGTGACCTGCCGATAGAGCAGCGGGCCGTAACGCTGAATCTCGATATCCAGGTTGTTCTCCAGCGCCAAGGCAATTACGTCTTGCCCCGACAGGTATAAATTGCCCGCCCTGATCAGTGATTGCAGCCGGTCGGTGTTGGCCAGATTGATAGGCGGAATAATCCGCTGCTGGTAGGGGCGTGTCAGCCAGCCCAGGCCGCCTTCCGGCGGATCGATACGGACAGCATTTTGCGCGAAAATGGGGCCAGCAAAAATCAGTAAACTGCACAACACACACAGAGGTGCTTCGAATCTTCTCATCAATATCTAAATCCCTCAAATAACCAGCAACGCTGAACACACCAGTTGCCCCTAGCGCTTCAGCCATGAAACCGAAGCCGTTCATTTCCAATGGCTCTCGTCCTATACGAGAACGAAACAAGAGCGATGCAGGTTCCCAAATTCGTTCCGGCGATTTTCATGGTAACGCAGCAAACATGGCCGCCCTCGCTCTTGAGCAAAGGAAATCCGGTCATGGGAAGTCAATTAAAAGCAAGTTGTTCTCCAACTTGATACCGGTGACAAGAGGTTTGTTTGCTCTGATTTAGAACAGAAAGTACGGGTGCCATCAGAGAGCGGTGTCCGATTATGGGAAAAACCGGAAATGAAGTTGGGACATTCAATAGATCCCCGCCGCGCTTGTTATCCTTGCGGCTGTGACGCCGTCCTCTGTTTTAGAACTCTTCACCAAAACTGGCGCTTACCTGCAAGGGCATTTCCGGTTGACGAGCGGCCTGCATAGCGGTGAGTATCTGCAATGCGCCAAGGTGCTAGCGTTTCCCGAATATGCGGAGTTGCTAGGGCGGGAGTTGGCGAAAAGAATGCCTGTTCCTACTGTGCAAGTCGTAGTGTCACCGGCCATGGGAGGCATTGTCATTGGCCATGAAGTGGCCCGCGCCTTACGGGTGCGTTCATTGTTTGCGGAACGTGACGGCTCCACGAAAGGGATGACGCTGCGCCGGGGTTTCGAAATCAAGCCCGGTGAGCGCGCCGTGGTTATTGAAGACGTCATTACGACGGGCGGCAGCACGAAAGAGGTTATCCGGCTGCTGGGTGGACTAGGCGCCGAGGTCCTGGCGGCGGGTTCCATCATTGACCGGAGCGGAGGCGCGGTTGATATTGGGGTTCCTTACGAAGCGCTGGAAACGTTAGTCGCGGTGACGTATAGTCCGGATACGTGTCCGCTCTGCCGACAGCATATTCCTCTGGTGAAGCCGGGTTCCAGGCCGACGTAGATGCGCCGGTTGCGATTCCAGGTCGCCTATGAGGGCACGGACTTTCACGGATGGCAGGTACAGCCCGGATTAGCCACGATTCAAGGCGCTCTCCAAGAGGTTATCGGCGGTATCGAGGGCAAGCCTGTCGACGTGATTGGCTCGGGCCGCACGGATGCGGGAGTTCACGCTTTCGCGCAAGTCGCCGCCGTGACGCTCCAAAATCCCATACCGCCTGATAATTTCCGCCGGGCTGTGAATCGGCTTCTGCCGCGCGCGATTCGAATCAGTTCTGTCTCTGAAGCGGCGCTCGACTTCCATCCGCGCTTTGATGCCCGGCGTAAAGAATACGAATACCGGATTTTTCGTGAAGAGGTCTGCTCTCCCTTTGAACGGCACTACGTTTATCATCATCCGTATCCGCTGAATGAAATGGCAATGACCGAAACGGCTCCGTTGTTGGAGGGTGAACATGACTTCACGGCCTTTGCGGCGACAGACCAAAGCGATAGCGAAGGGCGTTCGCGGGTACGCCGGATTTTTCACTCATCGCTGACCAGGAGCGGCAGTCTGTTGATTTATCGTGTCGTTGGCTCGGGTTTCCTGAAACATATGGTGCGGAATATCGTGGGCGTTCTGTTGGAAGTGGGCAAAGGAAATCTGGGGAGCCCCGACGTGCTGGCGCGATTGCAACCCGATTGCGGCATCCGCCCAGGGCCGACAGCGCCGGCCAGGGGTTTGTTTCTCCTTTCGGTGGGGTATGAGGAGGCGGCTTGTTCACGAAAGTCTTAGTTGCCAATCGCGGCGAGATCGCAGTGCGGGTGATTCGTGCATTGCGGGAATTGGGGATTGGAAGCGTCGCTGTTTTTTCCGAAGCGGATCGCGCCGGATTGCCTGTGCAAATGGCGGATGAAGCGGTTTGTATTGGCCCCGCTCCTTCTTCGCAAAGCTATTTGGTGATGGATCGTATTTTGGAGGCGGCCCGGAAAACAGGCGCTCAGGCGATTCATCCCGGCTATGGCTTTCTCAGCGAAAACCCTGCTTTCGCGAAGGCTTGCACGGAAGCGGGAGTTAAATTCATCGGACCGTCCTGGCAGGCTATTGAAAAGATGGGCTCGAAAACCGGTGCGCGGCGGGTGGCTTTGGAAGTGGGCGCTCCGGTGGTGCCGGGAACGGAGCAGGCAATTCGTGATGGTGCGGAAGCGCGTGCGATGGCCGCTGCCATCGGCTATCCGGTTCTGCTGAAAGCGTCCGCTGGCGGGGGCGGAAAAGGCATGCGGGCCGTCAACAACGAGAGCGAACTGGAATCGGCGATTCGTGACGCTTCCGATGAAGCCCGACGGGCCTTTGGTTCCGGCGAAGTTTATTTGGAAAAATTGATTGAGCGGCCCCGGCACATCGAAGTGCAGGTGCTTGGCGACGAGTACGGCAACCTGATTCATCTGGGCGAGCGCGAGTGCTCGATTCAGCGGCGGCATCAGAAAGTGGTGGAAGAGTGTCCGTCTCCCTTGAGCCGGACCATGCCGAATTTGCGGCATGAAATTGGGGAAGCGGCGCTGAAGATTGCGCGGGCGGTGGACTATCATAATGCCGGAACGCTAGAATTTCTGGCGGACCAGTCAGGCCGGTTCTACTTTTTGGAGATGAATACTCGTTTGCAGGTGGAACATCCTGTGACGGAGTGGGTAACCGCAGTGGATTTGGTTCGCTGGCAAATTCTGATTGCGGCGGGCGAGAAGCTGACCATCCAACAGGAAGAGGTTCGCTGGCACGGCTGCGCGATGGAGTGCCGGATCTATGCGGAAGACCCGGATAACAACTTCTTTCCGAGTCCGGGAAAGCTGACCCAATATATTGAGCCTGGAGGGCCGGGGGTGCGGGTGGATGGCGGCGTTTATAGCGGGTGGACCGTTCCCATTGAGTATGATCCGTTGCTGGCCAAGCTGTCGGTCTGGGGCGAAACGCGCGACATTGCCATTGCGCGAATGCGCCGGGCGCTTTCTGAATACCGCCTGCTTGGAATCACCACGAATTTGCAGATGTTTCAGCGACTCATGACGGACCCTGCTTTCGGCGCCGGCCATCTCGATACCGGTTTTCTTCAACGCTTCATGGAGCGGGACGATCTGAAAGTGGAGCCGGATTCCCTGTCCCTTACGGCGGCGGTTTTAGCGGCTGCGATCTTCGAAACGCCGGGAACGAGAGCCAAAGAGGTGAAAGCGCCGGTTGCGGACGTTTGGCGGTTGCAGGGACGGAGAGGGCTGCTCCGTTGAAATTGCGGGTTGAGGTGGATGGCCGTATTATCGAGCTTCAATTACAAGGGAACGGTTCCGGTTACAGTTATGCTCTGGCGGGGGAAGAGAATCAAGCGGGGCTCGCGTCGATTGTCGAGATCAGTCCCGGCGTATTCTCGGTCCTGCTGGGCACGCGGAGTTTTACCGCCTATCTGTCGAAGGACCGGGAACGCGTGGAAGTGTCGGTCGGAGATGCGCGGCATTGGGTAGCTGTTTCTGATACGCGGGATCGGCGCGCGGGAACAAAGACAAACGCCGCGAATGGTCCGGTGGAAGTCCGGTCCCAAATGCCGGGAAAGATCATCAAAGTTTTAGTGACGCCGGGTTCCTCTGTGACGGCTGGCCAGGGGCTGCTTGTGGTGGAAGCAATGAAGATGCAGAACGAGATGAAATCACCGAAGGATGGCGTTGTGGCGAGAATACAAGCGAGCGAAGGCGCTACGGTAATAGCAGGTGAAATGCTGCTGGTGATTGAGTAGTCGTCAACGCATCGGGCCGTTCCGTTGCTGCTCATAGCGCGAGACAACAGAAGAACGAAAGCAGAATGCCAAAACCAGATTGCAGGATATGCGGCGGTACGGGCTGGGTGATTTCCGAGAAAGACGGGATCTCCTCGGCGGAACGCTGCCCGTGCGTGGCGGAGACGCAGTTAGCAAAAGCGGAAGACAACGCGCGTATTCCCGAAAATTTCCGGCGCGCCTCGTTCGAGACCTTTTTTCTGCCGCAGGATAATCCCACGGCCCAACGCGGTTTAGCGGATGTGATGCTGACGGTTTCGGCGTACACCCGCCAGTTTCCGAATAATGCTAAGCCGGGGCTGTTGTTGATAGGTTCTCCCGGCACTGGCAAGACTCATCTGGCGGTGGCGGCGCTTCGGCTGCTGTTGGGGCGCGGGCACGAAGGCCTATTTTACGATTACCAGAATCTGCTGGACCGCATTCGGTCCTCTTATGACCAGGCTCTGGGGACCAGCAACCGGGAAGCTTACCGGAGCGCGCTGGAAACCGAAATTTTGCTGCTCGACGATTTGGGCGCGCATCGGGTGACGGATTGGGTGGAAGATACCGTCACGTCGATTGTGACGCATCGCTACAATCATCGGAAGCCGCTGATTGCGACAACCAATCTGGCTGACCCGGACGCGGGAGGAGCGCTGCTGGAGAAGTCCTCGTTATCCGGCGCGCATGGCTTTCGCACCACTTTGGAGGAGCGCATTGGGGAGCGCGCCCGCTCCCGCTTATTCGAAATGTGCCGCGTGATCCGGATGCCGAACGTGAATGACTACCGCATCAAGCCTCACAAAGTGAGTTGAGCGCCGAGAGTTGAAAGCTCGCCCGGTTCCAGCAGTGGGTCGCGAAATGCTGGAAAACAGGCTTATGCTTTCGCGGCGGCGCCGAAGCTTGACACGGCGGCCTGTTCGTCGTCGAAAATGGCGAAAATGGTATGAAGTTTCGTGATCTGCATCAAGTCTTTCATCTTGCCTTGCAGGTTCAGCAGCTTTACCGAACCGCCTTGATTGGTGGCTGTCGTGTAAGTGCCTACCAGCTCGCCTAGGCCGGCGCTGTCTACATAGCCAACGCTGCCCATATTGAGAAGAATGTTCTTCTGCCCTTGCGCCAGCAGAGAACTGATTTCATCCCTTAGAATTCCGGTGTTCTCACCCAGAGTGATCTTTCCATTCAGATCCAAGATCGCCACATTGCCGATATTTCGTGTTTTTACCGTGAGTGCCATGATAGCTCCTGTGCCTTAACTAGGCTTTCCTTAGTAAGGGTTTTATTCTAACGCACGCAAGGTGCAGCCAAGCCGTTAGACTAGCAACATGAAGCTGGGGATCGATTTCGGAACGAATCGAATCGTGATCGCGGCGGCGGACCGCGGCAACTATCCGCTTGTTTCGTTTGAGCTTCCGGATGGGTCCGCCGCTGATTGGTATCCATCTCTCATTGCCCTTCGCGAGGACGAGCGGCGTTACGGATGGGAAGCTTGGGAAACTCAGGCAGATCCCTCCTGGACGGTTGTTCGCTCGATCAAGCGGCTGCTGGAAGATGCCGGGCCGCAAACGCTGCTCGATCTCGGCGCGCGAAAGGTGCCTTTAACCGAACTGCTGATGGGGTTGACAAGGTCGTTGGCGGCCAGTCTGCGCGAGAAATCGACTTTGCCGCCCTCCGCTGGAGAGCGCCTTGAAATCACCCTGGGCGTTCCGGCCAACGCCAACACGAATCAGCGCTTTCTCACAGCCGAGGCATTTCGCGCGGCGGGTTTTCATGTGCTCGGGATTCTGAATGAGCCGAGCGCGGCCAGCATCGAGTTTGGACACCGGCAGCGGCAAACCAAGGCGCGGGGTGAAACGATTCTGGTGTACGACCTGGGCGGCGGGACGTTTGACGCTTCCCTGGTGACGCTCGATGAAAAAGTTCATCATGTGGTGGCGTCGGAGGGCATTTCAACAATTGGCGGCGACGACTTCGATCAGATTCTGGCCGATCTCGCGCTGGAGGCGGCGGACGTTGACCCGGCGCAACGCGATGCGCTTTCGGCGGGAGGATGGTTCCGCTTGCTGGATGAATGCCGCGCGAAAAAGGAAACGATTCACCCGAACACGCGGCGGCTTTCGATTGATCTGGAAGTTGCCGATCCGGAATGGACAACGGTTACCGTGCCTATCTCTGCTTTTTATGAAAAGGCCAAGCCGCTGGTGGAGGAAACTCTGAGCGCCGTCGATGACTTGTTGATGAAAATCGGGGATTCGCAGTTGGAGGCTCTTTACATTACGGGGGGCGGTAGCGAGCTTCCGCTGGTGGCCCGCGTATTGCGCGAGCGCTTTGGACGGCGGGTGCGTCGTTCTGCTTACACCCGTTCGGCCACGGCGATTGGCCTTGCTATCCAGGCGGACCAACCAGGAACCTATCGCCTTTCCGAACGCTTGGCCCGCTACTTCGGCGTTTGGCGGGAAGCTGACTCCGGTTCCCGCGTTGTGTTTGATCCGTTATTCGAAAAAGGTTTAAGTCTGCCCGCGCCGGGTGAACCCAGTCTTCACAGGCATCGGATTTACTCGCCGGTCCACAACGTTGGTCATTTTCGCTATCTGGAGTGCAGCCATCGCGCGGCAGATGGGACGCCCAGCGGCGATGTAACTTTCTGGGATGAAATCCGTTTTCCCTTTGATCCGGCGCTGCGGGAAACGATGGATCTCGATGCGGTGCCCGTGAACAGCCTGGACCACGATGGACAACGCGTGGAAGAGCTATACGAGTGCGACTCGGGCGGCTCCATCTCCGTAACAATCGCGAGTTTATCCGGCAACTACTCGCGGAAATTTCAACTGGGCCACTGGTCTCAGCGCGAAAGATCCGTCAAGCCGAGAGGACGCAAGCAGAAGACGGGAAGCGCCGCTGGTTAGGTTTGTGATGTTACTTCTCTTGGTCGCGCAAGCCGCGCCAGATCGGTGAGAGATCCAGCGTAAAATCTTTGACCGGCCCTGTTCCACGCAGCTTTTGAACGTCTTTGAAAGTGCTAACCTCAAGTTGCGCGCAAGTTTTCACCTCGCGGAGATCCGGGTGAATGAGCCATCCCAACTCGTTCATTTTGTATTCACCATTGGGCCTTGGCTTAGCACGACGCGCTATGCCTTGCAAATCTCGGCCCTGCGTCTAAGGTTCCAATCATTCTGAAACGCAAGTCGGCCTCTCCTGTGACGTTTGACAAACGTAAATTGACGTTTTACATTTCTCATGAATGATCGAGAGTTTCCGGCATAAAGGCTTGCGGATTCTGTTTGAGCAGGATGATGGCCGCAAGGTTATGGCCGACCAAATTGATCGCCTGCGCCTCATCCTATCGGCGCTGGATCAGGCAAAGATGTGCAGGATATGGACCAGCCGACATTTCGACTACACCCGTTGAAAGGCAACCGTAAGGGCTTGTGGGCCGTCACCGCGCGGGCCAATTGACGAATTACCTTCCGTTTCGAGAATGGAAACGCCTATGAAGTGGACTTGGAAGATTACCATTAAGGAGGAAGACATGCCTATGAAAAACCCCGTTCATCCGGGGGCGCTTGCGAAGGCCAACTTAGAAGAATTAAACCTGAGCGTGGCCGAAGCTGCGAAACGTATGAAAGTCACGCGACAGCAGCTTTACAACGTAACGCAGGGAAGAAGCGCGGTCAGCCCGGAGATGGCGCTGCGTTTTGAACAGGCTTTCGGCGGCAGCGCGGATATGTGGTTGCGAATGCAGGTCGCCTATGATCTGGCCCAGGCTCGGAAACAGCGACGCAAACTAAACATACCCCGCCTTGTCGAACATCGTATATCGTAAAAAGCCGTCGAATGAAGCATGGACAGGAACTTAACCCAATCAACTCAGCAGCCGTTCCAGTTTCGAGCCCGAAACAAGCATAGTTTCGTTGCGCTCGGGGCCGTTTGAAACGGAGCCGACTTCGATTCCGGTTTTTTCTTCCAGGAACTCCAGGTACTGGCGCGCTTCCCCTGGCAAGTTTTCGACTTTCGTGATGCCTCGGGTGCTGCGATTCCATCCGGGCAAGCGCTTAAAGACCGGCTTGATGGATTCCATTCGGCGCGTGCTGGCGGGCATTTGCGTCACCGTTTTTCCATCGACTTCATAGGCGACGCAGACGGGAATCGTTTCGAGTTCATCCAGCACATCGAGCTTCGTAATAATCAGGCTGTCGAATCCGTTCACCTCCCCCGTGTAGCGGAGCAGCGGAACGTCGAACCAGCCGCAGCGTCGGGGCCGTCCCGTGACCGAACCGAATTCATTGCCGGCTTTGCGGATCTTTTCTCCTAGTTCCGTCAGGTCTTCGGAAGGAAATGGACCCGCGCCCACGCGCGTGATGTAAGCCTTGGAAACGCCGATGATGCCGTCAATGCGCGTAGGAGCCACGCCGGTTCCGGTACACGCGCCGCCCGCCGCCGCGCTGGAACTGGTGACGAACGGATAAGTCCCAAAATCGATATCAAGCATGGTGCCCTGCGCGCCTTCAAATAAAACGCTCTTGCCTTCGCGGATACTGGTGTTCAGCAGGTGCGAGGTGTCGCAAACCATGGGCCGAATCTGCTCGGCGAACTGCTTATACGTTTCCAGGATCTCGTCGAAATTCACGCGCTCCGCGATCTGGAACGCCGTGGCGATCAGTTGTTTGTCGGCGGCGAGGGAACGATACAGCGACTCGAAATCAATATCAACAAGGTCCGCAATGCGGATGCCGCGGCGCGCGATCTTATCTTCATAGCAGGGGCCAATGCCGCGCGAAGTGGTGCCGATGGCGATTCGATCAGCGCGTCCTTCCGAGATCTTTTCAATGGTCCGGTGAAAAGGAAAAATAACATGGGCGCGATTGCTGATCCGTAGCTGCGATTTAACGTCGATTCCCGCGCTTTCCAGTCCTGAAATCTCTTGAAGCAACGCAGCCGGGTCGATCACAACGCCATTGCCGATCACCGCCAGCACGCCGGGGCGTAAAACGCCGCTGGGGATCAGCTTCAAGATAAACTTTTTCTCGCCGATGAAAACAGTGTGCCCCGCATTATGGCCGCCCTGGTAGCGCGCCACCGTGTCGAATTTTTCGGAGAGCAGGTCGACGATTTTTCCCTTGCCTTCGTCGCCCCATTGCGCCCCTAAAACAATCAAATTACTCATGGTTCCGGTCGTACTTATCCAAAACTTCCGATTGTAGCGCAGAAGAAGAGAAAACTGTTGAAAATCATCAACTTGAAGGTGTCGGAAGGGCTGGGGAGAAGCGTCGCCTTATGTTACCCTTGACACGATGCAGATGTGTGGGGTCTTCCTGGCGCTAGGCCGGGAAGTCTTTGATCAACTGATTCGCGGAATTTCGATTGGCAAGCTCAAAACTTATCAGGTTTATGAACGCTTTAAGCTGAGGGCTCACCTGGCTAAATTGAATTCCGAAGCTCTGCGTAAAGCCGCGCCAAAGTTCTGGGCCCGCATTGAAGCGGGAGAAGAAGAGTTCGCCACCGACCTGTCGCAGGTGTTTCTGCTTTCCCATCTCGACATGATTGTCGATATTCTGAACTTTTTGGGAATCCCGAATGAACAGGGTTTCTTTGATAAAGACCTGAAGCCGGAACAGTATCTGACGGAGGGTTGGCGGGAGCGCGTCTTTGGTGAATTCAGTTCTAAATATCAACGTGAAATCCTGCTCTTCTATATCAATCACCTGGATTGGGAACTGAATAAAACGGAGCAGGTATTCTTGCCCGCGGCATAGGCATGACGGACTTGAAATCATTTCAGGAGTCGGTGAAGAAAGGCGATCTTTCCGCTGTAAAGGCCGCAGTCGCGGAAGATCCACTGCTCGCCGATACTCCCAACGAAGCGGGACAAACGGCTTACCTGCTGGCGAAATATTACCGGCAAGAAGAAACAGCGGCGTTTCTGCTAAAGTTTCGACCAGATTTGGATTTCTTTGAAGCCTGCGTGGCTGGGCAAACGGGCAAAGTGATGAGCGAGATTGCGGAAAACGGTAAATTGCTCCAGGCTCACAACACGGATGGCTGGACGCCGCTTCATCTGGCCGCTTTTTTCGGGCATCCTGCCTTGGTGGAGGCATTGCTCGACAAAGGCGCGCCCGTTGATACGCGTTCCACGAATACCATGAAGAACACTCCTCTGCACGCGGCGGCGGCAGGGGGAAAGACGGACGCTGTGGGAGCGCTTTTGCAGCGCGGCGCGGATGTCAACGCCCGTCAGGAGGGCGGCTGGACGGCTCTCCATGCGGCGGCCCAATCCGGCAATCGTCCCATGGTGGAAGCGTTGCTTGCCAACGGCGCTGAGATCGGGGCGCGCGCGGCTAACAATCAGGCTCCTCTCGATTTGGCTTTGTCCAAGGGGCATGGAGAAGTGGCTGCTTTGCTGGAAGAGCTGGGGAGGAAGTTCGGGTAGATGCCGGCCGAAACGACGACCGACGCCAGACTGGAAGAACTGCGGCGCGCTACTTTGGCCGCGTTTGCCGCCGCGATCTCCGTGGAAGAACTGGAAGAAGCGCGGGTGGAAGCGCTGGGCCGCAAGGGAACGCTCGCTTCCATCAGCAAGGAGTTTGGAAAGCTCTCGCCGGAAGAGCGCGCCCGCTTGGGGAAACTGCTCAACTCGGTGAAGCAGGATCTGGAAAGCGAGTATGAAAGCAAGAAGCGGCGCTTTGAACAGGCGGACTTAGCGGAGCGGCTCGGCAAGGAGTGGATCGATGTGACTCTGCCCGCGCTCGGTGTCCGCCCCGGCAGCCTGCATCCCATTACGCAGTTGCAAGGAGAGATCGAAGATCTCTTTACGTCGCTCGGTTTCGCGGTTCTGTACGGGCCTGAAGTCGAAACCGAGGAACACAACTTCGACGCGCTGAATATTCCGGCGACGCATCCGGCGCGCGACATGCAGGACACGTTCTGGCTTTCCGGCGGACAACTTTTGCGCACCCATACCTCGCCCGTGCAAGTGCGCGGCATGCGAACGCTCCGTCCGCCGCTGCGGATGATTGCTCCGGGCCGGGTGTTCCGCAATGAAGAGGTGGACGCCTCGCACGAGCACACGTTCTATCAACTGGAAGGCATGATGGTGGACCGCGATGTTTCAGTTGCCAATCTCACATATTTCATGAGAACGCTGCTGAGCGCGATTTTCAAGCGTGAAGTGACCGTGCGGCTGCGGCCCGGCTATTTTCCGTTTGTCGAACCGGGCTTCGAGCTGGATATACGCTGCCTGATTTGCAACGGCGAAGGTTGCGCGGTCTGTAAACATAGCGGCTGGGTGGAACTGCTGCCCTGCGGTCTGGTCCACCCCAACGTTCTGCGCCTGAGCAATATCGATCCGGAAGAGTGGGGCGGTTTCGCCTTCGGCTTAGGGCTGACGCGTCTTGCCATGATGAGATATGGCATTGATGACATCCGCCAGTTGCAAGGCGGAGATCTGCGCTTTTTAACACAGTTCTAAAAACTCCCGGTTGCCTCAATTCTGAAAAGGAAGCAAGTTGAAGTTCTCGTATCAGTGGATTTGTGATCTCGTCGATGGTCTTACTCCCGAGCCTTCCGCGTTGGAAGGACTCATTACCGTGAGGACCGCCGAATGCGAAGGCATCGAACCGTTTGGCGCGCATTTCAGCCGCGTAACGGTGGTTCGCGTGCTCGACCTTCAGCCCGTCGGCAAAGGCAGGAACAAACTCGTGAGGATCGACGCTGGCAATGGTAGGACCGCGACGGTTATCTGCGGTGCCGGTAATGTGCGCGTCGGCATGTTGGCCGCTTGGGTGCCGCCGGGAACCAGTTTGGGCGACAAGGCCATTGGCGCTGCCGTGATCGACGGCGTCGAAAGCGAAGGCATGCTGGCAAGCGCCGCTGAGCTGGGTATTAGCCGGGATGGCGCGAGTCTGCTGGAAGTGGAAAATCTCCATCCGGGCGCGCGTCTGCCGTTGACTCCCGACTGGATTCTTGAAATTGACAATAAGAGCCTGACGCACCGGCCCGACCTGTGGGGCCACTTCGGCATGGCCCGCGAAGTGGCGGCCATCGCTCATTGCGCGCTGCGGGACCCAGTGAAGCTGGACGTTCTGCCGCCGGGAGAATCACCTGTCAAGGTCGAGATTGCTGATTACGCGCTCTGCCCGCGTTACAGCGCGCTCCTTCTGGAGAACGTACAGGTTGCGTCTTCGCCGTTGCCGATGCAGGCGCGTTTGCAAAGCGTTGATCTCAATCCCATCAGCAATGTCGTCGACGTCACCAACTACGTGCTGGCGGAACTGCCGCAGCCGATGCACGCGTTTGACGCGGACAAACTCAGGGGCAACACGATCTATGTCCGCAAGGCGCGTGGAGGCGAGCGCTTAGCGGCATTGAACGGCGAAACCTACGACTTGCACCCGGACGATCTGGTGATTGCGGACGAAGCTGGTCCGGTAGCGCTGGCTGGAGTGATCGGCGGCGTCGGCAGCGCGATTTCGGAGACGACGACGCGCATTGTCCTGGAGAGCGCGAATTTTCAGGCGTCAGGCGTTCGCCTCACGTCGGCCCGGCATAAAATCCGCACGGACGCGTCGATGCGTTTTGAAAAATCGCTCGATCCGGAAAACACCTTGCGCGGGCTGGCTCGCGCTTTTGAATTGATTCGTCAGGTCTCGCCGGGGGTTCGCGCCGGCGGCGGCGTGGCGGATCATCGCGCCGCGCTTCCGGGCGCTGAACCGATTCTGCTTCCCTTCCGTTTTGTGTCACGGAAACTGGGAACGGAAGTCAGCCATGAAACGGTCTGCCAGATCCTGAACGCGCTCGGGTTTGCCGCCGCTGAAACCACGCCCGGAACCCTGACCGTTACCGTTCCTTCCTGGCGCGGGACCAAGGATATTTCACTGAAAGACGATCTGGTGGAAGAAATCGGGCGCATGATCGGCTATGACCGGATCACGCCGCAAGCGCCTTCCATCGCCTCCGTTGTTCCGCCCCCTAATCCCATGCGGACCTATTTGCGGCAGGTTCGGAGCCAATTGGCCGCGCAAGGCTTCACGGAAGTTTATAACTACTCGTTCCTCAGCGAGGCGGACGCGAAACGTTTTGGATTTACCACGCGCGAGTTGCTGGCCGTCTCCAATCCGATTGCCGCCGAAATGACGCATCTCCGGCGGAGTCTGCTGCCGGGAATATGGAAAAACATCGTCGGCAATGTCCGGCATTATCAGGACTTCCGGCTCTTCGAAATCGGCTACGAGATTCACCCGAACGCCGGGCCATCATTGCCGGATGAACTTCCTCATGCGGTCGCCGCCATCTATAACGCTTTGGGAGACGAGCAGGACTTCTTTGAATTAAAGCGGGTGCTGGAATGCGTGCTGCCTCTTGCCTGTCTGCGCGGGGCGGAGGCGCGCTCTTATGAGCATCCGGCCAGGGCCGCCGAAATTATTTGGCGCGATGCGGTAATCGGTCGGCTCTTCGAACTTCATCCCGTGTTGCTGGAAGAAGAAGGCATCGAAGGCCGGGCCATGCTCTTCGACGTGGATCTGAAAGCAGCCGAAGAAATTCATGCTGCCCGTGTTGTGCGTTATACGCCGCCGCGCAAGTATCCCACCAGCGGATTTGATCTTTCCGTGCTGACGGATCTGCGAATGCCGGTCGCCCATATTCAGAGCGGCCTTCGATCCCTGGCGGGAAGCGATCTGGCGATGATTGAATTTATCCGGCAGTACGATGGTCCGCCGCTGCCGCAAGGCCGGAAAAGCGTGACGTATCATTTGGAAATCGGAGCAGCCGATCATACCGTGACAGCGGAAGAAGTCACGGAAGTTCGGAACCGCATCATCGCCGGCATGCGTCGGCAGGGCTATGATTTTCGAGTCTGACATGATTGCCAGCCCTCTTCTTCCGGTTCTGCCCGGCCTTCAGGCTCACGCGTCGGGTGCCTTGTGGCTGCCTGAGTCGCGGACGGCGATCATTGCCGATCTGCACCTGGGTTACAGTTGGGCGCAACGCCGTCGCGGTGAACTGGGTCCGCTTGTAGATATACGGACCCGCGAGAAGTTATGGCAATGCAACGACGACCTGCGGCCCCAGCGATTTGTGTTTTTAGGCGACTTGGTTCATGCCCCGCGTTCCTGCGCGCCGGAACGCGAGTGGATTGAAGAAACGCTGCAAATGCTAGGCCAAAGCGCCGAACTGATTGCCGTGCGCGGCAACCATGACCGTCATTTTGCAACCGAGTTCGCTCATCTCAACCTGCTGACGGTGGAAACTTGGTCCCACGAATTGTTGACCGCCGCTCATGGCGATCAATTTACGTTTGCCTTGCCCGAAAATCACACCCTGGTGCTCGGGCATCTGCACCCGGCCCTAGCTATTAGGGACGCTTCCGGAGCCGGACAGAAACTGCCTGTGTTTCTCGCCAACTCGAAGTGCATTCTGCTGCCCGCGTTTTCGCCGTTTGCCCGCGGGTACGACGTGGCTTGCGGTCTGCCCCCCCAAATGCGGAAATGCTTCGGAGGAGAAGGCATTTATGCTTACGCGGCCAGCGGCAAACGGGTGGTTCGCTTAGGGCTGCTGCGGAGCGCCGTGGAGGCGATGACCCATGCTGAGTTCAAGCCTCCCGCGCTCAATACTTAAGGGAAAGCTCCAGCACTTGAATCGAATACGGCGGTGCCGTGTGCTGAAAACTTGTTCCGGCCTCGGTCAGCGTTGTTTCCACCGGCTTGATCCGCGTGGAAGCGGAGAGAGTGTTGGTTTCCTCGGGGCTGTGAGCGCTGAGGCTGATTAATTTGCCGCCTTTTCCGGCGGGCGTTGCGCCGTTCAATTTAATATCAAGCGGCTGCGCCATGGAGGAAGCATTCACCAGCTTGAGAAACACGGAGCCGTTTGCCTTGCTGCCTGTTACCGAGCAGAACAGCCGTGGTCCCGCACCCTTGATGTTGGCGTCGAACACCTCATCTCCCAGGGAACTGCTGAACATCGCCTGGGCATAGTAGCTGGGCGATCCATAACTCGTGATAGCGTCATAGCCGATCAGGTCGGTTGCCCACTGCATGCCTCCGGGATTTACGTTGACCAGCAGCGGAGCATAGCTCGCCATCACCACCACGTCGCTGTTACGCTCCATGCCGGTCATCCAGGCGGCATCGCCGAGGGCTGCATTAAAGTTCGGGGTCGGCGTGCCTTCTCGCGTGGCCCACTCGCCCACAAAGATTTTTGGCCCGCTGCGATCGGTTTGATCGTAATGATGGACGTCATCGAAGAAGGATTCCGCCGAGCGGTAGAAGTGATCGTCGATCAAGTCCGGCTTGCGGCTCTTCACCGCCGTGGTGGCAATCAGTTGCAGATTCGGATACTTTTTCTTGATGGCGTCATAGAACTGCGCGTAGCGGCCATCGTAGCTGCCCGACTTATCAAACCAATCTTCGTTGCCGATCTCGACATAAGCAAGCGGGAAAGGAGCGGGATGGCCGTTTTTCGCGCGCTCCCCGCCCCACTTCGTGGCTGTGTCGCCGGTTACGTACTCGATTTCCTCCAGCGCCTCCTGCACGTAGGGATCGAGATCGGGTCCCGGAGTGACATGTTCCTGAGCCATGGAGTAGCCCGCGTACACGGCCAGCAGCGGCTGCATGCGCAGGTCCTCGCACCATTCCAGAAACTCCAGCAGGCCCATCCCATCAGAAGAATGGTAATGCCAGGGGCTGGGATGCGTCGGACGATTCACCAGGGGGCCGATGGTTTTCTTCCACTCGTAGCGTTCCCGAATGTGATCGCCTTCCAGGTAATTGCCGCCCGGAAACCGCAAAAACGCCGGCTTCATGGCCGCCAATTTTTCCATGAGATCGATGCGATTCCCGTTCGTGCGGTCATGATATGTCGGCGGGAAGAGCGAAATCAGATCGATCCAAACCGTGCCCGGATGCTGAACCGACAAGAGCAGATGATTGTCGGCCGACGTCTCCATATCGCCGGTCTTCAGCTCCACCGTGTATTGTTTCCAATCCGCGCTGAGCGCGGGCACTGTCGCCTTCGCCACCGCATTGCCTAAGTTGTCATTGACCAAACTGATGGTGAGAGGCCCCACCGATCCGTTGTCGGCTTTGGCATACAGGGAGCCTCGATAAGTGGTATTCGCCCGCAGCGGTATGCCCCAGTAGCCCTCGTTCTCCACACCGGCGGGGCTGGCCGCATCCGCCTTCTCGACGCTCAGCTTCAGGCTGTCGGCAAGAGCCGCGCTCGGGCCAGTGCCTTTCTGGACAGCCATGGAGGCCCGTGCATCGCCCTTTTGCACCAGCGTCCAGTGCGCCGGATCGCGCTTTTCATTGGTGTACGTTTGATCGTGGAAAGCGCGGTTTTGCACCAGCTCCGCGTACAGCCCACCGTCATATGAATAATTGATCTCTTCGGTCATCAAGCCGTAAAGCATGGGGCTGACTTTGTGGATAGGCTTTTGAAGATTGATGTCGAGGGAGGCGGCTTGGCGTGCGGATTGCGAAAGCGCCGAGGTCAGAAAAGAAAAGCAGAGCACCGTCAGAGTGCCGACGAAACGCGCATGGAACATAGTATTTTTCGCAGGTACCGGAAGGCATGTTTAACCGCCGGCCCCTCTCCATCAAACGGTAGCGGATAACCCGTCCTTTGTCGAGCGATTCTGCAACAGCCGAATTTTGCAAAGTGCCTTGACGCCCTCATACGGTTGTAATATGATCGAGGTCACTTACAAACAAGTCGGAAGCTGAGGTCCGCTCACGACTCGGTTTCGTTCTAGGGGGATTTCCATGTTGAACCGTTACGGAGCTTCGGCTCTTCATGCTGTCGCTGTGCTTGTTGCTTTCTCCTTGCTTTGTACTCGGCAAAGTAATGCCCAAGGGCAAGGCGCCATCTCCGGCTTGGTGAGCGATGCTTCCGGCTCGGTTGTGCCTAACGCGCAAATCAAACTCACGAATCAAGAGACCGGCCTTTCCCGAAATATCACGGCCAATGAATCCGGCAACTACAATTTTCCCGCTCTGATCGTCGGCAAATATACGTTGGAAGTTTCCGCTCCGGGCTTTGCCACCTATAAGCAGACGGGGATTCCGGTCAATGTCAACGACAATCTCCGCATCGACGCCGGTCTCCAACTCAGCAATGTGCAGCAGACCGTGGAAGTGCAGGCCAACGCGGTTCAGATTCACGCGGAGGATGCGACGGTAAGCCAAGTCGTCAACAGCACTCAGGTAGAGGCCCTGTCCGTTAATGGAAGGAATTTCACCTCCCTTGCTGCCCTGGTTCCCGGCGCATCCTCCACTCAGCCCTCGCTCAACACGCCCGTTGGCGTCACTTCGAATACCGCCATCTCTTTCAACGGCATGCGCACGAGCAATAATGTCTGGCGCATGGACGGCCAGGAAAACTACGACCGCGGCTGCGGCGGCTGCGTGGTGGTTCTGCCGTCGGTCGAAGCCATCAGCGAGTTCAAAGTGGAGACGGCGAACTCCGATGTGACCACGGGCTTGGGCAATGCCGGACAGGTGAACGTCGCCACGAAATCCGGAAGTAAAAACTTTCACGGCACGGGTTGGGAGTTCGTCCGTAACAACGTATTCGATTCGAAGAATTTCTTTACTAAACTCCAGTATTGAGTTGCTCAAGCCGGGAGGATACCGGCGTGGCACAGGTTGTAATGAATGACCTTCAGTTGCAAGTTGTTCCAGAGCCCACGCCA